>Ga0302046_10005624_pt1 | contig 11010 bp, 6 predicted proteins | sample RVTome_11_FD_200261 | JGI IMG/M metagenome (GOLD analysis project Ga0302046, IMG submission 200261) | Soil microbial communities from uranium-contaminated site in the Upper Colorado River Basin, Wyoming, United States - RVT147D111 (version 2) ... | reverse complement strand
CTATGCCGGCGGCGAGCGGGTCTTCTCCGAGGGCCTCAACGGCGAATGCGGCTGGGCCTGGCGGCCGGGACAGGGCGGGCCCGAAGAACAGCCTGAAGCCGGGCCTCAAATCGAACCCTGCGTCGGTCCCGATGAAACCGCCGCGCTGCGCCACGGCACGCAAATGCCGGGGCATTTCTTCACGCTTGAGGATGTCCGCGATCGCGGGGCGAAGGTCGAGCTGATCGGCGAGGAGCGGAATGATTTGGAGGGGGATTCAGGGGCGGAGTGGCAGGTGCGTGTCACGCTGCCGGACGGCTTTCAGCGCGATTATTTCATCGACCAGGAAAGCAAGCTCATTGTGCGGGCGCGCGACCGCCGGGCCTTCCACCCCGGTGTCGACCCTACCGAGATCACAGTGGAATCGCGTTACTCGGAGCCAAGGATGATCGACGGCGTGCTGCGTTACATGCGCCATGAGAACGTCAACGTCGATACGGGCGAGTGGCTCGGCACCACCACGGTGCTGATGATCGAGCACAACGTCGAGATTTCCGAGGGGATCTTCGAGCCGGGGTGGGTGGCGCCCAAGTCTCCGAGGCCGTAACTACGCCGTCTGCTTCACGCGCTCCGCCACGGAAGAAGGCAAATCAACCGGAGCGAAGTAAGCAGCGGGGAACAGGTAGTCGTCACCAGATTCGTCAATCACCCGTATTTGATCGAGCGCCTGGGCTTTGGAGTCAGGGATCACCTGGTACAGCTTTCGCAACTCCAGCGAAGCTTCGTAGCCTTTGTTCTCGGTGCAAATTGCAAATTTCGATTGTGTCATCAGCTTTTACAAAAATCTTTTGACTTTAAGTTCCCGCTTGCCGATTCCGGTGGCTTCGTACCAGTGTACCTCTGCCTTGTAGATGGAACCATCCTTGAACTTAATCGTGGCTGTGCCTTTCCGCTTTCGCCAATTGCCAAGGCCGTAAGCCCGAACAATTCGCTTAAGTTCCCTGATACCCGTGCCCCTGGTAATTGTTTTGGCGCCTTCAATAGGTGAGACAATTTCAAATGGTAAGGAGCTTTCTCGCGCCATGCCCTGACGTTAACGAGCAGCATCAGTCGACCGTGTCAGATCGCATACCCATTCTTGGTAAGAAAATCGCTCGGCTCCACCACGGTGCTGATGATCGAGCACAACGTCGAGATTTCCGAGGGGATCTGCGAGCTGGGGTGGGAAGCGCCCAAGTCTCCGAGGCCGTAACTAGGCCGTCGCCGACGATTCCTTGCTCGGCGTCGCGGGAATGCCGATTCGTTGCAGAACCGCCTGGAATCGCGCGTCTGCCTTCAGTGATCGAAAAGCCGGCTGCACGTGGCAGAATATCAGCGCGGGACTGCGCTCCTCCAAACTTTTTTCCAGCCATTCGATGGCCGCGTCATGCTCGCCCAGCGCGGCATACGCCCAGGCGACCTGCAAGGGCGGCAGCCGCACGTCGGACTCCCCTCGCCAGGTGTCGAGCGCCGCACGGGCCTGGTCACGATTGCCTAGCAGGGCGTGTGTCAGCACGGATGCCTCCAGCCAGATCGGGCGCGGCGCCGCGGCTTGCAGCCGATCCAGTTCGGCCAGGGCGCCCTTGCCATCTCCCGCCAGCGCCAGCACGCGCGCCAGACGCACACGGCTCGGGATGAAATCCGGATTGAATTCCAACCCCCTGCGATGTTGTGCCGCGCTTTCGGCAAAGCGGCCGGCGAACATCAGAAAGTCCCCGAGGTTCATATTCATGCCAAGATCGAGCGGATCCACGCGGACGGCCTTCCACATGTGGTCCAGGGCCGCCTCTCCGCGCCCGAAGATCCACAACAAGTCGCCATAGGCAAGATGCGCCATGGGATAGCTGGGATTGATCGCCAGTGATCGGAGAAAGTCCTTCTCGGCGCCGGGAAAATCCCAGTCGGCGAACATGCGTACGGTTCCTCGGCTCGACAGTGCCTCGGCCGACGAAGCATCCAATGCTATCGCCTTCTCTGCGCTGGCCCGGGCCAGCGGGAAACTATCCAATGGGCGCGTGAATCCGTAAAGGGCGGACATGATCTGGATATCGGAAACGCGTGCGTAGGCCGCGGAAAAGTGCGGGACGATCTCGATCGCCTGGTTAAAGGCCGACAGGGCTTTGCGAAAGTTTTCGGCGCTGCGGCGGCTGAGGAAATGACAGCCCTTGAGATAGGCATCCAGGGCGGCTGGTTCGAGAGACTGTGCGCGTGCCAGGCGGGCCGCCTCGCTGGGGGTAAGTGTCACGCTCACTTCGCCGGCCACCGTCGCCGCGATTTCATTGAGCAGGGTCAGCAGGTCGTTGAGGGGCCGGGAATAGGTCTCGGACCACAAATGGCGGTCGGTGCGCCCGTCGATGAGCTGAACCACGACTTGCAGTTGCTCGCCGGAGCGCAGGATCGACCCCTCGATGAGGTACCTCACGTTCAGTTCCCCGGCGATCTGGGGAATCACCTTGTGCGTTCCACGATATTGGCTGGCGGTGGTGCGAGAGATGACGCTCAACGAGCGGATGGCTGCCAGCCGCGCGATGAGGAGTTCCATGAGTCCGTCGCCAACATAGGAATTGGTCGAATCCGGATCCAGGTCGATGAATGGCAGCACGACCAGCGACGGCTTTTCGTCGCCGACGCTGTCCGGTGCCACCAGAGGCTTCGGGATGGCGACGTCCCGTTCGATGCCCTCTGGACCGATTTTGTAGATCCAGGCGAGCAATATGGAAGTGACAACTCCGACTATGGCTGCCACCAGCACGAACTGCATTACCCAGTCCGGCGCGTGAAAGGTTGCCAGTACGACCGAGGCGACCTCGATAACGCCCCAGGCGACGGCCGCCGCCACCACGGACACGCCATACACACGCCGGCGGCGCAACTCGTGCAGGAAGCGAACCAAGCGGTCGAGCAGCAGTTCCATCAGTCCTCCGCAAGCTCGAGCATTCAGGTGCCGCGGGCGGCCAAGTATCTTTTCCGGATATCCTCAGAGGCAATTCGTAGAATGATCTGAATGTCTCGTCCGCCCCGGGCGATCAATCACTTCGAAGGCCATTATCGGCGCATTCCATATCCCGGTAAACGAAGCCTGTCGGAGACTCAGGATGGGCACACAAGAAAACGGACCCCCTGGGATGACGCAGCTTCACGGAACAGATACGCTTAGTGCTGGGCAACCATATGAGGCCCGCCGTGCTTGTCCCTGTTAACTGAACTGAAGCGCCGCAACGTCTTCCGCGTGGCAATCGCCTACGCCGCGCTGGCGTGGCTGATGGCGCAGGTGGCGGCGCTACTTTTGCAGACGTTCGCCGCGCCCGATTGGGTGCTGAAGTCCATCATCGCTCTGTTTGTAGTCGGCTTTCCCTTCGCTGTGTTCTTTGCCTGGGCCTACGAGCTGACCCCCGAGGGCATCAAGCCCGAGCGTGAGGTGGCCGAGGCCGCTTCCGTCACCGAGCACACAGGCCGGCGGCTCGATCGCGCCATCATCGTGCTGCTGGTACTGGCCCTGGCCGCCTACGCCTGGGATCGATTCGCGCCGCCGCGGAGCGAGTTGGCGGGCACGCCCGCGGCTGAAACGCCCGCGCTCGCCGAGACGGTGCCTGAAGGGGCACCGCTCATACCCTCGGGCCCGCCGAAGGAATCCATCGCCGTGCTGCCGTTCGCCAACATGAGCGAGGATGCCGGCAACGAATATTTTTCCGACGGCATCTCGGAGGAGATTCTCAATCTCCTGGCGAAGCTGCCGGGCCTGCACGTCACCTCGCGTTCCTCCTCGTTCCAGTTCAAGGGCGACGACATCCACATCCCAACGGTGGCCGAACAACTCGGCGTCGCACACGTTCTCGAAGGCAGTGTGCGCAAGGCGGGCAACCGAGTGCGGATCACGGCTCAGCTCATCGACGCCGGCGCCGACCGCCACCTGTGGTCGCAGACCTGGGACCGCGAGCTCACCGACATCTTCGCCATCCAGGACGAGATCGCCGCCGCCGTGGTCGGTGCCCTCGAAGAGAGTCTGTTGGGCATCGGCAGCCCGGCCGACGTGGAGATCCCGCCGCGCACGGATGCCCAGACCTACGAGCTGTACCTGCGCGGCCGCCACCTCACCTGGCTGCGTGAGCCGGGTCCGCTCGCGGAGGCGGAACGGCTGTTTCAACAGGCCATCGAGATCGATCCTGAATACGCCCCGGCGTACGCCGGCCTGGCGACCGCCCTGATCTTTCACGCCAACTCTGGCCAGACCGATGCGCCGGCGGCCTATGCGCAGGCCGAAGTCGCGATTGAGAGGGCCCTTGCGCTCGACCCGGAAAATTCCGAGGCATACGCCGCCCTGGGACTGCTCCGTAATGTGGCGGGACGATACGAAGAAGCGCGTGACGCCCTGCACCGCGCAGTGGCGCTCAATCCCAACGATGCCCAGGCCTATTACTGGCTGAGTTTGCAATACTATTATTCGGATCCGATCAAAGCCCTGGAGCTGGTCCAACGGGCGTATGCAATCAACCCGCTCACCCGCGTCGTGGTGGCGGGCTTGGCCTGGCGACTTGACCCGCTGGGCCGGTATGAAGAGGCGATGACCCTGGTTCGCAAGTATCTCGACTTGTTCCAGGACGACAACTGGGCGTTTAGGGCCGCCGCCGATCTGCATACACACCAGGGCCGCCTGGATGCCGCCCTGAAGACCCAGTACCGACAATACCGGGCCCGGCCGGAACGTGGGTTCGGATTCATAACCGTGCCCATCCTGTTTCTCTTGCTCGGTGAGGAAGATCTGGCAGCGGCGTGGCTGGCTGAACTTCAACAAGCGATGCCGATGACGACTCAGGTGATTCTCCCGCACGTCCTGATCTCCGCAACGCGCGGCGAACTGCCGCTCGCCATCAAAGCGGCACAGGAGGCAGCAGCCGGCACTGACAATCTCTGGCTGGATCAAGCTCTGGCCGTGGCGTATCTCTTCGCCGGTGACGCCAATTCGGCACGCAGGGTCTTCGAGCAAGCCCAGCCGAATGTGACCCGGGACCCGCCTGAATGGGACCCCGAGTATTGGGTGATGATGAGCAATTACGCAGCGGCGCTGCTGAAGACGGGTTCGGCCGATCGCGCCGCGGCGCTGCTCCAGGAGATCGCGACTTTGCTCGAGCGGCAGGTGGCCCAAGGCGTCATTTGGGGCCCGCGCGGGACCTTGCTCGAAGAGTTGGCGATGATTCGTTCAATGCAGGGAAGGCCACAGGAGGCCCTGGACTTTTTGCAAACTGCCGCACGCCAGATTTCTGTACTTTGCGTGCACTGCCTGAACATCTTCTTCCACTACGAAAACGTGCGGGACGAGCCGGGTTTCGAGGCGTTGGTCGCAGATCAAGAGGCCAAGGTCGGCGCGCAGCGTCAACGCCTGGCCGACGAGGGCATGCTGCTTACGCCCGAGCAAGTGTTGGCGCTGGAAAACTTCGAGTTCGATCCGCTGGCGCAATAATGGCAGCGCCAAGCGTAGAAGGGGGTCCCGGATAACGCTGTTCGCGTTTCCGTGAATTGGGGGTCAGATCAAAATTTTAATTTTGATCTGACCCCAATTAGTGGGGCGGGCCGAAGTGCTTGTCCAGCCAGTCGAGAATTTCCTTGACGTACTCGGCCTTGGGCGGGATGTGGTCGGTGGGGTAGGCCCTGAGCCGCAGGTCCTGGGGCGGGGTTGCCACCAGTTCGGCCATGGGCTTTGCGCTGTGTTCGTAGTTCAGGATGGTGTCGTACTCCCCGTTCAGCATCAGTAGCGGCACGTCGATGCGCGACACGTAGTTCAGCGGATTCATCTCCGGCAACCCCACGTCCAGCACGCCACCGGCCACCAGAATCATCGTTGCCAGGCGGTCTTCCACCGCCGCGATGATGCCGCCCAGCCAGCCGCCCCAGCTCATGCCGTAGTAGGCCAGTTTGTCGTCGTCGATATCGTCGCGGGTTTCCAGGTAATCGACGGTGCGGCGAAAATCCTTTACCACCTGGGCGATGAACTCGGTGAAAGCGTGCGTGCGCGCACCGATGTGCATTGGCGGGTAGCGCTCGCCCCAGCGCTCGAAGGTGCCCTGGTAGGTGGGCAGGACCACCGCGCGGCCGTTTTTCACCAGGAACGACAGGAAAACCGGGATCTCGTAATACTCGCCAATGTCTTCGGAGGATTGCTGGAACAACGCGGCCGAGCCCGGCACGTAGATGACGGTTTGATAGGGCGGGGCAGCGCCCCTGGGCAGGAACAGGTTGACGATGATGCGCTCATCGCCGTAAGGCGCGGCGATCGAGATCCGCTCGAGCGTCCAGTCGGGGTGGCTGTCGTCGACTGAAATCGGCTGCACGTCGAGGCCGCCGCGGTCGTATGCAAACTGGTTGCTGTAGATCGCAAACACCTCGTCCGATACCGGCTCGAAGTCGGCAAGATCCGCGGCGACGCTGCTGATGGCGACATCCTGGAACACCACCTCCGGGATCTCCTCGCGGTTGGGATAGAGTGCCGTGCGAAATCCATACTCGACCTCGCGCGCCATCGGCGGGGCCTGCCTGAGGTAGGCGAAGTCATAGGGGTTGTCGTTCCACGCGCCGCCACGAACCACCTTGCCCAGCGAGCCGTCGTTGCTGCACCATTCGCGAACGTTGCCAGCCAGGTCATAGGCGCCGTAGGCGGTAATCCCCGGCAGGCTGCCGACGGCCACGGTGCCATTGCCGCCGACATTGCTGAAGGGCGCAAACGTGGCGAATCCGCCGAGCTGGGGCCAGTCGATCAGCGGCGAATATTCTCCGCGCGCCAGCCCCCAGTGCGCTGCCGTGGGCAGCTCCTTGCCGGCCCACCTCGCGTAGGCGTCGGCTTCGTACCAGCTCACGCCCGAAACAGGGTGGTCGCCCAGCCGGTCGGGATAGTGTCCGCCGATCCAGGATGCCGGCCCCGGGCGGTCGGTCGAATCGACAAACCGCGCGATGGCTTCTTCCCGACTCAGCACCTCGCCCCCGTCGACGAACGCCTGCGCCCAGTAATCGAGGTTTTCATAGCCGCCGGCGTCGACGAAGTCCTGGAACTGCGCGTTCGTCACCTCGAAGCGGTCGATAAAAAAATCGCCGATGGCGCCCTGCGGGGTCTCGGCACCTTCAACGCGCACCGTGCCGGGCGGAAGGTCTGCCGGCCGGTCCAGGGTGCGAAACACCCGCGCGGCCTCCATCGGCTGGTCGGCCCCCAGCCGGATGTCCCAGCTCGAGGCCGCGGCCATCACCGGCCCGTACCCGTCCACCTCGAACGTCCAGCGAAAGATGCCGATGGGCAGGCGCACCTGCTCGATCGGGGTAGTGCCAAGCGGTATCCACTCGGCCTCGGGCGTGGCGTAATTCTTGTAAGAAACGCTTGCACCTTCCGGCTCGGAACCGACGTCGACGCGCATTGATATGGCGTCCAGGATGCCCCTGAGTTCTGGGTCTTCCGGGATGGCTTGCTCGGCCTCCACGGCCAACGCGTAAGGTTCGGTGAAATCGCGCCAGCGGTTTTCCAGCATGGCGCGGATTTGCGGCATGGCTTCGTCGCGCGCCCAGCGGACCTTTTGTTGGTAGTCCATGTATTGCTTGAGTTCGATGGCGCCCAAGGCCAGCAGGCCGAAGGCGAGGGCGATCGCGGCTGGCCACGCCAGCGGGCGCATGCGCTGCAGCAACGTCAGCGGGGCCAGCAGCTCTGGCTCGATCTCGATTTTGTGGCCTTCCTCGGAGTGCTGTGCGATGCCGGCCAGCAGCTTGCGGCGGTAGTCGGCCGGCCTGAGCTCGTAACGCATGATCGCCTGCGCGGTGCCGGTGGAAAGTGCAAGGCCCGGCGGCAGCTCGGTTCTCTCGAGGTGAATGGCCAGCACTGGCGTGTCGCGGTCGAGCGCGAAAAAAACCTCGTTGCGGCAGTGGCGCGAGCCGACCGAGCGCGGGCTGACGTAGAACAGCACCAGGCTGGCGCCGAGGATGGCATTGCCTAAACGCTCGGGGAATTCCTCGCCGGGCGTGATGCCCTCGTCGTACCAGATATTGATCCCGTGATCGCGCAGCCAGGTGAGTTCCTGGTACACCATCTCGGAGTCGTCGTGCGAATAACACACGAAGACATAAGGCTCATTGCCGTCGTAGGCTTGGAACGGTCTCTCCACGCCTCACATGTTACTCCAGCGTTTTTTCGACCAGGGTCAGCGTGTGGCCGATCAGTTCCGGGCCGGCGGGTTGCGCGTGACTGGGAGCGCCCAAGCCGGGGACCGGGCGAGCACTTTCGTAAACACCGGGCAATCCTCGTTGTGCGCGCCGGGCAGGTAGCCGGTACTCATGAGGAACTCGCCGACGATTTCCCCGCCGGTGAACTTGAAAGTTTTCTTGAACAGTTTGACCCATTCCGGTTTGCTGCGGGGGTGGTGTTCGTCGAGCCACGCCGCAAACGAGCCGTGTTGTTCCCGCAGCACCTGGATCTTCTTCGCATTTTCGATCGCGGCGTTCACCTTCAGTCGATTGCGAATGATGCCGGGGTCGGCCAGCAGCCGCGCGCGGTCATCCTCACCGTAGTCCGCAACCGTATCGATCGCAAAGCCGGCGTAAGCCGCGTACAGGGTTTCCCTCTTTTTCAGCACGATCTCCCAGGAAAGACCGGCCTGGTTGACTTCCAGCATCAGCCGGGCAAACAGCTCGTCATCGGACTTGGCGGGAAAGCCGTGCTCAAATTCGTGGTGGGGGCCGTGGACGGGGTGGCCGGGGGCGATGTCGCAGTAAGTGCTCATCCCGAAATTGTACGCAAAAGTTCGGCCTTCCAGTCGATTGCAAGACGTCGCCATCCGCATGTGGCAAAGCCGCGAGTCGAGGGGCTGAAGCCAATCCAGGACCCAGCAACGCCGTGCACAGAAACGCAAAAAAACTTTCTATTTCAGCAATTTCTCGATTTATTGCATAATCGTTGGCAATAAGGGGAAACGTTTGCAATAAAATGCCAACCGAGATCCGGCCAAGCGGCAGGTCCAATACACGCTTCGTGCGCAAGCTGCACTGGGCCTTCGGTGCCATGCTGCTCATCACGCTAGCGCTCGCCTGGTACTTCTACGACAGCGTCGAGTGGTACGAGCACGACGTCCAGCAGATCGCGCGCAGCAACCAGATCCTTCAGAGCTACCAGTCACTGGCCGGACAGACTTCGCGCCTGCTAGCTGAAATGAACCAGGCCGTGGCGGCCGGCGCCGCGGATGATACCCAAGGCTGGCGCGTTGAGGTCGCCGGCATCGGGCAGACTGTCGAGGACCTGCGCCGTGAGCTCGCCGGCGAAGCCGCCGGCGGCCTGACGCGCCTGGCCGAGATCGAGCGCGTGCTCAACCCGATCCTGGATGCCCAGTCGGCGATTTCGGAAGCACTGCAAGCGGGAGCGCGCGAGGTGGCTGCCGCCGAACTGGGCCGCCTCCTCGGCGAGGGTCGGGTCGCCCTGTTCGAGCAAATGGTCGATTCCGCGATTAACGATCAGGCCGTGCTTGTCACGCGCTCGCAGCGTGGCGCCATCGATCTTGCCGGCTACATCACCGGCCTGTTGCCCATGCTGATGGCGGCGCTCATCGGCGTGACCCTCTTCATCGCCTGGCTGTTTACGCGCAGCCTGACGCGCTCGGTGCGCGTCCTGCACGACGGGGCGACGGCCTTTGGCAGCGGCGATCTGGGCTACCGCATCCCGGAATTGCGCGAGGTGGAGTTCAGGCGCCTGGGCGAAGAGTTCAATACCATGGCTCGCGAGCTGGCCGAACACCGTGCGCGGCTCGACGATGCCAACATCAAGCTGGAGGCGGTGGTGGAGGAGCGCACCCGCGCACTCAAGACCAGTAACGAAAAACTCGCGGCCATCGATGACAATCGCCGGCAACTGCTGGCTGACATCAGCCACGAATTTCGCACGCCGCTGACCGTAATCCAGGGCGAGGCGGAAATCGCCTTGCGGGGCAGCGGTAAGAGTGACGACGATTACCGGGACTCCCTGCGCCGGATTCTCGAGCAATCCAGGCAAACCACGCGGCTGGTCGATGACCTGCTGTTCATCGCCCGCGCCGAGGTTGGTGAGTCCAGGCTCGATCTCGGCGAGTCGGCGATCGCCGACGTGCTCGATCGGGTATGCGACGACTTCACCTCCAAGGCCGATGGCAAGGGCATCCGGATCAATCGCCGGCTCCCCGACAGCCGGCCCGTCCTTGTTGCCGATTCCGGCCGCCTGGGGCAAGTGTTCAGTATCCTTATCGACAATGCGTTGAAGTATTCAGCAAGCGGCCAGGAAGTCGATGTCGCTCTGGAGAACGGCGCCGATGCCGTTACGGTCACCGTCAGCGACCGCGGCATCGGCCTTTCAGAGGAGGAACTCAAGCACGTGTTCCTGCGCTTCTACCGTTCCAAGAAGGCCGAGGGTCACGATGGCGGTACCGGGCTTGGCCTGCCGGTGGCCAAAGCCATCGTCGAAGCCCACGGCGGCGAGATTTCGCTCGAATTGCGAGTGGGCGGAGGTATCACCTCAAAGGTGCGCCTGCCGCTCGATCGCGGGCTGGGCGAGGGGGCATGAGAATCCTGATCATCGAAGACGAGGCCCGGGTGGCCGATTTTCTCGACCGTGGACTGCGCGCCGAGGGGCACTTTTGCGTGTTGGCCGATGACGGCGCGGAAGGGCTGGACCTGGCGCTGGAAGGCGACTTCGACATCATCATCCTGGACCTGATGCTGCCGACCCTGCACGGCCTCGAGGTCTGCCAGAGACTGCGCATACAGGGAAAAAACACGCCGGTGCTGATGCTGACGGCACTGGACGGCACCGAGAACGTGGTCCGCGGCCTGCGCATGGGCGCGGATGAATACATGACCAAGCCGTTCGCCTTCGAGGAACTGCTGGCCCGGATCGACGTGCTGGCGCGCCGCGGACCGGTTTTGCTGGAAGAGTCGAATTGCTTGGCTGTAGGCCGGGTGGAGTTCGACCGCGGGTCGCTGAGGGTCAGCGTCGACGGCCAG
>Ga0302046_10005623_pt1 | contig 11011 bp, 12 predicted proteins | sample RVTome_11_FD_200261 | JGI IMG/M metagenome (GOLD analysis project Ga0302046, IMG submission 200261) | Soil microbial communities from uranium-contaminated site in the Upper Colorado River Basin, Wyoming, United States - RVT147D111 (version 2) ... | reverse complement strand
AATGGCTTTCGACGAGCCTGGCGGGGTTCGCCGCGCCTCTCGCAATGCTCGCACTTTTCCTGCTTGCGGCCGCAAACGTCACTGCGGCGGATACCTCCAACCTGTACACCGCGCGGGTGCCGATTGACGCCGCCAATCCGCAGTCAAGAGAGCGCGCTTACGAAGCGGCCCTGTCGCAGGTGCTGCTGCGCATCACGGGCCCGCAGAATGCGTTGCCGCCGGACCGGATAAAGGAATGGTTTCCGAATCCTTCGCGCTACGTCATGCAATATCGTCCGGGTGAAGACAACAGCTTGTGGGTTACGCTGGACGGCGAGACCCTGGAGCAGGTACTCCGACAGGCAGGATATACCGTCTGGGGCGCGGACCGCCCGCTGACCCTGGTATGGCTGGCCGTCGACTGGGGCGAGGGTGAGCGCGAGATTGTGGCATCCGACGACCCGGAGCGCGGCGCTGCCCAATCGCGTTCTATCGATCGCAACCGGTTGCTTCGCGAACGCGTGCAGGAGGTTGCCCTGGAACGCGGTGTGCCGGTCGTGTTTCCCTTGCTCGATGCACAGGAACTGGAAGTGGTCAGCTTCAGCGACATCTGGGGCGGATTCAATGACCGCTTGCTGGAGGCATCGCGAAGATACGGCGCTAATTCCATACTCGTGGGGCGGGTACGTCCGGATACTGCGCAACGCAATCGGTGGACCTATTTTTTCGGTGGTGAACGGCGCGAATGGACCGGCGAGCCGGAAGAAGCGATCAACCTTCTGGCGAACACCCTTGCCGAGCAGTTTGCGATCGCCGGGAATGCGCCGCTCGAATCGATCAGCCTGACGGTGTCGGGCATCAATTCGATCGCAGCCTATGGGGAGGTGCACAGCTTCATGCAGGATCTGCAGGGCATCGAGCGATTGGCGATCGAGACGGTCAGCGGCGATCGTATCCGCTACCAGGTTGAGGCGCACGGCGGGCGGGAACGGCTGCAACGCTCCCTCGATTTCAGCAGGATTCTCGAGGTGGATGATTCTTTCAACAGAGCGACGGCGGCCGATACTCAGCCCGAGCCTTCGATGCTCGAATACCGCTATCGGCCCGGCGACTGAATTGCCGCATGTCGTTACGCTGGCTGCCAAACGCAATTTCGCTTTTCCGCATCGCGCTCGTTGCGCCGATTCTGCTGCTGATCGTGGACGGGCGCTTCGAACTGGCGCTGATCCTGTTTTGCGTGGCCGGCTTATCCGACGGCCTCGACGGCTATCTCGCCAAGCGTTTCGACTGGCACACGCGGCTGGGCGCGCTTCTCGATCCCATCGCGGACAAACTGCTCGTCGCCGGCACGTTCCTGATACTTGTCTATACGAATCACGTTCCGGTCTGGCTCGCGGCGATCGTAATCCTGCGGGACGTCATCATTGTCGGCGGCGCGGCGGCTTACACCTATTTCGTGGGCCCGGTCGAAGGGGAGCCGACGCGCATCAGCAAACTCAACACCGCGCTGGAGCTGTTGTTCATTCTCTTTGTATTGAGCCGCGCGGCCTTCGGCTGGCCCGCCGAAATCACCATCACTGTGGTAGGTGCTGCCGTACTCGTGACGGTCGTAATCAGCGGGGTGGACTACGTGTGGTCGTGGACGCGGCGTGCGCGGCCGCACCTTTCAAGGCACTGAATTGAGCCAGCTTGCGCTGCCGCTGTCGCTTCAGGACAGGGGTGTCTTTGAAAGCTTCTGGCCCGCAGACAACGAGGCATTGGTCGCTTATCTCACGAATCTCGCCGACGCTGCGCCGCAGGCTGTCGCGTCCGCGGGCTGCTGGCTGTGGGGAGGCGCGGCAACCGGCAAGACTCATTTACTGCATGCCGTGTGCGAGCGCCTGGGCGACGACGCGGTGTTTCTGCCGCTCGAGCACTTCGTTGACGCGGGCCCAGGCATTCTCGATGGCCTCGGGAGCCGCCGTTCCGTTTGCCTGGACAATATCGACGCAGTGGCGGGCGTTGACGATTTCGAGCTCGCCCTGTTTGCGCTGCTGAACCAGATTGCCGACAGGCGGGTATTGCTGGTCGTTTCGGCAAAAGCGGCGCCGAGGGATTGCGGCTTTCAGCTGGCAGACCTGCAAAGCCGCCTGTCGAGGCTGCCGGTTTTCCGTGTCGAGCCGCTGGACGAGGTGGGCCGCATCCAGGCGCTCCGGCTGCGCGCGAGTCAACGCGGTCTGGAATTGCCGGACGACACGGCCAGGTTTCTGCTGAATCGGAGCCGACGCGACATGGCGAGCCTCTACCTGTTGCTCGACAAACTCGACACGGAAGCCTTGATCGCCCAGCGCCGCCTGACGATACCGTTCGTGCGCGAGGTACTGCAGCGCCTGGACCAGGCGACGCTCTGAGCCTCCGTCATGGAAACGGCCCCTGCGGTCGCAATCGAGGCCCGTCCTTTCGGCAGGCGGGCGGGTGGTTCGGCTAGCTCTGCAGCTTGAGCGCGATTGACGCCACTCTGGCTCCGAGCGCTCGGGCTATGGTCTTCTCGTCTTCGGAAAGCCGGTCGTCTTTCCTGTTCCAGGTGACGTGGCTGGCGCCGTAGGGGGAGCCGCCGGTCGTGGTGGTTGACAGCGCCGGCTCTGTATAAGGAACACCGACGATCAGCATCCCCTGGTGCAGCAGTGGGAGGGCCATGGCCAGCAGCGTGGTTTCCTGGCCGCCGTGAAGCGTGGACGTCGACGTGAACAGGCCGGCAGGCTTGCCGGCCAGGTCGCCGCCGAGCCACAGACTGCTGGTGCCGTCGAAGTAGTATTTGAGAGGCGCCGCCATGTTGCCGAAACGTGTCGGGCTGCCGACGAGCACGCCTGCGCATTCCTCGAGGTCGGCAAGCGTCGCGTACGGGGGGCCGTCCGCGGGCACCGGCGGTCCCGTCGCTTCACATACGGTCGAAATGGCGGGAACGGTCCGCAGCCGGGCCGCTGCGCCTGCGATCGAATCGACTCCCTGACAGACTTCCCGCGCGAGCGCCGCGGTGGCGCCCTTGCGGGAGTAATACACCACCAGGATATCGGTCACTTACGAACCCGCGGACGATTCCGCCGCCGGCTCGGACAATAGGCCGAGAACGGCTTCCGGAGGGCGGCCGATCACGGCCGCTTTGCGTTCGTCGTCAACCACGATGGGTCGCTGCAGTACTTTCGGATGGCGGCTGATCCACTCCGCGAGGGTAGCGTTGTCGGTTGCCTGCAGGCTGCTGCCCCGGGTCGCCGCTTTGTAATCCGGCTCGTCCTGACGCACGATCTCCTCGACACGGAGCTTGAGCAGCTTCGCAAGCTCAAGGATCGTTGTGGCGTCCGGCGGTGCCTTGAGGTATTCGACGATCCTCGGCTCGATCCCGTGGCCCCTGATTATCTCGAGTGTTTTCCGGGACTTGGTGCAGCCCGGGTTGTGGTAGATCGTGATGGTCATGGGTTTCCTGGTCCCCGCGGCTTCAGTGTCAGTGGTCAAGTGTCACGAGCGACGTCGAAAATCTCAAGCGCGGCGAGGCCGCCCCCCGCCGTTCATCGGAAAGGGCGGCCCGCAGACGGGAAGGCCCGAAGCGCCTTGGCCCGGCTTGACTGTCATGCCATGCCCTTGCTAGCTTTCCGCCGTGCGCGCACCGATCCTATCTGAAAAATTCTGTCGCATGACTGACCTGGTCAGGCGCGGTGCCCCGATGGTGCTCCTGCTTTTCCTCTCCGCCTGCGGGAGCGGCCCGCCGGTGCAGGAAATGAGCGATGCGCGGCAGGCTATTGCCGTCGCCCGCCAGGCCGGAGCCGAGGAACGTGCCGCCGAACAGCTGAGAGATGCCGAAGAATTGCTGAGCCGGGCGCAACAGAAACTCTCGGACCGCGAATACGACGAGGCGCGCGACGATGCGTTGCAGGCGAAGCTCAAGGCCCTCGACGCCCTCGCCAGAACCGAGAGTCCGCAGACCAACAACTGACCCGCACTACCCGGTGTGCAGCAGGCTGCAAGCGAACTGTCCGGTGACCAGCAACTCCGAATCCCCAGGCGACGACCGCACCCAGGCGGCCCGCGAGGCATCCGGCAAATCGCGGCGTGACGCATCGGGTGCAGCGAAGTGCCGGCGTTTTCGCGTCACCGGCCGCGTGCAGGGCGTGTTCTTTCGCGACAGCACGCGCGAACGGGCGCTGAAGCTCGGCCTGACCGGAAGCGCCCGCAACATGCCGGATGGCAGCGTCGAAGTGCTTGCCTGCGGCAGACAGGACGCGCTGGAGCAACTCCGTGCCTGGCTGCAATCCGGACCGCCGATGGCATCGGTCGCAAGCGTCGAATCGACAGACGTCGAGCACCAGAAGTTCAGGAACTTTACGATCGGCTAGCGAGGTCGGCCCCCTCGTGAATCGCCGGCATCAGATGCGATACCACTTTTTGCGCAACCGGTCGATGACGAGGTTCGGATAGTCGCGTTTGCCGAGACTGCCGTTATAGCGTCCAAGCGCGCGCTGAAGGTCGCCTTTTTCCATGTCCAGGTAGTACTTGAGGATCGTACAGCCGAAGCGGAGATTCGTTTCGACGTAAAAGAGATTGTCATCGGGGCGCCCGATTTCATCGAGCCAGAAGGGCATGATCTGCATCAGCCCGCGCGCGCCGACGTGGGACAACGCAAACCGGTCGAAGTTGCTTTCCACGTCGATAACGGCGAGCACGAGTTCCGGCGGCAGGTCTGCCCGCTTGGCTTCGTAATGCACGCGCTTCAGGATCGTGATGCGTTCCTCGGGATCCTTCACCTGGCGGGCGAGGCGCAGCGACATGTCGCTGAGCCACACCTGTGCGTCGAATCGATCGGTGAAGCTGTCCGCCTCGCTGGCGGCCTGGCGCAGCAGCTCGAGCAGGGCCGGATCGCGGTAGTCCTGCTGCGCCGCTGCGATGCTGCCGAACAGCAGCAGGGAACATGCCAGCAGTCGCAACATAGTCATTCGTGCATTCGTTGCAGGTATTTTTCTACCGGGCCCCTATCCTAGCGCCGAGGTCGACACCAGTTCGAGTGCCGCTTCACGTTTCAGCACGCGGGACTCGTGGTCCCGCCGGTGCCGGTATTCCAGCTCGCCAGCGTCCAGTCCTCGTTCGCTGATGACCAGGCGATGCGGCATGCCGATCAGTTCTGCATCCGCGAATTTCACCCCGGGACGGGCATCGCGATCGTCGAACAACACCTCAATGCCCTGCTCGGCGAGTTCCGCGTAGAGGCGGTCGGCGGCCACACGGAGCCGTGCCGATTTGTGCATGTTGATCGCGATCAGCACGACGTGGAAAGGCGCGAGCGGCTCCGGCCAGATGATGCCGCGCTCGTCGTGGTTCTGTTCAATAGCTGCCCCTACGATGCGAGTGACGCCGATACCGTAACAACCCATCGACATCGCGCGGTCTCTGCCGTCCTGGTCCTGCACCGTAGCGCCCAGTGCGTCGCTGTATTTCGTGCCGAGCTGGAAGATGTGACCGACTTCGATGCCGCGCGCGATCTGCAAGCGACCCTTGCCGCCCGGCGTGGGGTCGCCCTCGACGACATTGCGAATATCTACGGTGTCGGGGGCGGGCAGGTCACGTCCGAAGTTGACGCCGGTCAAATGCGCGTCGGTTTCGTTCGCTCCGGCCACGAAATCGGACATGAGCCGGGTTGCGTGATCGAAATAGACGGGGATCTCGAGGCCAATCGGCCCGGCGAAGCCCGGTTCGCAGCCGGTGACGCTGCGGATTACGCCCGGGTCTGCCATGGTCAGCGGCGCAGCGACTCCCGGAAGTTTTGCCGCCTTCACCGCGTTCAGCACGTGATCGCCGCGCAGGACAAGTGCAACGGGGGTTTCGACGCCGTTTACGATCAGCGTCTTGACCGTCTGTTTCGGTGCGACGCCAAGCAGTGCGCACAGCGCTTCGATGGTCCTGGTCGACGGCGTGCTCGTTCTTTTCAGTTCTGCAAGCGGCGCGGACGCCTGACCTTCCGGTCTCAGGGTTGCGGCCGACTCGACGTTCGACGCGTACCTGTCTTCGTCGCTGTAGGCAATCGCGTCTTCCCCGGAGTCGGCCAGCACGTGAAACTCCTGCGAACGGCTGCCCCCGATCTCGCCGCTGTCGGCGTCGACGACGCGGTATTTCAGCCCCAGTCGCGTGAAGATCGCCGTGTAGGCATCATGCATGCGCGCATAACCCTCCTCGAGCGACGATTGATCGACGTGAAACGAGTAGGCATCCTTCATGATGAATTCGCGCGCCCGCATGACACCGAATCGGGGCCGTATTTCGTCACGGAACTTCGTCTGGATCTGATAGTAGTTGACCGGAAGCTGCTTGTAGCTTCTGAGCTCACGCCGGCAGATGTCCGTAATTACTTCCTCATGAGTCGGCCCGAAGCAGAATTCACGGTCGTGGCGATCCTTCATTCGCAGCAAGAGGGGTCCATACTCGTCCCAGCGCCCCGACTCCTTCCAGAGTTCTGCCGGCTGCACGGCCGGCATCAGCACTTCGAGCGCGCCCGCGCGATCCATTTCCTCGCGAATGACCCGTTCGACTTTTTTCAGCACGCGCACCCCGAGCGGCATCCAGGTGAAGAGTCCCGCAGCCAGCCGACGTATCATGCCGGCGCGCAGCATCAGCTGATGGCTGACGATTTCGGCTTCGGCCGGAATCTCTTTCAGGGTGACTAGTCCGAAATCGGTAAATCTCATGTACTTGGGCAGCCTTGGAGTTCTGGTGGAACGCTCGGTCCGACATTCTGGCCCGCGGCGTATGGCGGGCGTATTCTACACGACACTTCACGGGACCGGCCGGCGCCGTCCCCGCATGCCAGGCCCTGGAGTAGCTGTGAGGGGCGAACTCGATTGAACGACAAACGTGGACTTTTTGTCGCCCCGGAAGGAATTTCATTCCTGCTCGCGCTGGCCGCAGTTACCGCCGTTACGTGGTACTTCCGGGGTACTGCGTTCGCGTGGATACCGTTCGTGGCGCTCGTCTGCGCGTACATGATCTTCCGCGATCCGCGGCGGGCCGTGTCCTCCGCGCCGCTCGGCGTCGTCAGTCCCGTCGACGGCACGGTTGCGGAAATCATCAGGAGCGACGCTGGCCTGCTCGAAGACGAAGTGAACAGGATCTCCATTCGCGTGGCAAGTTTCGGCACCTATACCGCCCGCGCCCCGGTCGAAGGCAAGATCATGGACCTGCAGGGGTTGACGCGGCGATCGTCACCCGCTGTCGATGCGGCGGGCCTCTGGGTGGCGACCGACGAAGGCGAGAATGTCGTATTGCAGTTCCGTGGCAACCGGTTACGTCTAGCGCCACGCGCGTTTCTGCGTTGTGGCGAGCGGGTAGGTCAGGGCCAGCGATGCGCGTATCTGCGCCTGACGAAGTTTGCGGAAGTGGAATTGCCGGGCGATGCAAGGGTTCTCGTGACGAAAGGACAACGCGTGTCCGCAGGTACGGATTTGCTGGCCATGCTGCCGCAATCCTGATCTGCCGGCCTACGCCGGCGTCGATTGTTAACCCGTCTTGCGGCATGGCAGTATTACCACGGAAGCAGAACTTCCCTAACCCCCATGCCGTTTACGATGAGCCTGCAGTGGAATGAGTTCCGAGCCTGAAAGCGCCAGACGACGCGGCATTTATCTGTTGCCGAACCTGCTTACGACAGCAGCCTTGTTCGCGGGCTTTTATTCCATCGTGGCCGCCGTCGACGGCAGTTTTCAGAGAGCAGGCGCAGCGATATTCGTCGCAATGGTTCTGGATTCGCTCGACGGCAGGGTTGCGCGCCTTACGAAAACGTCGTCGCAGTTCGGCAAGGAATACGACAGCCTGTCGGATATGGTGTCATTCGGGCTGGCTCCTGCGATTGTCGTCTATCAATGGGGCGTCGCCCGGCTGACGGAGTGGAACTTCACCTGGGGCAGGGTAGGCTGGCTCGTTGCCTTCCTGTTCGCCGTCGCCGCGGCTCTGAGGCTCGCCCGCTTCAACTCGCAGATCGCCACTTACGACAAGCGCTGGTTTGTGGGGTTGCCGAGCCCGTCCGCCGCCGGCGTGGTCGCCGCGTTCGTCTGGTTGAGCAGCAAGCTCGGCATAGACGGGCTCGGCGGGCTGGCGGGCGCCTTCCTCGTGACTGCAGTCGCAGGCGCGCTGATGGTGTCGGACTTCCGTTACTACAGCTTCAAGGAAATCCACTTCGGGCGTCGCATACCGTTTACCTGGATGCTGGCGATTCCACTGGTCTTCATGGTTATTTCGATTGATCCTCCGCTTGTATTCCTGCTCATGTTCGGTGCTTACGCGTTGTCCGGCCCGGTGTTCTGGTACTGGCGGCGCCGTCGTGGTCTCGTTAACGACGTCTCGGACGTCCCTGACGATGGCGACTGACGCGACACGCCTCGTCTACCTCGATGCCCTCGGCATCGATGTTTTTGCGCCCCGCGAGGCGCCGATGCCGGCGCCGGAGGCCGTCGACGAACGGCGCGAGCCCTGCACGGATGCGCGCTCGCCCGAGCCGCTCGACTGGTCGTCCCTGCGGCAAGCGGTTGCATCCTGCGTGCGTTGTCCGCTGCATGCGGGACGGACGCAGACGGTGTTCGGCGTCGGGAGCCAGACGGCCGACTGGATGATCGTAGGCGAAGCGCCGGGTGCCGAAGAAGACCGGCGCGGAGAGCCGTTCGTCGGCCGCGCCGGCAAGCTGCTGGATGAAATGCTGCGTGCCGTAGGCCTGAGCCGCAACAGCGTGTTCATTGCGAACATTCTGAAGTGCCGACCGCCGAGTAACCGCGATCCCGCCGTCGCGGAAGCGGAGGCATGCCGAAGTCACCTCGATCGGCAGATCGAACTTGTCAGCCCAAAGCTCATCCTGGCCGTTGGCCGCATCGCCGCTCAGCAGTTGCTTCAGAGCGATGAACCCGTGGGCAGGCTTCGCGGCCGCGTGCACACATTGAACAAACCGGAAATACCCGTTGTCGTTACATACCATCCCGCGTACCTGTTGCGCACTCCGTCGCAGAAGCGCGAAGCCTGGAAAGATCTTTGCCTCGCGCGGAGAGTGATCGGAGTGCATGCCGCATGATTTCACCGGTTCGCGAAATTCCGGCACACACGCGGACGATGGTGCATGAGGACCTGTCGCAGGTCTCGGACATCGAACGCCGCAGTTACGATTTTCCGTGGAGCCACGGCGTATTCCGCGACTGCCTTCTCGCCGGCTACACCTGCATCGTTCTCGAACGGGCAGATACCATTGCAGGCTACGGGATACTCTCCGTCGCCGCCGGCGAGGCGCACGTACTGAATCTGTGCGTCGATCCGGAGTACCGGCGGCTCGGCTATGGCGATCGGCTGCTCGACGAAATGCTGCGGCGGGCGAAGGCGGCTTCCGTCAAGGAGATTTTTCTCGAGGTCAGGCCCTCGAACGTCAATGCCCTTTCTCTTTATCGCAAGAAAGGGTTTCGGCAGATTGCGCATCGGCGTGCGTATTATCAGGCGCGGTATGGGCGGGAGGATGCCGCGGTTCTGTCGCTTATTGTTCGTTGAGTCGATATTACCCGTGCTCGGAACGCGCTGAAGGAATGGACCCTGCCGGTCGGCGCAGGGGCGTCACCCCGGGGTATTCCAGTCGCTCAACCGCTTCGCCATCATCGTCATTCCCGCGAAAGCGGGAAGCGCTTTGTGGAACACCCCCGGGCGCCGCCCCTGCTCGTTGGCGAGTCTGGTTGGTCTCGCAGCTTTCTGCGTTCGCGCAATAGCCGGAACGGCGGGCTGGCTGCGCCGCGTTACATCGGGGGCGATTAGGGGTACACTGCGGCGCTTTTTGGGCTGCGCGGCATGCGGCGGCCCTCCTTGGCCGTATAGGCACGTACATGAATTCCCTGGAAAAACACGTGAGTCAGCGTCGCACCTTCGCGATCATCTCTCACCCGGACGCGGGCAAGACGACGTTGACCGAAAAGTTGCTGCTTTATGGCGGCGCTATTCAGCTTGCCGGCACCGTGAAAGGGCGCAAGGCGAGCCGGCATGCGACGTCGGACTGGATGGCGCTCGAGCAGCAGCGCGGGATTTCCGTGACGTCGTCGGTGATGCAGTTTCCCTATCGCGACCGGCTGATCAACCTGCTCGATACGCCGGGCCACGAGGACTTCTCGGAAGATACCTACCGCACGCTGACGGCGGTCGATTCCGCGTTGATGGTCATCGACTGCGCCAAAGGTGTCGAGCAACGCACGATCAAGCTGATGGATGTGTGCCGGTTGCGTGATACGCCGATCATGACGTTCGTCAACAAGCTCGATCGTGACGGACGGCCGCCGATCGAGTTGCTGGACGAGATCGAATCGGTGCTCGGCATTCAATGCTCGCCGGTGACCTGGCCGATCGGCATGGGCCGTTCCCTGAAAGGTGTCTACCATCTGCTGGCCGATCGCATCTATCTTTACTCGCGAGCCGGCCGGGAACGTGCGTCGACCATCGAAACCGTCGAAGGGCTGGAATCCGCGCGCGCCGTCGAAGTGCTCGGCGACGATGCCGTGCGTTTCCGCGAGGAAATCGAGCTGGTGAAAGGTGCGTGCCCGGCGCTGGACATCGAGGGGTATCTCGCCGGCCGGCAGACGCCCGTCTTCTTCGGTTCGGCGATAAACAACTTCGGCGTCCGGGAATTGCTCGACGAGTTTGTCAGGTACGCACCGTCCCCCCGACCCCGGGAAACCGAAACGCGCCTGGTCGATCCTGCCGAAGAAAGGCTCACCGGGTTCGTCTTCAAGATTCAGGCGAACATGGATCCCGGGCATCGTGACCGCATTGCCTTCATGCGAATCTGCTCCGGCAAGTTCGAGAAGGGTATGAAGCTCACTCACGTGCGCTCCGGAAAGGAAATGAAGATCGCGGCCGCGATTACTTTCATGGCGGCGGATCGTCAGCAGACCGACACGGCTTATGCCGGCGATATCATCGGTCTGCACAACCACGGCACGATCAACATCGGCGACAGTTTCTCCGAAGGCGAAGATATCCGGTTTCTCGGCATACCGAATTT
>Ga0302046_10005622_pt1 | contig 11013 bp, 7 predicted proteins | sample RVTome_11_FD_200261 | JGI IMG/M metagenome (GOLD analysis project Ga0302046, IMG submission 200261) | Soil microbial communities from uranium-contaminated site in the Upper Colorado River Basin, Wyoming, United States - RVT147D111 (version 2) ... | reverse complement strand
GGAAGAAGAGTCTTCCGGTTTGGCTCCTGCGGAGAAATTTAGGGTCGCCATAGAAAGCGGCGTCAAGCCGCCGCACTCCATATCACTTGAGGGCGCGGAGCAGGTTTTCGCCGTGGGGCGAGCCCAGGCCGCAGCAGGCGTTCCACCCGGCGCGGGCGTGGTAGGCGCCGTTGTTCCCCTCGGTGATGGGGTGGAACGCGCCGGCGCGAAGCAGCCGCTTGTACACCTTGTACAAAAAAGGATTCACGTAGCCCACCGGGCGGCGCAGCTTCTGATTGATGAGCGCCACCAGCGCAGCCCACATCGGCGCAGCCAGGCTGGTTCCACCGGTGATGGAGTTTTTCCCGCGGAAGCGCACCTTGTAGCCGGTCAGAGGGTCGGCGTTGGCGGCCACGTCGGGGACGCCTCTTCCCCGCCGGCGATTCTTTCCAGGCAGCCCCGGCACCTTCACCTTTCCCTGCCAGCGCGGAACCGCAAACACGCGGCTGGGCCCGCCGCCGGTAGCGCCGCGGCTGTTCCAGACGGTTTCGCGCGCGATGCGTGAACCCTCCACGTCCACGCTCGTGCCTCCGCAGGCCAGCACAAACGGGCTGGACGCGGGAAAGATGACGTGCGGCGCGCCGCCGGGGAGTCCATCGGACGACCCGCGGTCTCCGGCCGAGCAGCACACGGTGACGCCCACGAGCGCTGCTTCGGCCAGCGCTTCGTTGAACAGGTGCAGCGTGCGCGGCGTCCATTGCGTTTCCGCTTCGCCCCAACTGATGGAGACGACGCCGGGGCGATGGTGGCGGTCGTGGATGGCCGTGGTGACCGCGTCGAAAAAACCGCGTTCCGTGTTGGGCGCGAAATAGACCACCAGGCGCGCGCCGGGCGCGGCCGCGGCGGCCACTTCAATGTCCGCGGTCACTTCTTCGCTGGAAAAAAGCTGGCGGCTGTGAGGCGCGTTGCGCACGCCGTGTACGGAAACGTCTGAGACGTGTGGCGCGCGCATGCCCAGCGAACGGAAATAACCGTTCAGATCGTTGCGGCGGTAGCCGCCGCCGAGTTCAATCAAGGCGATGCACTGCCCGCGGCCATTGACGCGCGGAAAATCGTAGAGGCGCGCCAACTCCACCGGCGTGTAACCATGCTGAACTGGCAGGCGCACCGCCTGGCGCTTCGCCTGCGGACGCAGGTCGAGTCCCAAAACGCCTTGCACAATTTCGGCGAGATCGGCGGGAATGTGCACAGCACCAGTGTGACCGTGATACGAGCCGCGGCGGTGATGAAACCGGCGCCGCTCAACGCGGAAGGCACGGCACATCGCATCGTTGGCCCCGGCCAGAACCACCGAGCGGCGGCGCGTGTCCACATGCTCGACGCGGAGGCCGTGTCCCGCGGCGACCGACGCGACAGTTTCCACATCGCGGTCGTGGGCGCCGAAGCGATCTTCGAATTGTTGCGGGGTGAGGTGTTGCTTCCGCGCGGGGTGACGCGAGCCGCAGCGTTCGGCCGCAGCAGCGACTTCGGCGCCGCGGGCGCGCAGGCGCAGGGTTACCTCGACGGGGTGGTCGCGTTGGACGGGCGCGCCACGCCGCGCACCGCGCAGTGGCGCGCGCGACGTTCCCTCCAGTGGAATCCGCTTTCCAAAGCGCTTCATAGCCGTGCAGTTAACCCCAGGGTTAAGCATACGCGTAATCGTCAGCGCAGCCCGCCTGCACGCGGACAATAACATTGACAAGCCTCATTTCCATTCGTAGAGTCTGCCCAACCGCCGGCCCGCCTTTTCTCTCACCAAGGCCCCGCGGCGCCGCCTCGAGGAGGGCGCATCATGGCAAAGAAACGGTCCAAGAAGTCCAAGAAGGGTACAGCCGCGCACAAAAAGGCTGTCAAAGCCCTTCGCAACATGGAAAAAACCCACAAGAAGCTGACGCTGCAGATCAGAAAACACAAAAAGAGCATGCAGGCCCAGCTCTTCCCGTTCCTCGCCTAGGAACTGCAGGCCACCGGGTGCGACGCAGAATCAGGCTGAGGTTCGCAAACAACCGCTCAGCAAGGGGAACGTCTGCGCGCCTGCGCAGGGCGCGCAGCCTGCTGGTGTACTGGCGTGGCGGCGAACTGGTCTTTGAAAACTATGCCACGCGCGTGGTGGTGTCCGCGCACCCGGTCACGCTTTCCCTGCTGAGTTTCTTTGAGAGCTGGCGCCCGGCCGGCGCAGCGCTGCGCCGTTTCCACGAGTACAGCGCAGAGAGCGTGAAGGCCGGCATTGGCCAGCTTTTGCGCCACACGCTGCTGGTTGCCGAAGGCAGCGCGGAGGCCCGGCTCGACACGCGCATCGAAGGGGATTGGGCGCATTGGATGCCGCTTGGGGCGGCCTTCCACTTCGGCACCAAAGACACACACTTCCTGAGCACGGCGCGGGCCACGCCGTTGATGCGCGCCTACTTGAAGGAATCCCCACAGCCGCCGTTTTTCAAAACATACCCGCGAGCGAAGAAGGTGGCGCTGCCTGCGCCCGCTCCCGCTGAAGACGAACTCCGCCGCGTGCTGATGGCCCGCGAGTCGCGCCGCCACTTCACCAAACAGCCCGTGCCGCTCGAGGCGCTCTCCAACCTGCTGCATTACACCTGGGCGGTGACCGGCTACCTGGACACACCGCTGTTCGGCAAGCTGCCGCACAAGACCAGTCCCTCGGGCGGGGCGCGCCATCCCAACGAGGTGTACGTGGTGGCCACGCGCGTGGAGGGGCTGGCACCGGGGATTTATCACTACGACGTGCGGCGTCACCGGCTGGAATTGGTCCATCGCGCGGTCACGCCGAAACGCGCAATGGAATACTGCGTGGGGCAGAAACATGCCCGCGATGCAGCAGCGCTGTTTCTGATGACCGCCGTGTTCCCGCGGACGATGTGGAAGTACCGCGAGGCGCGCTCCTACCGCGCCGTGCTGCTGGAGGCCGGGCACTTCTGCCAGACGCTGTGCCTGCTGGCCACGCAGATGGGACTGGGCCCGTTCTGCACCGCGGCGCTGAAAGACACGCTCATCGAAAACGATCTGGGCATTGACGGCGTGCGCGAATCGATTCTCTATGTGGCGGGAGTGGGCTGGCCGCAGCCGGGCACGCGGCACTAAGTTCAGTTAGACTTGCCCAAAGCGCGGCGGGCGTGGATGGCGGGGGCCAGGCCTTCGTCGGGGTTCGACCAATACTGCAAAAACTTTTCGAAGTGGATCCGCGCGCGCGCCGCATCTCCGTTTTTTTCCGCGAGGCGCCCGAGCTCATAGTAGGCGCGCGACACCGAGCGTGTGCCCGGGCGGTCGTAGGCCAGGATGCGCTGGCCGCCCCGGCTGACAAGCTCTTCGTAAGCGCGGATGGCCTCAGCATATTTTCCCGCCGCGGCGTAGGTGCGCGCCGCCGTCTCCAGGGCGATGGGCGAATTCTCGTAGCGCACGGCGGTCTCCGCCTGCTCGACGGCCGTGGCCAAATCTCCCGTGGCCAGGGCCAGCTCGGCGTTCATCATGTGCTGGAACGAGCGCAGCGTGGCGTAGGGTTTGTCCGCAGCGATGGCGTCGAGCCGCCGCGCGGTTTCCCGGGCGGCGGGCAACAATCCTCCCCGCGCCTGGATGCGGCCCAGCAGGAGAATCAGGTTGGGGTCTTCTGTCGGCGCGGGCACGCGGCGCAACGCAGCGGCCAGTTGCGATGTCGAGCCCATGTCAATCAGCAATTCCGCCAGGGCGATCGCCGCGCGCGTGCCTTCAAACTGGTTGCCCCCTTTTTCTGCGGCGATGATGCCTGTCTCCAGGTGCGCGCGCGCATCGCGGTAGCGGCCGGTGGCCATGGCCAGATCGGCCAGGGCGATGCGGGCAGTGAGCTCGGTGGCCGAGCCGCGGCCGATGAGCGGCTCGAGTGTGGCGCGCGCCTCCTCGGGGCGGCCGGAGAGAAACTGCGCATGGCTCAGCAGCGAGCGGCCGATGGCGTCTGAGGGAAGCTCGTCGAGAATTTCCTGGGCGAGTTTGGCCGCGCGGGCGACGTCGCCGCGGCGTAGCACCTGCGAGGCCAGGTTGATCTTGGGCCGCGGGCCGGGACTCAGCTCGACCGCCTTTTCGCTGGCGGCGACGGCGGCATCGAAGTCTTGTTTGTTCTCGTTGCACCAGCCGAGGTTGATGTACGGCGCCGGGTCCAGGGGCTGCAACTGCACGAGAACCTGGTAGTGGGCGCAAGCCTCCTCGTAGTTGCGGCGGACCATGTGGTAGTCGCCGAGGATTTTGTGGCGTTCGGCTTCGGTGACCCGGTCGGCCAGCTTGGCGGCGTCGGCCAAGTGCTGCTCGGCGCGCACCATATCGTTCAAGTGGATGTGGGCGATGCCCAGGTATTCGTGGGCCGAGGCGAACTGCGGGTCGAGCTCCAGCGCACGCCGAAAGAAAATGATGGCTTCCTGCGGGTCGCCGGCATAGAGCTTCTGGCGGCCCTGAGTGAAGAAACGCACAGCATCGAGAGAAGGCGAGGTCACGCTGGCCAGCGGCGCCGAGGTCTGCTGCACGGCGGCCAGCGACTCGCCCAGCCCGGTGCGCAACTGCTGGGCGATTTCGTCGAGCGCTGCAGGAATCTGGACCATGGTCGCAGCCTGGCTCTGTGCGCTGACCAGGTCTTGCCCGGAAGGCCCGATGGCCCGCACGACCACAACGTAGCGGTCGCCCAGGCTGCGCACCGAGCCCAGCACCACAGCCTGCAAACCTTCGCGCTGGCAGATTTCGCGGCCCAGGGCTTCGTCAATTTTCACCGGGGCGTCGCGGCCCATGCGCCGCAGCACTTCGGGCAGGCGGCTAGAGGGAAACACGCGGACGTGGCGGGACTGCTCGACGGAAACGGTCAGCAGGTCGCGCAGGGTCTGTTCCAGCGCGGGTTCTCCGGTGTCGTTCTGAAAATCGCCCATAAGAACGACGGCGCGCTCCGCCCGGGGTGGCGCCGCGGGACGCCAATCACTAATCCCCATCCACAGGAGAAGCAGCACCACCGGCCCCGCCGCTGCCCAAACCAGCCAGTTTTTGTACCAGACGGGACGCGGCGCGGTGGCAACGGGGCCGGAGATTCCGCCGGTGAGCCGCTCGTGGTCCACACGCAGCTCGCGCGCCGACTGGTAGCGCAGCTCGGGATTCTTCTCCAGGGTTTTCAGGATGACCTGCTCGACTTCCGGAGAAATGTCCGGATTCAAGTTGCGCGGACGTTGCGGCGCAGAGTTGAAGATGGCGTCAATCAGCCGGGGCGCGTGACGGTCGTCGAAGGGGCGCTTGCCGGTGGTCATTTCAAAGAGCACGACGCCGAACGACCAGATGTCGCTGCGTTCGTCGGCGCGGTTGCCGCGCAACTGCTCCGGCGACATGTAGGCCAGCGTACCCATGGTGGAAGTGAAGTCACCGCTCAGACTGGTGGAGGTCAGGTCGGGATCGCCCTCGGGGTCGAAGATGCGGGCCAGTCCGAAGTCGAGGACTTTCACCTGTCCTTTGGGCGTGACCAGGATGTTCCCGGGCTTGAGGTCGCGGTGAATGATGCCTTGCTGGTGGGCTTCCTCGAGCGCATCGGCAATCTGGCGGCCGATGCGCAGGGCGTCGGCGACGGGCAACGGCCCGGCTTCGATCCGCTTGGCCAGGTCTTCCCCCTGGATGTACTCCATGACCACGAAGTCAATGCCCTCGTGGGAGTTGAAATCGTGGATGGTGGCGATGTTGGGGTGGTTGATGCGGGAAAGGGCGAAAGCCTCGTTACGAAAGCGGCGGCGGGCCTCTTCATCAGCCAGCGAGCCAGTGGGCAGGACCTTCAGGGCCACGTCGCGGTTCAGCCGTTCGTCACGCGCCCGGTAAACGACTCCCATGCCGCCCGCGCCGATTTTCTCGACAATCAGATAATGCGCAAGGCGCTGGCCAATCATCGGAAGGGGTCCGCTCCCGCGGCGATACTAGCTACACACCTTAGGCAAGTCAATGGTTACGCGCTGGTTAAGGCGTTGGAGGATTAACGGGAAAAGCAAGGCCCGCTAGCGGGGGAAGCGGAGATTGGCGAGCAGAATCTGGAAGCGTTGGGTGTAGGCGCGCTCCGGTTGCGTCACACAGAGGGGTCAGAGGGGCAGGCCCTGCGAGCGCATCAGCTCGACCACCGACAGCCGGTCGTTCACGCCCACCTTGCGCAGCATGTGGTGAACGTGGTTTTTCACGGTCTGCTCCGACAGGTGCATGCGCAGGGCGATTTCTTTGTTGGTCATTCCGTCGGCCAGCAGCGGGATCAGCTCCTGCTCGCGCCGCGTCAGCCCGAAGTCCGCGCGGATGCGGGCGCTGGGCAGAATGGGAACGCGCGACGCCACATGACGGAACAGCACGCGGCACAACCGCGGAGGACAAACCGCCTCGTCACGCACTACGGCGCGCACCGCGGCGACCACGTCCATCGCCGACGCGTCTTTCAACAGGTAGCCGGCCACGCCGGCCCGTACCGAACGCAGGAACATCTCTTCGTCGTCATCCATTCCAATCAGGACGACTCTTGCCCGGGAGCGTTCCCTGACTTCATGCAAAAATTGAAAATCCTCCAGAATGGCGGGGACAGCGTCCACCAGAAGGACGTCCGGGCGGCTCTCCGCCATTTCGGCGAGCCTGCCGGGCTCAAAAGCGGTGCTGCCCGCCAGATGCAGGTCGGAACGCTTGCTGAAGACGCGAGCCAGTGCCCCGCGAAGCAAGCGGTTGTCAGCAATAATAAAGATGCGCAAGTTCTGTTCCATAAGAATCCCGTGGCCCCCAAAATGGACGCAACTCCCGGGAAGGGTGGGAGCCATAGCCTTCCACAATAGCGTTACCGTGTCAATACTTGTATGAGGAGAGCAAGAGACCGTTTGCGATCTTCGCTTTCCTTCCACCCGATGGGCATGCAACTTTTGCTGGCGATTCGGGTTCTACCCGTCAGCCTCTGGAAAGATTTTGGTTGCGCAGGGGGCATGATTACTACTATATTCACACGCACAGGGGCCGGTGGAGACGCTGCATTTCCGCCGGGTCGATTCAACTGAGGAACCCGTGGGGGAATTTACACGCGTATTCGTGAGCGCCGAGAACCGGTTATTCCGGGAGGCCATGTCGCGCCTCCTGGGAAAGAAACCGGATATCGAGATCGTCGGGTGCGAATCTCCCTCGCCGGACCTGGCCGCGAAAATATCCCAGGCGCAAGCCGGGACCTTGGTGGTGGGCGAGGCTCGAGCCCTGCGCGGCAATTTCCAGTCCATCCGCGAATTGCTCCGGGAACTTCCGCTGTTGCGAATCGTGCTGGTGGGCATGGAGCACGATGACGATCTCTTCGTCAGCGCGGTGCAAGCCGGAGTTGTGGGTTATGTCTTGAAGGACGCATCGGCGCAACAGATCGTGGAAGCTGTCAGGGCGGTCAGCAGGAGCGAAACGGCCTGCCCCTCCACGCTGTGCTTTGCCCTGTTCCGCAGCATTTCCACGGGACGAACCAGCCCACCCACTCTGCATTTGCGGGTGGACTTTGGGCTTACCCGGCGCGAGCGACAGCTTGTGCCCATGATTGCCGAAGGGCTGACCAATAAAGAGATTGCCGAGCGGCTAAATCTCTCAGAACAAACGATTAAGAATCACATCGGGCGGCTACTGCGCAAGGCCGGAGTCAAGAATCGCCTCTCGGCTGTGGATATCTTGACGGGCGAGGACATTCAAATCTAGTACTTTTGTGGTACTCGCATAGGCACCTATTTCGTGCATGTCGTCCCTTCTTGCTGTAGTACTCGGAACGCTTCCCGCGCTACCTCCCATTCACCCTTAATTGAACCTTACGCATTTTCTGCAACTTGCGGATACTCGGCGCGCAATCAGGAGTGCGCTGTGAAAAAAATACGAGTACTTGTGGCCAACCGGCCCCGCTTGATGCGTGAGCTCGTCCTGGCGACCATCTCTGACCAGCCCGACATCGACATCGTCGGCCAGATCGAAGATGACTCGCAGCTCTTCTCCGCTGTCGAGGACGCTCACCCCGACTTCCTGATCATCGCCCTGGACGAGCCCGGCGAACGCCCACCCATCTGCGACGTCATTCTCGAGCGGCACCCGCACGTCAAGATTCTGGCCATTGCCCCGGAGCGCAACCTGAGTGTGTTCTTCTGGGCCTCGCTGGATATCCATTCCAACCCGGTCGAGGCCTCGGAAGAAGGAGTCCTGGGCGCCCTGCGCAGTTCCGGCGCCGTCGCTGGGGGTCGCGCATGATCACGCGAAAGAATATTTTCTTGAATCATACGAGCTGGATTTGCGCTGCGGGTCTGCTCGTAGCCCTCCTGCTGACCATGTCCGCAGCAATGGCCCAGCAGCAGCAGTCGCAACAGAGCCCCACCTATCCTTCTCCTGACTTGGCCCAGCAGAACCTGAGCCGCGTGGCCGCTTCGGCCCAGCAGATTCTCGACGTGCTGCGCAAGGACCCGGGCCTGCTGGTCGAGCTCAAGCGCTGGGTGGCCAAGGAGGCCACTGACCGCGGCCAGATCGTCGAGGACCGCGACCTGACCGATGCCGCCGTCTTCGACCGCATTTCCCAGGACACCGAGTTTCGCTCCGTAGCCACGCGCCTTTTGCAGCGCTATGGTTACCTGATTCCGCAGTTGAACCCCGATTCCGAGCAGGCCAAGGAAAATGAAATCGCGCGGCAGGAGCGCATCCGCCGCCTGGAACGCGAAGCGCTCGAGCCTCCCGTGTCGCGCGCCGCTGGACCGGAAGGCGGCGTGAGCCGCACATCGGAGCGCGATGCACAGCCTGCCCGCCGCTCGCCGTTGCCGGCCGGGCCGTTGCCGGTCACACCGGATAGGACTCTTGAGCAGCCAGGTGACCGGCTGCAGCGCGCCGAATCCGGGGGGACGCGCGACGCACTCCGCGAGCAATTGCTCGCCCAGCGCAACCCGCTGGAAGACCCGGAGATTCGTTCGCGCCTGCTGCAGCAAGCCGGGCTGACCACCGCGGAATTGGATCCCATGCGCCAACCGGCCGGTGGAAGTACCGGTCCCGGCGCACAACGAACCGGCCCTCTGGCGAGTGGCGAGTGGGACCGTGGGGCTGGATTCGCGCCGCGGATGGAAGAAACCGCGGGGGATTTTTCCTCTCCGCCTACCTACCAGCGGCGGACACGCCCGCTGCCCGGCCAGCGTGAGCCGGGCGCGGCGCCGGATTCGCCATTTGTCAGCAGGGCGAATCCCTACGCGGACATTCCCTCGCTCTACGAGCTCTACCGCCAGGTGTCGCCGCGCGGCGGCGAACTGCAGCGCTTCGGCTTCGACGTCTTCCGCACCGGCGTGCGCGACCCGGAACTGCTGCCCACGGACCTGCCCGTCGGCCCCGACTACGTGGTCGGCCCCGGCGACGGCCTGTCCGTCGACCTGTGGGGCGCGGTCTCGCAGCGCATCGTCCGCAACGTGGACGCCGAGGGCCGCATCTCCCTGCCCGAAGTGGGACCCGTGCTGGTGAGCGGGCGTTCGCTGGGCGACGTGCAGCGCAGCATCCAGCAGATCTTGCGCACGCAGTTCCGCGATGTTTCCGCGGATGTTTCCCTATCGCGGCTGCGCACCATTCGCGTGTACGTGGTGGGCGATGTCGAACAGCCCGGCGCCTATGACATCAGTTCCCTGTCCACCCCACTGAACGCCCTGTTCGCGGCCGGCGGCCCGGCGACCAACGGCTCGCTGCGCACCGCCAAACACTACCGCGGCAAGACGCTGGTGCAGGAAGTGGACCTCTACGACCTGCTGCTGCGCGGCGTGCGGTCGGACATGAAACGCCTGGAGAACGGCGACACCGTGCTGGTCCCCCCCATGCGCCCGCAGGTGACCGTCGAAGGCGCCGTGCGCCGCCCGGCCATCTATGAACTTCGCGAGGAAAAGTCGCTGGCCGAGGTGCTGGACCTGGCCGGCGGCATCCTGCCGACGGCAACCCTGCGGCAAATCCACGTGCAGCGCGTCGAGCAGCACCAGAAGCGCACCATGTTCAGTCTGGATTTGACCGACACCTCCGATGCTGCGCAGGTTCGCAAACAGCTTGAGTCCTTCGGCGTGCAGGATGGCGACGAGATTCGCATCTTCCCCATCGGCGCCGCCAATCTGGACGCCGTGTACCTGCAGGGACACGTCCTGCGGCCCGGGCGTTATTCCTACCGCGAGGGCATGCGCCTGGGCGACCTGGTCGGTTCCTTCAGCGATTTGCTGCCTGAACCCGCCGCCAAGTACGCGGAGATTATTCGCCTGAACGCGCCGGACTACCGTCCTGCGGTCGAGAGCTTCGACCTGGCGGCGGCGCTGGCCAACCCCCCGGCATCGCCCGTCCTGAAGCCCATGGATACGGTGCGCATCTTCAGCCGTTACGATTTCGAATACGCCCCCACGGTATGGGTGGGAGGCGAAGTGCGCCAGCCCGGCCAGTACCGCACCTCGGGACAAATCCACCTTCGCGACGCCATTCACCTGGCCGGCGGAACCACGCCGGACGCGCAGACCGACTATGCGCAGGTGTTTCGGTATTTGCCGGACAGCAAACTGAAAATCTTCAGCGTCAACCTGTCGGAGGCGCTGGCCGGCAATCCCATCGACAACATTCTGCTGGAAGCGCGCGACCGCATCGTGGTGCATCGCAATCCGGCCAAAGTGGATCCGCCCAGCTCCTATGTGAAAGGCGAAGTGGCCAAGCCCGGCCGCTACCCACTGACCACCAATATGACCGTGGCCGACCTGATTCGCTTGGCCGGCGGCTTGCGGCGCAGCGCCTATCTCGACCAGGCCGACCTGACACGCTACCTTTCCGAGGACTCACAACAGCAGGTAGGCGAACACAAGGAAATCAGTATCGCCGCGGCGCTGGCCGGCGAGCCCGGTCATAACCTGCCGCTCCGCGACGGCGACACGCTCACCATCCGGCAGATTCCCGGATGGAATGACATCGGGGCCTCCGTCGTTCTGCGCGGAGAAGTTCAGCATCCCGGCACCTACGGGATTCGCCCGGGGGAACGGTTGA
>Ga0302046_10005621_pt1 | contig 11013 bp, 9 predicted proteins | sample RVTome_11_FD_200261 | JGI IMG/M metagenome (GOLD analysis project Ga0302046, IMG submission 200261) | Soil microbial communities from uranium-contaminated site in the Upper Colorado River Basin, Wyoming, United States - RVT147D111 (version 2) ... | reverse complement strand
CGAGATTGACCTCAGCCATCGGCGAGACTCGCCTTTTCATCGAGGCTGCACCTGGTCGCGGAAAACGCACCCTCACGCAGGTTCGACGAATGCCGTCCTCTTCCTCCCCCGTCGAGCCTGCACCGCGTCGCGGAAGACAACCCTTGGTGCAGGTTCGATGAATGACGGTCGGTGTCAACCAAGGGCGTGACTCCCAGGTCCTGAAGGGCTCCACGGTTCGATGGGGTCGTGGTACATACGGCCCAACATCTCATCGCGGGTCGGCTCGGGCACACTCTCCGCCGCCTCGACCGCGGCCTCGATGGTGTCCGACGCCTGCGCCTCCAGATCGGCCTGCCACTCCTCTGACCATTGGCCCTGACGCTGGAGCAGACGGAGCACCCGCAGCAAAGGGTCGCGCTCTTCCCAGGTGGCGTCTTCGTCACTCTCCCGATACCTGGTGGGATCATCGGCCGTGGTGTGCGGTCCCATCCGATAGGTCACGGCCTCGATGAGAGTCGGGCCCTCACCGCCACGAGCCCGCTCCACCGCCTGGCGGACCGTCATGAGCACCGCGACGACGTCGTTTCCGTCCACCCGGACGCCCGGCATGCCATAAGCCACGGCCTTGACCGCGATCGACTCGGAGCGGGTCTGCTCTGCGGTGGGATATGAGATGGCATATCCGTTGTTCTGACAGAAGAACACGGTCGGTGTCTGATACACGGCGGCGAAGTTCATCGCCTCGTGGAAGTCACCTTCAGAAGTGGCCCCATCACCAAAGGACGTCAGGGCGATGCGTTCGGACCCCATCAGCTTCTCCGCCCAACTCAGACCCACCGCATGGATCATGTGCCCCCCCACGGTGATCGACGGCGGCAGCACGTTCACGCCGTGCGGCACATCGCCGCCACGCTCGTCGCCGATCCGACCGAGGATCAGCAGGTCCAAGGGGTAGCCCGCCCGCCAGTTGAGAGCCGCATCGCGATAGGTGGCCGTCACCCAGTCGTCAGATCGAAGGGCGACGGCGGCACCGATCTGGGCCCCTTCCTGACCCCGGAACGGTGCATACGTGGCGAGACGGCCCTGCCGCTGCATGGCGATCGACTTGGTGTCGTAGGTCCGCGCCAAGACCATGTCCGAGTACAACGCCTTCATCTCTTCGACGGTGACCGGCAGCTGCTCACGAACCGACCCGTCAGGGTTGATCAGACCGAAAATGTCCGTACCGGCATCTCCGGGAGTCTGCCCCAAGAACTCGATTGGTGTCGTTGCCGCAGCGCCGGGAATCAAGGCATCAAGCCCACGACCCAGCCCCGACTTGCGTGAGCTCACGCCATTCTCCTAAAAGTCGCCCGAACGGCACTCGAGCTTATACCCGCTCCGAGGGTGTCGAATCGCGGCTTCAGACGCCCGTGGATTCGGATTCGAGCATCGATTCGAGCTCTTCGATCGTCATCAGGACGTCGCGCGCCTTGCTTCCCACCGACGGCCCGACCACCCCCATTCGCTCCAGGTTGTCCATCACCCGGCCCGCCCTGGCGAAGCCGATTCGAAGTTTGCGCTGGAGCATCGACGTTGACCCGAGTTGTGAGCGCACGACCAGCTCCATGGCCTCTCTATTGAGCTCGGCGTCTTCGTCGTTCTCGTCTGCGGCCTGGGCCGCGGCCGCCGCGGCAACTGCCTCGAGCACCTGTTCGTCCTCATATCTGGCTTCCCGCTGTTTCTTGACCCAGTTGACGATTTCGTGGACCTCGGTCTCCCTCACCCAGGCACCCTGGATGCGCTGTGGCCGCGGCTCTTTTGCCGTGACGACCAGCATGTCGCCCATTCCGACCAGCTTCTCGGCGCCGGCTCCGTCGATGATCACCCGGCTGTCGGTTTGAGAGGCGACGCTGAAGGCGAGGCGGCTGGGCACGTTTGCCTTGATGACGCCGGTGATGACGTCGACCGAAGGTCGCTGGGTGGCTATCACCAGGTGGATCCCGACGGCGCGCGCCATCTGTGCGATACGCACGATGGACTCCTCCACCTCCCGGCCAGCAACCATCATCAGGTCGTTCAGCTCGTCGATTAGCACCACGATGTAGGGGAAGCGGTCGAATCCATCTGGGTCGAGACCCCCGGCGTCCCACTTCTCGTGGTACCCCTCGATGTCCCTCACCCTCGCGTCGGCGAGCAGGTCGTATCTTCGGTCCATCTCGGCGACAGCCCACTTGAGCGCCTCGTTGGCCTTTTTCGGGTTGGTGATCACTCGGGTGAGGAGGTGGGGCACCCCGTTGTACTGGCCGAGCTCGACCCGTTTGGGGTCGACCATGATCAGCCGGACCTCATCAGGATGGGTCCTCATGAGGAGCGATGTCACGATCGAGTTGATGCACGACGACTTCCCGGCACCGGTGGCGCCGGCTATGAGCAGGTGTGGAAGCTCGGCGAGGTTCAGCAGTTTGGGCTTACCGGATATGTCCATTCCCAGACCCACGGTCAATGGCCCGGCCGGGCTCTGTGCCTCGGCGCTGGAGAGGATGTCGCCCAATGAGACCAGCCGTCGCTTCTGGTTGGGTACTTCGACACCGATGGCGGATTTGCCCGGGATGGGCACGAGGAGACGTACGTCGGGGGTTGCCAGCGCGTAGGCGATGTCGTGGGAGAGGTTCGACACACGATTCACCTTCACCCCTGGTGCCAGCTCGATCTCGTAGCGAGTGACCGTCGGACCAGGGACGATCTTGGTCAGTGTGGCGTCGACACCGTGTTGGATGAGAGTGTCTTCCAACTGGCGTGCGGTTGCCTCCAGGGAGCGCTTGTTCACCTCCCCACCCGTCCCTCCGTCGAGCAGGCTCAGTGGCGGCAGCTGATACCTCCCCTCCGATAGGTCGACCGTGAACTCGATTGGCGTGGGCTGGGCCTCCGGCGGTGGCGCCGGTGCCTTAGGCTTCGGTTCGGTCTTGGGGGGTCGCTTCTCTTCGGGTCGCTGGTGCTTGCCCCGGGGCTTGGCGTCGATGATCGGGACAGCCGACCGGGCGATATGGGCCCCTTGCATGGGCTTGGCGACGGTGAGCGTCCTCGCCACCTTCCTGACTCGTCTGAAGAGATCGGCCAGACCGTGGAAGAGCTCGCGCACAGACGTCTCGGTCATGACCAGCACCCCCATCCCGATCGCCGAGGCCAGGACGACGAATGCGCCCCAGTGACCGAGTACCCGTCGCATGGGGAAGGCGATCAGCGAGCCGACGGCGCCACCACGATCAAGGACGAGATCGATGTCCTGGCGGAAGGCGATCGCACCAGTGAGCAGGTGGAAGAGGGCGAGTGATCCGATGAAGGTCGTGATGCCCCCGATGACCAGACGTCGCGCCCCGTCACGTGGCTTGCCGATGATCAGCGCCAGACCGATGCCGGCGAGAGCAACCGGGATGGCGTACCGCCAGACCCCGAATGCGAACCGCGAGCCGGTCTTGAACCGATCGCCCAGCGGGCCCGCCAGGTCGAAGAAGGCCAGAGTCACCAACGTTGCGAGAACCAGGAGGACGAGACCCCAAACGTCTTCGGTCTGACGTCCGAGAGTGCCCCGGATACTGTCACGTACTGCGGCCAGCACTTGCAGAAACGTGCGTCTTGGGGGCGTTCGCTTGTTCGTTTTGGACACCCGTCTCCGCCCGGAGCCCTTGCGGGTGGATGTCCGGGTTGGCATGTAGTTGGGCACACTACCCACAGTGTTTGCTATTACGGTGAATTCGTGACCGAGCTGCCCGACTACGTCCTCAAGAACCGGGAGCACTGGGATCGCGACGCGGCTGACTGGGTGTCGATGGGCGAACGGGCCTGGGCTCAGGAAGAGCCCGACTGGGGCATCTGGGGCATCCCTGAGGCGGAGTTGGCCTTGCTACCGGACGACATGACCGGAATGAGCGCCATCGAGCTCGGCTGCGGAACCGCATACGGGGCTGCGTGGATGGCCCGGCGTGGAGCCCGGGTCGTTGGTATCGACAACTCGGAAAAACAACTGGAAACGGCCCGTCGTCTCGCCGCCGAGCACGATATCGACCTCGAGCTCATCCACGGGAACGCCGAGGACGTCCCCTTTCCCGACGCATCCTTCGACTTCGCACTCAGCGAGTACGGGGCCTCCATCTGGTGCGACCCTTACAAATGGATTCCGGAGGCCTCTCGGCTGTTGCGAAAAGGTGGCGAGCTCTCCTTCCTCGGCAACCACCCTTTCTTGTCGACAGTCGTTCCGCGGGAGGGCCCGGTGGTGGCCGATCGGAACCTGCGCTATCCGTACTTCGGAATGCACCGCCTCGATTGGGAGGAAGACGGTGATTCCGGCACCGACTTCAACCTCCCCATCGCCGATTGGCTCAGACTGTTCGACAGCTCAGGCTTCGACGTGGTGGCCTTCCACGAGATCCGCAATCCGACCCCTGATGCAGAACCGCGTTTCGACATCGACCCGGCCTGGGCCAGTGACTACCCCTCGGAACAAGCCTGGCGCCTGCGCAAGAGGTAGCTGAGCGGTAGGTCACGTCGATGTTGGCGACTCTCATCGACCCTCGGGACGAATCCTCTCCACCCAAGCTGGGAAAGGCTCAGCCTTCCCTCTGAGCTCGAGGTGCCGCTCCTCGAGTGCACCCGTATCGAGACCGACTGCCTCTGCAATCGGGGAGCTCATCATGAGCTCCCCGGTCTGCGCAGCGGAACCGAGACGAGCCACCGTATTGGGTGCATCGCCCAGGACGGTGAAGTCGTGGGCTCCGGACTCGCCGACGACTCCAACCCAAGCGCTGCCGGTATGAACGCCGACTCCCGCCGGGATCCGCCCGCGGAGGCTCCCGTCGGTCATGAGATCCGCCACGAGCTCTCGGCCCGCATTCAAAGCGTGAACTGGGTGATCGCTCCCGCCAAAACGCTGAGTCCACAAGGCCATCACTCCATCACCAGCGAGATGGTCAATGACCCCATGATTCCTGTCAACCGCGCCATGCACGGCCTTATAGAAGTGATCGAGGATCGTCCTGAAGTCACGTGCCGGCAACTGCTCTGCGAGCGTCGTCGAGCCACGGACGTCCGCGAATAGAAGCGACACAGGAACCTCGGCACCTCCCCGAGCCTTATCTATTCCGTTGAAACAGTGATGACAGAGTTGCCGATTCAATGGCCACGGTCTGAACCCGAGTAAACGCATCAAGGGTGCGAAAGGCCCGCTGAACGGGGCCTGACAGGCCTTACACCTCGGCGGGCGTGGAAGACGCCGGAAGTACTTCGACATACCCGGCATGAACTCACCCATGAGCACCCCCTCCCAATGGTCGTCGAAGTCTCCGCTTTCCGGGGCCAGACCGGAACGATCGTCCGCCACGGAATACGACCCTACCCAAGCAAGTCCTTCATCACTCAGAGCGCATGACGAGCGCCCACCACCTCCGAAATCGACCAACTGAACCCGTCCGGAAAACGGCAATGTGCTTGCCTCCTGACGGCCCGGCATAGTGATCGTGCGACTCAGACTTCAGCGAGAGACATACCGCACGCCTGTATCTTCAGACTCGTGCCTTCTCAGATGATCCCCTACTCCCCTGTTCGACTTGAGCCTGCCACGCAACTCGAACGCGGCAGGGCCTTCTATGAGGAGATGAACCAGAGGCGCAGTGTCCGTTTCTTCTCGGACGAGCCTGTGCCGAGGGAGTTGGTGGAGTTGGCGATCAAAGCCGCTTCCACGGCTCCCAGTGGTGCTCACAAACAGCCCTGGACTTTCGTGGTCACTGCTGACCCCGACATCAAGCGGCAGATTCGGGAAGCAGCAGAGGAAGAGGAGCGCATCAACTACGAAGGCGGCAGACTGCCACGTCATTGGCGCGAAGACCTGGAGCCTCTAGGGACAGACTGGCGCAAACCTTTCTTGGAGACAGTGCCATGGATCGTGGTGCTGTTTGAGCACAGATATCAGTTGGATGAGGAGGGCCAGCGACGGCACACCTACTACCCAAAAGAGTCGGTCGGAGTCTGTGCAGGTCTGTTCATTGCGGCCCTTCATCGCATGGGTCTGGCAACCCTCACTCACACTCCCAGTCCAATGAAGTTCCTGACCAAGCTGTTGGGCCGTCCTGCCAATGAGCGAGCCTTCTGTCTCTTCCCGATTGGCTATCCATCGGAGGATTGTGTGGTGCCGGATTTGCGAAGAAAAAGCCTCGACGAGGTGATGATCGAGGTGTGACCCAATCCCCTCTCACGCTGCCATGGCCCGAACCCAGGGGTTCGCAGTTTGGTGTGGGCTGGCCGCGTGAGGCCTGTCAGACTTCCATGATGATGGGGATGATCACCGGGCGTCGGGCGGTCTCGGCCCGGATCACCTTGCCTGCCGCCTGACGGACCGTCTTCTGCAACTCGGCGTGATCGGTGCGGCCCGTCTGATGTGACTCGACCGCTGATCTCACCTCGTTGGCCGCCTTCTCGAGAACGACCGAGGGGTCGTCCATCACCCCGTGGCTGTCCAAGTCGGGCCCGTAGATGATCTCCCCCGTGTCGTGGTCGATCCCCACCGTTACCACCACAACACCGTCATCGGCCAGATGCAAGCGGTCGCGGAGCACCGCGTTCTGAACCTCACCCACGGACGAGCCGTCGAGGTATACGAACCCGGCAGGGACGGCGCGTCGCTCCACCATCGTCTTGTTGCCATCGATGACGACGCGGTCGCCGTCCTCGAGGACGTCCACGGCCTTGACCCCCATCTGGCGCGCCAGGTCGGCATGGGCGGCCAAGTGGCGGTATTCGCCATGGACGGGCACGAAGGCGCGTGGGCGGACGAGGTTGATGAAGGTGAGCAACTCCTCTCTGGCCGCATGACCGGAGACGTGGACATGCGAGTTACGGCCGTGGACGACCTTCACCCCCCGCCGCATCAGATTGGAGATGACCTTGGACACCGCGGTCTCGTTCCCCGGGATCGGCTTCGCCGAGATGAGGACGGTGTCACCCTCGTCCAGCTCGACGAACCTGTGACGTCCCTGCGACATCAGGGACAGCGCGGCGAAAGGCTCCCCCTGGGAGCCGGTGGTGATCAACAGCTGCTTGTCCTCGGGCAGCTTGGCGAGATCCTTGATATCGAGCACTGATCCCTTCGGCACGTCGAGGATCCCCAGGTCGGTGGCAATGGTGGTGTTGCGGTGCATGGAGCGGCCGAAGAAGGCGACCTGCCGTCGAGCGGCGATTCCAGCGTCGGCGATCTGTTGGACCCGATGGATGTGTGAGGAGAAACAGGCGGCGATGACACGGCCTGGCGCATCTCGGATCACGTCTGCGATGGGTTGGCCGACGGAGCTCTCCGAAGGCTCGAATCCATCCTTCTCGGCGTTGGTCGAGTCGGACAGCAGGAGCCTCACCCCTCGATTGCCCAACGCGGCCAGCGCCGGCAGATCGGTGGGGTGGCCATCGATCGGAGTGGGATCCAGCTTGAAGTCGCCCGAGTGCAGGACCATCCCCTCAGGAGTGTCGAAGGCGATCGCGGACGCCTCAGGCACCGAGTGGCTCACCGGGATCAGCATGAATTTGAACGGACTGTGTTCCACCCACTTCTTCTGAGAGATCGTCTCGAGGTGTGCCTCGACACCGAGCTCCTCTATACGGCTGTTGGCCAGCTCGAGGCTGAGTTTGGTCCCGTAAACCTTGACGGAGATGTCACGGAGGAAGTAGCCGAGGGCCCCCATGTGATCTTCGTGCCCGTGGGTCAACACCACCATCTCGACGTCCTCTTTCCGCTCCACCAGCCAGGACCAATCGGGGAAGACCAGGTCGACACCGAGCATGTCTTCCTCGGGGAACATGAGCCCCACGTCGATCAGCGCAAGCTTCCCGTCGATCTCCAGGGCCGCACAGTTCCGGCCGATCTCGCCGAGACCGCCCAGGAAGGTGACTGAGACGCTCACGAGCTCTGGATCGCCCCCATTGCCTTCTCGATGGCGTCCGTCGTGTCATCAGACGGGCCGACCAGGGGGAGCCTCACACCGCCCACTGGCTCCCAGTAGCGGCCGAGCGCCGCCTTGACAGGAGCGGGGCTCGGCTCGGCGAAGCAGGCCTGCTGCAGGGGCAGTAGCAGATGATGGATCCTGCGCGCTTCGTCGTAGTCACCGGCGTGGGCGGCTTTGATCATCGCCGCGACTGACGGCCCGGCCAGGTGGGATATCACCGAGACGACGCCGACGGCTCCGACCGAGATCATCGGCAAGGTCATGCTGTCGTCACCGGAATAGACGGGGAACCCCGGGGCGAGATTGATCGTCTTGGAGGTGAAATCGATGTCGTGCACGGCATCCTTGACGGCGACGACGTTGGGGTGTGCTGCCAGTCGAACCAGGGTGTCGACCTCGATGAGCCTGCTCGTCCTCCCTGGGATGTTGTAGACCATCACCGGACAGCCGACGCCGGCGATGGCCGTGAAATGGGCGATCAGGCCATCCTGTGATGGCTTGTTGTAATAGGGGGTGACGGCGAGGACGCCGTCGACACCGAGCTCGGCTGCCCGCTCGGTCAGATGCACCGAGTGCGCCGTGTCATAGGTGCCGGTCCCGGCCACCACTTTGGTCTTCTTCTCCTTCACCGCATCAACGACGGTTTTTAACAAGGCGATCTTCTCGTCGTCGCCGAGAGTTGGGGATTCGCCGGTGGTGCCCGCGACGACCAGGGTGTCCGTGCCGTTCTCGGCCAGGTGACGTGACAGGTCCCAGGCCTTCTGATGGTCGACCTCTCCCGAGTCGGTGAAGGGGGTGATCATGGCGGTAGCCACGAGCCCGAACGGGGCTGACGGTGTGAGGGTCACGATGCAAGGTTACCGGCCGATGGATTAGAAACCGTGCGATGAGGTTCGACGTCCCCGTTCCATGCCTGGTGGTGCTGATCGGGCCGAGCGGCTCCGGCAAGACGACCTGGGCCCGCCAGCACTTCGAGGAAGGCGAGATCGTCTCCTCCGATGCCCTGCGGGCGATGGTCGGAGCGGGCGAAGACGACCAGGTGGCCGGGACGGCCGCATTCGACGTGTTGGAACGGATCGTCTCGGAGCGGATGAAGCGGGGGATCACCACCGTGGTGGACACGCTGGGATTCGATCGAGATCGGAGAACCGGGTGGGTGTCGCTGGCCCATGAGAATGGTGTTCCCGCTCACGCGGTTGTCTTCGAGGCCGACCGCGACGTCGCCGAGGAGCGCAATGCCCAACGCCGGAGACCCATCCCCAAGACGGTCCTGGGACGGCAGCACACCCGTTTCAAGAAGGTGAGGGCTTCGACGCAATGCACCGCGTGATCAGCGAGCCGGGAATGGTGCTTACTGTCGGTGGCCTCGAACGCGAGGACGACCTGGTCACACCACCGGCCGGGCATACCTTCGGCCTCATCGTGTCTCGCTTCAACTGGGGAGAGGGAGATCTGGCGGACAACCTCACCTCGATAGCCCGCCGCGCCGAGGCGGCTGGCTTCCGGGACATGTGGGTGATGGACCACTTCCGCCAGATCCCACAGGTGGGTCGGGCGTGGGAGGACATCCCCGAGGCCTACACGGCCCTGTCTTTCATCGCCGGACTCACGACGAAGATCAGACTGGGTGCACTGGTCACGGGCATCACCCATCGCCATCCTGTCGTGCTCGGCAAGATGCTGGCCTCCCTCGACGTTCTCTCCGGTGGCCGGGCGATCGCCGGGCTGGGGGCGGCATGGGACGAAAAGGAGCACGATGGTTTTGGCATCACCTTCCCCAGCGTCCGGGACCGATATGAGCTCCTCGAGGAGACCCTCCAGATGCTGCCGCTCCTCTGGGGGAAGGGGTCGCCATCATTCGACGGGAAGTTCATTCAGGCGAGCGAACTGATCTGTTATCCCCGCCCGATCCAGGACCCGATCCCCATCATGATCGGCGGGTCCGGTGAGAAGAAGACCTTGAGGCTGGTAGCCAAGTACGCCGACATGTGCAACCTGTTCGGTGACCCCGACAGGATCCGGCAAAAGGTGGACATCCTCCACCGACACTGCTCCGATGTCGACCGCGATCCGTCCCAGGTCGAGGTCACCCATCTCACTCGGGTCCTCGCCGCTTCGGATCGCAAATCGTTGCGCGCTCGGGTGGAGGAGCTGCGAGACAGAAACGTGCCTGCGGACACTTACGTCGCCCGGAACAACGCCGGCACACCCCCCGAGATCGCCGGGATGATCGCCCGGTTCTCGGAGTCGGGTGCTACCCACACGATCGTCTCGATGCCTGACGTTTCCATGGAAGGCTCCGTCGAGGCCTTCGGCCAGGTCATCGCAAGTCTCGCCTCGACTTAGACTCAGAGCATGGCTGTTTCATCGACGATGCTCGCGCTCGGGACACAAGCCCCGGACTTCAAACTCCCCGACACCGTCTCCGGAACCCGGCTCTCATTGACCGACGTCGCCGGTGAGCACGGCGCACTGGTGATGTTCATCTGCAATCACTGCCCATATGTCAAGCACATTCGTGAGGAGCTGGCCCGGTTCGGGAGGGACTACGCCGATTCCGGCATCGGGATCGTTGCTATCTCTGCCAACGACATCGAGTCGTATCCCGACGACTCCCCCGAGATGATGAAGAAAGAGGCCGAGACCTTCGGCTATGCCTTCCCCTATCTGTATGACGAGAGCCAGGAGGTCGCCGCGGCTTACTCCGCGATGTGCACCCCCGACTTCTTCCTGTTCGACCCCGACCTGCGTCTGGCCTACCGGGGGCGCTTCGACGAGTCGCGGCCGGATTCGGGAATCACGGTCACAGGCAAGGATCTTCGCGCCGCCATGGACGCGGTTATCGCCGGACAACCCGTGTCGGAGGAGCAGCTCCCCTCGATGGGATGCTCCATCAAATGGAAGACGGGTCAGACACCGGCTTACTTCAGCCGCTGACCCGCTAACCGGGGCGATCGACCACGACTAGAGAGGACCCATGACCAAGCAATACGACAACGCACCGGACTTGACCATCGACGCGGGCAAGTCCTACATGGCGACACTCGCCACCAACCATGGCGAGATA
>Ga0302046_10005620_pt1 | contig 11014 bp, 9 predicted proteins | sample RVTome_11_FD_200261 | JGI IMG/M metagenome (GOLD analysis project Ga0302046, IMG submission 200261) | Soil microbial communities from uranium-contaminated site in the Upper Colorado River Basin, Wyoming, United States - RVT147D111 (version 2) ... | reverse complement strand
CCGAAGCGGAGGAAAGCCCGGTCCACCGCCTCGACGTCGCCGCACTCGAGCAGAAGGTACGAGGCTTCGTTCAGATATGGTCCGAGGATCCGATTCACGAGAAACCCGGGGCCATCGTTCACCACCACCGGGGTCTTTCCGAGCGTTTTCGCGAGAGCGACGAGGGTGGCGATGGTGCGGTCCGAGCTGGACCTCCCGCGAATCACCTCCACCAGAGGCATGCGATCGACGGGATTGAAGAAATGGAATCCCGCCATGCGATCGGGATGCGCGAGGGCGGCCTGCATCTCGCTCACCGAAAGCGTCGAGGTGTTGGTGGCGATTAGGCAGTCTTTCGCGATCCGAGGCTCGAGCTCGCGCAAGACGCTCTTCTTGATTTCCATGTCCTCGACGATGGCCTCGAGGACCAGTTCCACGCGGGCGAAGCCGCTCCAGTCGAGCGTGGGGGCGATGAGGGCCATCCGCGCCTCGACCTCCCAGGCGCTCATGCGTCTCCTTCTCCTCCGCTCGTCGAAGATTTTGCGCGCCGCCTTCAGACCGGCTCCCAGCGCCTCGGGGCTCACGTCCTTGAGCCGCACCGGGAGATCGCGCGAGGCGAGAAGCCTCGCGATCCCGCCTCCCATCGTGCCCGCGCCGAGAAGGGCCGTCGCCTCGATTGTTTCCGGCTCGACTTCGGCTTCGATCCCCCGGTCCTTCTTCGCCCGCTCGTTGAGAAAGAAGAGGTTCACGAGGTTCTTGGACACCTCTCCCGGCAGGAGCTCCTTCACCCGCTCTCGTTCGAGAGCGAGCGAACGGCTCTTCGACGTTCTGCCGTTCTCGACGATATCGAGGATCGCGAGGGGCGCCGGGTAGTGGCCTCCGGTGCGGGCGACGACTCTCTTGCGGGCCTGCGAGAAGAGAAGGGCGCGCCCCACGGGATTCCCTTCGAGGAGCCGGTCGCGATTCTTTGGCTTTCTTCTCGCGGGAGCCGTTCCCCGGGCGAGATCCGAAAGGAGGGCGAGGGCCTGCTCCCGGAGACGCCCGTGCGGCACCGCCCGGTCGAGAAGACCGATCTTCTCCGCTTTTCGCGCATCGATGCCCCGGCCGGTGAGCATCAGGTCGAGGGCGCTCTGGATTCCGACGAGGCGGGGGAGACGAGTCGTGCCGCCCCAGGCGGGAACGATCCCGAGGTTCACCTCCGGAAGCCCGATCTGAAACTTCGGATGGTCGGTGCCCACCCGACCTTTGCAGGCGAGGGCGATCTCCGTGCCCCCGCCGAGACAGACCCCCCCGATGGCGGCGACTACGGGAAACGGAAGCCGTTCGATCCGATCCATGATGGCCTGGCCGGCACGCACCGCCTCTTCCGCTTCCTCGGCGGTCCGGACCCCCTGGATCTCCGACACGTCGGCGCCGGCCAGAAACATCCCGTCCTTCGCCGACGTGAAGATCGCGCCTCGAAGCTCGGGCCGGGACTCCAGCTCCGAGAGGACCTCGCGGAGCCGCTCCATTACCGCTCGGGAGAGCTTGTTCACTTTCTCGCCCGGGAGGTCGAACGTGACCCAGGCGACGGCGTCCTCGTAGGAGAGCCGGATTGGCGCGGCCTCTTTCGGGCTCATGAGCGAAACGGAGTCTACTCGCCGCGAATTGCTCCGTTCAATCGGAAACTGTGACCGACGCTCTTGCAACCCTGTCGCCCGCGGAGGACAATTGGCTCGAGACCATGGAAAAATTCCTGGGATGGCTGCGCGACGTCTTCCGCAACGACGACATCGTCAGCGCCGTTACCGGCGAGGCGGTGGAGCCGCCGTTTTTCGACCCCAAGAGGAAGCGGAACACCCAGATCTCGACCGCCGTCGGCTACGTCACGCTGTTCGCGGTCGTGTTGTTCCTCTCGACCATCCTCCCCGAGCCGCCGAGCCTCCCGCGCAACTCGGATCTGCCCAACCTCATCTTCGTGATGCAGGAGGGGCCCGGGGGTGGAGGCGGAGGCGGCGGCGAGCTCACGGAGGACCCGGCCTCGGTCCAGAAGATCGAGGGCGAGGACGCCGCGAAGATCGCCATCGCGCTCGAGTCTGCCGAGGACAAACTGATCTTCGAGGATCCCGAGAAGCCCCCTGAGGTGGAAGAAGAGGAAGAGGTCGTCGAGGAAAACGAGGTTCCCGAGATCGTGGCCCCGATCGTCGCCCAGGCTCCCGACGATACGACTCAGAAGGGAATCCTCGAAGGCCAGGAACAGCTCCTGGAATCCGCGGGCCGGGGCGAGGATTCGGGCGGCATCGGAACCGGCCGCGGAAGAGGGATTGGAGAGGGAACCGGCGGCGGGTTCGGAGGCGGGGCCTATCGCATGGGAAGCGGCGTGACCGCTCCGGTGATCTTGCGCCAGGTTCGACCCGGATTCACCGAGGACGCGCTCGCCCGCAAGATCCAGGGAGAAGTGATCGTCGAGGTCGTGATTCTGAAGGACGGCTCGGTGCGGCCGGTGCGGGTAATTCGGGGCCTCTCCGCCGATCTCAACGCGAAAGCCTTCGAGGCCGCATCGCAGTGGAAGTTCATCCCCGCCAAGTTCAAGGGACAGGCCGTCGACCTCATCGCCGAGATCGCCATCGACTTCAATATTCTCTAACGGGCTAGGCGAGCGCCTCGTCGACCTTCTCCGCTGCGTCCACCTCGTGGCGGATGTCCTGAAGCCTCGAGCTGAGCTCCGGGACGCTTCCGCTCGAAGCCTCCGCGCGGGAGAGATCGAGCCGCAACTGTTTCACCTGGTGCTCGGCGACGTCCTGCCGCACCCGAATCTGCTCGAGAACCGCGAGAGCCTTGTCGATGGTCTGGCGGCGCTGGCGCACGACCTCGAGCTGCTTCTCGTAGAGACTTCGATCCCGCGCCCCCGCGGCGCCTTCGAGCCGCGTAGCGGCATCTCTCTCGATCTTCTCCAGCCGCTGTCGTTCGTCGACTCCCGTCTGCTCCTCGAGGTCTCTGCGCTTGGAGGCGAGGTCGCGCATCCTCTCCACGATCCCGTCGATCTCCTTCAAAAGATCCGCCTTGTTCTCGCCGCCCCGTTTTTCGAGGAGCTCGCGCACTCGTCCCACCTCGTCTCGCAGACCCTCCGACAGGAGAACGTCTCGCGGGACTGGCTTCACTCCCTCCCCCAGAGACTTTCGCGATCGGAACAGTGACATGGCGGCGGGAACGGCACCGACCGCCTGGGCCACGAGACCGATGGCCCAGAAACCCATCCAGAACGGAACTTCGTTTTTCGCGACGAACCACACCAACCCGAACGTGAGATAGACCGCGAGGTGCTCGGCGAACTGGGTGACCTTCCGCGTCGCCGCCCATTTGGCGGGATCCCGCGTTTGCGGGACCTCTTCCCGGAAGATGCGGGTTTGATGGAGCGGAATCCAGACTTCCTCCCCCTCACGCTTCACCATCTCGAGCCCGGAGTAGCGGTTCTGCCGGAGCCGCCTTCTCAGGCGCGCCTCGGAAAGAGCCCGTACCCTTCCCTCCGAATCGAGCTGGTAGACCTCGTCGGCGAAAGCCCGCCTCAGCTCGACCCGGACCTCTTTCAGAGCCCCTCGGACCTCGGACGCCACCTCGTTCTCGACGGCGGTGGCGGGCACCGGCGGCACCACTCCGGCGGAAAGAGACTTGAGCTCGCGCGCGAGCTCGCGAGTGTCCGCATACCGCCGCGCAGGGTCTTTCGCGAGGCAACGATTCACGACGCGATCGAGCCCGTGCGGCAGTCGGTGGTTCAGCGCCGCCATCGGTTGCGGGGCTTTCTCGATGATCGAGGCGAGCGTCTGGGCCGCGGTCTCGCGGTGAAACGCGATCCTCCCCGTCGCCATCTCGTAGAGGATGAGGCCGAGCGAGAACTGATCCGATCGGGCGTCGGCGGACTTTCCCGAAGCCTGTTCGGGCGACATGTACTCCACCGTTCCGATCAGCATCCCGTGCCGCGTGCGGGCGAGAGTCGCCATCTCGGGATCGATGGCCCAGGAGGGTATCGAAAGTTTCGCGAGGCCGAAATCGAGAATCTTGACGAGACCGTCCTCGCTCACCATGACGTTCTCCGGCTTCAAATCCCGATGCACGATGCCGCCGGCGTGAGCCTTCGCGAGGCCGTCTGCGAGCTGACGGGCGATCTCGAGAAGGCGCTCCGGGGGAAGCGGCGCTTCGTCCAGAACTCGCCGCAGCGTCGTTCCTTCGGCGAGCTCCATGACGATATATCGGGTGCCTTCGCTCTCGCCCACGTCGTAGATATGGACGATGTTGGGATGGGAGAGCGCCGAGGCCGCGCGGGCCTCCTGCTCGAAGCGGCGAAGCCTCTCGGAGTCGGACGCGAGCTCGGAAGCGAGCACCTTGATCGCGACTTCTCTACCGAGCTTGAGGTCGCGGGCCCGGTAGACTTCCCCCATACCCCCCTGGCCGAGCGAGGAGACGATTTCGTAAGACCCGAGCCGCGTCCCGGGGCCGAGCGACATGCGGGAAGTGTAGCGCTACTTGTTTTCGTTCTGGTAGCGGCCGGCGTAGGTCTTCTCGGCGGGCGAGTCGAGCTCGAAGAACACCAGCTGCAGCACCCGCGCGTCTTTCTTGATCCGGACTCCCGCGGGGTTCGAGACCACGAGGAGCGACCCGCTCCTCCCCGAATAGCCGGAATCCCAGAGCGCGGTTCCGATCTGGGCTCCGGACCGCAGAACGCTGGAGCGCGTGCGCGCGAGGGCGAAGACGTCGGGGGGGATGTTGACGACTTCGTTATAGACGATCCAGTAGGGACGCGGGGCGAGATGCCACCACCCCTCGGCGTCCGGGGGAACGGGCTCGGTCGAGGCGGTGCGTCTTTCGGAGTTATCGAAGTCGATGGCCCCGGGCTCGTCCCCGAAGCGAGAGACCTCGCGGAGTGTGAAATCCACCCCGTTCATCTGGATCTGCACCTCGCGGTCGACGAAGGCCTCGACCAGAGGCGGGGTTCGGAAAAGCCGTTCGCGAAGCCGTTCGCCTTCGAGAAGCTTCAAGACCGGCTCCGGTCGAGCTTGGGAAGCGTAATGTGCGCCTGCCCCTGGTACTTCCCCAACTTGTCCTTGTAGGAGCGTTCGCACTCCTCGTCGCTTTCGAAGAACAGAACCTGGGCGATGCCCTCGTTCGCGTAAATGCGGCAGGGAAGGGGCGTGGTGTTGGAGATCTCGAGAGTCGCGTTTCCTTCCCACTCGGCGTCGAACCCGGTCACGTTGATGATGATGCCGCACCGGGCGTAGGTCGACTTCCCGATGCACAGCGCGTAGACGTTTCTCGGGATGCGGAAGTTCTCGACGGTGTTGGAGAGAGCGAAGGAGTTCGGCGGGATCACGCAGAACTCACCCTTGTAGTCGACGAAGCTCCGGGGGTCGAAGTTCTTGGGATCGACGATGGTGGTGTGGACGTTGGTGAAGATCTTGAACTCGTCGGAGACCCGGATGTCGTACCCGTAGGAGGAGAGGCCGTAGGAGATGACGTTCTCCCGGACCTGGGTCTCGACGAACGGATCGATCATCCCGTGCTCCAGCGCCATCTTCTTGATCCAGCGGTCGGATTTGATGGAGGGCACTTCGGCTCGCCCCGTCAGATGAGCTGAAGCTTGGTGAAGAAGTAGGGGATCTCGATCGCCGCCGACTCGGGAGAATCCGATCCGTGGATGACGTTGGCCTCGACCGAGTTGGCGAAGTCCTTCCGGATGGTCCCCCTCTCGGCCTTCGCCGGATCCGTCGCCCCCATGAGCTTCCGCAGATCCTCGATGGCGTTGTCTTTCTCCAGCACCATGACGATGGAGGGTCCGGAGCTCATGAAATCGGTGAGGCTGTCGAAAAACGGCCTCGCCTTGTGAACGGCGTAGAAGCCCTCCGCCTGGCGCTTGCTCAGCTGAATCATGCGCAGCGCCACAACCCGGAAGCCGGCTTCTTCGATCCGTGCGAGCACCTTGCCAGCGACGTTCTGGCGAACGCCGTCGGGCTTGATGATCGAGAGTGTCGTTTGAATCACTTCTTCTCCCCCAGAATGGAAGCCATGGTCGAGCCCATTTCCGCCGGACTCACCACCACGGTAGCGCCCGCGGCCTCGAGTGCTTTCATCTTGTCCTTCGCAGTGCCCTTGCCGCCCATGATGATAGCGCCCGCGTGGCCCATCCTGCGGCCGGGAGGCGCGGTCTGCCCGGCGATGAACGCGACCACCGGCTTCGTCATCTTCTCCTTGATGAACAGGGCGGCCGTCTCTTCCGCGTTTCCGCCGATCTCCCCGATGAGGATGACGGCGTCGGTTCCGGGATCGCTCTCGAAAAGGGCGAGGGCGTCGACGAAGTTCGTGCCGATGACGGGGTCGCCCCCGATGCCGATACAGGTCGACTGGCCGATCCCCCGCTCGGTCAGCTGGTGGACCGCCTCGTAGGTCAAGGTCCCGCTTCGCGAGACGACTCCCACCCGGCCCTCCTTGTGGATGTGGCCGGGCATGATGCCGATCTTCGCTTTCCCCGGGGAGATGACTCCGGGGCAGTTCGGGCCGATGAGGCGGGAGGCGCTTCCCGAGACGACGCGCATCACTTCGACCATGTCGAGAGCCGGAATCCCCTCGGTGATGCAGACCACCAGAGGAATGCGGGCGTCCAACGCTTCCAGGATGGCGTCGGCGGCGAAGGGCGGCGGCACGAAGATGACGGAGGCGTTGGCGCCGGTCTTCGACACGGCATCGCGCAGGGTGTTGAAGACGGGGACGCCCTCGACCGTCTCCCCCGCTTTTCCCGGCGTCACCCCGGCGACGACCTTGGTCCCGTAGTCGATCGCCCCTCGCGCGTGGAACTGCCCTTCGCGGCCGGTGATTCCCTGGACCACGAGACGGGTGTCGTTGCCGACGAGAACGCTCACTTCGCACCCCTCGCCGCGGCGACGACTTTCTCCGCCGCCTCATTCATGCTCTCGGCGGTGATGAAGTTCAGCCCCGACTCCTTGAGCATCTTCTTCCCGACGTCGACGTTCGTTCCCTCGGCGCGGATGACCACCGGGACCTTGATGTCTAGCTCCTTCACCGCGGCGATGACGCCTTCCGCCAGGCGGTCGACCCGCAGGATGCCTCCGAAAATATTGATGAGGACCGCCTTCACCTGGGGGTCGGAGATCAGGATGCGGAAGGCGTTTTTGACCTGCTCCGGGCTCGCGCCGCCGCCGACGTCGAGGAAGTTCGCGGGAGATCCCCCGGCGTGGTGGATGATGTCCATCGTCGCCATCGCCAGCCCGGCGCCGTTCACCATGCAGCCGACGCTCCCGTCGAGCTTGATGTAGTTCAAGGAGAACTTCGACGCTTCGACTTCGAGAGGAGATTCCTCCGTCAGATCCCGGAGCTCCTTGACGTCGGGGTGGCGGAAAAGCGCGTTGTCGTCGACCGAGACCTTCGCGTCGAGCGCCATGACCTCTTTTTCCTTGGTCACCAGCAGCGGATTGATCTCGACGAGAGACGCGTCCAGAGCGCGAAACGCCTGGTAGAGCGAGAGCAGGAAGCGCACCGCGTTCTTGTGGACGTCGCCGGAGAGCCCGAGCTCGAACGCCAGACGCCGGGCTTGATGGGGCTGCATGCCCACGGCGGGATCGATCTCCGCCCGCAGGATCTTCTCCGGAGTCTCGGCGGCGACTTTCTCGATCTCCATCCCCCCCGCCTGGCTCGCGATCGCGATCGGCCAGCCTATCGAACGGTCGATGAGGAAGCTCAGGTAGAGCTCCCGGTCGATGTTCACCCCCTCTTCGATGAGGAGCTTCCGTACTTCCTTCCCTTCGGGGCCGGTCTGCGGCGTCACCAGCTTCTTTCCGAGGATTTCTCCCGCGAACTTCTCGACATCCGCGCGCGAGCGGGCGAGCTTGACGCCTCCCGCCTTTCCGCGGCCGCCCGCGTGGATCTGCGCTTTCACCACCACCGGGTAGCCCAGGGCTTCCGCAGATTCGACCGCATCCGCGACGGATTCGACCTTGCGCCCCCGGGGCACCTTCACCTGGTACCGCGAGAGAAGCTCCTTCGCTTGATATTCGTGAAGGTTCATAAGACCACCTGGAATGCTTTCTTCGGGTTCGGAAAGCTAGACGCCGATTTTCTCGACGAGCTCCTGGACCGCGGCCGCCGACTTCTGGAGCGCCGCTCGCTCCTCGTTGGTGAGGGAGATCTCGACGATTTGCTCGATACCGCTCGAGCCGAGCTTCACCGGAACGCCCATGTAGAGCCCGTTGATGCCGTACTCGCCCTCGAGGTAAGCGGCGCAGGGAAGAATCTTCTTCTTGTCCTTCAAAATCGCGTCCACCATTTCCACGATCGCCGCCGAGGGAGCGTAATAGGCGGAACCGGTCTTCAGGTAGGCCACGATCTCGCCCCCGCCCTTCCGCGTGCGCTCGACGATGCGGTCGATCACTTCCTTGGACATCAAGTCCGGAAGAGGAATCCCGGCTACCGTCGAGTAGCGGGGAAGCGGAACCATGTCGTCCCCGTGGCCCCCGAGAACGAAAGCGTGGACGTTGTCGACGGAGACATTCAGCTCCATCGCGATGAAGGTGCGCATCCGGGCGGAGTCCAGGACTCCGGCCATTCCCAGGACCCGCTCCTTGGGAAAGCGGCTCACTTTGAAGGCGGTCTGCACCATGGCGTCCAGGGGGTTCGAGACCACGATGAGGATCGACTTCGGCGAGTGCTTCACCACCTGCTCGGTCACCCCCTTCACGATGTCGTAGTTCGTCTTGAGGAGATCGTCGCGGCTCATTCCCGGCTTTCGGGCGATGCCGGCGGTGATGACCACCACGTCCGAGTCCTTCGTGTCCTTATACTCGTTGGTCCCGATGATCCTCACGTCGGAGCGGGAGATCGGACAGGCCTCGAGGATATCGAGACCCTTCCCCTGCGGGATCCCTTCCAGGATGTCGATCATCGCCACGTCCGCGAGCTCGGCGTCGGCGATTCGCTGGGCGGCGGTCGCTCCCACGTTTCCCGCGCCCACGACGGTGACTTTGAATCTTCCCATGTCTGGATGTCTCCTTAATAATTAACGCTCGCGCCCCTCTTCGGGGCGCTCGCTCCCCGCGCTCCTCGCGCGGGGAGGACGGGCCCTCCGGGCCCGTTGCCGGGCTCGAGTCTACCCCTCCCCGCGCTCCTCGCGCGGGGAGGACGGGCCCTCCGGGGGCGTTGCTAGACCCGAACGCCTCCTACATATTGCCGATCATCGCCGAGGCGAACTCCGACGCCTTCAGGAGCGTCGCGCCTTCCATCAGCCGATGGAAATCGTAGGTCACCTTTTTCTGGCCTATGGTCTTCTCCAGGCTCGACTCGATGAGGTCCGCCGCCTCCCGCCAGCCCAGGTGCTGGAACATCAGCACTCCCGAGAGGATGACCGAGCCCGGGTTCACCTTGTCCTGATCGGCGTACTTGGGAGCGGTTCCGTGAGTGGCCTCGAAGATCGCGTGGCCGGTGACGTAATTGATGTTGCCTCCGGGGGCGATGCCGATGCCGCCGACCTGGGCGGCGAGGGCGTCCGAGAGGTAGTCGCCGTTGAGGTTCATGGTGGCGATGACGTCGAAGCTCTTCGCTCGGGTCAGGACTTGCTGCAGCGTGATGTCGGCGATCGAGTCCTTGATGAGAAGCTTCTTCTTCCACTTCCCCGAGCCGTGGCTCTCCCAGAGAGACTTCAAGCAGGCCTCGACCTCGTCGAGAACCTCTTTCTTTCGGTCCGGGGTCATCAGGTCGTAGCCGGGCTCGATGGCGCGGGCGTTGTCCTCGATCGAGATATTGGGAGAGTCCTCGCGGTTTCCCAGGATCCAGCTCTCGCGCTCGCTCACCGTCTCGTTCCGGAACTCACGGGCGGCAAGGGCGTAGCCCCAGTCGCGGAAAGCGCCCTCCGTGAACTTCATGATGTTGCCCTTGTGCACCAGGGCGACGCTCTTGCGCTCGTGGTCGAGGGCGTAGCGGATCGCGGCGCGCACGAGCCGCTCCGTGCCTTCCCGGCTCACCGCCTTGATTCCGATTCCGCTCGTCTCGGGGAATCGAATTTTCTTGACGTTCATCTCCTTCTGGAGAAAGCCGATGAGCTTCTTGACCTCGGCGGATTCGGCGGGATATTCGATACCGGCGTAGATGTCCTCCGTGTTCTCGCGGAAGATCACCATGTCCACGTCCTCTGGCCTCTTCACCGGGCTCGGGACCCCCTGGTACCATTTCACCGGACGGAGGCAGACGTAGAGGTCGAGCTCTTGCCGGAGGGCGACGTTGAGGGAACGGATCCCGCCGCCGACGGGGGTCGTCAGCGGCCCCTTGATCCCGACCAGGTACTCGCGAAAGCCGGCGAGGGTCTCTTCCGGAAGCCAGTTGCCGGTCTGGTTGAAGGCCTTCTCCCCGGCGAGGACCTCGTACCACTTCACGACGCGCTTTCCGCCGTAAGCCTTCTTCACCGCTGCGTCGAAGACCCGCTGGCTCGCGCGCCAGATGTCGCGCCCGGTTCCGTCTCCCTCGATGTACGGCAGCACCGGGTCGTCCGGTACGGTGAGGACTCCGTTCTCGATGCGGATGCGCCCGCCCTCGGGCGCGGCCTTCGCACTATTGGTCATCATCGTCAGGGGACTCCTGTTCGCGGGATGTGACGAGCAAGTTTTGTCGAGAGGTTCTTGCCAGAAAACGTTTAGTCTACCACCGCGAGCGTGACCTCGCCAAACTCCCTTCGAACGCAAAGACACCGACCCTTGGAGACACCTCTTGACCATTCGGCTGGAGGAGGGGAATCAAACGCAAAGACGCAAGGACGCAAAGGAATCCCATTTCTTCTTTGCGCCTTTGCGTCTTTGCGTCTTTGCGTTCTTTCCCCATTCCTACCGCGGCCTGGCGTTTCGGTTCGGGCTAGAGACCGAACGTGAGCCCCAGGCTGAAGGTGTACAGGTCCTGTCGGATCTCGATCAGGGTACCGGGGATCTGGAGGATCGTGCCCCGGTTGGTGTGCAGAAACCCGTAGACGATGCTCCCGGTGATATCGACCCTGTCGGTCAGGGCCACCGAC
>Ga0302046_10005619_pt1 | contig 11015 bp, 9 predicted proteins | sample RVTome_11_FD_200261 | JGI IMG/M metagenome (GOLD analysis project Ga0302046, IMG submission 200261) | Soil microbial communities from uranium-contaminated site in the Upper Colorado River Basin, Wyoming, United States - RVT147D111 (version 2) ... | reverse complement strand
CCAACTCTTTGGCCACGGAATAAGTGAAGCCCAGCAGGCCGGCTTTGGTCGCGGCGTAGTGGGCATGCCTGGCCGAGCCGGTATAGGCCGCCTGCGAGGAAACGTTGATAATCCGTCCCCAGCCCCGCGCCTGCATCGAGGCCAGGCATGCTCGCGTGCAGCGAAAGACCGCGGTCAGGTTGAGCGTCAGTGACATGTCCCAGAGCTCGTCGCTCATCTCGGTCACGGTGGCACTGGTCATGGCCCCGGCGTTGTTGACCAAAATATCGAGCGGGCCCAGCGCCTCTGTCGCGGCGGCCACCAAGCTGGTTCCGGCCACAGGTTCGACCAGATCCGCCTGAAGGGCCACCGCCGAACCGCCGGCCTGCTCGATGGCTTCGACCACGGCCTTGGCTGCGGCTTCGGCAGCGTGATAGTGAACGGCAACCGCTGCGCCCTGAGCCGCCAGAGCCAGGCAGGTCGCCCGGCCAATACCCCGCGAGCCACCCGTGACCAGCGCCGTCCGGCCGGTCAAATCGCCGGAAAGACCCTGGTTGAGAGAAGACATTTGTTGAGACATTTAGGTACCTCCCCTATCGAGTCCTTCTTGAGCCAGCCGTGACTGTTCCCACACCTCGGGGTTGAGCAGCCGCCTTGGTTTTTGCCTGTTCAAAGCCAACAGCAGGTCATCGACAATCATCCGGCTGTGGTGCCGGGGAATGTCAAGACTGGCTCCGGCCAGATGCGGGCTTAACACGACATTATCCAGACTGCGGAAGGGATTATCGGCGGCGATTGGCTCCTGGCGATAGACATCCAGGGCCGCCCCGGCGATGCGGTCCGCTCGCAAGGCTTTATACAAGGCATCATAATCGACCAGGGCCGCTCGCGCCGTATTAATGAAATAAGCACTCGATTTCATCATGCCGATGAACTCCGCCGAGAAGAGCCCGGTGGTTTCGGGCGTCACTTTGGCGGCCATGACCACAAAGTCGGCGGTTTGGGCCAGCGCCGCCAGGCCGGCCGGTTCAGCCCCCAGGTCGTCCAAAACTGCGGGCGAGACGTAGGGATCGAAAACGATGACGTGCATGTCAAAGGCCCGGCCCCGGCGGGCGATTTCGCGGCCAATCGAGCCGCAGCCGACCAGGGCCAAAATCTTCCCGGCCAGTTCGGGGCCTTGAAACCGGTTAAAGGGCGCCCGCCGGTCCATACTCCACTCGGAGGTCACGTGTCGCCGGTCGGGTGCTTTGTCCTCATAGGTCAGCCGGGTCAATTCATCGCTATAACGCAGCAGGTGATGCGTTTTGGGAATGTGGCGAGCCAGGCCGATCATCAAGCCAAAGGTGTACTCAGCCACCGAGACGGCGTTGCGCCCCGGCGGATAGAGTACCGGCAGGTTCAGCGCAGTCGCAGCGGCCAGGTCGACGCTGGCCCCCGGCTCGTTGCGGCAGCAGGCCAGCAGTCGCAGCCCCGGAGCCGCTTCCAGAATCTCACGGCTCACCGTTTCGTACTCAAGGATAAAGATGTCGATGTCGATCAATGCCTGCTTGAGCTGCTCTGCATCCAGCTTTTGGCAGGTCTCGCCCCAGCCGTCAAAGCGGACCTCCGTCGGGCTGGGGCGCAGGCGTTCCAACTCAGCCCGGTCAAATCGGGCCGTGATTAATAGCCGCATTCCGATGGCTCCCTCCTTTGAAAATAAGTGTCAGGTTTCAGGTGTCAAGTCATCTTTGTAGTTCAATCTTGATTTTTGAGTAAGTAAATGCTCAACCATGAAGAGCATGAAGTTTTTTTCTTCATGCCCTTCATGCTCTTCATGGTTGATTTCAGTTTGGTTGTTAAGTTTTTTATCTTCGTTGCCAATCCATGATGGCAGCGATCTGGTCAAAGTCGGGGCGCAGGTGCTCGTAAATATTCCGAAAGATCTGATATAACTCTTGATAAAGGGCGTGATTGGCCGGGTCCGGCTCGTAGCGCGCCTCGATGTGGACCATTTGCCGGAGGGCGCCGGCAACATCCGGGTAGAGGTCCAGCCCCAGGCCCACCAGGACCGCATCGCCAAAGGGCGCTCCGACCGAAGTGCGGGGTAACAAAATCGGCAGGCCCAACACATCGGCTTTGATTTGATTCCACAGGGCGCTCCGGCTGCCGCCCCCGACCGACCGGATCTCGGTGAGCGAGACACCTGCCTGCCGGGCTACCTCCACGTTGTGGCGCAGAGCAAACGCCGTACCCTCCAGAATCGCCCGAATGAGAGTGCCTCGTGACGTCGCCAGGGATAGGCCAAAGAAAAGGCCCCGGGCGTTGGTGTGCCACAAGGGAGAGCGCTCGCCCATCATATAAGGCAGAAAAATGACGCCATCGCTGCCCGGCTCCACAGCTTCGGCCTGCCGGGTCAACAAGTCATAGGCATCGGTCTCAAGATGGGCGCTCAGTCCCACCTCGACCAGCCCCAACTGATCTCGATACCAGCGCAGGCTGGCCCCGGAGGCGACCATCGCGCCCAGCAGCAGGTGAAGACCCTCAATGGCGTGGGGCATCGAGATGAAGGCCGGCTCAGACAGGCCGCCAGCATTGGGCATCAGCAGCACGGTTGAGGTACCGGTCATCTCGGCGGCCACACCCGCTTCGATGGCTCCGGCCTCGACCGCCGCCGCCGCGCCATCGACGGTGCCGACCATGACCGGGGTGCCCGGGACCAGGCCGGTGGCAGCGGCCGCTTCGAGGGTAACTTCGCCCTGGATATGATGGCCGGGGTAGATGGGCGGAAATTGGTCCGGCCTCACCCCACATAGGTCGGCCACGGCGGTCAGCCAGTCGCCGGTCTGCCGGTGGTAAAGCTGTAACAAGGCGGCGTGAACATTATCCAGGGTATATTCGCCGGTCAGGCGGTAGTTGATGTAACCATTAATCTGAACAAATGTGTGCGTTTCGGCAAAGTGCTGCGGCTCATGCTTTTGATACCAGCGCAACTTGGGGGCGACATAAAAGGGATCGGAGCGGTTGCCGGTCAGCCGGGTAAAGTCGCTCGAGCCGATGTGTTCGCCGAGTTCGACGGCTTCGGCTTCGGCCCGGCGGTCCATCCAAATCATAGCCGGACGGACGGGCCGGCCCGCGCAGTCGAGCGGCAGCAGGGTTGGAGCTTGAGCGCTAACAGCCACGCCGGCCACCCGTTCCGAGCCGTGGGGCATTTCGGCCAGAGCCTGTCTGATCGCCACACAGACAGCCTGCCACCACGCCTCCGGATTCTGTTCGGCCCAGCCCGGTCGCGGATGATAAAGCGGGTATTCGGCTTGCCCCGTGGCCTGCAAGTGGCCGGCAGGGGTAAATAAGGCCACTTTAGCGCCGGTTGTGCCAACGTCTATACCAAGTAATAACTGTTCCAAGGTCCTCATAATCCTTCATTCACCTTTTACCGCGCCCGCCGTTAGGCCCGCTACCAGGCGGCGCTGGATAAACGAGAACAGGATAATGGTCGGGACAATGGTCAACACGGTGGCCGCGGCGACCTGCCCCCAGCGAATAAGTAAGGCCGAGGAAAGTCGCTGGATCGTTAAGGTGACGGTCGCGGTTCGCTGGCTTTGGTTGATGATCGAAATGATCAAGAAATCGCCCCAGGAGACGACAAATGAAAAGAAAGCCGCCACCATAATCCCTGGAGTGGCCACCGGCAGAACAACATAGAACAGGCGTTGGAATATACCACAGCCATCGATTCTGGCCGCCTCATCAAGATCGGTGGAGATGTTATCAAAATACCCTTTTAACATCCACACTTGAAACGGCAGTACCAAAATAAGCTGTACCAGGACTACGCCCAGTACCGTATCGAGCAAGGACAGGGAAAAGATGATCAAATACATGGGGATAATCAGCAAGACCTGGGGGAACATCTGCGTGGAAAAGACGCCCATGATCAGCGCGTTTTTTCCTTTGATGTCAAACCGGCTCAAGCTGTACGCGGCAATGATCGAGCAAAAAAGTGAAGCCACGGTGACCGCCATGCCAATAATGAAGGAATTGATGAAAAAGGTCAGGAAGTCGGTCACGGACAGGATGGTCTGATAATTCTCCAGGGTGTATTTGTCAAAGGGCGAGATGATGCTGCCGGTAAAGATCGAATCCTGAGTGCGGAATGAGGTATAAATAATCCACAGCATGGGCAGAATAAAATAGATCAGCGAGATAAGGACGACGGCGTAAGCCAGAATCGCAGAGATAAGTCTCGCTCGGGATTTGCTGGTCATCGTGAAATCTCCTGCCGTTCATAGAGGCGGATGTAGATGATGAAATAGATTAAGAGGATCGCCAGCATTACGATACCCATGCTGGCCGCGTAACCGATGGTGTAGCTGGTCCAGCTCTGGCGATAGACATAGACCGGCAGGACATCCGTGGCATTGATCGGCCCGCCGCCGGTGGCCAGAAAAACAAAGTCAAAGTTGTTAAAGGTCCACAGCACGTGGATGGTGACCATCACAATGATCATGCCGCGAATGCCGGGCAGGGTAATGTAGCGGAACCTGGCCCAGGCATTGGCCCCATCGATTTCGGCGGCTTCGTAATAACTTTGGGGAATGGCCTGCATAGCGGCCAGAAAAGCGATGCCGTAGAACGGCACGTTACGCCACAGGTGAAGGAGCATGATAAACGGAAAAGCCACATCGGGATCACCAAACCAGTAGCGATTGAGTTGATCCAGGCCGATGGAACGAAAGAAGATATTGATCAAGCCGATATCCGGTTGAGCCATAAACTTAAACATAATCACGGTCGCCGCCACCGGAATGACCCAACTGGCCATGATGATGCTCTTGAAGAGTGACATGCCGGGCAGGTCTTGACTCATGGCCCAGGCCAGGACCAGGCCCAATATAAATTGAAGGACAACCACAGCCACCGTCAAAATGATGGATTGGCGCAGCGAGATCCAAAAGACATCGTCTGACCAAAGCCGGACAAAATTAGCCAGCCCAACATATTGATACGTGTGGCGCAGTACATTCTGATTGGTGAACGCCATGCGCAGGCCATCAACCATCGGATAGAGCGTAAACACCGCCATAATCAGCAGGGTTGGCAGAAGTAAAAGAAGACCTCGATGTCTCTCCTTCATTGCAATATCGTGGTACCCCCTTACGGTGTACTAATTACCAATCTCTAATCTCCAATCTCTTGAGAAGGAGGGTGAGGTACGTCAGCCCGCACCCCACCCTCGAGTTCAATTACAGTTCGCCATTTTCATTGAGTTCGATAATGGTGTCATACAACCATTGGGCGGCCTCAGCCGGGGTCTGCTCGTCGTAAATCACAAAGTTTACGGCTCTCATATTGGCCTCACTCACCGGGCCCCAGTTGATCGGGGCCTGAGCAACCGATTTGGGCAGCTCATTGGCAAAGCCTTGCAGCCACCAGCCAATATCGCTTTCGGTGAACTCGGGCAGTTCGAGGGCATCCTTACGAGCCGGAATGCCGCCACTGTCGGCCAGCCATTGGCCCATCTTTTCTTTAGACGTGATAAACTTGATCAACTCCCAGGCCGCATCCGGATTTTCGGAATTAGCATTGAGCATGATGGGTTTGACTTCCAGGTAGGTGGCCGGGGTGCCGCCTTCGGCCACAGGCAGCGGCGCGATACCGGTCTTGTTTTCCAGGATGTCCTTGGCGATGTCGCTTTCCTCACGCCGCCCCCACAGCCAGGGACCCATCGGCGCCATAGCCCATTTGCCGGCCACATAGCCCGGGTCTTCGACCGGCCAACCGGTGCCGCGTACGTTGGGATCGACCCCCGGATATTCAACCCCCTCCGTCTTGAAGACCTCATCATAAAGGGTGAGTACTTGCTCGAACTGCTCAACGGTGGCGTTGACCGTTATCGTGCCATCAGCACCCACGCTGAACATATTCTCGCCGCCACTGACCTGGTAATACCAGGAAATAAACTCTTGCGGAGCCCGGGGGTCGCCCACCTCGCTGCAGAGGAAAAGACCGTGTGTTTCCCCGCCGGTCAATTCGGTGATCTTGCGCGAGGTTTCGATCAGCTCACCCCAGGTTTCCGGCACTTTGAGATTGTTCTCTTCAAAGATGTCCTTCCGGTAAACCATCGCCCGGGCATTGGTGTTATAGGGGATGCCGTAGAGTTTGCCGTTAATGGTCAGCGGAGCGAGGGTGCTTTCGACAAATTGATCGCTTTCATCCCACGCGGCAAAACGCTCATCCAGCGGTTCGATCAGCCCGGTCTGGACATAGGCGGCTGTATCCTCCAGCAGCCCTTCGATGACATCAGGCGTGCCGCTCTCGGCCTGGAGCAGGTATTTATCCCGCTGATCTTTGTACTTACCCGGCCCGTAGAAGTTATCGACGATTATATTGGGCAGTTCTACTTTTGCATCCTCTTCCCACTGGAGTACGTAATCGGGCGACACCTCCTGGGTGACAAAGGGCATATTCCAGAAGGCCAGGGTGGCCTGGTCGCCGGCTGCCATCTCCTCAGAAGTCTCTGCCTCGGCCTTGGCGGCTTCGGCCTCTTGCATTGCGGCTTCAGCCTCGGCTTTGGCGGCTTCGGCTTCTTGCATTGCGGCTTCAGCCTCAGCCTTGGCCGCTTCGATCTCCTGTTGGCTGGCCGCTGCATCGGCTTGAGCCGCTTCGGCCGTGGCCTGGGCATCCTTGGCCATTGCTTCGGCTTCGGCCACTTTGGCATTGGCTGCATCCAGGGCAGCCGGATCGGGGGTCGGGGCCGCCCCACCACAAGCAGACAGGAGCAGGGCTAGCATTCCAACCATGATAAGTAAAAACCACAAATGTCTCTTCATGATGATTTTGTCCTCCTTGACTAAGTGAAATAGCTTTGCTAAACTACTTACCTGTGTAGCCTGTCCGCTACACAAGCTTGGCTACAGGTCATCTTTCGGCTTTCGAGTTTAGATGGATGACCTGTATCTTTCTAAACAACACATCTAGGTCGTATCACCTCCTTTCTATATTTGCCAACCCCAACGTCCGAGAAGCCTCGCCTATATTGCGAACAGAAATCAAGACCGATCAGCCCTGGCAGCGGACCAAATTGGCCCACCCCGGGCGCCACGGTCTCGCTGATGATATCCCACCGGTCTGTTTCAGGGTCAATACCATCTTGCCAATTGTTGAGGACTCGCGTAAGGGTTTGTTTGCATTGGTGCAAGGGTTTGCCAGGTGGTAGAACTCAACGCGTCCGAAAACCCTTCTATACCATATGAACGTTCATATGAACGTTCATATGAACGTTCATTCTTATATCATAGGGCGTCGCGTTTGTCAAAATCCAAAGCATCGTCTCTGTCCCTATCTGGCCATCAAACCTGACAGGTTTTTCTAAAGCCGTTATTTCAATGATCGTTTGTCCGGCCATCGTCGTGTTTTGGGTTCATCTCCGTCCAAAAACCTATCAGGTTTCGCTCAAGCAACTCAAATTTATGACTGCTGCGGGTTAACGGAACCATGCCTGAAATAATTTTATGATATCAGACCATCATAGTATAATGAGCGCTACCCGGCGCAAAACTGCAAGTGTCCCAGGCAAATGTTGGACGTCGTTCAATGAAAGGACCGTGACCATGATCAAGCCTGACCTGCCAGCTTATCCCTCTATCATTCACGCCCTGGCTTCTGCCGTGTCCAAAAGCCCGGACACCACCGCCCTGGTGTGCGGCGATCAGCGCCTCGCCTATGCCGAATACGGCCGGGCTGTGGCCGGCCTGGCCAATACCTTGCTCGATCTGGACGTCAAGGGCGGCCGGGTGGTCCTCATGATGTCGAATTCGATTGAGATGGCCGTCGCGCTGTTCGCCGTGATGGCCGCCGGGGCCCAGGTGGCCCCGGTCAACCCGTTTTTCAAAGAGGCCGAACTGGAACCGATCCTGGCCGACGCCGAAGCCTGCGTTATCCTGGCCGATCCGGCTGCCCTGGATAAGGCCAACGCTCTCGCGGCAGACGCGGGCGTGAAGCACGTCCTGCGGCTGGGCTCCGGCGGCCTGGGGCTGGATGATTGGCTTGGCCGGCCCGACCTGCGGCTCCAAGAGCATCATCTGCCCAAACCGTCTGATCCGGCCCTGTTGATCTTCAGTGGGGGCACAACCGGGCTGCCCAAAGGCGTTGAGCACGATCACCAGGGGCTGGCCGTGACTATGGCGCAGCACTGCACAGCCTGGCCGGTCGAGTTTGGCGTGGAACGTTTCCTGAGCGTGGCCCCACTGTTTCATATCTGGGGTTTGGGTTATGCCGCCCTGGCGCCCATCTATGCGCGTGGCACGCTGGTGCTGGTACCCAAATTCGAGCCCGAGGCCCTGCTGCAAGCCATTGATACCCACCGGATTACGGTGTTTGCCGGCGGCCCGGCTCCCATCTATTCCAGCCTGATGGGCAGCCCGGGCATGCAGAGTGTGGATTTTTCATCCCTGAAATATTGTTTGACCGGAGGCGCGCCCTGCCCGGAAGAGCTGCATCGCGCCTGGCAGGCCGCGACCGGGTGTCGGCTGCTGGAAGGCTATGGTATGTCCGAGACCGGGCCGATGTGTTTAACCCCGGCCAACCGGCCGTCTAAATTGCTATCGGTTGGCTTCCCGGTCGCCGAGACCGAGATCCAGATTGTCGACATCGACACCGGGAGCTGGCTAATGCCCGCCAACGAGCCCGGCGAGATTCGGGCCAGAGGGCCACAGTTTACCCGGGGCTATCGCCGGCGACCCGACGAGACGGCTCAGTTGATCCGGGACGGCTGGTTATACACCGGTGATATTGGTTATCTCGATGAAGCGGGTCACCTGTTTCTGATCGACCGCAAAAAGGAGATGGTCATCGTCGGCGGCTACAACGTGTATCCACGCCAGGTCGACGAAGTCTTGATGAATCATCCCAAGATCCTGGAAGCGGCCACCATCGGCAAACCCGATGCACGCCTCGGCGAAGTCATGGTCGCCTTTGTGGTGCTCAAGGCCGGCCAGCAGATGACCGAAGAGGATTTCTTTGAATATTGTCGAGACAGCATGGTCAAATACAAACGCCCCGTCGAAGTGACGTTTATGGAGACATTACCGCGCACCGGGGCCAGAAAGATCGACAAGCGGGCGCTGCGGCAGGGGTTGGCAGGGTAGAAGTAGCAAAGAAAGCGAAACGTAATATGGCAACGACGAATGAGCCCTGGGGCGACAATGTCCTGGTCGAGTTTGAGAATAGGATCGCCTGGGTGACCCTAAATCGACCTGAGAAGCGCAACGCCATGAACCCGGCCCTGAATGCTGAAATGCGCCAGGTGGTCGAGGCCCTGGCCACGGATGAACGGTGCGGCGTCTTTGTGCTGACCGGGGCCGGCGATGCGTTCACAGCGGGCATGGATCTGAAAGAATATTTTCGGGAGACGGATAACGCACCGGATACCGTTTTGCTCAACGTTCGCCGCACCACCGAGGAATGGCAGTGGCGGCGGCTGCGCGATTACCCCAAGCCGACCATTGCTATGGTCAACGGCTGGTGTTTTGGCGGCGCCTTCACGCCCCTGGTCGCCTGCGATTTAGCCATTGCCGCCGAGGAAGCCATCTTCGGCCTGTCGGAAATCAATTGGGGTATTCTACCCGCCGGCAATGCGGCCAAAGCTGCCGTCGATGCCATGGGTTTCCGGGACGCGATGTACTACACCATGACGGGTGAAACCTTTGACGGCAACCGGGCCGCCGCCATGGGCCTGGTCAATGAAGCTGTGCCCCTGGCCCGCTTAAAAGATCGGACCCGCGAACTGGCCCAGGTTCTGCTCGAAAAGAATCCGACCGTCCTGCGCGGGGCCAAGCTGGCCATCAGGCGTATCAAACATATGGACTGGGAAGTCGCCGCGGATTACCTGTACGCCAAAATGGGCGAAGCCCTCCACTTTGGCGCGGGCGGCCATCGCCAAAAAGCGATGAAAGGGTTTCTGGACGACAAATCGTACCGGCCGGGTCTTGAGACGTATAAAGGGGACGGCGGCGAGGCGTAAGGCTAAGATAATGTTGATTATGCCGCAGGTTTATCAGATTTTCCTTCTAACGTAATGATCGTCATGAGTGACGTTGCGCATAATGTTTCTATTCCATTTTTCTTCACTTTGACATCACATTTGCATATCTTTAATGTTCGGCCTGATTTTATCACCTCTCCTTGACCAATCAACAAATCACCATCGGCCGGAACCAGCAGATTTAACTTGTACTCAACCGTTAATACCGAAGCTGTAGCCGGCATTAAACTGAAAGCGGCATAGCCACCCACATTATCTGCCAGCGTACCGACGATGCCTCCATGAAAAAAGCCATGCTGTTGTGACAGTTCTTTTTTGTAAGGCAAGTGTATTTCGCAGTAGCCGGGTTTTACGGCATATAGAATGGCCCCAATATAGGCCATGAATTCCTGTCTTGAAAAACTTTCCTGAACTCTCTTTTCAAAGTTTGGATCGAATGGTTGCATCATTGTTAGGCTTAATCATTCCAGGCCCTTCATATCGTAGAAGCTGCATAGGTTCGATCATTGATCTGAATAATCGGCAGGGCTTAACTCATGGTGACTTAATATTTCTTAATGTCAAATTTACGGACAATCATGTCTACTTATGATATAATCGATTTATCTTTCTTGAGAAGCTATTATCCACAGCGGACCATGCCGACGACTAGATAAAACTGGAATCATCCATCGGATAATAAGCAACATTCAGTTGATCCCGCAGCCCGTCCGTCTCCCGGCTGCGGGATTTTTTTTGCTTCAAAGCCCCAATTTTCCGCTAAAAACCACAATTTTCCCATTGAGAAAAAAAATTTTCCCATTGAGAAAATTTTTTTTGCCAATGGGATAAATTTTTTCCCCATTGAGATAATAATTTTCGCCATAAAGAAAGATTTTTCGCCTGATTTGGGCCGATTTTGAGTCCAGCGCGATGGTAGCCAGACCGCCCGGGAAATTTTAAGGTTGTATCTGGAATTTTAAGGTCTACAGTCGGGGTTGAATGAAGTGTGTAAACCAAAAATTATTTAACCAAA
>Ga0302046_10005617_pt1 | contig 11021 bp, 9 predicted proteins | sample RVTome_11_FD_200261 | JGI IMG/M metagenome (GOLD analysis project Ga0302046, IMG submission 200261) | Soil microbial communities from uranium-contaminated site in the Upper Colorado River Basin, Wyoming, United States - RVT147D111 (version 2) ... | reverse complement strand
CACCGTCCGCCGTGACCAGGTGGGCGCCGTGCCGCCGTAGAACAGCCCCGCCGGGTGCGTGTACTGGCCCGACGAGATAGCCACCTCGAGCGCGCGCTGGCCGTGGCGCGCGAGGTAGGCCTCAATGTCGGCGTCGGCTTCGACAAGCGCGCCGGGCTCGGCGCTCGCCGGCAGCAGCGCCGCATGCAGCTCTTCGTAGCCGGGATTGGACGGCAGCGGCGCGGCGAAATCGACGAAATTGCGGTTCAGATCGACTCCGTCCTCGTTGACGCGCCGGAGCCAGGCGAAGCCGTGGGGATTGAGCGCATGGATGTGCAGCACGGCCAGGTCCGGAGGCAACGGCCCGGCGGCATAACGGGCAATCCAGTCGAGCTGCAGCGCAGCGCCGCAGAACCCTTCGACCCCGTGCGTCGCCGAGATGGTGACGAGCACCCGCCGGGCATCTCGCCCGCCGAACCAGGCGGCATCCAGGCCGAGCGCCTCGCCCGCCGGGCCGCGCCGCGGGTTGGCATAGGCCTGCACCGGCACGCCCGCCGCAGCGCAGGCCTTGCCGAAGCGCGTCCGCGCCTCGGCATAATCCTGGCTGAACGGGGACATAGGGGCGCCGGTCATCGGTCGGATATACGCGAAATCGCCGTGGCGCGGTAGGCGCATCCTGTGCCGTCAGCCGGCCGAAACCGGCCGACTCCTCCGCGCCCCACGAAAAAGAGGCGGCCGTTCAGGTGATCTTAATCAATTTAATGAAGAATATTATTCATTCTTCACATCCTTAAGTCGTTTTAATGAATGACATAATTCTTTTAGTGGAGGATGAGCAGGAAATTCTCGAAACTATTGCCGCCGAACTCGATGACGCCGGATACCACGTCATCAAGGCGGCAAACGGGCTCGATGCGCTCGATGCGTTGCGAACCGCAACGCCCGACCTCATCCTCTCAGATATATCGATGCCGGGACTGGACGGTATCGGGCTACTGCAAACAATACGAAAGCAGTGTCCCAAACAGGCAGACACGCCCTTTCTGTTCCTGACGGCCTATAGCGACCGCGACCGGCAAATCGCCGCGCGGCGCCACGGCGCGGACGAATTCCTCAACAAGCCGGTCGACATGGACGTTCTGCTGGCCGTGGTCGATAACCAGCTACGCAAGCGGCGGGCTTCGAAAGGACAGCACGAGGAGGAACTGGTCAAGCTGTTCAGGAAGCTGCAACAGGAGCCGGGCATACAGTGGACCGAGATTGTACGAGAGCCGCGGGCCGGCGCGCCAACAGCCGTCACCGCGACAGGAGACAAGCAGCAGGAGCGGCACCTGGTCGGCGGATGGATCAGGCTGATCGGCCTCAGCGACGTCAAGGAGAAGCTGGGCCCGCGCTGGGACAGGGTCGCGTCGACGGTGCGGCAACTCGCAGAAAATAAGATCGCCCAGAACCTGTCGGAGAACGACACCTATCGCCTCGTCGACAACGAGGTCTTCGAAGTGTGCATCCACGGCGGATCGGAAGCCGAGACCTCGGCTACCGTCCGCCGCATCCAGCAGCAGATTCTCGATGGCATCGGCGCTCTGGGACCGGAAGACAGCAGCCTGCCGGATATCGACAAGAGCGACCTGGCCACGCTGCGGCAGGTCCGGGCCGAGTTCTATCCCATGTCGCCGCCGGTAGCCGGCGACGATGCGCACGGCGATCTCCTGGAAGTCGTCTCGGCAAAAATCGAGCGGGCGGCCAAAGCCTTCTCCCAGAATTCGGGGCAGATGCTGGCCCAGATCGTTCACGATGGCGAGATGCAGTTGGTCCCCATTCTGGACCACAATCTCACCTCCACGCGCCTGGCCTATTGTGCATTCGACGCCGCCGCGTCCTCGATCGAGATGCGCATGCGAGATGCCTACGCGCACGATCCGCAGAAAATGCTGGAACTCGACATGGCGAAGCTCGGCTTGGCCATACCCGCCGCCATCAACCGTACGTCGCAGCATTTCGGCTCGTTCGTCGTTTCCGTCGACGTCAATTCGGTGCGGACGTCGAAGAGCCGGCAAAAGTATCTGTCGCTTCTCGGGAGCATTCCGCATCCGACGCGGTCGCAGTTCGTCCTGCTGATCGAGAATGGATTGGCCCAGGTGCACGCCTCCCTCCTGACCGACATCGTCCGCTCGCTGAAGCCGTTCTCGATCACCTGCTGGCTGCGCGTGACGACCCCGGAGCCGTACGACAAGAGCATTGACGACGCCATGGCGCCCGTCGTCGCCATGAATTATTTCGATCTGGAAACCCTGGTCCGGACAAACTCGGAAAAAATAAAATTCTTCCGGAAAAACCTGGCTTCCAGAAAGGTATTGCTCCTCATCGATGGAATCTCCGATGCCCGTCAGCAAGTAAACGCAAAGAAGGTCGCGCCAAATTACTACTGCTTTTCCGGAAACAATCTATGAAATTTCAAAACGATCCTGAGATTCCTCGCATTTGCATTTAAGTATCGAGCATGAAAAACCATCGTCGATGCTTCCTCGGTGTCATCGTTGCTGTCACAGCCGTCCTGTGCCCCATGCACGGCGCCCACCCCACCCGGGCGGATGAGCTGCTGGGCGGCGATATTCGCGACCTGCTGCCGCGTCTCTTCCTGCCGATACCGCCCAGCAAAGGTCTCGATCCCCGCAAGGTGGCGCTCGGCGAGCGGCTGTTCCACGATCCGGCTCTGTCCGCGGACCGCACGGTCGCGTGCGCCACCTGTCACGATATTTCGGCCGGCGGGGCGGACGGCAAGAGCGTCTCGACCGGGATCGGCGGGAAGCAAACGACACGGAATTCTCTAACTGTGCTCAATACCGGCCTGCAGCAGGTCTATTTCTGGGATGGCCGGGCGCGGTCCCTCGAAGACCAGATAGACGGTCCGATCAACAGCAAGAACGAAATGGCCGGCGACTGGACCGTCATCATTCAAAGGCTCTCGGAGCAACCCGCCTATCGCGATTCCTTCAAGACGCTGTATGGCGGAACGATCAGCCAAGCTGCGATCAAGGATGCGATCGTTCAGTACGAAAAATCGCTCAACACGCCCGGATCCCGCTTCGACAAGTTCCTGGCGGGTGACAAATCGGCCCTGAACGAGCAGGAAGTGCGCGGCCTGTCCCACTTCGTCCGGCTCGGCTGCGCTTCATGCCACCAGGGTACGCTGCTCGGGGCGAATCTCTTCCAGCGATTCGGCGTGTACCGCGCCCGACCCGGAGGCAATGGACAGGCCGACCTCGGCCGCTATTCCGTTACGGGCAACGAAGACGACCGATTCGTCTTCAAGGTACCGAGCCTCCGGAACGTTGCACTGACCGCGCCCTATTTCCACGACGGCTCGGTCGCCGACCTGAAAAGCGCCGTGCAATTGATGGCGCGTCTTCAATTGAACAAGTCGCTGGACGAGCAGACTTCGGATCAAATCGTCGCGTTCCTGAAGACGCTCACCGGAGAGCTTCCCGCCCGTTCCGAGACGCTCGAGGCAAAGAGGTGAAACGCCTCGCGCTCTACGCCGTCGCGTTCAGCGGCGTCGCCGTTGCTGGCTCGGCTGCGTACGTCTCGGTCCAAGACAGCGGAGGGAAATTGGAGGCGTACGAGACGCTGCGGCAACAGGTAAACGAGATAGAGCACTATTCGAAGATGTCGAAGCTCGAGCTGCTCAAGATCCAGCAAGGGGTCGTTCTGAATTACGGTGCCGTCAGCGAGTACGAAGGCAGGATCGAAAAGCTGATTGCCATCGTTCGCAACAGCCCGGCCATCGTATCCGACACAAGCGGCGCCTACTTCGAGCTCGAGAGCTTTATCCAATCGAGATTGGCCGAGAATGCGAGCATCGAGCGATTCAAGTCGGTCGCCGCCCTGCTCCGCAATGCCGAGACGAACTATACCGAGCAGAGCCGCGCCCTGCTTCAGGACATTGCGAAAAAGCAACGGCTCGACGACGCCATGACGCGTTGGATCCGCCGCTACATCGAGATCGGGGAGGCATCGAGAATCGGCAACGTATCGGCCAACATCCTCAAGAATGAGCTAGCAAGCGCAGTCGACACGGATATTGGGACCGCCTGGGAACGGGCCACGCCCGGCGACGAAGCGGTCGGATATGGAATCCAGACGATTGTCATGGGCGACCAGCTTCGCAAGATCGTCGATGATATTTTCAGCGAATACTACAAGGATGACTACCTTAATCTTCTCAAGGGGATCGACACGCAGATCAAGCTTCACGGCGAAGCCGTGCGAACCAAGAAGGTCTACTTCGCCGGCAGCATCGCGCTCCTCTGCGTCTTGGTTCTGGTCGTCATGGGCATGTTCATTCATGCGATGCGCCAGTTGCGCGACGCCAAGGTCGAGCTCGAGGTGCGGGTCGACGCTCGAACACGGGAGCTCAGCACCAAATCGGACGAGTTGGAGCGATATCGCGACGAGCTCGAACAGCAAGTCAACGAGCGCACCAGACAGTTGCACGTCAAGGCACAGGACCTGGTCACGGCGCTCATCAAGGCACAGCAGGCCAGCAAGCTGCAGAAAGATTTCGTCTCGATGATCTCGCACGAATTCCGCACACCGGTAGCGATCATCGATATGGCGGCACAGCGCATCCTGCGGAAGAAGCAGGCCCTCCTCGACGGCAATGCCATCGAAGAATTCGCCAATGGCGTCCGCAGAAACGTGCAGCGCCTGACCGGGCTGATCGACCGTACGCTCACCCTGTCCAAGTTCGAGGAGGGGAAGATCGACCTGTCGCCCCAGTCGTTCGATCTGGCGCACCTGTTGGACACGATCTGTATTCAGCAGCGGAAGCTCGATCCGGAAACGCCGATCCATATCCAGTTTGAGCCCGATCTTCCCTCCATCGTCGGCGATAGACAGATGTTGGAGCAGGTCTTCACCAATCTCATCGGCAATGCTGTGAAATACTCGCCGGACAATACGGCGGTCGTCGTTCGCGCCAGCCGTCAGGAAGGCCAGGTACGCGTCGAGGTCATCGATCAGGGAATCGGCATTCCGGAAAAGGAGATGTCGAAGCTTTTCGAGCGCTACTTCCGCGCCTCGAACGCCCGGGTGATCGCAGGCACGGGTCTCGGTCTGTCGATCACCAAGGAAATGGTTGCGCTGCACAACGGCTCGCTTCGCGTTGTGACGGCGGAAGGAAAGGGCTCCGCCTTTATCGTCACCCTTCCCATGGAAGGCCCGAATTCAAGCCAAGCGATGGAGCGCGGGAATGTGGCATGACCGAGAGGCTCCGTATTCCCCCTGGCGAACCGCCTCCACTTGCTGAACCCACTGAATGTTAGGACCAAGCGATGTCAGAGAAGCTCTATAGCATCGTCTGTATCGAAGACGAGGACGAGATCCGCGAGGCGATCGCCGATATGCTTCAGGACGAGGGCTACAGCGTGACGCAGGCGTCCAACGGTCGGGAGGGGCTGGATGTGATCCTCCGCACCAAGCCGGATCTGATCATCTGCGACATCTACATGCCGCATATGGACGGCTTCACCGTTTGCCGCGAGTTCCGGGCCCGTATGGCGGATAACCCGTATATCCCGTTTCTCTTCCTGTCCGCCCTGCCCCAGGATGCGGAGAAGCTCAAGAAACAGAAGGTGCGGATCGACGGCTATCTGACCAAGCCGATCGATTTCGATCTCCTGCTCGCACAGATCAGACAGCTGACCGGATCTGCGGACACCGCCGCTCCCGAATAACCCGCCGCGGCGCGATCTGCGGACGATTTGCGCCTAGTCCCGTCTTCGCGGTCAGCCGACCGGCTTGCGGTCCGGCAAGTCCGGGTAGGCCTTGGCGATGGCGACGACCCGGAACGCATAGAGCCCGAGCAACAACGCCACGGCGGCGATCAGGGCCTTGTCCAGCAGATGGAGCTCCGGCGGAAAGCCGTTCACCAGGAGATAGGCCAGGAGCGCCGGCGGCCCCGTGGCGCAGATAACCGCAGCCGCATGGTGGCGCGTCACGCCGAGCGCGATGGCGCTGCTGCACAACGCGAAGGCATAGGCCGCGACGCCGAACGAGCCGGCCAGGAATCCCACGCCGAGCAAGGCCAGAAGCCCGATGATGAGGAAGAACGCGCCGAGCAATACCGAGTAGGTGAAGATCTCGTTCCGCGCCTGCGTCCGGCTCAGCTTCGCCACCGGGACGAAGTAAGGCGTCTTCTCGTCGTTCCAGACATACTTCCGGATGAAGCCGTACCAGTCCATTCGGCTAGCCCGGCGGCGCGGGGCCTTTCACCGCTTCCGCGTCGTCCAGCACGACCCGTTCCTTGCCCTCGATCTTCATCTCCTCTTCCGGCCATTCGAGGGTCATCAGCGGAAAGCGCATGTCCTGCGGCCCGAACAGCACGATCACCGACTGCAGCCAGATGGCGAAGCCGGAGATCGCGGCGACGCAAAGACCGAAGACCAGAACGCTCTTGATGATCCAGCGATGCGTCAGGCCGACCGTCGACGCCGATATCTCTCCGATCTTATAGGACTCATAGGTGAAGTAGACGGCGAAATAAATGACGATCAGACAGTAGGGAATCATGAAGAAGCTGCAGCCGAGGAACTCCAGCCACGCCTTCTTGCGATAGGCCAGGTGCTCGCGCACCAGATCGACGCGGACATGGCTGTTGTGGATACAGCCGTAACCCAGCACGAGCGCGAAGAGCGCGGTGTGAAAGTGCCACTCCATTTCCTGCAGCAGCGTCGATTCGAAGATCCGGCCGAAATGCTCGATCAGCCAGAGCTGCACCCAGACCATCTTACGGATGATGACGTCGATCATCGTCACCAGGACGAGCGGCACGATGAACAGCGAGCCCCAGCGACCGATGAAATCGATGAAGCGGCGCAGGCGTTCGCTGACCCAGACGATGCGCGCGGCGGTCGCGCTGCCGATCAGGGGATTTGCGGTTTCCATCGACATGCCCATCCCCCTAATCGTAAACGCCGTGCATCAGCGACAGCGCGAGGCCCGGATACACGATGGTGACGATGAGCGCGGCCAGCTGCAGCAGCACGAAGGGGATGATGCCGTAGTAGATGCTCTGGATCTTGATCTCTTTCGGCGCGACCCCCTTCAGGTAGAACAATGCGAATCCAAAAGGTGGAGTCAGGAACGACGTTTGGAGATTGATCGCGACCAGGATCGCGAACCAGAACACCACGTCCTCCTTCGGCACGTGCGTGCCGAAATCCAGCCCCGCTACCATCGGTGCAAAAACCGGCAGGACGATCAGCGTGATCTCGATCCAATCGAGGAAGAAGCCCAGCAAGAAGACGACGGCCATGATCAGGAAGAGCAGGCCCCACGAGCCGAGCCCGGCCTCCGTGATCAGATGCTCCACGATCGTGTCGCCGCCGAGCGAGCGGTAGACATAGGCGAAGCAGGTCGCGCTCAGGATGATGAAGAAGATCATCGCGACCGTGCGCGCGCAGGACTGGCTGACCTCGGTAAGGGTGGCCAGGTTCAGCCGCCCGGCGAACAAGGCCAGCAGCATCGCGCCGAAGGCGCCGACCGCGCCCGCCTCGCTGGGCGTCGCCCAGCCGAGCAGGATGGAGCCCTTGATCAGCGAGATCAGGAAGACCGGCGGCAGAAAGCTTTTGATGATCAGCGGAATCATCTTGTTGCGCGGGACGTACAGCAGTTCGCGCGGCAGCGGCGGCGCGATCGACGGATTCAGCGCGGACGCCATCACCACGAAGATGACGTAAAAGCCCGCAAGCGCGAGGCCCGGCATGAGCGCTGCCATGAACAAGTTGCCCACGGAGATCGAGAGCAAGTCCGCCATGATGATGAGCATGATACTGGGCGGGATCAGGATGCCGAGGGTGCCCGATGCCGCAATGACGCCGCAGGAAAGCGCGGGGCTGTACTTCTGCCGCAGCATGGTCGGCAGCGCGAGCGCGGTCATCATCGTGACCGATGCGCCGATGATGCCCGTCATCGCCGCCAGGATCGTGCCCATGATGGTCACGGCCAGGGCGAGCGCGCCGGGCACCCGCCGCAGCAGCACCTGCACGCAATAGAGCAAGTCCTGCGCGATGCCGCTGCGCTCCATCATGATGCCCATGAAGACGAAGGCGGGAACGGAAACGAGCACGAGATTCTCCGCCGCCTGCCCCCATATTCGCGGCACGAAATTGAAGAACTCGATCAGCGAGAAGACGCCCAGCCCATAGCCGATGAAGCCATAGGTGATGGCGATCCCGCCGAGGACGAAGGCGACCGGATAGCCCGAGAAGAGGAGGATCGCCAGGGTCAGGAACATGAAGATCGGAAGGAAATCCTGCACCAGATAGAGCAGGTTCTCGCGCGCTTCCGGCGTCAGGGTGACGACATAGATGAACACGGCCGCCAGAACGATCGGCGGAATGACGATCAGCCATAGTCTGCCGTTAACCCGGGCGCGGATCTTTGATAGTTGCTCGACAGCGCTCATTGCATCCCTTCCAGGTACCGGGACGGCTGGAGCCGGCTGACCCGCCGGCATCCAGCCGTCCTGGTGTTACGCAGTAAGCTCGGACATTCCGTTCAAGCCGTCACTGGTAGCTTGCCTTAAGCGCCTGTGCGTCTCCCCATTTCTTGTATTCGCCGCGGAACTTCAGGTAGCTGTCCGCCACCTTCTTGAACAGCGGGTCCGCCGCAGATTCCTCTGCGAGTACCTCGAGCCATATCTTCTCCATGGTCTTCAGAACGTCGTCGCTCCAGCGCCGGTTGGTGACGCCGTACTTCGTCAGCATTTCGTTCATCGCCTCGAAGTTCTTGGCCTCAGTCTCGGCATAGGTGTGGATCACGCTCTCGCCGGCCGCGATCTCGACCATCGCCTTGTACTCGTCCGGCAGCTCGTCGAACTTCGCCTTGTTGATCAGGATCTCGCTGCACGAGACCTGCTGATGCCAGCCCGGATAGTAGTTGTTTTTGGCGATCTGGTAGAAGCCGAGCTTGATGTCGATGGTCGGCATCGAGAACTCGGTCGCATCGATCACGCCCCGCTCCAGCGCCGGATAGATGTCGGCCGCGGCCAGCAGCTGTGTCGACACGCCCATTTTCTGCATCACTTTGGCGCCGAGACCGAAGAATCGCATCTTCAGCCCCTTGAGCTGCGCGACCGAATTAATCTCGCCCTTGAACCAGCCGGAGGTCTCGGGTCCGATGCAGAAGTTGTCGAAGGCAATCAGCCCGTGCTTGGCGTAGATCTCCGCGCGCAGCTCGTTGCCGCCGCCAAACCATTTCCAGGCCAGGAATTCGCCGATCTGCGGGCCGAACGGCACGGTGGTGAAGAATGCCAAAGCCGGATACTTGCCGGTGTGATAGCCGGGGGTGGTCCAGCATGACTCGACCGAACCGGCGGCCACGGCATCGAAGCATTCCAGCGCCGGGACCAGCGCGCCGGGCTCGAAGAACTTGATTTCGAACTTGCCGCCGGAAAGGCGGGTCACGTTCTTGGTAAAGCGGATTCCCGAGGTGCCGAGATGCGGCAGCTGGCCGCCGAATGCGCTTTGCAGCTTCCAGCGGACGCGCTTCTGCGCGTCAGCGTCCTTGCTGAAGCCGATGGACGCGACGACAAATGCCATTGCCGCGACCAACACAATGCCGAATAGACGACCTTTGAGCATAACCGTCTTCCTCCCTGGTTTCTCTGATTGGCGGGACGGCTGGCAGCTCTGGGCGGCCGTTCTTATGCGGCGACGCATGGACCAGATAGAAGCGGCCGATACGTTGCCAACCGTCTTGCCTTCAATTCCCGCGCCCTTCGGCTTCTTTCCCGATCGGATGGCCGAATTTATGGGCGAATCGGTGTATTCGTCGTAAGCCCCTCCACCTTTTGTGGTCTTCTTAGCTTAAACACGCTTCCGCCTTCGCGCCAACGCCTTTATTCAACGGAAACAGGAGTAGCGCTGCGAATTTCGGACCCTTGGGTTGCCAAAGGGCTTATTTTCCCATCCAGAGGCGTACCGCCTGATGCGGATTCGCTCACGAAATCAGGGGCGTGTATTTATCCAGCAGGCGCAGCACCTCGTCGCGCCCGGCCGACGGAAGGCCCAGCAGGACGCGCGCGACGCCGGCCTTGGCAAAGCTTTCGAGAGCGGCCTTGTCGGCCGGCGCCCGGAAGACGGTGACCGACAGCGACGCCATATCGCGCCCTGCTTCCGCCGCCGCCTGGCGCAGACGGGACATGCCTTCGGCGGGCTCGAAGTCGGGCCCGGCGCGCGGAAACCAGCCGTCGCCGAATTCGACCACGCGGCGCAGCGTGTGCTGCGTCTCGCCGCCGAGGATGACGGGCGGATGCGGCTTCTGTACCGGCTTCGGGTCGGACCAGACCGGGTCGAAGTCGACCATGTCGCCGTGGAATGCCGCTTCCTCTTCCGTCCACAGCGCCTTCATGGCGAGCACGCGCTCGCGCAGCAGCTTGAAGCGGGTCTCGTACCGCGCGCCGTGGTTCTCCATCTCGTCGACGTTCCAGCCGCCGCCGATGCCGAAGACGAAGCGGCCGCCCGACAGCCGGTCGAGACTGGCGACGCATTTCGCCGTGACGATCGGGTCGCGCTGCGCGACGAGGCAGATCCCGGTGCCGAGCCGCAGCCGCTCCGTCGCCGCGGCCGCAAAGGAGAGCGCGACGAAAGGGTCGTAGGTGTGGCGGTATTCCTTCGGCAGCGGCGCGCCGCCGCGGAACGGCGTCTTGCGGCTGGTCGGAATATGGGTGTGTTCCGGCAGGAACAGCGACTCGAAGCCGCGCTCTTCGAGCGCGCGGGCCAGCTCCTGGATCTCGATCGCGTAGTCCGTCGCGAAGATGAAGACGCCGATATGCATGCCGTGCTCCCTGACTGAGTATGAAAACCGCGATCTGACGCCGCGTGTATCATGAGTATAGAGCCGCCCGCGACATTGAGAAAAATACGGCGTGACAGGCCGGCGCTCAGACCACGCCGCCGTCGACGCGTTCGGGCATCTCCAGGAACGACCGCAGCACGTGCCAGAAGCGATGGCGGTTCACGCCGACCGTCATGTTATGC
>Ga0302046_10005616_pt1 | contig 11021 bp, 12 predicted proteins | sample RVTome_11_FD_200261 | JGI IMG/M metagenome (GOLD analysis project Ga0302046, IMG submission 200261) | Soil microbial communities from uranium-contaminated site in the Upper Colorado River Basin, Wyoming, United States - RVT147D111 (version 2) ... | reverse complement strand
GCATGCTCGCGCGCCTCGAAGCAGCGGCGCGCGTCCCAGATGCGCTGCCACTTGGCCTCGGTTTCCTTGAAATTATAGCGGCTCATGTCTCGCGGTATCCGCACCGGACGGGTCAAACGGGCGCGCGGCAACGGCGCCCGGATGCCTCATCGCGACATTCCGTGCCGGCGTCTCAGCGCTCGCCGCCACGAATACGCATTTGCCGCGCGCGCTTCAAGATGGCGTTTTCGAGATCGCGGCCGGTCCGATCATCGACCTTCGCCTCGATCCAGCCGGCCGCCGGCTCGCGTGTCTGGCGGAAGACCGCAACCCTGAGGCCATCGGCACGGAGCTCGCGGTCGAGAATGTATACGGTGACCTTGAAGCGCTCTTCCGGCGCCTCGGGCGGGCTGTACCAGTCGGTGATGATGACGCCGCCGAACGGATCGGCCGTGCTGAGCGGCAGGAAGGAGATGGTGTCGAGCGACGCCCGCCAGAGATAACTGTTGACGGTAATGTTTTCGCCGCTTCGGCGCCCGCTCGTGGCCGCGCCGAGGAGACCGTCGAGCAAGCCGCCGTTCTCGCCCCCGGCCGTGGAGGCGGCGACCTGCCGCGGCTCCGGCTCCGGCTCGCCGGTGCTTGAGCATCCGCCCAGCGTCAGCGGAACCGAGCACAGGATTGCCGTCAAAATCGAAGATATGCGGATCGCCATAGCCGCCTATATGAGGGAAAAACGCACGCGATTTCCAGCGCTTTTTATGCCGGCGCTCCGCGCCGTGCAAGGCGCGCCGGCCACAACGCGGCAGCAGGCGAGGCTAAAAGCGGAGGTTTGTCCCCAGCATGAAACGCGTATCCAAGGGAATTTCCGACGTTTCGTTGCCGCTGTGCAGATCGACCCAGTCGACGCCGCCGTAGATGTTCATGCCCGGGGTGATCCTGTACCCGGCATTAAGCGAGAACACGTCGATCCGGCTAACCTCGTCGGAGCGCAGGTTCCGCGGCTGAGACGCCGTGTAGGCGGCCGAGATAGCCCCGGACCCGATGCGGAGGGCAACGCCGATGTCCCAGAAATCGTTGGTCTTGCACGCAGTGCCGGACTCGCAGATGGGGTCCGTATGATCGCCGATGTTCGCGCCGATCTCGAGCCCGGAATAGCCGACCTTGCCGCCGACCTGCCAATTGCCGGACCCGTCGCGCGGCGGCGCGATACGGGGGCCGAGCCCGGTATATTCCGACGCGGCCTTGCCGTCCGCCGCGCCCTCGGGCGCCAGGGCAGACATGCCGACGCCGAGCCGAACGCCGGAAAGGCTGGGCGTGAAATAGGTTACGCCGGTTCCCGCCGCGCTGCCGGTGAATGACGGCGAGCGCAATCCGCCTGCAACAGGGGGCGACGCCGGCTCGGTCAGCCGCACGCTTCCCCACTCCCGCTCGACCGAGTAAGGCGCCCCTGCCGTGCGGGACGGGTCGCCGATATATACCTGGAAATGGTCGTCTTCGACGACAGGCGGCGCATTGCTGCCGGCAACTGCGGGACCCGCTGCGACGGCAAGCGCGAACAGCGCGGCCGCTGCTATTGCAGCGACGCCACGTCCCGAATGTTTGCAAGTCCGTAGGGTCATTGCAGTTTCGTCAAGCATGCCACGCGGCATCCCAAATTCAGGCTTCGCACAGGAGTCACGGACAGATAAACCACGCGCAATAATGCACCGCGAGGCGCAGTTATTAACATATTGGCCCAGTAATGTATAAAACAATACTTAGTGTCCCGACTGGTTTTGGGCCGAATCATTAGTATTGTGACGATTCCGCAGCAGCCTCAGCCCGGTACGCCGAGGCCGCTTCGGCGGAGAATCGGGAAATATGAGCGAAAAGATTAATATAGCGCAGAACCTCCGCGCCGTCCTTGCCCGGATCGAGACGGCGGCGCGGGAGGCCGGGCGCGATCCGTCCGCCGCGACCCTGGTCGCCGTCAGCAAGACGATGCCGGCCGAGCGTATCGCCGAAGCGATCGTGGCCGGACAGCGCGTTTTCGGCGAGAACCGCGTCCAGGAGGCGGAGCAGAAATGGCCGGCGCTGCGCCGCGACCATCCGGACGTGAAGCTCCACCTCATCGGCGCCCTGCAAACCAACAAGGTCGGCAAGGCGCTCGAGCTCTTCGACGTGATCGAGACGGTCGATCGGCCGCGGCTGGCCCAGGCGCTCGCCCGGGAAATGGAAAAAACCGGCCGACGGCCGGACTGCTTTATCCAGGTCAATACGGGCGCGGAGCCGCAGAAAGCCGGCGTCCTGCCTAATGCCGCCGATGCCTTCATCCGGAGCTGCATCGACGACTTGAAGCTCCCGGTGGTCGGCCTGATGTGCATTCCGCCGCACGAGGAAGAGCCGTCGCTGCATTTCGCCTTCCTGCGCGAGATCGCGCGCCGCCACGCACTGGGCTATCTCAGCATGGGAATGTCCGCGGATTACCCGATCGCGATCGCCTTCGGCGCGACGCATGTACGTGTTGGCACTGCGATTTTCGGGCACCGAGGCTAGCTTCCGGCGACGGTAGCGTGGATGCGGATGCCGTCGCCCGGCCCGGAGCGCGCGAGCACCGCTTCGAGGTGCGGGAGCGCCAGCGCGACGCATCCTTCCGTCGGCGCATAGCCGGAGCGCGCCACATGCATGAAGATCGCGCTGCCCTTGCCGGCGACCGTCGGCGCGTCGTTGTAACCCAGGATCACGACGATGTCGTAGACGTGGTCCTCGCGCCACAGCCGCTCGTGACTGGCCGGATAGGGCAGCGAGACGGGCCTGTTGTACTGCGGGTCCGCGGGCGCGTCGCACCAGCCGTCCTGCGGCCCGATCGGGTCGGCCGGCAAGGCGGTGGCCGGCGGCGCGATGCGGTCGGGGCGGTAGAGCACGCGGCGCAGCGGAAAACGGCCTGCCGGCGTCGCCTTGTCGCCCTCGCGCTTGCTGCGCGTCACGCCCGTGGCGCCGAGGGCGCAGCGAAACGCCAGATCGCCGCACACCAGCCTGCCGTCGGGGAACACGTCGATGTCCATGGCTACAGCCGTTTTCCGCCTTTGTATAGGTTGGCATCGGCGATGCCATCCGTTCAGTGGTCGCTGGAAATGCTAGGGCCGGCACGGCGCTTCATCAACGCCTGGTATTTATCGAGCGCGTCGCGCATCAGGATGCCGACGTCCGCCGGCGGCGCGGACGGCGTTGCGGTATCGGCGGCGGCTGATATCGGGGCCGGTGTCTGTTGCGGCGCCGCAGCGGCGACAAGGGTGACCGCACCGCCGGCGGCCGGCGTCTGCTGTGCCATTGCCCGCTCGTGCGGGAGGCCGGGAATCCCCGACCGGCGGGAGGCCGGCACCGCGGCGCGCGCGCGGATCAGCGCCTCGGTCGGATCGTCCTCGCCCGCGGTAGGCTTGCCGCCAGCGCCGATGTCGAGCGGCGTCTTCGCGAGCGTCCGCGGGGGCCCGGCGAAAATGGGAATGGCCCGCGGCGCCGGAGGCGAAGGGGCCGGCGGGGCGACGGCTGCCGCGGCGACGGGCTCCGCCTCGGCGGACATCCCGCCGGCCGCGGCCAGGTTCTGATGCGGCGGGGCGTCGTCCTGGAAGAAAGCGAGCACCTTGTCCCCGATGTCGGATCCGGTCTCGTTTTCTACGATCGCATTCGCCAGGGCGGTCACGAAGCCGCCGATGCCGCCGAACAGTGTCCCGCCCAGGATGCGCGATCCCGGCGCCAGCTCGTCGCCGGTGAGGGCGCGGTAGAGGGTGCCGACCACCGGCAGGTGGTGCAGCGGGTTGATGATGTCGAGCGCGTCCCTGAAGCTGAAGCCGTCTTTGCCGAACAGGTCCGCGAGTGTCTGGCCGGAGCCATCCGATTCGGCGAAGCTGTTGCCCTCCGCGTACAGATCGATATCGCGCTGCCGTCGCTCGCCAGCGTGCGGTGACGCCGGCGCCGGCGAGAAGGTGGCTATGGCGGCTGCTTCGGACATGTCGGCGCGGTCGGACTCCCCTGATCGTCGCAACGCAAGGAGCATGCCACGACGCAAACGACCATGATCCGCCGATGACCGCGCGCCGATGCGGATTTGCGAAACAGTTCCGGCAGATATTTCCGCCTTTCCGGCGGAAGCTGCCTAGGCCCGGATGCCGTGTCGGCGGAGCAGCCAGTATGTGTCGATCAGGAAGGAGAGGGCGGTCATGGCCAATGCGCCGCCGCCCAGCACGGGGGCGGCCCAGACGGGAAGCACCGGTACCAGGCAAATGGTCAGCAGGGCCGCTTGCAGCGCGGCGACGATGCGCCGGCGTTGGCTCGGCGGCAGCGGCCAGCGCATCGCGGCGAAAGCCCATCCCGCGATCAGGAAGAAATAGCGCAGTGCGCCCACCGCGACGATCCAGGCGCCTGTCCGGTCAGCCCGCCACAGGGCGAGCGACAGCACGAGCGCGGCAAGCGCGTCGGTCTCCATGTCGAAGCGGGCGCCGAACGCCGTGGCGAGGCCGCGTCGCCGCGCCGTCCAGCCGTCCGCGCCGTCGAGCAGCAGCGTCGCTCCGGCCAGCAGGGCGGCGATCCACCAGTCGTTGTCCTCCGCGGGGGGCGGGTCGACCGCGTATCCTGCGACGACGGCGATTAGCGCGGCACGGCAGAGCGTGATTGCGTTCGCGGCGCCGAAAGGCGGGCGCGGGCGAAGCTGTGCGAAAAAACCGAGGGCGACAAGGGCGACGGTCCCGAAAAAGGCCGCCGCCGTAAGCGCCGGCAAAGGCGCGCGGGCAAGCGCAAGGCTGGCCGCACCGACGATAACACCGCCGCCCGCCGCCGCCAGGGCGGCCCGCTGCAGCGGCGCGAGGCTGGCAATCTGTGCGCCGGGCGGGTTGTCGTCGTGTCTCTGCATCGAGTCCTCCGTCGCGCCCGAGCATGCCTGTCATTCGCGTAAACCGCTATAGACGCGCGCAAAAGTGATCGTATTGCCCGCTTGCCAATGCGGTGGCGACGCCGCATCGTATGCGGCGATGAGGCGGGCTGGACATCACGTCGCCGAAGCGCAATCCGACGACGATGCGGCGTGGGACGCGTTGCGGCTATTGGCGCGGCAGCGGCCGGCGGTTCGCTGTGACCCCGTCCCGCAACGCAGCGGCGTCGACGCCGCCGAGATGCCGCCGCCGTCGCTCTACGACTTGTATCTGCCCTTGCTCGAGGCCGGCCCGACGGTGGCCATAGCCCATCTCGGACAGAGCCTGGACGGCCGCATCGCGACGGCGTCCGGCGCATCGCATTACGTCACGGGCGAACAGGACATCCTGCACAACCACCGCATGCGGGCGCTGTGCGACGCGGTGCTGGTCGGCGCCGGCACGGTACGCCATGACGATCCGCAGCTCACCGTGCGGCTGTGTTCCGGTCCGAATCCGGTGCGCGTCGTGGTCGACACCGAGCGACGCCTTGATATCGGCTACCACGTTTTCCGGGACGGCTGCGCGGAAACGCTGCTGCTGACCGCGGAAGACAAGGCCACGAAAGCGCTGCATGGCATGGCGGAAGTCGTCGGCATCGCGCGGCGCGGCCAGGGCCTCTGTCCGCATGCGATCCGCCGGACGCTGGCGGCGCGCGGCCTGGCGCGGCTGTTCATCGAGGGCGGTGGCATCACCGTCTCGCGCTTTGTCGAAGCGGGCAGCCTCGACTTTCTGCAGGTGACGATCGCGCCGCTGATCATCGGCTCGGGGCGCATGGGCATTTCGCTGCCGCAGGTGAGCACGCTGTCCGAAGGCATCCGGCCGCCGGTCCGTTACTTCCGCATCGGTGCGGACCTGATGGTCGAGTGCGACCTCAGGGGATGCGGCGCGTGAGCGGAACCGCGGCGCGCGCCTACTGGGTCGAAGCGCCCGGAGAGGGTGCGATCCGGACCGCGGCGCTACCGCCTGCGGGCCCGGGCGACGTGCTTGTCCACGCGGTTGCGAGCGGCATCAGCCGCGGCACGGAAAGCCTGGTTCTTCGCGGCGCAGTGCCCGAAAGTCAGTGGCGCGCGATGCGCTGTCCCTTCCAGGAAGGCGACTTTCCCGCACCGGTTAAATACGGCTACGCCGTCGCCGGACGGACGGATGACGGCGACCGCGTCTTCTGCCTTCATCCGCACCAGGACCGTTTCGTGCTGCCGCGCGAGGCCGCCGTGCCGATCCCGCCGGAGGTTCCCTTCCGCCGCGCGGTGCTGGCGGCGAACATGGAAACGGCCGTCAACGCACTGTGGGATGCGCCGCCGCGCCTCGGCGACCGGATCGCGGTGGTGGGCGGCGGTGTCATCGGCTGCCTCGTCGCGGCGCTCGCCGCGCGTCATCCCGCCGTGCGGGTCGAGCTGATCGACGTCAATCCGCGCCGGCGCGCGGTCGCCGAGGCCCTCGGCGTGGGATTCTCTCTTCCGGACGATGGATCTGCGGATGCCGACCTCGTCATCCATGCGAGCGGCACCGCGCCGGGACTCGCGACGGCGCTGCGGCTCGCGGCGTTCGAAGCGACCGTTCTGGACCTGAGCTGGTACGGCGACGCTCCGGTCGCGGTTCCGCTGGGCGAGAACTTTCATTCCCGGCGCCTGACGCTGCGGTCGTCGCAGGTCGGATCCGTCGCGCCGTCGCGGCGCGCCAACCGCAGCCGCCGGGACAGGCTCTGTCTCGCCCTCGACCTGCTGCGCGACCCGGTTTTCGATCTGCTGCTCACCGGGGAGACGAGCTTTGCAGAGCTGCCGGCGGCGATGGCGCGGCTTGTGGCCGATCCGGGCGATACGCTATGTCACGTCGTTACATATGAGTAGGAGCCGGCGGCCATGTTCAGCGTCACGGTGAGCGACAGCGTCATGATCGCCCACAGCCTAAAGGGCGCGGTGTTCGGCCCGGCGCAACGGCTGCACGGCGCGACCTATGTCGTCGAAGTGCAGCTCCGGCGCGACGGCCTGGACCGCAACAACATCGTCGCCGATATCGGCCGCGCGCGGGCGCTGCTGGCGGAGGTTCTGGCGCCGCTCGCCTACCGCAATCTCGACGAGCTCCCCGAGTTCGACGGCGCCGTCACGACGACGGAGTTCCTCGCGCAGGCGATATTCCAACGCTTCCGCGACGGCGTGCTGGCCGGAAAGCTCATCGGCGATGCCGCGACGGCGCTTGGCGAGATCGAAGTGACCCTGCGCGAGACGCCGAACGCCTGGGCAAGTTATCGCGGCCCGGTGCAGCAAGACTGAAGCCGCCTGCGGGGATGCTGTGAGCCAGGCCGAACGGAAGGCGCTGCATTTCATCCATCCCGGATCGATCGATCGGGCTACCGGCGGGACGATCTATGACCGCCGGGTGCTGGAGGCGCTGCGCCGCACCGGCTGGCGCATCGATCTGCACGAGTTGCCGGGTCGCTTTCCGCAGGCCGATGCGGCGACGGCGCGCGCGGCCGCGTCGCTGCTGGCGGCTATACCGAACGGCAGCCGGGTGGCGATCGACGGTCTCGCTCTCCCGGCCTTTGCGGAGTCGCTGCCGCGGTATGCGGCGCGGCTGTCGCTCACCGGCCTCGTGCACCATCCCACGGCGGACGAGACCGGCCTCGACGCTTGGGCAAGCGCGCGGCTGTTTGCCGCGGAGCGGGCGCTCTTCGCCCTGTTGCGCCGGCTGATCGTCCCGAGCCCCGCGATGGCGCGGCGCCTCGCCGACTTCGCGGTGCCGGCCGAGCGCATCCGCGTGGCGCCGCCGGGCGTCGAGCCGGCAGAGCGCGCCAAGGGATCGGCCGGTGGTCCGGTGCGGCTGCTTTGCGTCGCCTCGCTGACGCCGCGCAAGGGGCACGTCGCCTTGCTGGAAGCGCTCTCGAACTGCGCGGACTTGGACTGGTACCTGACATGCGCCGGCCCGCTGGACCTGGATGCGGAGACCGCGCGGCGCGCGGCCGAGACCGTCGCACGGCTCGGCCTGACCGAACGAGTCGATATGGCCGGGCCGCAATTCGGCGCGGCGCTCGACGATCTCTACGCCGGATCGGACCTGTTCGTGCTGGCGTCGCGCTATGAGGGCTACGGCATGGTCTTCGCGGAGGCGATGGCGCGCGGCTTGCCCATCGTCGCGAGCGGCGCCGGCGCGGTCGCCGAAACGGTGCCCGGTGCCGCCGGCATTGTCGTCCCGGTCGGCGACCGGGTCGCGCTCGCCGCGGCGCTTCGGCGCATGATCGGCGATGCCGGCTATCGCCGTCGCGCGGCCGACGCCGCCTGGCAAGCGGGACAATTGCTGCCGCGCTGGGACGATACCGCTACCGCCTTCGCGCGAGCCCTTGCGGGATGAGCGGAGTTGCGGCGGAAACCTTCTCTGCGGAATGGCTCGCGCTCCGCGCGCCTTACGATCGGGCGGCGCGGTCAAAGTCGCTGGCGCGCGACTTTCTTTCCGCCCTGCCGCGCAACGCACGGGTCGCCGACCTTGCCTGCGGCGCCGGCGCCAACGCGCGCTATCTCGCCGCGCTCGGACGCCGCGACCTGCGCTGGACATTGATGGACGCGGACCCCGCGCTCCTGGGCGCCGCCGGCGGCGGCCTCCCCGGCAGTCGGACCCGTCGCGTCGATCTGGCGCGTCCCCGGCAGACGCTCGGGCTGGGGAGGTTTCATGGCGTGACGGCTTCGGCCTTGTGCGATCTCGTGTCGGGTCCTTGGCTCGACGGGGTGATCTCGGCGGCGGCGCGGCATGGGCTGCCGCTGCTGTTCGCGCTCACGGTCGACGGCCGCACTGCCTTCTCGCCCGGCGATGCGGAGGATGGCGCGGTGCTGCGACGCTTTCGCCGCGACCAGGCCCGCGACAAGAGCTTCGGTCCGGCGCTCGGGCCGTGTGCGCCGCTGCGCCTTGCAACGGCGCTTCGCGCCCACGGCTACCACTTTCGCATCGCGCGCGCCGACTGGCGGCTCGGCGCAGGCGACGGCGCTCTCCTCGAGGCGCTGGTCGGCGGCATGGCGACCGCCGGAGGACCCCCGGTCGACGGATGGCTCGGGCGGCGGCGGGCGCAGATCGCCGCGCAACGTCTCGCCGCCGTGGTCGGCCATGTCGACGTGTTCGCCTCATTCTCTGGATGAGGCTGACGGCCCGCCGCTCACGGCGCGTCAATTTGCCGTGAGAGGCGGGTTTCGCAAACCTCATGAATCCGAAGGCGAATCATGCGATAGTGATAAAATCGGCTTGGCGCGGTCGGACCGTGTCCGTGCAAGAGTGCTTGATCGGACGGGATTTTCGTACCAGATAATCGCCGCTACCGGGGTAGGCGGGCGCGTGTCGGAGTACTGTAATGACGGGAAAGAAGATTCTGCTCGTCGATGACGACGAGATCCTGCGCCACTCCCTCGACGAGCAGTTGCGGCTGCACGAGGAATTCGCCACCGTTTCCTGCGGCACGGCGACCGAAGCCATCGAGATGGCGAAGAAGGACTATTTCGACGCCATCCTGCTCGATGTCGGCCTGCCGGACATGGACGGCCGGGAAGCCTGCCGCCTGATGCGCCGCGGCGGCGTCAAGTCGCCGATCATCATGCTGACGGCGGCGGATTCGGATGCCGATACCATTCTCGGCCTCGACGCGGGCGCGAATGACTACATAACCAAGCCGTTCCGCCTGAACGTGCTGCTCGCGCGCCTCCGCGCCCAGCTGCGCCAGCACGAGCAGAGCGAGGACGCGGTGTTCAGCGTCGGCCCCTACACCTTCATGCCGAGCTCGAAGATCCTGCTGGACGACGAGACGAACAAGAAGATCCGGCTCACCGAGAAAGAGACCGCCATCCTGAAATATCTCTACCGCTCCGGCGATAAGGTCGTCGGGCGCGATACGCTGCTGGGCGAGGTGTGGGGCTACAATGCGGGCGTGACGACGCACACCCTGGAGACGCACGTCTATCGCCTGCGCCAGAAGATCGAGCGCGATCCGTCGCACGCGGAGATTCTGGTGACCGAGCCGGGCGGCTACAAGCTGATACCGTAGCCCCCGAGCGTCGCGGGATCACGGCCGCTGCAGCCGGCGCAATCCGACGTGCAGAGCAAGCGCGCCCGCGGCGGCGGCGACGCCGAGCGTGCCGAGCGCATAAGGCACGAGATGCCAGCCGCCCGTCAGCTGGACCAGAGCGCCGGTCAACAGCGGCCCGCACAGCACCCCGAGATTGCGTCCGGTCATGAGCACGCCGAATGCCCGGCTGCCCGCGTTGTCGACGCCGAAGATCGTGCCCGGCAGCGCGAACAGGCAGGTCGGCGCGATGCCCGCGGCCGCGGCGAATACCACGAAGGCGGCAATCCCGGCGGAAACGGGATCGAGAAACGGCAACAGGAACCAGACGGAGGCCTGCACGCCGATCGCGACGGCCAGCAGGACGGCGACGGGAACCCCGGCGCGCAACACCGGTACGGCGACCAGGTTGAAGGCGGCGAGCACTGCCATGGGGATCATGTACAGCGACGCGGCGACGCGCGGCGTCTGCCCGTAGATGTCGACGAGATAGTCGGGGAGCCAGGTAAAGTAGGTGAACATCTGCACCGACCACAGCGTGAAGAGCAGCGCGCCGAGGATCAGCATGCGCCGGGGCGCGTTGCCTTGTGCCGGCAGCGCGAGGGCGGCGGCGGCATCCCGCGCCGGAACGCCGCCGAGTCGGACCTGCCGCGTCCGGCGTACCCGCGCGGTCCACAGCGCCATGCCCGCCGTGGCGCCGATCCCGACCCACCAGAGGGCGCGCCAGCCGGCCCATTCGACCAGGCCTACCGTCATCAGGTTGGCGATCAACGCACCGACCGGAATCCATGTGGCGATCAGCGCGGACGAGATCGCGAGCCCGCGCGTCCCGCCGTTTGCCGTACAGATCGCGGGCCCGGCGATCGCGAGGATAGCGAAGGCGACGCCTTCGATCGCGCGCGCGCCGAGGAAGAGCCAGCCCTGCTCGGGCCATAGCATCATCGCTGCGGCGGCCCCGGCGAACAGGAGAAAGGCCAGGTTCAGGAGCGCCGTCGTCCCGTGGCGCTGCATGATGCTGCCGAGGCGAAGCGACAGCAGCAGCCCGCAGAGCGCGTAGATCG
>Ga0302046_10005614_pt1 | contig 11025 bp, 2 predicted proteins | sample RVTome_11_FD_200261 | JGI IMG/M metagenome (GOLD analysis project Ga0302046, IMG submission 200261) | Soil microbial communities from uranium-contaminated site in the Upper Colorado River Basin, Wyoming, United States - RVT147D111 (version 2) ... | reverse complement strand
GGCAATCGGTAATCACCGGCGGGGTGTCGTCCAGCACCGTAATGGTCTGCCACTGGTTGGCCAGGTTTCCGCACGAGTCGACGATGCGGTAGTAACGCGAGATCGTCGCGCCGCACGCCGAGCTGTCTGTGTAGGTGTCGCTGTCGTGGAAGGCATACGACGGCCCGCAGTTGTCCGTCGAGGTGATCAGCGAGGGATTCGGCAAGGGCACGTCGTCGAAGCACTGCACCGTCGTGTCGTTCGGGAACGATGTCACGACCGGCGGGATATTGTCGCGGACGATGATGTATTGCTCGCACTGCGCGGCGTTGCCGCACTCGTCGGTCGCTTCATAAGTCCGCAGGACCGTAAATCTGTGCTGACAGCCGTAGTTGATGATCTGATCGCTGACAAAGTCGATGTCGACCGGGCCGCCGCAGTTGTCGGTTGCAGCCACCAATCCCGGATCCGGGATCGGGATGTCGCCCGCGCAATCCACCGTATCGTCATCCGGACAGTCGGAAATGACCGGCGGCGTGTCGTCGATCACGGTGAAAACCACCAGGCAGGTGTCCTCGTTGCCGCAATCGTCGCCTGCAATGTAGCGGTCGGTGATGACCAGCGGGCTGGCCGCGCATCCGGCGCCGCCATTGTCGGAACGCTCGCAGCGTTTCTCGACGTCGTTATCGCAATTGTCGGTCGCCGATGCCGCCGACGTGTCACAGTCAGGTACATCGTCGGCGCACTGGAAGTTGAGAGTCGGATACACAGGGCAGGTAATGTCCGGCGGCGTATCGTCGATGACCGTGAAAACCACCAGGCAGGTGTCTTCGTTGCCGCAATCGTCGGTCGCGATGTAGCGGTCGGTGATGACCAGCGGGCTGGCCGCGCATCCGGCGCCGCCATTGTCGGAGCGCTCGCAGCGTTTCTCGACGTCGTTATCGCAATTGTCGGTCGCCGATGCCGCCGACGTGTCACAGTCAGGTACATCGTCGGCGCACTGGAAGTTGAGGGTCGGATACACAGGGCAGGTAATGTCCGGCGGCGTGTCGTCGATGACCGTGAAGACGACCTCACAGGTATCCTCATTGCTGCAATCGTCGGTTGCAATGTAACGGTCGGTGATGAGCAGCGGGCTGGCCGCACATCCGTCACCGCCGTTATCGGAACGCTCGCAGCGGATCGCGACAGCAGTATCGCAGTTGTCGGTCGCCGATGCCGAGGCGGTATCGCAGTCGGGGACTTCTGAGGCGCACTGGAACAGGACCGTCGGATAGGCCGGACAAGTGACCACCGGCGGCGTCGTGTCGTTGACGGTGATGACCTGTTGACAGTCGGTCGAGTTGCCGCAATCATCCGTTGCGCGGTAGGTGCGCGTGATCGTGCCGCCGCACGGGCCGCCCGTCAACGGCGAATCCCCGACATGACTGATTGTCACGGTGCCGCAATTGTCGGTCGCACTCACCAGTCCGATGTCTGGAGCCGGGATATTGCTCTCGCATTCGACCGTCAAACCGGCAGGGCACTGAACCGGTGTCGGCGGCGTGGTATCATCAACCGTAATAATCTGTACGCAGTCGGCGGTGTTGCCGCAATCATCCTCGGCCCGATATGTGCGAGTAATTGTCCCGCCGCACGCTCCGCCCGTCAACGGCGAGTCCCCGATGTGGCTGATCGTCACATTGCCGCAGTTGTCGGTCGCGGAGACCAGGCCGGTGTCGGCCGCCGGCACATCGGCGTCACATTGGACCGTGATCGCCGGCGGGCACAGCGTGATGACCGGATCGGTGTCGTCAATGACCGTAATCGTCCGCGAACAGGTATCCGCATCACCGCATGAATCGGACGCTATATATGTATAGGTCAGGATCAACGGATCCCCGGGGCAACCCAGGCCGCCATTGTCGGTGCTGCTGCACGTGACGACGACCGGCGGTGTACCGCCCGTGACTGTCGCATCGTTGGGATCGCACGCCGGGATATCGGCGATACACTGGACTGTTTCATTGCCGGGGCAAGTAATCGACGGTGGCATGCCGATCATGAATGTGACTTCAAATGATGCCGTGCACGTGTCGCAGACGCCCGCGCACTCAATCGTAACGTTGACTGTTTCATCACCAGCCGGTGTATAGCACCAGTTCGTGCCGACCAGCGTGCCGGGCCCGCCGCCGACGATGGTGCAAGTCGCGCCGGTCGCAAACGCCGGGAGGCACACTTGCGTCGGAGCGCATTGGAAAATCGTTGTGTCGTTCGGCACCTCGCAGATCGGCGGCGCCGGATTCGGGAACTGAATATCGACGAACAGCGTGCAGCACTCGCCGCACGGGTCGCAGCAGGTGATGGTGTCGACGACGTGCTCACCCGGAGTGGGGGAATACTGCCACGTTCCGGCGCCCAGCGTGGCGTTGGGATTTGTGTTGCCGCACGTCAGCGTATCGCCGTCCGGATCCGTCGAACTGAACAGAATCGTGTGCACCGGCGGCGTGCACTGCGGCGGTGGCGGAGGTCCGCCGCCCTCAAGCTCGCAGGTAGGCCCCTCGTTGATTTCAAAGGTAATCGAGAAATTTCCGAAGCACGAATCACCGCAGGCGTCGACGCACTTGATCGTCACATCGACTGTCTCATCACCGGTCGGAGTGTAGCACCAGTTGCCGCCCGCCAGTGCGCCGGGTCCGCTGACGATGCTGCAGCCGACAAGGTTGCCATCAGCATCGGTCGCCGAGACCGGCAGGCAGACTTCGGTCGGATCACACTGCTCGAATGTCTGGTTCGACGGCAGATTGCAGGCCGGCGGCTCATTGAACTCAAACGTGACCTTGAATGAATCGACGCAGGTCGCGCTGCAGGAATCGACACATTCGACGATGACCGTGACCGTGCCCTCAGAAACAGGCGTGTAGCACCAATTAGCGCCCGACAGCGCGCCGGGGCCGCTGAGGATGGCGCAACTGTCGAGATTGCCGTCGACATCGGTCGCCCCCACGGGAAGACAGACTTGCGCCGGGTCGCACTGAAAGATCGTCGTATCGCCGGGCAGGACACACACAGGCGCCGTATTCGTGTCGCATGGGTCGGTGCAATCGCCGCTTATGACATTCGACACGCCGACCATCATATCATCATGATCGCCGTTCCCGCCGGTGTGATCGTCGTCGATGAAGATCAGATAGTCGAAATCACCGGAGAACGCGTTGGCGTCCCCGTCACCGTCATACCACACATAGTTCTGGAATCCGGACCCGCTGACATCATAGACGATGAACCACTGGTAACTCTGATTGGCCGGGGGCTCGGAGAGGGCCATCTCTCGGAACAGCCAGGCGTCATCGGGCGGATCGTACACGCCGTTGGTGACACCGACGCCGAGGTTGATATCGTTGAGCAGGTTCAGCCCGAAGACCCCGCTGATTGGGACCGATGCGGTCGCGCCGGTGGCGGCCGTCGGGCTGAAGATCACGTTCATCCCCTGAACGCCCGAAGCAGCCCACGACAGCCAGTTGTTGTCGTCCCACGGGGTGTTCTCACCGAGAATTTTGAAATCGATGTCCGGCCCCGTCGGCGTGAAGCAGGGATCGGAGACCGAGTCTCCGATCAGGCAATCCTCGTCGGTCGTGAGCACCAGCTCAAACGACGACGGCGTGTTGCCGTTGCAGAGATCACACGCGCTGGAATCGACCACGATCGGTTCGCAATCGTTGGATGACGAGAGCTCCACGCAACGCTTTGAGGACGACGAATGCGTGGGATTGCAGGCGCTGTTGCCCGGATTGGGGCAGGGGTTCGGTTTGTCCTCACCACGGAACTTGGCGCGGATCGTGTAATTCCCCGGCGTCGTCGGAAACGTGAGGACGGCGCACGCATCGCCGCTGGAGTTGGTCAGGGCGCTGTCGTTGGCGGTTTGCCCGACGTTGGCGCCGCAATTGCCGGGATTGATGAAGAACAAGATCTCGCGTCCCGCCAATGGCGCCGTCGAGGAGCCGCCGCAGTTCTGTACCAGCTCGGCGCAGACGGTCAGCGTGTCACCGGGACAAATCGAATCGGGGATCGCCGACGTTATCGTCAGGATCGTATTGTGATCCCAGAAGGTTGTTTCGGCATGCAGTCCCGAGGTGAGGCCGTCGGCTGTCAGCAGCAACTCTTCGCCGACATTGTCGTCATAATCGACGATCCAATACGCCTCAAAGCCGCCCCCGGCATCCGCCGTCACGTTCCAAGGGTCGTGGCCGGCGCCGCCCAGCGGGTCGCCGTCGAGGTGCACGACCTGCAGCGTGACTGTCTCGCCTGCCCAAAACCCCGTGCCCGTGATGATGACCGAATCACCGGGCGCGTAATCGTTCTGGTCGGTCGCGACACTTGCGCCCCAGGCGGAAGTGGCTGTCAGCGTGAGAACCGCACACATCGCGATGACCAATCCGGTTGTCTTCAGCAGGCGTGTGGCAGAACTCATTGCATTCCCCTGATGAGTGATCGGTGAGAGTGGCGCTCGGATATCGACGACGGCCGCAAGCGCATGGCACCTGCGGACCGTTGTGCAGTGCCGCAGGCCGTCGAAGTCAATGGAGTTGGGTATGGGTCGAAATGCGAAATAAGACTCAGATAAAATCCCGCCTCAGAAGCCGCCGCTCTTACAAGACCCCCCGAATTGCGTAAGAGCCGACATCGGTGTGTCGGAGACACCACAGGAGCTGGTGCGGGGATGAATGCCATGTAATGAAACTTTCGCTGACTCTCTCTAAGGCCTCGTCTTGTTATGCTCTAAGAAACCAACTCGGTTTCTCAATTTGATTTGTCTTCCGCGATTCTACCCGATGCAACACCGCCTTGTCGCGGCGTCATCCCGACGCGAATCACCCCGTCCATGGGATGGACTACAGGCATCAGCCTGCGTGTGTAAACTCGGCTTTAGGTTCTACTGCGAGTAAAGACAAACCACTCAACGATTGGGTCCGGTACCGGCCCAACCACTAGGCAATTAACCGGGGGGCGGTTAATTGTCAAGGACTTATGCCACTGATCGCGCGAGAAAATCCCCCAAACCTGGCATTCTTGAGGAAGAGTGCGGGGCGGGCGGGGAGGGCAATGCCCGCCGCCGTCGAGGGACCCTGAATCCGAATCCAAAAAGTACAGGCAAGCCGCCAAAACACAACGACTTGCCCATGCTGTCTCAGGGTGTGTTTGATTACTTCAGCAGCAGCATCTTGCGGCTGGCGACAAAACCGGATGCTTCGAGTCGGGCAAAATAAATCCCCGTCCCGACCGGATGCCCATCGGCCCGATCGCCGAGCCAGTTGACCGAAACCCATCCCAACCCGGCCGCACCCTCAAATCGCCGGACCGGCTGGCCTAATACATTATATATGGTCAGACGCCAATCTGATGTCTGCGGCAAATGGAAACGGATCGTCGTTCCGGCATTGAACGGATTGGGGTAGTTCTGCTGTAATTGATAGCTCCCCGGCCGTGACCCAGCGCCGGCGACCGTCACCTCGGCGGTGACGATGGCTCCATCGGGGTCTCCCGCCTGCGCTTCGAACGCTTCGAGGTCGGCGTTCGCAGGCAGCGCCACGCCAAACAGCAGGTGCCGTCCGGCCGGCATCGAACCGCCCGAAGTGTCGCGCACGATCAGAGCCCGCAGGACACTGCCATCAACATTGGCCGACCGGGACAAGCCGGAAGGCAACTCGGCCCACTCGATGCCGCCGAAGCTTGCCTCCGCCGACAGAGAAACGAACACGCCGCCTAAGTCGACGGTGTTCTGTACATAGACATCGAGCCGATCGTGCCCGCGCTCGACGATGATCTCCGCGTGACCGTCGGAGTTGACAACCTTCGGCTGCACATCAGGGCAATTGACCGGGCTGGCGTCGCCGGCGATGATCCGGATCAGCAGGATCAAATCGGCCAGCGTCAGCACGATGCCGTCGCAGTTGACGTCGGATGCCAGGATCTGGTTCTGCATGTACAGCGGATTCCAGACACCGTTGCCGTAGATGAACCAGTTCGAGAACAGGACCGCGTCGCCGATGTCATAGACGATCCCGTTGAGATTGAGATCGCCGCGGTCGTCCTCGGGCGGGATGATGCAGATCGCGCCGTCGCAGAAGAGGATTTTGCGGATTGCCGTGAACTTGTCGCCGTCGAAACACGAATCGGCGACGCCCGTAAACGACAGATACGTCGTGTCGCCGTCGCGGTTGGAGATGGCGTTGTCCGAACAGACCATCCAGCAAAACCGGATCGGCACGCACTGCCCGATGAAGTTGCGATCGGGCGTCGTGTAAAACGAGATGAGCGCCAATGGTCCTTTGGGTTTGTAGGCGTCCTCCGACGGGTGCGCCGCGCCGTTGTTCATGTCCGCGATGCCGAGGATGCGGATCGACCCGCTCGGGCAGATAAAGCAGCCGGTCTGCGCGCCGGTACGGAAGGTGAAATACTCCCACTCGGCGATCGCGCTGTCCGCCGTGATCCCGGCAAACCCGAGCGCCGTCTGATCGTAGCACAGCAGGAAGTCGAAGCCGCCCATCTCGAGTGTCTCGATGACGCGCAGTTTGACGGAGACCAGTTCGGCGTTGAGCGCCTGGATCGTATCGATGCAAACGATGAAGGCCGTATCGATCGACACGCAGATGAGCGCGGTGTCGCGATCATGCAGCCCGCAGGAATCGGCGACGTCGAAGATGAAACGATAACATCCGGTCGTGTCGGCGGTGAAACAGTGCTGCGCGCCCGCCGCATTCCGTCCCAGGATGGCCGAAAACGCGCCCGCGCCTTCCACTTTGGTGACCTCGAAAAGCTGGTCGGTGTCGGGATCGGTCGCGTCGACCGAAAAGCAAATTTGTGTCGGCGCTTCAAAGACCAGATCGTCGGGAACGCCCGTGATGCCCACGCTGGGCGCCTGATTCAATTGCACCACGACGTAGGTCGTGTCCACGTCGCTGGCGTTGCAGGAGTCCAGCGCCGTCATCTCAAAGCAGTAGACTCCCATCGTATCGGCATCGAAACACAAGATTCCCGTCCCCTGATCGATGCTACCGATGCCCTGCGTGATGTCGACGGATTTGAGATTGCCGTTCTCGTCGGTCGCCGCGATGCCGCCGATACAGATCGAGTCGGCTTCGCAGAGCAGGGCGGCCACCGTGTCGGGCACCGACAACTGCGGCGGCGCATTGATCGTTACGTCCACACAAATGGTGTCGGCGTCGGTCAGCCCACAGGAATCGGTGACCTTGACGCCGATGCAGAATTGGTCGGACCCGATCGGCGTGAAGCAGACACTATTGGCGACCGTATCGAGCACCGCGCCCGCCGGAGCAAATTGCAGCATCTCCGTCAGCTTGGCGGGACCGTCGGGATCGGAGACCGTGTAATTGACGCAAATCTGTGTCGGCGAACACTGGAAACGCGTGATGTCCGCTCCGAAAGCCAGCGTGGGCGGGCGGTTTAGTTGCACCGTGATGTAAATGGTGTCAGCGGCCGCACCGCCGCATGAGTCGCTGACCGTCATCAGAATCTTGTAGACACCCGCGGTATCGGGGGTAAAGCACACCTTGTTCAGTGCGGTATCGAGCTGCGCGCCGGGCGGCAGAATGGGTGCCTGCTCTGTGAGCTTCGCCGGACCGTCGGGATCGCTGACCGTGTAGTCGATACAGATCGGCGTCGGCGCGCATTGGAACGTCGTGAAGTCGGCGCCGAGATCGATTTCCGGGTTGCTGTTGAAAGTGACTGTCACCGCGACCGTGTCGGTATCCATCGCGCCGCACGAGTCGGTGACTTTCGCGATGATGATCGAGGTTCCGGCCGCGCCCGGCGTGAAACAGATGCGATTGTTCAGCGAGTCGACCTCGCCCGGTCCGGAGACGAGCACCACGCTCAGCCCCGAACCGCTATCCGGATCGCTAATGCCGTAAGGGATGCAGATGAGTTGCGGCCCGCAGACGAAAATATCCTGATCCGCTCCCAGATCGATTGTCGGCGGCCCGTTCAGGTTGACCGTCACGCAGACAGTGTCCTCGCCGGTGTCGCCGCAGGAATCGGTGGCGGCCACCGCAATACAGTATTCGCCCGCCGTCGGTGGCGTAAAGCACACACGGTCAAGCGCCGTGTCGATGGTTGCGCCCTGCGGCGCCAACGTGAGCAGCTCAGCGACAATTGCCGATCCGTCTAGGTCGCTCACCGTGTACTCGATGCAAATCTCGCCGGGGGCACACTGCGCGACGGCGCGGTCCTCGCCGAGCGACACGACCGGCGGATCGTTGTAGCGAACGGTGATATAGATGGTGTCATAGTCGCGGATGCCGCAGGTGTCTTCGACAAAGCCGCAGAGGCAGTAGACCCCGGCGGTGTCGCTGGGGAAGCAAATCCGGCCGTTGGGCAAATCGAAGTAGGCGTCATCGGGGCCGTTGCACAGCATCGGGTCGAGGTTGTCGCCGTCGGGATCGGTGATCGTGTAGTCGGCGCATACGGTCTGCGGCGCGCAGAGCGTCAGTTCGAAATCCGGCCCCAAGTCGAGCGTCGGCAACGTGTTGACATGCACCGTCACCGCGATCGTATCGCGGTCGGTCTCCCCGCAGGGATCGAGGACTTCGACGATGATGGTGTGCACGCCATCGCCGGACGGTGTGAAACACACCTGATTGGCGGCCGTATCGATCGCGCCGGGACCGCTGATGTACGCTTCCACAAGACCCGACAACCCATTGGGATCGGAGACCGAATACGGCAAACATATCATGGCCGCCGTGCACTGATTGATCGTCGTGTCGTTTCCCAGCGTGATCGACGGCGGCTCGTTGGCTTCGGCCAGCACCGTGACCGTGTCGGTGTCCATCGCTCCGCAGGAATCGGTCACCTTGACGATGATCTGGTATGTGCCCGACGTGTCCGGGGTAAAGCAGACCGTGTTGGCGGCAGTATCGATCGTTCCGAACGCGCTGAGCAATTCCTCGATGACCGGCTGGGGACTGTCCGGATCGCTGACGGTATACGAGACGCAAATCTCGCCGGGCTCGCACTGAAAGACCGGCGCGCCGTTGTTGAGGTCCACCGACGGCGGCGAATTCAGACTGACCGTCGTATAAATCGTGTCACGGTCAAACAGCCCGCAGGGATCGACTACGCGCACGACCGATGTGACGATGCCTTCGGCGCTGCCGGGAACGACCAGCTCCCAGGTGCTCTGATCGACCCGACCCTCGCCGTTGGACACATGGATGAAGAGTCCGGCGGAGCCGTCGGGATCAGTGACCGTCAGCGGAATGCGAATGGAGTCGGGTTCGCACAAAAAGACGCTGGAATCGGGTCCGGAGACCGTCGGCGGAGAATTGACCGATATCGTGAAACTCACTTCACAACTGTCGATGGCGCCGCAGTTGTCGGTCGTACGGATGTCATAGGTAAAGTCGCCGCCCCCGGCCGCGACCGGGATGCACACGGAGTCCTCGATGCCGCTGGCGGCCAGACGCGACTCGGACACGCCGGGACCGTTGATGTCGACTAAGAGCGAATCACCGTCGGGATCGGTCGCGGTAAAGTAAAAGCATACCGTTCCGGAGTCGCACAGACTCGTCACAACGGGGGGACGGCACACCACTTCCGGCAGACCGCTGGGGAGACGGAAGATGGCGACCAGATCATTGAAGTCGGCGTCGGTCAGGAAGGGGAGATCCTCCCAAAACATGTAGAAGGCGTTCGGATCGGGCGTCGGGTAAAACTTGACGTGCGATTTTGCATCGAGGTTGAAGACTTTTTGCGAATACCAATATGTATAGGGGGCACGAAAGAGACACAGCCCGATGGAATCGACATTGCCGATGTCGAACGTCGATGTGTCGCCGGCGCTGGCCGGGCCGGGGACAATGATGACAGAACTGTCCTTGTTCCCGACACGATACCAACAGACGGCATTGGTATTCAGCGTGCCGGAATACTCGGCGATCAACTCGATCCAGCCGCACCCCGGGTCCAGGCCGAACGTCTCGAACATCAGAACGTCTGCCGTGGCGTCCAGACCAGTGCCCAGACTGTCGAGTATCTGCTGCACCGTCGGCTCGGCCGCGGTCAATCCCGCCGCCATGCGACCGAGGGAGTCGGCGAGCTTTTGATCGTACCAATCCGGGTGCGCACTCTCAGCCCCGAAGGCATCGGACACACCGGCTGTGAGCAGCAGCAGGATCGCGCCGAGAATGGCGTACACGTATATTGCGGCCCGTCTACGGGGATGATGGCAGGTCACAGACCCTCCGATGGGTAATGGCCATGAGAGACACGATTGGCGTCATGCCGCGAACCTTGCGAACAGGCGGCGCGTCCCTCATCATAATGAGGACCTTCGCCCGGAGATGGGACGTCCGCGTTACCGATTTCCCCACAAGCGTGAGTCACGTCCGAGCGGGCCGGGCATTCGGTTCGCTGAGGCCGCCGGTTCAGAACGGTTCGGCTTGGTACAGCAGTACGATTGGCCTCTTGTGTGACTCGATTGTGGATCCGACACCGGGCGGTGAGGGTCTGTCCTGGTGTCAGCCGTTCGCAGTAAACTGGGGTGAGGAGAACACTCCTTGTTCGCCAATCGGCGCAAATGAATGTACTGCTTAAAGGCAAAGTTGTCAAGACAGCGCGGTTAGCGCTGCGGTTCAACGGCATACACGTGGCGGAAATGTTGCGCATCGAAATGCACACATCGTCGGACCGCCGAATGGTCCGTTCCCCCCAACACGCCGGAAACCCGTTATCGAGCATAGGATTAATCATGACATGCTAACCCATTGTATTCAAACATCTTGATTCTCGTGACCTATTGGCGCAAACAGCGTACCATTGCTTCGTTGTCGGGGCGCCCGGCAGGGTCACACCAAGGGCGGGCACCATTGGGTCCTTTGTGTTGTCCCAGGGAAAAGTTGTCGCAAAATATAGCGGGCCCGACCGATTCGAGGGCCAGAAGGCGGGCATTACTGATGATCGGGAGAAATGCCGCACTGACGGCTGCGGCGATCGCAGCCGTCATCAGTCTCGCGGAACCGGCGACGGCGCAGTGGTACCTGCGCGGGC
>Ga0302046_10005613_pt1 | contig 11026 bp, 9 predicted proteins | sample RVTome_11_FD_200261 | JGI IMG/M metagenome (GOLD analysis project Ga0302046, IMG submission 200261) | Soil microbial communities from uranium-contaminated site in the Upper Colorado River Basin, Wyoming, United States - RVT147D111 (version 2) ... | reverse complement strand
CGCCCCGCTCGAAGAGGCGGACCATCGATCGGTAGAGCCGCCGGTTCGCCTCCCGGTAGAACATGCCGTCGGTGAGGTGCTCGACCGCGCGCGTGACGGCCTCCCGGTCGATGAGCATGCCGCCCAGGACCGCCGTCTCCGCCTCCAGCGAGAACGGGGGCGTCCGGTCGAAGACGGATTGGGCGAAGTTCGCCGAGGCTTCCATCGATCCTACGCGCCGTCCATGATGTTACGAAGGAGCTGCAGATCGTCCCAGAACGCGCGGGTCCACTTCGGGTTCCTGAGCAGCGCGGCCGGGTGATAGGTGACGACCAGCGGCACGCCCTGATAGCTGTGCACCTCTCCACGGAGACGCCCCAGCGCGGTCTTCTCGCTTCCGGTGAGAAGCTGCGCCGCGAAGGAGCCGACCGCCAGGAGCGCCTCCGGAGCGATCAGCTCGATCTGTCTCCTCAGATAGGGCGAGCACGCCTCGATCTCGTCGGGAAGCGGATTCCGGTTCCCGGGAGGCCTGCACTTGATGACGTTGCAGATGTAGACCGACTCACGGCGCGAGAGTCCGACCGTGGCCAGGAGCAGGTCGAGTAGCTTACCCGCCGCTCCAACGAAGGGCAGGCCGGTCTCGTCCTCGGTCGCGCCCGGCGCCTCGCCCACCACCATGAGCCGCGCGCGCTCGACGCCGTCGGAGAAGACGACCTGCGTGCGGCCGGCGGCGAGCCGGCAGCGCGTGCATGCGAGCGCGACCTCACGGAGCTCGCCGTAGGAGGCGGGGAGCGCGGCGGCGATCCCGGGTGACATCGCCGGGCCGTAGACCTCGGTCGCTCGCGAGCGCGCCGGGTCGTCCGCGGCCGGCGCCCAATCGTCGGCGGCCGGCGCCGAGTCGTCCGCGGCTGCCGCGGAATCAACCGAGGTGAGCGCCGAGTCGTCCGTGGCGGGTGCCGAGTCGTACCCCGCGCCCGCGAGCACGAGCGCCTCGTGGCGAGTCAGTTGGTCGAAGAAGAGGTCCCGGTCGCCCATCTCCGCACGCTGCCTGAGCAGTCGGGCGACCTCCGCGGCGGCGGCGCGCCTCACGACCGGGCGAGCCGCTTCGCGACCCGGTCGAGGATCTCCTCCGCCAGCTCGTGCTTGGACATGAGCGGGAGCTCCTCCGGGTCGGCGCCGGGAGCCAGGATCGTCACGCGGTTCGTGTCGACCTCGAAGCCGGCGCCTTCCGCGGTGGCGTCGTTCGCCACCAGAAGGTCGAACCCCTTCTGGTCGAGCTTCCGCGCCGCGTTGGCGAGCAGCTCGGATGTCTCGAGCGCGAAGCCGACCGTCACGCTGCCCTTCCTTCGTCCGGTCCGCGTGTCGGCCGCGACGTCCGGATTCTCGGTCAGCACCAGCGTGAGCACGGCGCCCGACTCCGACCGCTTCACCTTCTCGGCCAGCGGGTCGGCCGGCCTGTAGTCGGACACGGCCGCGGCGAACACCGATACGTCCATCGAGGGCAGGAGGCCGGCGACCGCCTCGTGCATGTCCCGCGCGGTCTCGACCGCCACGACCTCGACCCCCACCGGGTGCTCCAAGGGTGAGGGTCCCGACACGAGCGTCACGTGGGCTCCGCGGCGCCACGCCGCCTGGGCGATGGCGTGCCCCATGCGGCCCGACGAGCGGTTGCCGACGTAGCGTACGGGGTCGATCGGCTCGCGGGTCGGGCCGGCGGTCACGAGCACTCTCCGGCCGGCCAGCCCCTCGTCGCCTCCGAGCGCCCGGCCGACGTGCTCCTCGATGCGATGCGGCTCGAGCATGCGGCCCGGACCCTCTCCCTCGCCCGCGGCCAGCGCGCCCTCGGCGGGGCCGCCGACCGCGTACCCGAGGCGGTCGCGCAGGTGCGCGAGGTTGGCCTGGACCTGCGGGTGGGAGAACATCCGGTCGTTCATGGCCGGACATACCACGACGGGCGCCCGCGTCGCGAGCAGCGTGGTGCACAGCAGGTCGTCGGCGCGGCCGTGGGCGGCTCGCGCCAGGAAGTCGGCGGTGGCCGGGGCCACGCACACCACGTCGGCCTCGGCGGCGAGCCGGATGTGCAGCGCGGCACCGTCCGCGGAGAAGAGGTCCGAGAGGACCGGCCTGCCCGTCACGCCCTCGAACGAGAGCGGCGTGACGAACTGCCGCGCGCCCGCCGTGAGGACCACGTCGACCTCGGCGCCGAGCCGCGTGAGGTCGCGCGCCAGCTGGACCGACTTGTAGGCGGCGATGCCGCCCGTGACCCCCAGCAAGACGCGCCGGCCCTGCCAGGGCCGCCTGGGCGCCAGCGCATCGCCGGGTGAGGTCAAGGCGCGCCGGCCTCCTCTACGCCGGCAGCCTAGATGTCTTCGCGCCGCCGGCGCTTGACCAGACGGAACTCGATCTGGCCGGACGTGAGCGCCTCCAGCGCGCGGGTCGTCAGCTTCTTCTCCTCGCCGAGAGGCATCGCCTCGCGGGGGAGGGAGTTGAGCTCGCGCGCGTACTTCGCCGCGACCAGCACTCCGAGGTACTTGCTCTCGGTTCCGGTCGCTACCTCGTTGGGCGTGAATACCCTCATGACGTCTCCCTCAGGTGACTTCGGTGTAGGTTGCGTAATCCTCGTCGAGCACGCGGCCGATGTCGGCCAGGAGTCCTTTGACGTGCTCCCGGTGGCGATCCCCGGACGGGGCGGCACCGCGGTTCTCCACGATGCCGCGAATCGCGAGGAGGCACCGTTCCAGGTCGTCGTTGACCACTACGTAGTCGAACTCCGGCACGGCCTGCAACTCCTTGAGCGCCGAACGCAGGCGACGCGCCACTCCCGAAGGCTCCTCCGTGCCGCGACCCGCCAGTCGCTCGAGCAGCGTCTCCACGTCTGGCGGCAGCACGAACACGAGCATCGCGTCGGGCAGCGTCTGCCGTATCTGGCGCGCGCCCTGCACGTCGATGTCGAGCACCACGTGCTCACCCCGGGCGGCCGCCGCCTCCACTTCCGCGCGCGGCGTCCCGTAGAGACGCCCGTGCACCTCCGCCCACTCGACGAGCTCCCCCGAGGCGGCCATCTCGGCGAAGCGCTCGGGCGCGACGAAGTGGTAGTCGAGCCCGTCGCGCTCGCTCGCTCGCGGCGGGCGCGTGGTGGCCGAGATCGAGAAGGCGAACCGGTCCGAGCCCGCCACCAGGCGGTGCGCGAGCGTCGTCTTGCCCGTGCCGCTCGGCGCCGTCAGCACCACCGGGAACGCGGCGCCGGTCACTCGACGTTCTCCACCTGCTCGCGCATGCGCTCGATCTCCTCCTTCATCCGGATCGACGCCTGCGAGACCTCCGCGTCGTTGCCTTTCGAGCCGATCGTGTTCACCTCCCGGTGCATCTCCTGCACGAGAAACGCCAGCCGCTTCCCGATCGGCTCCGCCCCGTCCCCCGCGAGCGCCTCGCGGAACAGCTCGAGGTGGGACCGGAAGCGGACGATCTCCTCGTTGACGTCCCAGCGCTCCGCGAGGTACGCGATCTCCCGAGCCAGCCTGTCCTCGTCCACGTCCACGCCCTCGGTCAGCTCGCGAACCGCCTCGCGGAGGCGGTCCCGCTGCTCCACCAGCCGCAGCGGCGCGCGGAGCTCGACCCGGCCGAGCTCCGCCGCCAGGGCGGCGAGCCGGGCCTGCAGGTCTTCGGCCAGCCGCCGGCCCTCCGCCTCACGGAGCGCCCTGGCCGCGCGCGCGGCGTCCTCGGCGAGCTGCTCGATCAGCGCCGGCTCGACCGCTTCGGCCCTGTCCTGGTCCGGCGCGCGAAAGATGTCTCCGAAGCGCGCCAGCATGGCCAGGTCCACCGACCCGTCGACGGAGAGTTCCTTGCGGAGGCTGTCGAGCGCGGCGTGATAGGCCCGTGCCTTCTCGAGGTCGATCTGAAGCCGTCCGGACGGCGCGGACGAACGGTCCACGGACAGGAAGACGCTGACGTGCCCCCGGGCCAGGTGCCGCTTCACGGCTTCCGTGATGTGCTGCTCGTACTTGTCGAAGCCCGCGGGAGTCTTGACGCTGGCGTTGAAGAAGCGGTGGTTCACGCTCTTCAGCTCCAGCCGCAGGCGACCTGCCGCCGACTCACGCTCGGCCTCTCCGTATCCGGTCATGCTCCGGATCATCGGCGACCTCCAGCGCGCGGAAAGGTAACGCACGCGGACCGGGCGCCGAAGGAGGCGAAATGGGACGCTACCGAGCGCCCGGGGACGGGGCCGCTCAGCTCCACAGGGTCCAACGCAGACCGTAGAACGCGCGCGTGATGGGGAGCACGCGTCCGGGATAGGTCTGCAGGTTCCGGCGGATGGTGAAGTTCTCCCACCCGATGTAGATGCGAACCCCCACGATGCGCACCTGAACCCGGCCGTACCAGCTCTGATAGAAGGGGACCGTGGCCGTGCCCGGCGCGCCGCTGCCGTCGTCGGCCACGGGAACGGTCATGGGATCGTGCCCCCGCACGCCCAGCGAGATCCACCACTCCAGGGTCTCGCGACGGAGCCGGTGGTAGACGAAGGCGCCGCGGTAGATCTGCTCGGGAAGGTAGGGGCCCTCACGCTCCCACTGCTGCAGCGACCCCTCGAGTCGGAGGCCCTCGATGGTGGTGGGCACGCTGCCCCAAACCTCGAACCCGTTGCGGTCGGCCCCGACGAGCACCGGAGCCCCGCGATCGACCTCGAGCCCGAGCGGCAGGTGCGCGCTGTTCTCCACCCGGAGCGCCGCACCGGAAACCGTCGCGCCGAACAGCGAAAGCGTGGCGCCGGCGCGGTACGTGGTCCGGTCTGTCAGGAGAAGAGCCGGGCCCGGGTCGAGCGGCGGAACGGGCGGCTCCGTCGGGTCCGTCGGGTCCGTCGGGTCCGTGGGGGCCGGGACCGGGGGATCTTCGTCCTGAGGCGGTCCGGCTCGGGCGCCGTAGGTTCCCGAGTCCCACGAGCCGAACAGCGACACTCCCGCCAGGGGTCCGAGCCACGCGCGCGCTCCCCGGCTCGCGGCTATGCGGTCCAGCCACGCGGCCCGCGCAAAGTGGCCGGCCACGCCGGCCAGACCGGCGCGCGTATAGCCCCCCGACGCGTCGAAGCGGTTGGCGGGCAGGCCGCCGCCGAACCAGCGGTACCCGCTCTCGGCCCACAGCCCGCCACGCTCGAGCTCGAGGCGCACGCCACGCTGCGCACGCGCTCCCCCCTCGGTCGGGTACGGCTCCCGCGCGTCGTCGACCGCGTGCGACGAGCCGCCGGCGTAGGCCTCGGCGACGAGCCCGTTCAGGACGCGGATACGGCCACGCACGGACAGGTCCGTACGGGTGACCGACCCGGCGAAGTCCGGCACCTCGGTCTTGCTGGTCATGCGCCGGAAGTCGAAGCCGATGCCCGCCCCGTTTCCTCGGTGGAGCTGGTAGCGAGCCCACGTCCCGGTGCGGCTGCCGGACTCGGTCGGGCCCGGACCGCGGGTGTCCACCCGCTCGAGCGCGAGCGCCACGCTACCGCCGAGCGCGGTCGGATCCGCGAAAGAGCCGCGGAAGAAGTTGGTGTCCAGGTCTCCCGTGCCTGCCTCGACGAGTGAGTACGGCCGGCCCTCCTCGTACTCGTGCGACCACATCTCGACGACCAGCTCGCCGCCCGATCGCTCCAGGCGGACTCGCCTGATGCCGCCGAGCCCCACGCGCTGCAGATCCGTCACGCCGCCCGCCAGCGGGACCACCTCGAATCCGTCGCGAATCACGCGGACTCCGCCACCTCCCGTGCCGAACGCGCTGATCGCGAGTGGCGTTCCATAGTCGCCGCCCAGGAGCACGATGACGCCCGGCACCTCCTGAACGAGCTCGGCGAGCGTGTTCGCGCCCGACGCCATGATCGCGTCGCGGTCCCAGCTCCAAACGCCCCTCTCCCAACCGGCCGGGACTTCCGCGGCGAGGGCGGGAAGGTTGTAGAAGATCGTATCGGGCGGGAGCGAGTCCTGGGCCGCCACGAGCGTGTCGGCGACCTGGACCGTGTCGCCCACCCGCAGCGTGTCACGAACCTGCACGGTATCGGGAACCTGCACCGTATCCGGAACCTGCGCGGCGAGCGGAGCTCCGGAGGCGCACGCGAGGAGGATGGCTACCGTGAGGTCCGGCCTCACGCCGAGCGGCTCCGAACCCATTGGACCAGCAGCCGCGTCGGAAAGCCGTGCCCCCCCGTACGCTGATAGGGCAGCTTGCCCTCACCGTAGGCGGTGGCCGCGATGTCGAGGTGCGCCCACTTGGCATCGCCGACGAACTCGGAGAGGAAGCACGCCGCGGTGATCGTCCCCGCGGGCCGCCCGCCCACGTTCTGGAGGTCGGCGACGTCGCTCTCGAGCTGCTTCTTGTACTCGTCCCAGAGCGGGAGCTGCCAGCAGCGCTCGCCCGAGGCCTCGCCAGCCTCGATCAGCTCGCCGACCAGCCCGTCGTCGTTTCCGAGCACGGCCGCAGCCTGGTCGCCGAGCGCGACCGCCACGGCCCCCGTCAGCGTGGCACAGTCCACCATGGCGGCTGGCTTCATGCGGGTCGCGTACGTGAGCGCGTCCGCGAGGATGAGGCGGCCCTCGGCATCGGTGTTGACGACCTCGATGGTCTTGCCCGCCAGGCTTCGGATGACGTCGCCGGGCTTGAGAGCTGTGCCCGAGGGCAGGTTCTCGGAAGAGGGCACGATGCCAACGACGTTCGCCCTCACGCCCAGCTCGCCGATCGCCTGCATGGCGCCGATGACCGCGGCACCGCCCGACATGTCGAACTTCATCTGCTCCATCCCGCCGGGCGGCTTCAGTGAGATGCCACCCGCGTCGAAGGAGAGCCCCTTCCCCACCAGGATCAGCGGCGCCTCGCCCTCCGCGCCGCCTCGGTGCTCCATGACGATGAGGCGCGCCTCCTCGTGCGACCCCCGCGAGACCGCGAGTATGGCGTGCATGCCCTCCTCACGCAGCGCGGCCTCGTCGTAGACACGGACCTCGAGGCCGACGCTTCCGGCTACGCGGACCGCCTCGTCGGCGATGTGCGTCGGCGTGGCGACGTTGCCCGGCCGCGACTGCAGCGTACGGGCAAGGTTCTCGCCCCTGGCGATGGCGGCCCCGGTCATGGTGCCGGCGGCGAGCGACTCGCCGTCTCCCTCGCCCATCACGTCAACAGACGTCACCTCGGTCGCCGGCTCGTCCTCGTCCGTCGCGCCGGGCTTGCCTTTTAGCTCCCTGAATCTCCATGCCGCGAGCGCGGCGCCCTCGGCCGCAGCTTGTGCGCGCTCCGCGTCGCCGAGGGCGTCGAGGGGTGGAATCCAAACCGACAGGCTCTCGAGGCCGAGCCGCTCGGCGGCGCGTACGCCGCGCGCCGACATGCGCCTCAGAGCCTCCCCGTCCAGATCGGCCGCCTTGCCGAGGCCGAGGAGGATGATGCGCTGCGGGCCGCCCGTTCCGCGCCCGCTGTCACCCCCGTAGAGGAGCAGCTCGTCGGTCTTCCGACCCTTCATGTCGCCCGTGCGCAGCGTACGCGCTATAACCCCTCCCAGCGTCTCGTCGAGGCGGGCGAGGACGCCGCTCGGAGCCTCGGTCCCCTGGATGACGCCCACCGCGAGCAGCGGGGTCTCGTGGGTCAGCGGATCGGCGTCGAGGTAGCGGAGCTGCATCGTGGTCCGGTCCGAGAGTTGGGGTCGCGACCGCGCCACCGGCCGGTCACATGTGACGTACGATCGCCTCGCCGAACCCGGACGTCGACACCATGGTGGCGCCCTCCATCTGGCGCTCCAGGTCGTACGTGACGGTCTTCGCTCCGACCGCACCCTCCAGGCCCTTGTTCACGAGCATGGCGGCTTCGTTCCATCTCATGTGCTCGAGCATCATGACGGCGGAGAGGACGAGCGAGCCCGGGTTCACCTTGTCCTTGCCCGCATATTTCGGGGCGGTGCCGTGGGTCGCCTCGAACACGGCGACCTGGTCGCCCACGTTGGCACCGGGCGCCATGCCCAAGCCGCCCACCTGCGCGGCGCAGGCGTCCGACAGGTAGTCGCCGTTGAGGTTCGGAGTCGTGAGGATGTCGTATTCGTCGGGACGCAGCAGCACCTGCTGGAATATCGCGTCCGCGATTCGGTCCTTGATGAGCACCTTGCCGTTGGCGCTCGCGCCCGCCCACACGGACTCCTCCGTCACGGTCCAGTCGGCGAACTCCTCCGCCGCGCACTCGTAGCCCCAGTCGCGGAACGCCCCCTCGGTGAACTTCATGATGTTGCCCTTGTGAACGAGCGTCACGGAGGTCCGCCCGCGCTCGATGGCGTAGCGAATCGACGCCGCCACGTGCCGCTTGGTGCCGAAAGGGCTGATCGGCTTGATGCCGATGCCGCTCAGCTCACGGATGTTCGCCCCCATCTCTTCCACCAGGAACCTGCGAACGCGCTCGGCCTCGTCCGAGCCGGACGCCCACTCGATGCCCGCGTAGACATCCTCGGTGTTCTCGCGGAAGATCACCACATCGAGCTTCTCGGGCTCCTTCATCGGTGAGGGGACACCCTTCACCCAGCGCACCGGGCGGATGCACGAGTACAGATCGAGCACCTGGCGGATGGTCACGTTGAGCGAGCGGATGCCGCCCCCGACCGGCGTCGTCAGCGGCCCCTTGATCGAGACCTTGAACTCGGTCAGCGCGTCGAAGGTCTCCCTCGGCAGCCACTGACCGGTCTTCTCGTGGGCCTTTTCGCCCGCGTACACCTCCATCCAGGCGATCTCCCGCTCGCCCTCGTACGCCTTCCGCACCGAGGCATCCACCACACGTCTCGTGGCCGCCCAGATGTCCGGACCGATCCCGTCACCCTCGATGAAGGGAACGATCGGCCTGTCCGGAACGCGCGCCACGCCGTCCTCGATCGTGATCCTGTCGCCTTGGGGGACCTGCGCGTGGAGGTACTCGGCCACGGGATGCTCCGATTGCTCTGGGGGACAGCCGAAGGATGGATCCGGCGTCCGGGAGCAGGCTCCCGGGTACGCCCGGGGCGGCAAGTTACGGAAGGTGCGAGCAACAGAGCAAGGCGGTGGGCCGATCGCACCGCCGGCCGTGTACGGGACGCATGATGGCCAGGATGAGCGAGCCCTCCGCCCACGCCGTATCGGCCCCGCCGCGTGGCCGGCGAGTCGGAGTTCGGCCGGCTGCTCGAGGCGGGCATCGACGTCCAGCTCGTGGTGATCGACCCCGGGCTCACCGAGCGACTCGACCGCATGTCGGATGACGATTTTTCGAGGCGCGATCGCCCTCGATCTGTCGACGTGGAGGCGGAGGGGCGTCGCTCGACGAGCGCTGGAGTCGGCCAGCGGCGGGCTACGGCGGCAGATGTGAGGACGGCGCAGGGCTGGCCGTGACCTCAGTCCTCCGTCACGCCCTCCGCCGTCTCCCTCACCAGGCTCGCCACCACCTGCTTGAGATCGCCGGTCTCCTCGAACACCCGGAGCTGGCGGTCCGCGCTCGTCCCGTGGTCGAGGATCGTGTGGACGTAGTCGACCTGCTCGCGGCTGCCGAGCTCGTCCAGCACGTCGTCCAGGAACCATTCGACGAGCTCGAGGATGAGGTTGCGCGCGGGCCGCTCGGCCTCCTGACCGAGGTCGAGGAGCTTGCCCTCGACGCCGTAGCGGACGGCCCGCCACTTGTTCTCCTCGATGAGCGGAAGGGGGTAGACCCTGAAAGTCATGTTGTCGCGCCGGAGCTTCCAGAGCTTCGCGACGATCGCCTGGAAGATCGCGGCGATGCACACGGCCTCGTCGACCCTCGTGCACATGTCGCAGACTCGGAACTCGAGCGTGGGATACAGATGATGGGGCCGCACATCCCACCAGATCTTCGAGGCGTCGGGGATGCTGTTGCCGCGAACCAGGGCCTGGAGGATGCTGTCGTAGTCCGCGTAGGTGTCGAAGGTCGGCGGCACCCCCGTGCGTGGGAAGTTGCGCCACTGGACGCTTCGGTACGACTTCAGGCCCGTTTTGCGTCCCATCCAGAACGGCGAGCTCGTCGAGAGCGCGAGCAGATGCGGCAGGAAGTAGCGTGACACCTTCATGGCGTCGATCAGGAACTCCCTGTCCTCGATGCCCACGTGCACGTGCAGCCCGAAGATCAGGTTGCGGCGGGCCAGCTCCTGCAGGTCGTTAGCGACGCCGAGGTATCGCTCCAGGGGTGTGATCTGTTGGGCCATCCACGACGAGAACGGATGGGTTCCCGCCGCCAGGATGTGGAGGCCGTCCCGCGCCGCAAGCTCCATGACCGCGCGCCGCAGTCGTACGATCTCCTCGCGGATCTCGACCGGCGTCTGACACACGGAGCTGCCCACCTCGACGACGGACTGATGGAGCTCCGGCTTGACGTCGGCCACCGTGACGCGGCCGTCCTCGAGGATCTGTGTGATGTAGGAGCGCAGCTCGCCGCTCTCGGGATCGACGATCTGATACTCCTCCTCGATGCCGAGCGTGAGGGAGGGAGCCTTCATGTCGTTCCTCCCTTCATGTCGTTCCTCGTAGAGTGCGGCATACGAGCTCCGTCGAGTGGGCCGCGAGCGTCGGCCGCCGGCAAACCTACCTTTCTCCTACCCTCCGCCGATACGGTACCTCCCCCGGTACGGCCCGGACCGCCCGCCCGACGACGTATGGCGTCGGCGAACGACTCGGAATGCGGCGCTCGATTGCGGCGCTACGCCATCAGTGGCGGTAGCTCGTGACGAGTTGGCCGCGCTGACGAGAGCCGAGTCGGCTTTCACGGCGGGGCTCGATCGCGCGGACGCGGCGCGCGTTGGGCTCAGCTACGCTGGGAGCTCGTCGACGTCGGCGTCCCTGGCCTCGCCGTCGGCGTCCGTGGCCTCGACATCAGCCAGCTGCGCCTTCGCGAGCGTCGGCTCGAGGTCGGCTTCCCTCGCTTCGAGGTTGGCCTCGAGCGCCTCGATGGCGGCGGCCTCGATCTGCCAGGGGACGTCGCGGTCGCGGCGGTAGCGCTGGCTTCCGCTGCGGTAGTCGGGCTCGATGCCGCGGGCGCAGTTGCGGCGGCGGAGGAGGTCGGCGGGAGCTTCCAC
>Ga0302046_10005612_pt1 | contig 11027 bp, 9 predicted proteins | sample RVTome_11_FD_200261 | JGI IMG/M metagenome (GOLD analysis project Ga0302046, IMG submission 200261) | Soil microbial communities from uranium-contaminated site in the Upper Colorado River Basin, Wyoming, United States - RVT147D111 (version 2) ... | reverse complement strand
CGGATGATCTCCACCAGCTGCATCAGCGGAACGGGGTTGAAGAAGTGCATGCCGATGACCTGATCCGGACGCTGGGTCCCGGCGGCGATGCGAGTCACGGAGATCGACGAGGTGTTAGTGGCGAGGGTCGCAGACGGGGCGCAAATGCGGTCGAGATCCGAGAATATCCGGAGCTTCAGCGCCTCGTTCTCGGTGGCCGCCTCGATGACCACATCCACCTCGGCGAGCGCCTCCAGGCTGTTTACCGTCTGGATTCGTGCCAGCGCCGCGTCTCGTTCCACAGCGGTGATCTTCTCTTTCTCCACCAGCTTGCTCAGGCTGTTCCGGATTGTCGCCAGGCCGCGCTCGATGGCGTCCTGGGCAAGGTCCATCATGACCACATCGAGTCCGCTGGACGCCATGACTTGGGCAATGCCGTTGCCCATCTGACCAGCGCCCACGACCCCTACGCGCTTCATCCCCATAGTGCTTCCTCCCTCGAACCTCTAATTTGTGCGCCGCACAACATAGCTAAACGCTAGCACCAGCGTCAACGCGGTGGCTAAGCCTTGCTCAGTCCACGAGGACCGGTGGGTCCGCTCGACTCTCGGAGCGAGCCCGACCGGTGTCTGACGGCGACCCCCGACGCTAGATTCCCGCGCAGGGAGATCTCCGGAGCCGACCCCGACATCCCGCCCCGCGCAGCCACCCTGGTGAAGGGTAGCTCCTCGGCGGCATAATTCCGGGCCGGAACGGCCACAGAAGCGCGACTTCCCGATGACCCAGGACACCCTGGAGCCACCCTCTCCCTGTATCGGCGTTTGCCAGCTCAGCGCCTCGACCGAGCTCTGCGACGGCTGTTTTCGCAGCGCCGCCGAGATCGAGAGCTGGTGGGATTTGAGCCCCGCACAGAAGCGGCAGCTGCTGAGCGAGCTGGAAGGTCGTCGCGACCAATCCTACGGAACCCTATGGGATTGATGCCACGGCCGGAGCGGCCCCAGCGCTCGCTGCGGGCGAGCCTCATCGGGGCCGCGGAGTTCCTCACTCTGGTGCGCGAAGGGGTGTCGTTCGCCCGACACATGGACTTGGCCGTGGAGCGTCTCGCCCAGGGCCTGATGACGCTGCGCCTGCGCTTTCATCCCGATCACGTTCGCCCCGGCGGTACCGTCTCGGGGCCGGCCATGATGACGCTCGCTGAGTGCACCATGTATGGCGTGGTGCTGAGCGCCATCGGCCGCGTCGAGCTGGCAGTCACGACCGATTTCACGATCCACTTTCTGCAGCGTCCACCGGCCGACGACATCGTCGCCGTGGGCCGCATGCTCAAGCTGGGTCGGCGGCTGGCGGTGTGCGAGATCACACTGCTTTCCGAGCGCTGTCAAGACCCGGTGGCGCACGTGGCCGGCACCTACTCGATTTCGCCCCCGGATGCCCGCGGCCTCTCCGATGCCAACCTTCCCTGACCAGGCCAAGCCATATAGTTGAGCTAAGCCAATGTTTGATTTGGACGCGTACTTGGCGGTCAAGATCCCGGTGACCCAGGCCATGGGCATCCGCTTCGGCGGTCGCGACCGGAGCGGATTCGCACTGGTCGCACCACTGCGGCTGAATCTAAACGACAAAGGCAGCGCCTTTGCCGGGTCCCTGGCTACCCTGGCCACCCTCTGCGGTTGGGCCTACACCCAGACCCTGATCAACGACGCCGGCGTCGACGCCGAGGTGGTGGTTGCCCGCAGCACATTGCACTACCTGCGGCCTGGCCGTGGCGATCTACGCGCGCACTGCGCCGCGCCCGAATCGGTCGCGGTAGAGAGCTTTCTGAGCTCCTTGAGGGCGCGCGGGCGGGCGCGCTGGTCGCTGCAGGTGGAGCTGCGGTCGGGGGCCGAGCTCGTGCTCCAGTTCCAGGGCTACTACCGAGCCACGCTCCGGCGCTAGTGGTCAGCGCCCCGCAAGTACCCGGAAACGGCCTTCAGAATCCACCCATTGGCGCCCTAAGAGAATTCTTAAATTCATGATTACAGACATCATTCCTCCAGTCGACCCATTGACGCTGCGGGCACCGATAGCTAAGGTCTCTCCCGGCATGTAGTCATGCTTTCTCCTCCAAGTCCTCCTTTTGGTGGTTGTAGGCCGGACCCTCGGGTCCGGCCTTCTCTTTGCTCGCGGCAATGTGCACCGCTTGACGCGCTGCAGCATCGGGTCTACGCTTGCTCTCGTCGTCCCCATGGGCGACTTCTCCTCCATATCCTCCTTTGGTGGTACTAGAGCCGGGGCTCCCCCGGCTCTTCTTTATCTGGCTCCTGGTCACCGCAGTCATGCTCAGAGCGGTCTGTTGCGTCCGTCCTTTGCCGCTTTCCACGCATGCCCCCCGTAACAGGAGCGCTGGCAGGCCTCAGCGCGGACGCGAGCCGCTATTGACGCACTGCAACATACGCTGTAGACTCTCAATCGTCATCTACGGATGACTTCTCCTCCAATCCTCCTTTGGTGGTTCTTGAGCCGGGGCTTCCCCGGCTCTCCTTTTTTGTGCCCTGGCTATTGCTTCCGCGTTCCCCCACCCAGGGGCTCTGCGGGTCCGACGTCCGAGTCCTGGTACGCCCGCACAGCCGCGGCAGATAGCAGCCGACCCAGCGGCAGGACATGATTCCGGGCCTGCTGGCGGCCACAGGAACATCAGCTCTTGGCCGGCGCCGCCTTGGTCACGCAATGACTTAGAGGCAGCGGCCTGACGGACTGGGGGCGGTCGCGCGGCCCGTGTTGCGCCGCATCATTTATCTCTTGACGCACTGCAGCATGCTGCTATAGACTGCTCCTGTCATCTTCGGATGACATCTCCTCCATATCCTCCTTTGGTGGTTCTTGAGCCGGGTCCCTCCCGGCTCATTTTTTTTGGAGACCTCGCGTCCGGCCGGGATCGATCCCCGAGGCCGCGGCGTGCTGACCTTCTGGTCTGTCTAGCCAGCCGAGTGCCTGGTTGGTGCCGCCGGCGAGACCAGGCGCCAGGTCCGGACATCGGGCGCACAGCGCTGAGAATTGTCGCTGGGGCCGCTGCGAGTCCGGCGATTGTCCCGCCTGAGCGGCAGGACAATACTGCTGGCGCTAAAGCTGAGCGCTTGCCCTACGGTAGCGACACCATGCAAAAGACTTGGCGACTGCCCGCCGGTACTCTCCGGCTGCTTCCAAAAGACACCGGCTCCCGGCAACTGACGCTCGCGGAGCTCTTCCACCAAGGCCCCATTTGGGTGCGTCTCAGCATTGATGAGGCGGGCGCCCCCTGGCTCCTGGTGGAGGCGCCCGACGCGCTCACCATCGCCTCCGATGAGGGCTCCAGGCCAGCCGAGATCGACGGCCGGTACCTGGGTCACCGGTGCCAAGCCGGACCGCAGTGCTTCGACCGCTTTCTGGAAGAAGAAACGCTTAGGGTTCGGCTGGAGGCCGACACCATCGAGCTCCTCAAGGAGGCTCGCTGCAGGCAGCGTCCGGATACCCAGCCTTAGGCGAAGCCGACTCGAAGGTTGACCTCAGGCGAGGGCGTCGCTCAGCCAGCCAGTGTGCCGGCTCGCGGCCGGGCTACTGGTACAGGACCTGGACCACCTCGTAGTGGCTGGTGCCGCCTGGTGCCCGCACCTGCACCACTTCGCCCTCCTCCTTGCCGATGAGCGCCCTGGCGATTGGCGAGCTAACGGAGATGCGCCCCTCCTTGGCCTCGGCCTCGTCTTCGCCGACGATCTTGTAGCGGACTTCCGTCCCAGTTTCCTCGTCCGCCAGCACCACGGTAACCCCAAACACCACCTTGCCATTCTGGGGCAAGCGGGTCACGTCGATGATGTGGGCGTGGGCGAGCTTACGCTCTATCTCGTTGATCCGGCCCTCGATGAAACTCTGCTGCTCGCGTGCCGCGTGATACTCGGCGTTCTCCTTCAGGTCGCCGTGGGCGCGCGCCTCGGCGATGGCCTGTATCACCTTGGGACGCAGCTCCGTCTTCAGCTGGCTCAGCTCGGCGCGAAGCTTCTCCGCCCCGCTCGCGGTCATCGGTACCCTGCTCATGGCTTGAGCTCCTCATGCAAAGCCTGTAGGCGAAACACCTCGCCGGAGCCCGGCTGCTGCAAGGCCAGCGCAGTGGCACGAGCGCCGGCCACGGTGGTGAAGTAGCTGACCTTGTGCATCAGCGCCTCACGGCGAATGGAGTAGGAGTCGGCGATCGCCTGCTTGCCCTCGGTGGTATTGACGATGAGGTCGATCTCGTCGTTCTTGATCAAGTCCACCACGTGTGGGCGCCCTTCGATTACTTTGTTCACGCTGCGGCAGACCACCCCCTGCTCACTCAGAAACATGGCGGTGCCCCGCGTGGCCACGATCTCGAAGCCCTGACGGGCCAGGTCCCGGGCGATCTCCAGGCTGGCGCTCTTGTCGGAATCCTTGACGCTGATGAAGGCACGCCCGCCGCGGGGTAACTTGTTGCCCGCCGCGAGCTGCGCCTTGCTGAAGGCATCACCGAAGGACCGGCCGATGCCCATCACCTCGCCGGTGGATTTCATTTCCGGGCCCAACAGCGGATCGACGCCCGGGAACTTCACGAACGGGAAGACCGCCTCCTTGACGCTGTAATAAAGCGGCACGCGCTCCTGCAAGCAGCCCTGCTCGGCAAGGCTCTGCCCAACCATGCAGCGGGCGGCAATCTTCGCCAGAGGCAAGCCCGTGGCCTTGGACACGAAGGGCACGGTGCGCGAGGCCCGGGGGTTGACCTCCAGCACGTAGATCTGGTCGTCCTGGATGGCAAACTGCACGTTCATCAGACCGACGACTTCCAGGGCCAGGGCCAGCCGCCGGGTCTCCTCGCGTAGCTCGGTCTGCAACGTCTCCGTGAGGGAATGCGGTGGCAGGGAGCAGGCGGAATCACCCGAATGCACCCCCGCCTCTTCGATGTGCTGCATGATGCCGCCGATCAACACCTCCCGGCCGTCGCAGATGGCATCCACGTCCACCTCGACCGCGTTACCGAGAAAGCGATCCAGGAGCACCGGCGAATCGTTGGACACTCGCACCGCCTCGCCCATGTAGCGACGCAGGTCCTCCTCCGCATAGACGATCTCCATGGCCCGGCCACCCAGCACGTAAGACGGGCGCACCACCAAGGGATAGCCGATCTCCTCGGCGAGCCGCACCGCCGCCTCCGGCGTCCGCGCCGTGCGATTCGGTGGCTGTCGCAGTCCTAGGCGCTGGATCAGTTGCTGGAAGCGCTCGCGGTCTTCGGCCAGGTCGATGGCATCGGGCGTGGTGCCGATGATCGGCACCCCGGCGGCCTGCAGCGGGCGGGCGAGCTTGAGCGGCGTCTGGCCACCGTACTGGACGATCACCCCGTTGGGCTGCTCCACGCGCACGATCTCCAGCACATCCTCCAGCGTCAGTGGCTCGAAGTACAGCCGATCGGAGGTGTCGAAGTCCGTGGACACGGTCTCCGGATTGCAGTTGACCATGATGGTCTCGTAACCGTCCTCCCGTAGCGCCAAGGCCGCATGCACGCAGCAGTAGTCGAACTCGATCCCTTGACCGATCCGGTTCGGTCCGCCGCCGAGCACCATGATCTTCTCGCGGCTGCTGGGTGCCGCCTCGCACTCTTCCTCGTAGCTGGAGTACAGGTAACCGGTGGTGGTAGCGAACTCGGCCGCGCAGGAGTCCACTCGCTTGAATACCGGCTGCACCGCTAGCGCCCAGCGTTGCGTGCGCACTGCATCCTCGGCCACGCTGAGCAGGCTGGCCAAGCGCCGATCGGAGAAGCCCTGCCGCTTCACCTGTCGCAGCAAGGTCGCATCCTCCAGGGCAGCCGGGCCGCGGGCCCGCAGCTCGGCGGCACTCTGCACCAGCTCCTCGATCTGTACCAGGAACCAGGGATCGATGCGGGTGAGCTCATGCAGCTCCTCCACGCTGTAGCCAGCCCGAAAGGCCTCGGCCAGATACCACAGCCGCTGCGGCCCGGGCACTCCCAGCTCGTACTTGATGACGGCGTCCGTGTTCCGTGCGCCGGCCTCCAGCACCTCGTTGAAACCGTCCACCCCGGTCTCCAACCCGCGCAGCGCCTTGTGCAGCGACTCCTGGAAGCTGCGGCCGATGGCCATCACTTCACCCACCGACTTCATCTGGGTCGTCAGGCGGTCGTTGGCCTGGGGGAACTTCTCGAAATTGAAGCGCGGCACTTTGGTGACCACGTAGTCGATGCTGGGCTCGAAGGACGCCGGCGCGGCACCGCCGGTGATCTCGTTGCGGAGCTCGTCCAGGGTGTAGCCCACGGCTAGCTTGGCGGCGACTTTGGCAATGGGGAAGCCGGTGGCCTTGGAAGCCAGCGCCGAGGACCGGGACACCCGCGGGTTCATCTCGATCACCACCATGCGCCCATCCACCGGGTTGATGGCGAACTGTACGTTGGAGCCGCCGGTGTCGACGCCGATCTTGCGCAGCACCGCAATCGATGCGTTGCGCAGGATCTGGTATTCCTTGTCGGTGAGGGTCTGCGCGGGCGCCACGGTGATCGAGTCGCCGGTGTGCACGCCCATCGGGTCCAGGTTCTCGATGGAGCAAATGATGATGCAATTGTCTCGGCGGTCCCTCACCACCTCCATCTCGAATTCTTTCCAGCCGAGAACGGACTCCTCCAACAGCACCTCATGGGTAGGCGAGAGGTCCAAGCCGCGCTCCACGATCCCCAGCAGCTCCTCGCGGTTGTAGGCAATGCCGCCACCGCTGCCGCCCAAGGTGAAAGAGGGGCGGATGATGGTCGGGAAGCCGATCTGCGCCTGAACTTGCAGCGCCTCCTCGAGGCTGTGGGCGATGGCGGCATTGGGGGTCGCCAGCCCGATCGAGTGCATTGCGCGACGGAAGCGGTCCCGATCCTCGGCCATATCGATGGCCTCCCGGTCGGCGCCGATCATCTCCACGCCGAAGCGCTCCAACACCCCTTCGCGCACCAGATCGAGCGCGCAGTTCAGCGCCGTCTGGCCACCCATGGTCGGCAGCAGCGCATCCGGCCGCTCGCGCTCGATCACCTGAGCCACGACCTCCCAGTGAATCGGCTCGATGTAGATGGCATCGGCCATGTTTGGGTCGGTCATGATGGTGGCCGGGTTGGAGTTCACCAGGATCACCCGGTAGCCCTCCTCCCGCAGCGCCTTGCAGGCTTGTGCGCCGGAGTAGTCGAACTCGCAGGCCTGGCCGATGACGATGGGGCCGGCACCGATGATCAGGATCGATTGGATATCAGTACGCTTGGGCATGGCTGTGGCCGTCTCGTGCGCCCCCGGCGCCGGTTGCTGCTATGGGTTGCGAGAACAACGACCTCACCACCGGACGGCATCCGCTGGCCCGCAGGCTCAGGAGCCGGCGAGGGCTCCGGCATCGTCGAAGGGACTGAGCCTGCCGCTTCGAGCCTGCTCCATCAGCGCCACGAAACGCCGAAACAGCGGCGCCAGGTCGTGCGGACCGGGGCTGGCCTCCGGATGACCCTGGAAGCTGAACGCCGGGCAGTCGCTGCGCTCCATGCCCTGCAAGGTAGCGTCGAAGAGCGAGCGGTGAGTGGGCCGAAGAACCACCGGTAGGCTCGCTTCGTCCACCGCAAAGCCGTGGTTCTGGCTGCTGATCAGCACCCGCCCGGTGGCCAGCTCCAGCACCGGGTGGTTGGCCCCGTGGTGGCCGAATTTCATCTTCACCGTGCGGGCGCCGCTTGCCAGCCCGAGCAGCTGATGGCCGAGGCAGATGCCGAAGGTCGGCACCCCGGTCTCCAGAATCGCCCGGATCGCCTCGATCGCGTATCCGCAGGGCTCGGGATCCCCCGGGCCATTGGACAGGAAGACGCCGTCCGGCCGCAGCCTGAGCGCTTCCACGGCGCCTGTCTGGGCAGGGACCACCGTCACCCGGCAGCCCCGGCTCACCAGCATGCGCAGGATGTTGCGCTTGACGCCATAGTCGTAAGCCACCACGTGGAACCTGGCGTCGTGCTGGGCTGGACTGACGTAGCCCTGCTCCAGCGACCAAACGCCCGCGGCCCACTGGTAGCGCGTGAGGGTGCTGACCACCTTCGCCAGATCCATGCCCGCGAGGCCCGGAAAGCCGCGAGCGGCGGCGATGGCTTCGGCTGCCCGCGGGGCATCACCGGCGATGATGCAACCGCTCTGGGCGCCCTTCTCGCGCAGGATCCGGGTCAGCCTACGAGTATCCACGCCAGCGATAGCCACCAGCCCGCGGGTTGCCAAGTATTCGTCGAGGGCTTGGCGGCTGCGCCAGCTGCTCGGCAGCGCGGGGCAATCCCGCACCACCAGGCCGGCGGCTTGGATGCGGTCGGACTCCTCGTCCTCGGGGTTGCAGCCCACGTTACCGATGTGCGGATAGGTCAGGGTGACGATTTGGCGGCAGTACGAGGGGTCGGTGAGGATCTCCTGATAGCCGGTCATGGCAGTATTGAACACCACCTCGCCGACCGCTTGGCCGTCGCCACCGATGGATTGCCCGCGGAAGACGCTGCCATCCTCCAGGGCGAGCAGTGCAGGTTTCCTCACGGACCTTTCACCTCGTGCCCTCAATCATGGGGCCTCCCTGCCGGCCCCCGGCGAACTCGGCGCCATGAGCCGGCGGAGTGCTCTGGCGCCGAGCGCTGTACATGCAAAGCGGGAGACGCCCCGATGGAACGCTCCCGCTTTCGGGAATTCACGGTTGGCAAAACCGCCGGGGAGTGTACTTGATCGTCCCCGGGACGGTCTACGTGGGGCGCAGCCCCAGGACGTCTTGCATGTCGTAGAGACCGGCCGGCTGGGCGGCTAGCCAAACGGCGGCGCGCAGCGCGCCCTTGGCGAAAGTCATGCGGCTGGAAGCCCGATGGGTGATCTCCAGCCGCTCGCCCAGGTCGGCGAACATGACCGTGTGCTCGCCCACCAGGTCCCCGGCGCGGATGGTCGCGAAGCCGATGGTCTCGCGGGCGCGCTCGCCGGTGTGCCCCTGGCGGCCGTAGACCGCACACTCGGCCAGCTGGCGGCCGCGCTGGGCGGCAATGATATCGCCCATCCGCAAGGCCGTACCGGAAGGGGCGTCGACCTTGTGGCGGTGATGGGCCTCGATGATCTCCACGTCTACGGCCTCGCCCAGCACCCGGGCGGCGGTCTCCAGCAGCTTGAAGCAGAGATTCACACCCACGCTCATATTGGGCGCAAACACCACCCCGGTATCGCGCGCCGCCGCGGCGATCCGCCCCTGCCCCGCCTCATCGAGGCCGGTAGTGCCGATCACCGCCCGCCGGCCGGCCGCCCGGCAGATGTCCAGATGCGCCAAGGTGGCGGCAGGTGCGGTGAAGTCCACCAGCACGTCGAAGTCATCGGTGACGGTAGACAGGTCATCGACCACCGGCACACCCAACCAACCAACGCCGGCGACTTCCCCCGCGTCGCTTCCTACTCGCGCGCTGCCCTGCCGGTCAGTCGCCGCCGCCAGGTAGACCTGCTCGGACTGACCGCAGGCTTCCACCAGCGTCCGCCCCATGCGCCCACCGACACCCGCCACCGCAATGCGAATCATTGTGCCCTGTCCTCCTCCTGCTTCCCGCCTCATCAGGGGCTGGCGGCGTGGACGCGCTCTCCTGGCTCCGGCGCGAGCCCCGTCAGTCGTAGCATCAGCGCATCCTGGCGGCCGGCTGCCGGGTGGTGGCCGCCGTCGGGCAGGGTATCAGGGCTTCATGTCCTCGAAGAACTGCTTGACGCCGTCGAGCCAGGATCGGTACTTGGGCGAGTGCCGCTGACCGCCCTCCTCCATGCTGTCGGCAAAGGCCTGGAGCAGCTCCCGCTGCTCGCGGGTGAGGTGCACCGGCGTTTCGATCACCACCCGGCAGACCAGATCTCCGGGGGCGCCGCCGCGCACCGGCTTGACGCCCTTGCTACGAATGCGAAACAGCTTCCCGGTCTGAGTTTCTTGGGGAATCTTCAGGGCTACCTTACCGTCCAAGGTCGGCACTTCCAGGTCGCCCCCGAGCGCAGCGGTGGCGAAGCTGATCGGCACCTCGCAGTAGAGATTGTTGTCCTCGCGGGTGAAGATGGCGTGCGGCTTGACGCGGATCTGCACGTACAGGTCGCCGGCGCCACCGCCCCGATCGCCGGACTCTCCTTCGCCGGCGAGGCGGATGCGGTCGCCGTTGTCGACGCCGGCTGGCACCTTGACCGACAGGGTCTTGCTGGTCTCGACCTTGCCCGCCCCACGGCAGGTGGGGCAGGGATCGGCGATGTAGACGCCGCGGCCGTGGCATCGGGGGCAGGTCTGCTGGATGGAAAAAAGCCCTTGCTGCATCCGCACCTGGCCGTGGCCGCCGCAGGTGGGGCAAGTCGTCGGCGTGGCGCCGCCGCGAGCGCCGGTGCCTTCGCAGCTACCGCAGGCCTCCAACGTCGGCACCCGGATCTTGGCCGTGGTGCCGAACACCGCCTCCTCCAGGCTGAGCTCCAGGTTGTAGCGTAGATCGGCCCCGCGGTGGCTCTGGGCACCGCTGCGGCCGCCGAAGATGTCGCCAAAGACGTCGCCAAAAATGTCACTGAAGCTCGGTCCGGCGCCGAAGCCACTGCCGCCAAAGCCCCCGGTGGCGCTCACCCCTTCGTGTCCGAACTGGTCGTAGGCCGCCCGTTTGCGCGCATCCGTGAGCACTTCGTAGGCTTCTTTGGCCTCCTTGAAGTGCTCCTCCGTTGCGCTGTCGCCCGGATTGCGGTCCGGGTGGTACTTCATCGCCAGCCGGCGGTAGGCCTTCTTCAGCTCGGCCTCACTGGCGTTGCGCGCCACGCCCAGCACTTCGTAATAATCCCGCTTCGCCATGCGCCCCCCTGAGCGCCGTCATCACGCGCAAACGGGTCCGGCGCCAGGCTGACACCGGACCCACCGCAACCCACCACCCGGGACCGGCGCCGCGGGGGCGCCGGTTCGCTCGTCTCAGCGGTTGTTGCTGTCCTTCACCTCTTCGAACTCGGCATCCACCACTTCGTCGCCCTCCTTGCCAGCCCCACGGGCCTTGCCTTCGCCGCCACCGGCGCCCG
>Ga0302046_10005611_pt1 | contig 11031 bp, 10 predicted proteins | sample RVTome_11_FD_200261 | JGI IMG/M metagenome (GOLD analysis project Ga0302046, IMG submission 200261) | Soil microbial communities from uranium-contaminated site in the Upper Colorado River Basin, Wyoming, United States - RVT147D111 (version 2) ... | reverse complement strand
CCAGTTGGCGACGGTCACGATCCAACCCTCGGAGCTGGCCAAGATATTGATGATCCTGGTGCTGGCCGACTTTTTCGCCCGCAACAAACATGTCATCCGTCAGCCAAAGACCCTCATTCGGAGCCTGGCTCTGACCGGCGTTCCACTGTTCTTGATCTTCAGCCAGCCGGACCTGAGCACGGCCATCGTGATCGGCGTGATCTGGGTGGCGCTGCTCTTCGCCGCCGGTGGCAATGTCAAGCATCTGGCGATGCTGGCCGGCGCCGGTCTGTTCGGCTCGGTCGCGCTGTGGCCCTTCCTGGCCGACTACCAGAAGTCTCGCATCGTCACCTTCCTCTTCCCTAACCCTGATGCCAGCTTTGGCGCCACCTACAATGTCAATCAGGCACTGATCTCGATTGGCTCGGGCGGCTGGTTCGGTCAAGGGTATGGCCAAGGCACCCAAGTGCAGCTGCGCTTCCTCAAGGTCCGTCATACCGACTTCATCTTTTCGGCCTTGTCCCAGGAATTCGGCTTCATTGGCGCCGCCTTGCTGCTGCTCTTGCTCATGTTCGTCATCTTCCGCTGCCTGCGGGCCGCCCAGACGGCGCGCGACACCCTTGGTGCGTTGATCTGCTACGGGGTTGCCATCCTGCTCCTGTTCCAAGGCTCGTTCAACATCGGCATGAACATGAATATCTTCCCCGTGTCCGGCTTGCCACTGCCCTTCCTCAGTTATGGTGGCTCATCACTGCTCTCCAGCTTATTGGGCATTGGTCTCGTCGAGAGCGTGATCTTGCGGCACAAGAAGATTGAGTTGTGAGGAAATCGCGCAGCGCGTTGCGCGTTGAGCACTGAGCGCCAGGCGCTGGGCACCGGGCACTGGGCGCTGGGCACCAGGCACCAAGCGCCAGGCACCAGGCGCAGAACCCCAATCCCCAATCCAGCCCCCTTATCCCTAATCCCCCATCTCCTATCACTTGTCACTTATCCCTTATCTCTCCAACGTACGCCCCCTTCGACAGACTCAGGCAGGCTCCTCGGAAGCCGTGGCCAGATTTCAGATTCCAGATCCCCAATCCCTATTTCCCATTCCCCAATCCCTACTCCCCAATTCCCATTCCCCTTTCCCCGTTCCGTATTCCCTCTTCCCTCACGCCTCGTCTTCCTCCTCCCCATAACACTTCGCCGGCCTCATTCGTTGTAACCTGTAGAAACGCGTGACTTCGCAGACGCAACGTTCGGCCGATGCCACCGAAATCGATCTGGTTCGCCGCGCCAAGGCAGGCGAGGAGCGTGCCTTCGCGGCGATTTACCAGGCGTACGCCGACCGTGTCTATCGCTTCTTGCGCTACCGGGCGCCGGATCAAGCCAGCGCCGAGGACCTGACGTCAGAAGTTTTCCTGCGGGCCTGGGACAAGCTTGACACGTTCGACCCCCAGGGCGCACCCATCGGGGCCTGGCTGTTTCGGATCGCTCGGAACCTGGCAATCGATCACGACCGGCTGAAGAAACCGATCGTGTCCCTTGATGAGATCCCACCCCAAGACCAGGGTGCTCCTGCCAGCTTGGAAGACAGACTATCGGCCCGCCTCGAAGGCGACAGGGTGATGAATCTTCTTGACGAACTAACCAACGACCAGCGCGAAGTCCTGGTCCTCAAGTTCGTAGAAGGGCTACCAACTGCGCAGGTTGCCCAGGTTCTCGGAAAGCGGCAGGGCGCCATCCGAGCGCTGCAGATGCGGGGACTGCAAGCCTTGGGCGATCGGTTGCAGGCTGAGGCAACGGAGGGAACGCAATGACCGACCCCGATCGAGTTCTAGAGGAGTGCCTAAAGCTGCTGGCTTCCGGCCAGCTGACCATCGAAGAATGCCTGGAACGCCACCCGCGGCATGCAGCCAAGCTGAGTAGGGCGCTGCAGGCGGCCGGCTGGCTGCAATCCTCGGCCGATCTGTTCATGCCCGTCGCCGCCCGCAACCAGGTGGCCAGCGCGCTCGCCGCGCATATGGCGACCCACCCGCGTCGCCAAGCCCGCACACTCTGGGGGCTGCCTGCTTACCGCCAATGGGCCCCGGCGCTGGCGGCGCTGGCACTCTGCCTGATAGCCGGCACGGCCTTGGCCCAAACCGCCAGGCCCACCGATCTGCTCTACGGTTGGCGCCTGGCGAGCGAGTCCGCCTGGCTTAGCCTTTCCCCGGCACCAGAAGCTACTGCCATGGCCGTGGCCGAGCGCCGGGCGCAAGATCTTCTGTGGACCGTAGCCACGGGTGAGCAAACCGAACCCGCCCTGTCTGCCTACCAGGACTGGCTGGCGCGCCTCCAGTCCAGCGATATGGTTACCGACCGCATTGCCCAAGCGCTGGCCGCCCACCAAGCTGCATTTCAGGCCAGCGGCATTGAACTGACCGGTACCGAATTGGATGGCAGCAGCGAAGACACCCTTCCGGCGGGCACACCCTTACCCAACACCCTCCCACTCCCTTCACCTGTGCTCGAAGGCCTGGACGGTCTGCCGTTGCCCTAATTCCATCGACAGCGTAACAGTTGGGGTCCTCGATTCGTGCTCATGGGTGAAGCCAAATCGTGAGAAGGAGGATGAACGATGATTACCCTGCGCACGATCGTCTCCCTGCTGGTTGCGGCCGGCTTGGGCCTAGGCGTGACGCTCAGCGGCAACGAACAGGCCAAGGTCCGGCTCCAGACCAAGGCCGAAGCTGCCATCAACACTGCCGGTCAGGTTTTCGCCGACCTGCAATCCGAGGTGGCCAACCTGACGGGACAAACCGATGTCGGTGGCCAGGTTTCAGGTGAGGCTGACCTCAGCGCTGGCGCCGAGAGCAGCGGCTCCGAGTCCGGGGCCAACGCCAACGCCGAGGCCTCGGTTGAGACCCGGGCTGAAGCTGGCAGTGGCTGGGACTTCCAGCTGCCCGACTTGAATGGCTTGAACTTCAACTGGGATGTGTTTGGTTCGGCCGACGGCGAGGCTTCCAGCCACTAACTGGCACCTGGCAGCCAGCCGAACGTCAACGAGTAGGGGCGGCCCGAGGGCCGCCCTTACGTGTCGTCTGAACCTCCGACCGGTTGGGTCGCCAACGACCTAACCACCACTACTAGGATGGCTTCGATCGGCCGAATTGCTCAGGCGTGTGGGGACGTTGTAGGCAACGTCCCTACATCGGTTGTGAAAACCAGAACGCGGTCGCCGGGCACCATCTCTTGGGCATGGCGAATAGTACGTCAGGAAGGATACGCCTTGTTCGGATTGACGACAGCTGTACGCCCACTTCGACAGGCTCAGGGATACTCCTTTGGGTGGATCATCGAGGCCCTGGATCCCAATTCCTTGGTCCCTTCGCAAGTATCCCAAATCCCGTCTCCCGTTTCCCCAGTCCCCAGTCCCTAACCCTAGTCTCCGTCTATGGTAAAGTCACGAGGCAATCCGGCCACCCCACAAGTAAAGGACCCCATGCCGACCGACACCCCAGTCCGCGTGCGTTTCGCTCCCTCGCCTACTGGCCGCTTCCACATCGGCAGCGCCCGCACTGCCCTCTACAACTACCTCATCGCCCACCAAACTGGCGGCCAGTTCCTGCTGCGCATTGAGGATACCGACCAGAAGCGGTTGGATCCGACAGCGGAGGATGAGATCAAGGACAGCCTGCGCTGGTTAGGCGTGCCGTGGGATGAGGGACCGGACGTTGGGGGGCCGCACGCACCCTATCGGCAGTCGGAACGGCTTGAGGTCTACACCGCCCGGGCCCTGGAGCTCGTTGACCACGGACACGCTTACCCGTGTTTCTGTTCGCCTGAGCGGTTGTCCCAGCTGCGCCAGACGCAGCAGCGGGCCAAGCAGCCGCCGCGCTACGATGGCCAGTGCCGGCGATTGAAACCGGCCGAGGCGGCGGCGCGCGTCGCGGCCGGCGAGTCCCACGTTGTCCGGTTCAAGACGCCAAAGGAAGGCCAGACGCAGGCGGTCGACCTGCTGCGAGGCGCCATCACCGTCGACAACCACACAATTGATGACTACGTGCTGGTCAAGTCGAACGGCATCCCCGTCTACCACCTGGCGGCCATGGTCGATGATCACGAAATGCAGATTACCCACGTCTTGCGCGGCTCCGAGTGGCTGCCGACCTTTCCGCTGCACGTTCTGATTTACCAGGCTTTTGGCTGGCAACAGCCGGTTTGGGCGCACCTGTCGGTGTTCCTCAACCCCAGCGGGAAGGGCAAACTGAGCAAGCGAAGTGCAGGCTCTAGTCAGGACGCCCAGGCGGTCTACATCACCGATATGCGGCGGCTCGGCTACCTGCCGGAAGCCGTCAACAACTGGACGGCGTTAATGGGCTGGTCGTATGACGACAGGACCGAGTTCTTCCTGATGGCCGACCTGATCGAAAAGTTCAGCCTAGAGAAGCTCAAACCAAGCCCGGCGGCGGTCAATTTCAGCAAATTGGATCACTTCAACGGCCTCCACATTCGCGCCTTGCCAGTGGATGACTTGACCGATCGGCTCGTCCCCTGGTTCGAGTCTGCCGGTTTCGCGGTCGACCGCCAGCGGTTGGCCCGAATCGTCCCCCTGCTCCAAGAGCGGATCCGAACGCTTGACGAGGCGGTGGAAATGGCGGGCTTCTTCTTCGCCGACGAAGTCACCGCCGATGCGGCCAGCCTGGTTGGCAAGGACATGGACGCCGCCCAAACGGCCCAGGCGCTGGAGCGAGCGCGGGACGTCGTCGAGCAACACGAGAAAATCGAGGCCGAGCCGCTGGAAGCCGACCTGCGGGCGCTGGCGGATGACCTTGGCTTGTCGGCTGGGCAGCTATTTGGCATCCTGCGTATGGCTGTCACGGGCCAGCGAGTATCGCCGCCGTTGCTCGAAAGCATGGAGCTCGAAGGCAAGGAGACGGTCGTTCGCCGGATGGAAGCCGCCCTGGCCAGCTTGGCGACTGCCTGAGCTACACCTCGTTTCGAGCGCTATGGTACAATCGCCGACCGTTGGGGGTTCGTCTAGTGGTAGGACAGCGGACTCTGACTCCGTCAGCCCAGGTTCGAATCCTGGACCCCCAGCCTGTCATCTAGAGGGGCCTGGCGCCCGGCGCAAGCGCAGCTTGTGCCGGGCGGTTGTCTTTCTCCCGGTGATATAATCCGCCCGTGACGGAAGATCGATGGCGTCAGGCCCTCAGCCGGACCCGCCGCGGCCCCTTTGGGATGCTGGCGGGTCTTTTTGGGGGAACTCATTTCGATCCCGCCTTTTGGGAGCAACTTGAAGCCAGCCTGATCCGGGCGGACCTGGGGCTGCCGGCCTCAACCGGGCTCGTTGCCCAGTTGCGCCAGGTTGCCGACCGTGATGACTTGCGGTCGCCGGACCAACTGCTGCCTGTCTTGCGGCGGCTGCTGCTGGCAAAGCTGCCTGCGCCGGATTCGCCCCAGGCGCCGGACAATGGGCCCCTGGTGATCATGCTGGTTGGAGTCAATGGTTCCGGCAAGACCACGACCGCCGCCCGGCTGGGCTTCCATTGGCAGCAACAGGGCCATTCGGTCCTGCTGGCCGCGGCCGACACGCACCGGGCCGCCGCCAGCCAGCAACTTGCCAGCTGGGGCCAGCGGCTGGATGTAGCCGTCATAAGTGGCGAACCAGGCAGCGATCCGGGCGCCGTTGTCTACAATGCACTGCAGGCGGCGCTGGCCCGGCAGGTGGAGGTTGTCATCATTGACACCTCGGGCCGAATGCATACCAGCCACAACCTGATGGCCGAGTTAACCAAACTGCACACGGTGGCCGGCAAGGTTTTCACGGACGCCCCACAGCAGACGTATCTGGTGCTCGACGCCGCCACCGGTCACAACGCGCTGGCCCAAGCCCGCGCCTTCGGCCAGCAGATGCCGCTTACGGGCACGGTCTTGGCCAAGCTGGATAACTCGGCCCAGGGTGGCATGGCGCTAGCGGTAGCGGACGAATTAGGCCTGCCGGTTTGCTACGTCGGCCTGGGTGAAGGCCTGCAAGACCTGGCGCCGTTCGACCCTGCACAGTATGTTGACGGCTTGCTGGCGGCGGTACCCATCGAACCGGACGTCGCCAAAGGGTGAGCCTGCGGACAGAGTCAAGCCAATTGAGGATAGAGCAATGCAGGATTTGATTAATGGACTCGAGGAGGCGCAACGCCGGATTCAAGACCTCCTGGTGCGTCTTTGACTTCGCAAAACACGAAGCCGAACTAGCGCAGCTGCAAGCAACTTCCGAAGAACCAACCCTGTGGGACGATCCCGAGCGCGCGCAAAAGGTCATGCAGCGCATGGCCCGCTTGCGCGAGCAAGTTGACTCGTGGCACCAGCTCCGCCAGCGAGTCGACGACGCGCTTGAGCTGGCCCAGCTGGAGGACGACGGTCTGCGCGCTGAGATCGAGGCCGAATTGGTGGGGGTCGGGACCGAGTTGGAGCGCCGCGAATTCCAGGCTCTGCTCTCTGGCGAGTACGATGCTGACGACGCGATACTGGCGATCCACGCGGGTGCCGGTGGAACCGATTCCCAGGATTGGGCTCAAATGCTCGAACGCATGTACCTGCGCTGGGCCGAAGCCCAGGGCCTCGAAGCCGAGATCCTCGACCGCAGTGAGGGCGAAGAGGCCGGCATCAAGAGCGTCACGATCGGCGTGCGCGGCGAGTACGCCTATGGCTACATGAAAGCCGAGCGCGGCGTGCACCGGTTGGTGCGTATTTCACCCTATGACTCGGCCAACCGGCGGCACACTTCGTTTGCGCTCGTCGAGGTCTACCCGCAGGTCGAACAGGCCGAAGAAGTCACCATCGACCCGAATGACCTACGGATCGACACGTATCGCTCGGCCGGTGCCGGTGGGCAGAACGTCCAGAAGAACGAAACCGCTATCCGCATCACCCACCTACCGACGGGGCTCGTCGTCACATGCCAAAATGAGCGTTCCCAGACGCAGAACCGCGAGAATGCGCTCAAGGTGCTGCGCGCCAGGCTGCTCGACCTGCAGCAGCGCCAGCGCGAAGAAGAAATCGCCGAAATCAAGGGCGACTACATCCAGGCCGAGTGGGGCTCGCAGATTCGGTCCTATGTCCTGCACCCCTACCAGCTGGTTAAGGACCACCGGACCGGGCACGAGAGCGGCAACACCGCGGCAGTTCTTGACGGCGACCTGGATGGGTTCATTGCGGCCTTTCTTCGAGAAGGAATAGGCCAGGGAGGCTGATCGGAATCGGGGCCAAGGACGTAAGACGTCTGACCGCAGACTGGGGACCGCCCGCCACGCGGTCTATTGGATGAGTCGAAGAGCGGGCCGAGGCTTGCCAGGGCGGGTAGTGAATGTACCGCCCGGGGCAAGGATCGCCCCTCCTGCCCCAATCCCCAATCCCTTATCCCGTATCACTTATCCCGTCTCACCCATCCCCGGCCTTTGATATAATCTGGCCGTTTGGCGCCTGGAGGAGGCAAGTGTGGCTTACTACTTGAACCTCGTCATGGTGATCCTGTCGATCGCCTTGATTGCTGTCATTCTGCTGCAGAGCCGCGGTGCCGGGCTTGGGGGCCTGGGCGGCGGCGACTTCGGTGGCACCGGCTACCACGTGCGTCGTGGGGTCGAGCGGCTGTTGTTCTTCGTGACCATCGGGTTGAGCGTGGCATTCTTCTTGATGGCCATCGTCAACGTCGTGTTGACCGGCTGATCCTTCCCCGCACACAAGGGCCCGGCCGGGCCCATTCCTATGCGTAACCTTCGCTGGCTCGTCCTCATCGCAGTTGGCGGCCTGCTCTTGGTCGTCGGCATCCTGCTCAGCCAGACGCCGGTGCTGCAATCCAACGAACCACTACCGGCGTCGGGCGGCGCCCACGTTGAAGCGCTCATCGGTTCCCCCGTTCGCCTCAACCCGATCCTCGACTTCAACAACCAGGTCGATGAGGATGTCGATCAACTGCTTTACCGTGGACTGGTTCGGTTCGACGACCGCGGCCAGCCGGTGCCTGATCTGGCGGCCCAGCTTGCGGTGTCCGCCGACACCAAGCTGGTAACGGTGACACTGCGCGACGACGCATTCTGGCACGACGGAGAGCCCGTTCAGGCGGCCGACGTTGTCTACACCTTCGCCAAGATCCAGGAAGAGGGCTATCCAGGTCCGGCGGATTTGCAGGCTTTCTGGAGCGAAATCAACGTTGTGCTGCTCGACGAGCGCACCGTGCAGTTCCAGCTGCCGGAGCCGTTTGCTCCCTTCCTCGACTTCCTGTCCGTCGGCCTACTGCCGGACCACCTGCTGCGGGGCGTTAGCGCCGCCGACCTGCCCGATCATCCATTCCACCTCGAGCCGGTTGGCACCGGACCTTTTCGGTTCGATCGCTACCTGACCGAGGATGGCCAGATCGTCGGAGTCAGTTTGCTCAAGAATGACGATTTCTATGGCCAGGTCCCCTACCTGGACCGGGTGGAATTCCACTACTTCGAAGACCAGGCGTCGGCCCTGGCCGCCTACCAATCCGGAGAAGTCGGTGCCATCGGCAGCGTCGGTCCGTCGATATTGCCGGAGGTGCTGGCCGCCCCGAATTTGAACCTGCACAGCATGCGGCAGGCCGAGGTCAAGCTCATCTACCTCAATTTGGCTAACAGCGAACTGGCCTTCCTGGCCGAAAAGGACGTCCGCCAAAGCCTGACCTACGCCATTAACCGGCAAGCGCTAATCGACCTGCAATTGGGTGGACAGGGAATCGTGGCCACCGGTCCAATTTTGCCCGGCACTTGGGCGTTCGCCGAAGGCCTCGAACCGGTCCCCTATGACCCGATTGGAGCCGGCCATCTGCTGGATCAGGCAGGATGGGAGATCCCGGTGGGCGCCAACCCTGGCGCCGAGGAGTATGTGCGGACCAACAACGAGTCACAGCTGCGCTTCAGCCTGCTGCACGGTGACACGCCAACGGACAGCGCCATCGCCGAGCGGGTCCAATCATACTGGGCCGCCATTGGTATCCAAGTCGAACTTGAACCGGTCGCCCCAAACGAGTTGCAGGAGGCCCTAGAAGAACGCGAGTTTGAGGCGGTGCTGACCGATCTTGTTCTCTCGCGCTGGCCCGATCCCGATCCTTACCCCATGTGGCACGATTCCCAGGCCGAGTCAGGGCAGAACTATGCCAGCTTTGAGGACCGCAATACCGGCATCTGGCTCGAACGGGCCCGAGTTTCGCCGGACCAGGCGCGCCGGGCCGAGCTGTATGCCAGCTTCCAGTACCGCTTCCAGGACCAGGCCCCGGTCGTTTTGCTCTTCCACCCGGTCTACAACTACGCCATCAGCGCCGACATGCTGGGGGTTTCGATTGGACCCCTGTACGACCCAAGCGCCCGCTTTGTCAACATCGAGCTGTGGCACCTGCGCACCAGACGAGGCCCGGCACCTGACCCTTCCGAGGCGCCGCCGAGCCCGGCTCCCTAGACCCGCCAGGCTGCGTGGTATAATGTCGCCCGTTTGTGCTAATGGGCGCAATCCGCAGCCACAATCCCCGACGAACTTGGTAGGATTAAAACGATGACGGTACGACGTTTGGAAGACCTACAGCCAGATATGGAGCTTGAAGGCGTGGTCACGCGCACCGAGCTCTATGGCGCGTTTGTTGATGTTGGGGCCGACAAAGACGGCCTGGTCCATATTTCCATGCTCCAGAAGGGCAACGTCAAACGGGTCGAAGACGTCGTTCAGACCGGTCAGCAGGTGCAAGTCTGGGTGCATCGGGTGGACGCCGGTGCCGGCCGCCTGGAGTTGAGCATGCTCAGGCCGGTCGCGACGAAGTGGAAAGACATCAAGCCCGGCTTGACGCTGCAGGGCAAGGTCGTTCGGCTCGAAGGCTTCGGTGCGTTTGTCGACGTCGGCGCCGAGCGTCCAGGTTTGGTCCATATCAGCGAGATGAGCAACGACTATGTGCGCAGCCCCGGCGATGTCGTCTCGGTTGGCGATGAGGTCGAGGTGCGCGTCTTGGACGTGGACCGCAAGAAGCGGCAGATCAAGCTGAGCATGAAGTCGGTCGAGGTGATGGAGGAGATCGAGGAAGACGAACCGGTTGAAGAGCTGCCAACCGCAATGGAACTGGCGTTGCGGCAGGCGATGGGCGAGGGTGCCGAGGCCGACGCCAATAATCATCAAGAAGGGGGCAAGCGAGGCGTCAACCGCGATGAGCAGGAAGACATCTTGTCGCGCACGCTTTCACACCGAGTCAACACACAGGCTACCAAGAAGGAAGAATAGCCGGCCGAGTCGGACGAGCGACCTGCCCTAGACTTAGCGCAGAAAATGTAAAGGACCTGGTGAGTTCAACCCAGGTCCTAATGATTCCGGCTGCTGTCAGCAGGGTCAGACGTCGCCGTCTTCGTCCTCATCTGCCTCGTACCAATCGTCTTCGCCGGCGTCCTCATACAAGATTTCATCATCGTCGTGCCACAGGTCACCCAGGTCGTCGACCTCGTCTTGCCACTGATCGTCAACCTTGACCACGGCTTCATCGGAGCGCTCGTAAGTCAGGCAGCCCTCTTCTGGATCCAGCTCGATGGCCGCTGCGCCGCAGTACCCCTCTTCGAGATAGACGCAATCGCCGTAGTGGCATCGAATGCGTGGCACCAACTCCTCCTCAGGCATCTTCTGTAACCACCTGGGACCGAAGCCGTAAGATCGACAAGCCCCAGATGACCGTCATGATGACCGCGGATAGCACGCAGTAGGGGCAAATCGCGTACAGCACCGCTACTTCAATATACGTCAAGTATCCCGAGTACAACGTCCCAAATGTACTAACGCCAAAGACCACCAATGGGCCAATCTCTCGCGCCGGCACCAGTCTGCGCTCTGCCACCAGTGCCAACACAATCACCAGGTAGGACAGCGCCCCCCACAAGGCGACCGGCTGTCCCCAGAACTCGGCGAAGCGCGATTGGTTGACCAGCTCGCAGTCACCGATTCCCAGGCACGAAGCATAGGCATTGGCCAGTTTGACCCAGGTCAAATAGACGGCATTGATCAGCCCTGCCACGGCCAAAACAAAAGAGGCCCACCATGTCCGAT
>Ga0302046_10005610_pt1 | contig 11032 bp, 6 predicted proteins | sample RVTome_11_FD_200261 | JGI IMG/M metagenome (GOLD analysis project Ga0302046, IMG submission 200261) | Soil microbial communities from uranium-contaminated site in the Upper Colorado River Basin, Wyoming, United States - RVT147D111 (version 2) ... | reverse complement strand
GTTTCGACGTAGTCCCCTCCGAACCGGGCGACTACGTGTTCCTCTACGGCTCCGGTTCGTTTCGCCTCAAAGCCGGCGAGACGAAGCGGTTCTCCATCGCCCTCATCGTCGGCGAAAACCTCGAAGATCTCCGCCTCAACGCCGAGACGGTCCAGCAGATCTATGACGTCGGCTACGTGTTCGCCCGGCCGCCGGCCAAGCCGACCGTCCGCGCCGTCCCCGGCGACGCCAAGGTGACGCTCTACTGGGACGACGTCGCCGAACAGAGCACCGACCCGCTCACCCGCGAAAATGACTTCGAAGGCTACGTGATCTACCGCTCGACGGACCACGAGTTCGGCGACCAGCAGACGATCACCGACATCAACGGCAGCCGCTTCCTCTTCACCCCGCTGAAGAGCGCCCTGGGCGTCGAGGCCAGGTTCGACCTTAAAAACGGCATTCGAGGGCCTTCGCCCATCCCCTTCGTCAACCGGGGCGTCGCCTACGACCTCGGCGACGACACGGGCCTGTTCCACACCTACGTCGACTCGAACAACGTCATCAACGGGCAGACCTACTACTACGCCGTGACGGCCTACGACCAGGGCTTTGCCGGCGACGCGGGCGAGGCCTTCCGCAACGGCATCCCGCCGAGCGAGACCAGCAAGACGATCACCTACGACCCGACCACCGACGCGTTCATCTTCGACGTCAACACCGCCTCCGTCATCCCCCGGCCTCGCGTAGCGGGCTACGTCCCCCCTACGTTCGTCGACGAAGCCGGGCTGGTGCATGAATCCGGCGCCGGGACCGGCCGCATCCGCATCGACGTCGTCGATGAACTGGCCGTGCTCGACGACCAGCGCTACCGCATCGACTTCGAGACGGTCGACGGCGGCATCGCCTACAGCGTGATCAACGAAGCCCCCGTGACGGTGACCGTCACCGCCTCCCCCGGCAAGTTCACGACGACCGGTTACCGCAACATCGTGCCCGGCTCGGTGGCGGTGCGCACGCCGGACGGGCGCAGCCTCCAGCCCGACACCGAGTACCTGCTCAACCCGTCGGTCGGCTCCATCCAGGTCCTCGCCGCCGCCGGCGTGCCCGACGGCACCCCGGTGACGGCGACCTTCCGCTATGCCCCGCTCTACCAGAGCACGCTGCTCACCGGCGAAGAGGGCAACATCGTCTTCAACGGCCTCCACCTCTTCATCGAAGACGACGACCTGGCGCTGGACCAGGAGGCTACGGGCTGGGCGCAGGGCGGCGAAGGCATCGCGTTCGAAGTACGGCCAGCGACCGCCGGCCCCGGCCGCGTCCCGCAACCCTCAGACTACGAGATCCGGTTCTCCGACAGCAACGTCGGCACCAGCTTCAACAACAACGTGCCGATCCCCTTCCAGATCATCAACCTGACGAAGGCCAACCAGCCGATCGACGCCTTCACGCCGGACCTCAACCGGAACGGCGCCTGGGAGGTGGACGAACCGATCATCTTCCTGGAGACGATCGACGGCACCCTCACGGCAACCTGGGAGGCTCGCTTCCTGGATGCCTCCCGAAAACCGGCCGGCGGCGACGTGCTCTACGTACGCACGCAGAAACCCTTCCGGGCGGACGATGCCTTCACCTTCCGGACCGTGGCCGCCACGACCGACGCGGCGCTGGTCAGCCAGGAGTTGAACGACGTCTACGTAGTGCCGAACCCGTACGTCGCCACCACCGTGTTCGAGCCGCGCAACCCGATTGCCCGTACCGAACGCGGCGAAAGGCGGCTCTACTTCGCCAACGTGCCCCGGCAGTGCACGATCCGCATCTACACCCTGGCCGGCGAACTCGTCGACTCCATCGAGCACAACAGCGCCCTCGACGACGGCAAGGCGTTCTGGGACCTGCGTACGAAAGACAACATGAACCTGGCCTACGGCCTCTACCTCTTCCACGTCGACAGCCCCGAAGGATCGTTCATCGGCAAGTTTGCCGTGATCAAATAGGGTTTCAGAGACCTGGGGGTTTCTGAAATTTGAAAACCACGAAAAAATGACGCGTTACGGCATCCGCCTAGTCGTCCTGATCCTGTGCCTGGCAGCGCAGCCGGTTCGTGCCCAGGAGGGTGAAGACTCGCCCGACGAGGGCACTATCACCAAGGTCGGCACCACGTCTGCGCAGTTTTTGAAGCTCGGCGTGGGGGCCCGGCCCATCGCGCTGGGCGGCTCGTTCGTCGCCGCCTCGGGCGACCTGTCGGCGCTCTACTGGAACCCGGCCGGGCTGGCCGGGCTCCCCGGCAGCGCCGTACAGCTGGCCCACACCGAATACGTGGCCGAGGTCAACTACAACTTCGCCGCCTTCGGCATCAACCTGGGGCGCTTCGGCACGCTCGCCTTCTCGCTCCTCTTCCTCGACTCCGGCGACATGGCGGTCCGGACCGCCAACCGGCCCGAGGGCACAGGCGAGCAGTTCCGGGTCCAGGACTTCGCGCTTCAGGTGTCCTACGGGCGTGCGCTGACCGACCGGTTCTCTATCGGCGGCACGGTGAAGGTCATCCAGGAAAAGATCTGGCACAGCACCGCGTCGTCGGTAGCTTTCGATATCGGCACGCTCTTCACCACGCCATACGAACGCCTCCGGCTCGGGGCCAGCATGTCCAACTTCGGCCCCAAGATGCGGCTGGACGGGCGCGACATCCTCTTCAGCGAAGACCCCAGCCCGAACACCGGCGGCAACGTGGAGATCGTCAACGCCCAGTACAGTACCGACCGGCACCCGCTGCCCCTGCTCTTCCGCGTCGGGCTCGGATGGGATGCGGTACTCACGGGAGACCATCGCATCCTCCTCTCGACCGATGCCGCCCACCCGAACGACAACACGGAATACATCAACGCCGGGGCCGAGTACAGCTTCCGCGACCTGATCGCCCTGCGCACCGGCTACCGCAACCTGTTTGAGCAGGACGGCGAGCAGGGCCTCACCTTCGGCGCCGGCCTCACCCTCCGCATCGACCGCTCCCTGCGCGCCCGCTTCGACTACGCCTATGCCGACTTCGGACGCCTCACCCAGACGCACTGGTTCACGATGGATCTGGGGTTTTAGGTTGGTTACAGGTTGTTTTTCCTACGCACAACCCGCCAACTTGCAACCCGTAACTTGCCAACCTGTAACCCGCAATCCACCAACTTGCGACCTGCAACTTGCTAACCTGCAACCTATGAATCGACGGCTGTTGTTCCTGCTCGGCCTCTTTGTCGGATGCGCCGGCCTCTCTACGGCCGAGGCCCAATTGATCGGCGACATGGCCGAGGTGATGGTACCGTTTACGGCCCCGACGGTCGAGCAAGCCGGTAAAAACACGCAGGTCACGGTCGCCAGTGAGACGGTGGCGGCGACGTTCAACGGCGTCGTCTTGCAAGGCTGGACGGAAGCGCCCGCGCTGGAAGGGTGGGTTCGCTTTGCGGAGGCGACGGGCTGGAGCCCCTGGCACACGCTCTACATCGTCCGCTCGGCGACGGACGGCACCTTCCTGGCTGCCTATCGCGGCACGACGTTCCGGCAGAACCAGCGTTTCGAGCTTCGTTTCACCCTCGAAGACGCCGGCACCGTCGCGGTCAGAGGCGTGGGCGTCTTTGACAACCGGAACGACACGGACCGGCGCCTGGGCCAAAGAGACTTCCCCGGCTTCGACGGCCGCGCCCAGGGCAGCAACATCATCGTCCCGCCCGTGCTCATCCCACGCGCCGCCTGGGGGGCTACCCCTTTCCGGGGCACGCCGGTCCCCCTCAACCGGCCCGACTACCGCTACATCACCTTTCATCATGCCGCCGGCTTCGGCGCCAGCACGCGGGCCGAAGGCCTGGAGCAAGTTAGAAGCATCCAGGACTTTCATCAGAACGGACGCGGCTGGAGCGACATCGGCTATCAGTTTGTGATGGATATGAGCGGGCGCCTCTACCAGGGCCGGCCTTTTCTCAACAACACCGTGCCCTTCGCGGAAGGCCCTCCCCTCGTAGAGGGCGCCCACGTAGGCGGGTTCAACACCGGCAACATCGGCGTCTGCGTGCTCGGATGCTACCACCCCCCGGAAGGCGCGAACTGCGAGGACACGATGACGCCCGCCGCGTTCGACTCGCTCGCCACGATGTTTGCCTACCTCGCCGAGCGGTACGCCGTCCCTCCCGAAAACATCATGGGGCATCGGGATTTCGGCGCGACGGCCTGCCCCGGCGACAACAACTACGCGCTGCTCTCCACCCTCCGCACCCGCGTCCGGACCCTGCTAGAGACGGGCAACCGGCCGCTCGGCACGGCATCGTTGGATGCGACCGTCGACGCGGCCGGCGTCGTACAACTGGCCTGGGTCGTGGTCGAAGACTTCGGCATTGCGAACTACCGCATCGAGCGTGTGTATGAGGACGAAGCCTATGTCATCTTCGAAGAGGAAGGCCTCCTGTCCGAGACCTTCAGCGACGCCGGGGTCGACCGGCCCGGCGAGGTCACCTACCGGCTGACCGCCCGCAACGCAGCCGGCCGCGAGCAAACGCTCGCAACCGCCCGGGTAACCGTCGAAGCCCCCGAAGCCTTCGTGCTCACCGCCAACTTCCCCAACCCGTTCACCGAGACGACCACGATCCGGTATTACCTGGAACAAGATGGCTTTGCCCGGTTGAAAGTCTTCGACGTGACCGGCCGTGAAGTCACGACGCTCGACGATGCCTACCGCGAAGGCGGCCACTGGTACTCCGCCACCTTCGACGGACGCGGCCTCGCCGGCGGGATGTATTACTATCGTCTCCAGGTCGAAGGCTTCGCCGGCGTCGATTTCGACAAGACGAGCGCCCTCGTGTTGATCAAGTAAGGTTCGCCATGCACCTTTCGCTCGAACACTGCGGCCTGCGAACACCGTCCCTGCACTGGATCGGGGTGCTCCTGACGGTGCCGCTGCTCGCTGTTGCGCCCGTGCGCACGGACGAAGTACGGGTACGGTTGTTCGAAGAGGCAGCGCCCCGGGCCCTCGTCGTCAGCGCCGAACAGGGGCTGGTCTTTCTGGCCGGAGCAGGCCCCGACAACGTCCTGGCCGAACTGGCCCCCCATCAACAAGCAACGATCCGGATGCGCGGCGCCGACCTGCACGTCACGCTGGGCGAGACGGCCTTTTATGCCCTTTCGCTCCGGATCCTCCCCCACGACGGCGCCCTGCTGGACGTCGAAGTAGCCGAAGGCCGCACGCCGGTGGCACCGCGCCGCTATCCGGGCCGGCTTACGGTGTCGATCGACCCGTCCGATACGCCGACGATCAGGCTGATCAACCACGTCGCCCTCGACGCATACGTCGCCTGCGTCGTGGCGCGCGAGTACGGCTTCGAGGACCTCGAAGGCGCCAAGGCGATGGCCGTCCTGGTGCGCACCTTCGTGCTGCGCGCCGCCGGCACCCTCGGCGATGCGTACGACATCGTCGATCACCGGCTGGCCCAGCAATACGACGGCATGATCCCCCTCACCGACGCGGCGCGGGAAGCCGCCCGGCAGACGGAGGGCGAGGTATTGACCTACCACGGCGAACTCGTTGAAGCGGTCTATTTCTCATCGAGCGGAGGCCATACGGCCGACAACGATGCCGTATGGGAAGGCCGGCCCGTGCCCTACCTGCGCGGCGTCTCGGACCCCTACGACGCGGCCTCTCCCCAAGCCCGGTGGCACACGGCCCTCCCGCGCCGGCAACTCCTGGACGCCCTGAGCGAACAATACGACCTGGACGCCGAGGGCTTTTACATCGGCGAACGGAGCCGCGACGGGCGGGTGCAGACGGTCCAGTTGATCCACGGAGATGGGATCGCCCGCGAGATCCCAAGCAACGGTTTTCGCCTCCTTGTCAACCACCGCTTCGGGCAGAACAGCCTCAAGAGCACCCTCTTCGACGTCCGCCGCACCGGCAATGCGTACGTGTTCGAAGGCCGGGGCTTCGGCCACGGCGTCGGGTTGAACCAGCACGGTGCCCTGGAGATGGCGCGCCAGGGCTTCGGGTATCGAGACATCCTGGCGTTCTATTTCACGGACGTGACCGTACAACAACGCGGCGAGGCGACACCGCAGCCTTTCCTCAAGGAAACGCCTGCCGCGGCTGCCAACGCCACCGGCAAAACCCCGCGTAATACCCCAAGCCGCCGCGTCGGCTGGTAGCTGCCATGGATATGCCGGCCGTAGACGAGACGGAGCGAGGGTTGGGGTGCGCAGGATGGACAACCCATCCTCTCCCGTCGCGACGGAGCCGCTGTCGGAAGGCCGTTTGGGGGTTGCTCCTGATCACCCTCGGCCTTCCGGCACAGGCCCAGGAGCGCGACACGCTCGAAGTGACCCTCCCGGAGATCGAGATCCAGGCGACGCGGGCGGCCGAGACCGCAGCGACGGCGCCGTTTGCCGTCTCCCTGCGGCAACGCACGCCGGAGGAAGTGGCCCTGGAGCCCGGCCTCTCGCTCGACCATGCGCTGCGGGGGCTGCCCGGCGTATGGATCAACGACCGGGGCCATTACGCGCTGGGCGAACGGCTGGTGATCCGGGGCATGGGCTGGCAGGCCGCGTTCGGCGTGCGCGGCGTACAGGTTCTTCTCGACGGCATCCCGCTGACGTTGCCGGACGGACAAGCCGTCCTCGACATCGCCGACCCGGCCTTCATCCGGCAGGCCGAAGTGATTCGCGGGCCGGCATCACTTTTCTGGGGCAACGGCAGCGGCGGCGTCCTCTTCCTGTCCACCGCCGCCCTGCGAGACACCTCTGTGGCCCGCCTGCGCGGCATGGGCGGCAGCTACGGCCTTCGCCAGGTCTCCGGCGACGTCGCCGTGCCCCTGGGCCGCCATCGCCTCTACGCCTTCGCCTCGGACGTCCACCGCGACGGCTACCGGGCACACAGCGAAGGCGGCTTTACCCGGGCCGGCCTGCACAGCCATCTCGACCTCGGATTCCGGACGCAGCTGCACATCGTCGCGGCTGCCGCCGTGCAGGACGTCGATTCACCCGGCGCGCTCACCCTCGCCGAAGCCGACACCGACGCCCGGCAGGCCGATGCCCGCTTCGTGACGGCGCGGGCCGGCAAAGAAAGCACCCAGATCCAGGTCGGCGGGACGCTCCACCACGAGACGCCCGTGGGCCTGCTTTCAGCCACGGTCTACGGCCTTACGCGCCGCCTCGACAACCCGCTGACGTTTGCCTACGTCGATGTGGACCGCCTCGCAGGCGGCGCCCGCCTGCAGCTTCAAAACCGCGCCGACCGGCTCGGCTGGGGCCTCGGAGCGGACGTAGGCTGGCAGGACGATGACCGGCGCAACTTCAACAACGACGCCGGTATGCCCGGCGACGACGTAAGCCTGGACCAGCAGGAGCAAGTCCGCACCCTGGCCGCCTTCGGCTACCTCACCTACAGGCTCGTCGAGAACCTGGACGCGACGGCCGGCCTCCGGGCCGATGCGGTGCGTTTCGAGAACGAAGACCGGCTCCTCGGCGACGGCGACCAGTCGGGCAGCCGGACCTTTTCGGCCGTGAGCCCGGCGCTGGGACTGGCCTACCGCCTGGGCCCGGCCCTGCTCTTCGCCAACGTCAGCACCGCGTTCGAGACCCCCACGACGACCGAACTCGTCAACCGCCCCGACGGCGGCGGGGGCTTCAATCCGGAGGTAGATCCGCAACGTACGCGGGGCGTTGAGGTCGGCGTTCGCGGCGGCTGGTCGAAGGCCCGGCTGTTTTTCGACGCAGCCCTGTTCCATCTGCGCGTCCGCAACCGGCTGCTTCCTTTTCAGGATGAAGAAGGCCGCACCTACTTCCGCAACGGCGGAGCCAACCTCCACCAGGGTATCGAGTTGGCCCTCCGCTGGCTGCCGCGCGCCTCGACGACCCTGACGCTGACCTACACCGGCAACCGGCTCGTCTTCGACAGCGATCCCAACCAGGATCACCGCCTGCCCGGCGTCCCTGACCATCGCCTCCATGCCGGCGTCCAGACCTTGCGCCGGGGGTTCTGGCTGCAAGTCACGGCCGACGTCGTCAGCGAGGCGTATGCCGACGACGGCAACGAGACGCACAACGACGGCTACGCGGTGGTGGACCTCTACGTCGGCCACGAGGGGCTGCCCCTGGGCCGCCTCCGCGCACAACCGTTTGTCCAGCTCGGCAACGTTTTCGATACCACGTACAACGGCTCGGTCGTCGTCAATGCCTTCGGCGGGCGGTTCTTCGAGCCGGCGCCGGGCCGCACGGTGCAGGCCGGGCTCAATCTCACGTTCTAGAAAACCATGCGAGAACTGCCCATTGCCTGTTCGCTCACCGAGGGCGCCTTTCAGGAACGTCGCAGCGGCTTGCTCCAGCAGCCGAGGCCCGCTACACGGCTACCCACGGCTCCCCGCCCTCGTGCCAGCCGCCGCGCGCCATGCGCGGGGTAGTAAAAGCCCAGGCACCGGCGCCGTGCCGGTCGAGAAGGAGGAGACCGCCCGTAGCCCCTTTCTGTTCGCTGTTCACGATGCGCCGGTGCATGTCGTGCAGGCGTGCCCGGGCGGTGTCCTCCGGCGTCCGCCCCGCTGCTACGCCGTCGACGGCACGCCCGCAGAGCAACACGGCGGCAATCGCCTCTCCCCAGCCGGTCGCGCTGGCCGCTGCGTGTTCGTCGGCGTAATAGCCGCACCCCGGCAACGGCGAGTCGCCGACGCGGCCCGGCGGGCGGAACGGCGTGCCTCCCGTCGACGTGGCGGCAGCCAGCCGGCCCTGCCGGTCCCGCGCCACACAGCCAACCGTATCGGACGGCGTCGCGTCGCGGACGGGCAGAAAAGGATGACTGGTGTGGTACAGGGCCGCCTGCTGCTGGAGCGACGCATGACGACGCCGTTCCCGCCCGCAGATCAGCGCTTCGTTGTCCACCAGGGAAATGTCCTCCGCTTCGGCAAACCGTTCCGCTCCGTCGCCGGTCAGCAGGCGTACCTCGCCCCGGCCGCGTTCGAGCAACCGGTGCGCCAGCCGGATCGGCTGGGCAATGCGCCGGACGCACGCCACAGCACCGTAGTCCAACGTAGCACCGTCCATCAGCCCGGCGTCGAGTTCGACGGTGCCGGCGCGGGTGAGCACGGCGCCACACCCGGCGTCGAAGGCCCCGTGCGCCTCCAACACGGCGACCGTCTCGGCCACAACCGTCAACGCCGGAGCTCCCTCCCGTAAGAGCGTCCGCCCCCGTGCCAGTGCCTGCCGCAACCCGTCAAGATGGGCTTTCGACGCTTCTTGCGGGATCGCCCAGGCCCCGCCGTGTACGAGCAGGCAAACGCCTCCCTCGGGGCCTGGGGGTGGTGTGCTGCCGCTTTGCAGATTCATGGGTTGGCAGGTTGCGGTTGGCAGGTTGCGGGAGGAAAAAACCTGCAACCTAAAACGTCAACTCAGGCGGGCGCCTCTTTGAGACGTTGCTCTTCGATCACCTTGTGCAGGTGAGGTTCCAGCCCGGTCTCCAGCGCTTTGTCCTTGATCCGCGCGGTGAGTTCTTTGCGCGGCGCTTCCTCCATCTCGTCGATCTCTTTTGTAACCAGCGCCAGCATCCGGCGCTGCCGTAGCGAACGCAGCACGAAGTAGCCGATGATGATCAGCAGCACAGCCACCCCGGCTACCAGCGACCACACGAGGGTTTTGGCGTTCGTCGTGAGGAAACCCGCGCCCTCTTCCACATCCCGTTTCAACGCATCGATGTCCTCCCGCAGCACCGGGCGGAGGCGTGCCTCATAGCTCCCTGCGAGGCCGGCCACGACGTCGTCGATGAGCAACTGGACGGCGGTACGGGTGGCTTCTCCGATCAACTCGCCTCGGACGGCAGCGAGTTGCTCCCGCAGCACCTCGCCGAGCAACGCGTCGCGCAGGTCGGTGGCGTACTGCCGGGTAGCCGTTCCCAGCAGTTCATTGCGCAGCGCTACGAGGTAGAGAAAGGTCGTATCGCTGAGTAGTTCATCGCGCAGCAATCGGACCTGAAGGCGGGTGGCATCACCCAGCAATTCATCCCGCAGGCCGGCCGCGAGCGGCAGGGTGCTCGCACGCAGCAGAGAATCCAGCCTGGGTATCTGCTCTTCGAGGCCGTCCCCCACACTGCCCGTAAGACCCTGCAAGGCCGCTTTCGTCTCTTCCCGGGCCAACTCCTCGCGGGCACCGGCCACAAGGTCACGGCCCGCGTTCTTCAGGAAAGAACACCCGCCCGGCAGCAAGCTCAACAAAAGTATGAAGATACCCGCGCATCGACCGATATAAACCTGCATACCCGCTCCTCCGCGCATAACGCTTTTTATAGACCAAGATACCTGTTTCCCATACTGACGTAATTCGCGGAGCGTTGTAACCTCCGCCCCGGCTTATCCGTTTTTTTGCAGACGGCGTGGAGTTCTTCGGGTCTTGTAACTATGGCTACGCCGTACCGTACCCTGGCACCACGTCCCCTCCTGCCACCAACCTCCATGTCCATGCGGACCCTGACCAACCTGCTGGGAGCGACCTTGCTGTTCGCTTTCAGCTTTACAACTACCTCGTGCAGTAGCGACGCGCAGTCCAAAAACCCTGACGAGGAAGAAGAAGCGCCGGCCATTCCGGTTGAAGCCGCCACGGTCGAAACCGGAGACATGGCGGCTTTCTTCACGGGCACGGCCTCCCTCGAAGCCGAAGAAGAAGCGCTCGTCGTAGCCCGTACGGGCGGCGTCGTGCTGGAGATCTATGCGGAAGAAGGCCAGTACGTAGAAGCCGACCAACCCCTGGCCAAAGTAGACGACGAACGCCTCGCCCTCGAAGTATCCCGCGCCGAGGCGGCGCTTGCCAAGTTACAACGGGATTACGAACGCAATGAGGAACTCTTTCAGAAAAGTCTGATCAGCGCCGAGGAGTACGAGCGCGTGAAGTCGGATTTCGAGACGCAGAAAGCCGCCCGCGCCCTGGCGCAACTCGAACTGGAATACGCGACGGTACGCGCTCCGTTCAGCGGCATCGTCTCGGAACGCCTGATCAAGATCGGCAACATGGTCGCCACCCATGCCCCGGCGTTCCGGCTGACGGACTTCGA
>Ga0302046_10005609_pt1 | contig 11034 bp, 9 predicted proteins | sample RVTome_11_FD_200261 | JGI IMG/M metagenome (GOLD analysis project Ga0302046, IMG submission 200261) | Soil microbial communities from uranium-contaminated site in the Upper Colorado River Basin, Wyoming, United States - RVT147D111 (version 2) ... | reverse complement strand
CGCGAGCGGCGCGCTACGGCTGCAGGCCTTCGGCGTCACCGAGCCGACGACGGGATCGGACACGACACAGCTCAAGACGCGCGCCGAGCGGGACGGTAACGGATACCGCATCAACGGGCAGAAGGTGTGGACCAGCCGGGCGCTGCATTCCGACCTGATGCTGCTGCTCGCACGCACGACGCCGGCGGACCAGGTAAAGAAACGCAGCGACGGACTTTCCTGCTTCCTGGTCGATCTGCGCGAGGCCAAGGGCAACGGCTGCGATATCCGCCCGCTCGACGCCATGATCAACCACAACACCACCGAGGTGTTCTTCGACAACCTTTGGATTCCGGCAACCAGCCTCATCGGCGAGGAAGGGAAAGGGTTCCGCTACATTCTCGACGGCATGAATGCCGAGCGAATCCTGATCGCGGGCGAAGGCCTGGGCGACTGCACGTTCTTCATCAACAAGGGCGTCGCCTATTCGAAGGAGCGCGTCGTCTTCGGCCATCCGATCGGACAGTATCAGGGCATCCAGTTTCCGCTCGCGAAAGCCTATGCGGAAGCCCAGGCGGCCGACATGATGGCGCGTAAGGCAGCGGCATTGTTCGACGCCGGCCTGCCCTGCGGCGCCGAAGCGAACATGGCGAAACATCTCTCGGCCGAAGCGGCCTGGGCTTGCGCGGAGGCTTGCTTCACGACCCATGGCGGCTTCGCCTTCGCGCGGGAATACGATGTGGAGCGGAAGTGGCGGGAAACCCGCCTTCTGCGGACGGCCCCGATCTCGACCAACATGATCCTCGCCTTCATCGGCCAGCACGTGTTGGGAATGCCGCGGTCCTACTGAGGCTATAAAGGCACGCGACATGGATGACACCGTCGTACTGCGGCGGAGCCTGATCATGGTTTCGGCGTTGCGCCCGGACGAGTTCGAGCGCGCGGCCGAAAGCGGCGCCGACATGGTCTGCGCCGACCTGGAAGACGGGACGATACCCGGTCGAAAAGTCGAAGCCCGGGTCGCCGTATTCGACATTTTCGCGGCCGGCAAACGACCGGGTCTCCAGCGCCTGTTGCGGATCAACAGCCCGCGAACGGCCGACGGCCTTCGCGACATTCTCGCCGTGATCGAAACGGATTCCTCGCCGGACGGTCTGATCCTGCCGAAAGTGACGAATGCGGAGGAAGTCCGCATCGCCGCCGAGATCATCCGGCCGCGTCATCCGGGCATCTATCTGATCGCTCTGATCGAGAGCCCGGAAGGTCTGCGCAATGTGGATGAGATCGCGAAGGCCGCGCCGGAGCTGAAGGCGCTGTTCTTCGGCTCTGCCGACTACAGCGCGGAGCTTGGCTGTGACCGCAGCTGGGACTCGCTGGCCTATGCGCGTGCCCGGATCATCAACGCGGCAAAAGAGGCCGGAATCGATGCGATCGACGGAGCGTGGTTCGACCCGCATGACGATGCGGGATTCCTCGACGAGACGCGCCGCGTCGCCGCAATGGGATTCACCGGCAAGGTTTCCTACGAGCTGGCGCATGTACCGCACATCCATGCCGCCATGGCTCCGTCGCCGGCCGAGGTCGACGATGCCCGCCGTGTCATTGCCGCCGCCGAGAACGACACAGTCGGCATCACGCGGCTGGACGGCCGCATGGTGAACGAGTCGATCGTCCGATCCGCCCGCAGAATATTGGCCGCGGCGGGACTGGTTGCGAATAATTGAGCGATTGAGTGCAGGGAGCGCACAGATGGCATATGGCAGCAGGAAGATTGGCGAGAACCGGTATAGAGAGGATATCGGGAGATATTATGAGGAATTTGAGGTGGGAGACGTCTACGAGCACCGCCCGGGCCGGACGATCAGCGAGGCGGATAACACCTGGTTCACGCTGATCACCATGAACAAGCACCCGGTGCATTTCGATGCGAACTACGCGGCGAAGAGCGAGTTCGGCAAGCCGCTGGTCAACAGCGCGCTGACGCTTTCGATCGTCGCCGGCATGAGCGTCAGCGACACGAGTCAGAAAGCCATCGCCAATCTCGGCTGGAACGATATACGCCTCACCGCGCCGGTCTTCATCGGCGATACGCTCTACGCGGAGAGCGAAGTCCTCGAGAAGCGGGAGTCGAAGTCGCGCCCGACGCAGGGCATCGTCACGATCAAGACGGTCGGCAAGAAGGCGGATGGGACGGTCTTCATGACCTACGAGCGGACGATGCTGGTGCCGAAGCGCGGGCACGGCGTCGACGACCTGATGGAGTGACACAGATGGCAGACACGACGGCGCAGGCCGAACAGGAGACTCTGATCCTCGATGCGGTGGACCGCTTCCTGGAGCGCGACGTGCGGCCCTATGTCATGGAGCTGGAGCACAACGACACCTATCCGGCCGAAATCGTCGAAAAGATGACGGAGCTCGGGCTGTTCGGATCGGTGATTGCGGAGGAGTACGGCGGGCTCGGCCTGCCTTGCCTGACCTATGCGAAAATCGTCGAGCGGGTCGCGCGAGTCTGGATGTCGCTCTCCGGAATCTTCAACTCGCATCTGATCATGGCGTCGGCGGTGCAGCGCTGCGGCACGGAAGAGCAGAAGCGGAAATGGCTGCCGAAGTTCGCCAGCGGCGAAATTCGCGGCGGCCTTGCGCTGACCGAGCCGAACTGCGGCACGGATCTTCAGGCAATCCGCACCAAGGCCGTAAAGCAGGGCAACGGCTATATCGTAAACGGGACAAAGACGTGGATCTCGAACGGGATCTACGGCAAATGCTTCGCCGTGATGGTCAAGACCAACACGGAAGTTCAGCCTCGTCATCGGGGAATCAGTCTATTTTTGATCGAGAAGGGGGAAGGTTTTCGCGTATCGCGCAAGCTCGAGAAGCTCGGCTACAAGGGAATCGATTCGGCAGAGCTGATCTTCGAAGATTGCTTCGTGCCGCACGAAAACCTGATTGGCGGGAAAGAGGGGGAAGGATTCAAGCAGGTGATGGGGGGATTGGAGCTGGGAAGAATCAATGTCGCCGCACGGGGCGTAGGCGTCGCGCAGGCCTCGCTCGACGAGGCGGTGAAGTATTCGCAGCAGCGCGAGACCTTCGGCAAGCCGATCGCCGAGCACCAGGCGATCCAGCTCAAGCTGGCCGATATGGCGACGCGCACGGAAGCCGCGCGGCTGCTCACCCACCGCGCGGCGGAAGCGTTCGACAAGGGCGAGCGCTGCGACATGGAAGCCGGCATGGCCAAGTTGTTCGCGACCGAGGCCGCCGTCACCAACGCGATGGAGTCGATGCGCGTCCACGGCGGCTACGGCTACTCAAAGGAATTCCCGGTCGAACGCTTCTACCGCGACGCGCCTTTGCTGACCATCGGCGAGGGCACCAACGAGCTGCAGCGCATTATCATCGCGCGGCAACTGATTCAGCGTAACCCGATCTGATCTCGGAGAATCGCAGATGCTCCCTTTGGAAGGCGTGCGCGTCCTCTCCGTCGAGCAATATGGCGCAGGACCCTGGGGCACCCAGTATCTCTCCGATCTTGGCGCCGAGGTCATCAAGATCGAAAATCCGAACGACGGCGGCGACATGGCGCGGACTGTCGGGCCGTACTTTATCGGCGACGGCAAGAGCTCGAGCGCCAGCCTGTTCTACCAGACCTTCAACCGCAACAAGCGGAGCCTGACACTCGATCTATCGAAGCCAGAGGGACAGGAGGTTTTTCACGCCCTGGTCAAGACCGCGGACGCCGTCACCTGCAATCTGCGGGGCGACGTGCCGGCGAAGCTTGGCCTGACATACGCCACGCTCGGCGCGATCAACCCGCGGCTCGTCTGTTCCTTTCTGACGGCCTATGGCCGGGAGGGTCCCCGGACGACATGGCCGGGATACGATTACCTCATGCAGGCCGAGGCCGGCTATTTCTCGCTCACCGGTGAGCCGGGAACGCAGCCGACGCGTTTCGGCCTGTCGATCGTCGACCTGATGACCGGACTGGCGATGGCCTATGCAACGGTTTCGGCCGTCCTCAACGCTCGGGCCACGGGCAAAGGCCGCGACATCGACGTCAGCTTGTTCGACCTGGCGCTGACCAACGTCTCCTATCCGGCGACCTGGTACCTGAACACCGGTCATGTGCAAGGCCGCGAGCCGCGCTCCGGTCATCCCGCGCTGACGCCGTGCGCCCAGTACAGGACAAAGGACGGTTGGATCTTCCTCATGTGCAACAAGGAGAAGTTCTGGCCGATCCTGTGCGAGATGATCGGCAAACCGGCGTGGGGCAAGGATCCGCGCTTCGTCACCTTCAAGGACCGGCTGGAACACCGGCCGCTGATCCAGGATCTGCTCGACGAGGCGCTATCGGCGCGCACGACCGATGAATGGCTCGACATTTTCGGGGGACGGGTTCCAGCTGCCCCAATCTACGACGTGCAGCAAGCGCTCGAAAATCCTTTCGTGACGGCAGGCGGCAAGATCCAGACCCTGCGCCACCAGGACGGCAGCACGTTCCGACTGGTGGACGCGCCGTTCAGGACGGGCGAGCCGACGCCGGATCGACCAGGGCCGGAACTCGGTGAAGACACCGACGCGTTGCTGCAGGAACTGGGATTGGACGCCGCCCGTATTTCCGCAATGAGAAAAGCCGGCGTCGTTTAAGTACCCGACTCGATCAGGGTACCGTCAGGTAGTGAATGCTGAACAGCTGGGCATCGTCCGTCCAGACTTTGACCGGCTCGAAACCGGCCTTCTGGGCCACGCGACGGAATTCGCCGATTCCATATTTGTGCGAGTTCTCTGTGTGGATCGACTCGCCTTCCGCGAAACGAATGACCTCGCCGTTGACCCGGACCGATTGATCTGTCGTGCTGTAGAGGTGCATTTCGACCCGGCCTCTGGCCGCATTGTAATGCGCGCCATGGCGGAATTTTTGCAGGTCGAAGTCGGCGCCAAGCTCGCGGTTGATCCGGCTCAAGAGATTGAGATTGAAAGCCGCCGTGACGCCTTTTGAGTCGTTGTAGGCGGCATCCAGAATATCCGTGTCTTTCTTGAGATCGATGCCGATGACCATCGCGCCGCCAGAGCCGAGAAACTCCGCCGCCCTCGCCAGAAAGCGATGGGCATCTTCCGGCTTGAAATTTCCAAGGGTCGACCCCGGAAAGAAACCAACCCGACGCGCATCGGGATGACGATGCGGCGGCTTGACCCTGAACGGCTCGGTGAAGTCAGCGCAAATCGCGTGGACCTCGAGGTCCGGGTAGTCCGTCGCCAACGTCCGGGCCGCCTCGAGCAGGTGCTCCCGCGAAATGTCGACTGCCACATAGGCGGCCGGCCGGTCCAGCGCGTCGAGCAGCGGCCGCACCTTCTTCACGGAACCGCAGCCGTACTCGATCAAATGGGCATGCGGCCCGATATGGTGCGCGAGATCGTCACTGATCGCGTTGAGCAGCGCGATCTCGGTGCGTGTCGGGTAATACTCCGGCAGTTCGCAGATTTCATCGAAGAGCTGGGACCCCCGCTCGTCGTAGAAAAACTTGCAGGGCAACGTCTTCCGCCGTTTGCGCAGGCCTCCCATGACCTCCGCACGGAAATCGTCGGGCTCCGGCGCTAGATCGTCGAAGGATTGGAGAAGGTCGTGCGGGCTCATCGGTCGTTCGAAGTCGTGCCGCCTCACGGCGCAGGAGCGCTCTACCCTAACGCAGGCTACCGGTCATCGCAAACACACGCGTAGTTGTGGCACCGGTTATCACGCGAACGTCACGGAGTTGCTGCCGGTTCCAAAATTTGCAATATTGTTACGACTTTATGACAGTATTTCCGGCCAATGGCGAACTCCAAGCCCAAGCTCACGCTCACTACCTGTTGCGGCGTGCATGTCTTGCACGACGGGCTGGTGGACATGCTCTACGCATTGCTGCCGCTGCTGCGGGAAGCGTTCGGCCTGTCCTATGCGGAAGTCGCCTTGATCCGTGCTGCGAACCGGACGGCAACAGCGATACTGCAAATTCCGGCGGGCCTGCTCGCGGAAAAGTGGGGTGAACGGCTGCTGCTGACCTTCGGCACGCTGGCCGCGGGTATCGCCTTCATCGGGCTTGGTTTTTCCAACGGGTTCCTGTCCCTGCTCCTGTTTATCTTCATGGCCGGGGTGGGTTCCGCCTTCCAGCATCCCCTATCCTCTTCGCTTATTACCAGCGCCTATCCGAACGGCGGCGGACGGCGGGCGGCGCTCGGCACCTACAATACCTTCGGCGACGTCGGAAAATTCGTGTTCATGGGCCTGACGGTGATCGTGACCGGCTTGGGCTATTCTTGGCAGGGGCCCGTCTTTGCCTATGGCGCTGCCGCCCTGCTGGTTGCCGTGGTTGGATTCGTCCTGTTGCAGCGCGCCGATATCGGCGGCCGGCCCCCCATGAACGCCGACGGCTCGAAACCGACAAAATCCAAAGGCTGGGGCATTCGCCATCGGCAGGGCTTCATTTCCCTCGGCATTATCGCGGCCCTGGACAACGCAACGCGCAACGGCTTCCTGACCTTCGTGGCGTTTCTCATGATCGACAAGGGGGTTCCCACGGAATGGGCAGCCTCCGCCGTGCTGATCACGCTGTTTGGCGGCATGGCCGGCAAGTACGCCTGCGGCGTCCTGGCGGAACGCGTAGGGATCGCCCGGACGATTGCGATCACGGAAATTGCCACCGGCGGCGGGATCGTCCTCGTGCTCCTGTCGCCGGAGCTCTATGCCTTCTTCCTGCTGCCGGTGCTAGGCGTGTTCCTGAACGGCACATCGTCGGCGATCTATGGCTCGGTCGGCGAGCTGATTGACGACGACAAGCATTCCCGTGCCTTCGGCCTCATGTATACCCTCGGCTCGGCATGCGGGCTGATCGCACCGCTTGGCTTCGGATTGCTGGCCGATTATTCCGGCATCCCCGTCACGATGGTCGTCCTGTCGGTCGTCGTCCTGTTGACGCTTCCGCTCTGCCTGGTGCTGGGCCCAGCGCTGACGGCAGTCGACGGCGCGCGCCCAGCGGAGTAATCCCCCGTCACCACCGGCCGGATCAGTAGGGGCGGTCGCCTTTGAGCTGCGTCCGGTGCATGACGCGCCGGGTCGAATCGTTGAACGCCTCACGTCTGTGCATGACGCAACGATTGTCCCACATAACGACATCCCCGACTTGCCAGCGATGTTCCCATACGAATTTTGGCTGCACCGTATGCGCCCACAATTTGTCGAGCAATGCGTCGCTTTCCGCGACGCTCAGCCCCTCGATATAGCCGTTCAGGCGGCGACCGAGATAGAGCGCCTTCCGTCGAGTTTCGGGATGCGTTCGGACGATCGGATGTAACGGTCCCGGCGAGCGGCTGACATCCGTGACTTCCTCGAAATCGGCGCGGCGCGCGCCGGCGCTGGTGTAACTCGGATCATGCTTTGCCCGGCGGCCGGAAATCTCGTCCTTCACGTCATCGGGCAGCGATTCGTAGGCCGCATACATGCTGAGAAAGCACGTATTGCCCCCGGTCGCCGGAATCTCGATAGCGTAGAGGATGCTTCCCTTTGGCGGCTGCTCCACGAACCCGCTGTCCGTGTGCCACGCCGCCTCGCCTGCGCCGAGCTGACCGATCGGCTTGCCGTTTTCCTTCACATTGGAAATAACGTTGATTTCCGGGGGAATTCCGAATTTTTGCTCGATGCCAATCTTGAGATTGAGAAGCCTGGTCGGCGGAAACTCCAGATCCCCGAAATGACGGGAAAATGCGATAAGCTGAGCGTCTGAGAGCTTTTGCCCACGGAATAGCAGCACGGAATGATCCAGCCACGCGCCGTAGATTGCTTTGGCATCCTCGGAAGACAGGGGCCGGGCGAGATCAACACCGCGAATTTCTGCGCCCAATGCGCTGCTGAAGGTGTGGGTCGAGATTGCCATTCGGAGTTCCGGTGGTAATGCACTGCCGCCGCGCCCAATACAGCATGGCGCGGCCTGGACTGACAAATCCGGCGCCTTTCCAGACACATGGGAGCCATGCCGTCACCAAATAGCTATCCGGGTTCGTACGGCTCGGCCTCTGGGGATCAAGTCTGCTAGACTATGAAAAATCGTATCGGCCCTCGAAAATCCACGACCGGATTGAGGATCGGAAGGAGTATGCATGTACGTCGCCCAGGAACTTGCCAAGCGTCTTCACGCCTTTCGCTATGAGGATCTGCCTGAAGAGGCTGTCTTCTGGGCGAAACAGGCTATCATCGACACCATAGGCGTGACGTTCGCAGGGGCGCGCGAACCGACAACGCGCATCCCGGCTTCGCTCCCCGGCGTCGGCGGCGAAGACGGCCCCTGCCTGATTTTCGGCGAGAATCGCCGTACCGATCCGATGAGTGCGGTCCTGATCAACGGGACGGCATCGCATGCGCTCGACTACGATGATGTGAGCCCGGTTCTGGGTGGCCATCCGTCGGCGCCGCTGGTGCCGACGATCGTTGCCCTCGGGGAAATGCAAAGGATCAGCGGCCGCGATGCGATCGCAGCCTACGTGGCGGGATTCGAAGTGGAAGCCCGGATCGGTCGAGGCGTGAACTTCGTCCACTACGAAAAAGGGTGGCATCCTACAACCACGCTCGGCATCTTTGGGACCGTCGCCGCCGCGGCGAGACTTCTGGTACTCGACGAGGAAGCGACGGCGCGAGCGCTTGCCATCGCCGTGTCTTTGGCTTCCGGCGTAAAGGCAAATTTCGGCACGATGACCAAGCCGCTCCATGTCGGACAGTGCTGCCGTAACGGCGTCTTCGCCGTGTTACTGGCGAAGGGCGGCTTTACCGCAAACCCAGGTGCCTTCGAGCACCAACAGGGCTTTTTCGAGGTCTTCAACGGTCCGGGCAACTACGACGCCGCGAAAATTTTCGAGCGCTGGGCGGAGCCGCTTGAAATCATCGAACCCGGGCTCGGACTGAAGCAGTTCCCTTGCTGCGGCAGCACGCATATGGCGATAACGATGATGCTGAGACTTGTCGAAAACTACGGGCTGACGCCGCCGAACGTGCGCCACATTCAGGTCTACAGCCATCCGCAGCGCCTGCCGCATACGAACCGGCCGGTCGTGAACAGCCCGCTCGAAGCAAAATTCAGTGTCCAGTACTGCGTATCCCGGGCCCTGATGCACGGCAAGGTCCTGATCGAGCATTTTGAGGGGAAGGCCTGGGCCGACCGGGAAGCGCAACGGCTCCTCAAGCTTGTCGACGTAGCGCCGCACCCGACCATGACGGACAAGCCCTGGTGCGCGGAGGTCATCGTCGAAACCGCCGACGGCCGGACTCTGTCGGAGAAGACGGAGTACCTGATGGGCCGGGGCAAGCCAAACCCGATGACCGAGACGGAAATGAAGGTGAAATTCGAAGACTGCGTGTCGCGCATCTTGCCAGCGGATCAGACTGCGAGGTTGTTCGACATGCTGGGATCCTTCGAGTCAATCGGCGATATGAGGGATTTGACCGCGTTGTGTGCCGCGCCCTCGTCCGCGTCGAGCGCGGCCGCCGAATAGCCTGAAGGCAACGGTCGCCTCGCTTCCGGTCAGGCTCCGGCGGAGTTAAATTTCCGGTCGCGCATCCTTATATTGGAGTGGTGGCGCGGTTTCGCGCGCCTCGAGCGAAGCGGACAATGATGCCCAATCCTTTGACGTACCTGCGAAGCAAGCTCCCCTCTTTTTCGCGGGCGCCGGGCGGCGCGCCTTCGGCATTTCGCCGAGGAGGCCGTATCGTCGCGGGCGTAGTCGCCGCTGTGCTACTGCTCTATTACCCGGTCGGGATGTTCCTGGCGCACAAGGTCAATGACGACGTGCAGTTTACCGTTCCCGCCGATCAGCGGCCGGCGAGCGGAAGCCGCGCCGTCAGTATGGCTGTCGCCCTGATCGCGCGTGAAACGGAGCAGACGACATGGGTCGCCAACAATCCCTGGATTTTCCCGTCCGCGGCGCTGGACAATATGCCGAATTTCCAGATCGGCCTGATGTATGCGCTTTCCCGCTTCGCGATCGAACTGACGGATGCTCTCGGCCGTACCCGCGGATCGAGTCAGGTGGATCAGGACTTGGACAAAGCGTCGGGTTTGTTGAAATACGACGGAAGGATCTGGATTTGGGACCCGTCGACATCTTTGCTTCCGACCGCCAGCGCAGAAAAGCAATACATCAGCGCTAAGAAAAGCCTGGAACGCTATAACCAGCGCTTGAGCGACGGCTCTGCCGTTTTTGACCGGCGCGCCGACAATCTGATTTCCTTTCTCGATCGCGTCGGAGCCGATCTGGGCAGCGCTTCCGCCGCCCTGGACGCGCGCGCAACGACGTCAAACGCCGGCTGGTTCGACACCAGTGCCGATGACATATTTTACGCCACCAAGGGACGGCTTTACGGCTACTACCTGCTGCTCCGAGAGCTGGGCATCGATTTCAAGGATGTGATCGCCGAGAAAAAGGCGCAAGGCGTCTGGCAGCAAATGATCGACAATATGCGTACTGCAGCCGGAATGGACCCATTGATCGTTTCAAATGGGGCAAATGACGGCCTGTTCGTTCCGAGCCATCTCGAAGTTCAGGGCTTCTATCTTCTGCGTGCCCGAACGCAATTGCAGGAAGTCGCAAACATCCTGTTGAAATAATTGACGGTAGTCGCCTTTATTCGGTCGGCCCGCCGACGATTCCCGAATCATGCAAGGCGCCGATCTTGCCCGAAGACAAGCCCAACAGGTCGGCCAGGATCTCGTCCGTATGCTGCCCCAATACAGGGGCAGGTTTCACCGTGCTGCGCGATGCGCCGGAGAAGTCGAGCATGCAGCCGGCAGCTAGAAACCGGCCGATACCAGGCTGCTTGATCTCCTCGAATATCGGATTGGCCGCGGACACTCGAGGATCCTCGGTCACTGCCTGGGCGAAGGTCTGATAAGGGCCCCAGCATGCCCCTGCATCGTCCAGCGCGCTCCGGATGTCACCCAAGGACCGTTCTGCGAACCACGGCCGAAGAACGGCAGTGATCGTTTCCCGCGCCGCAAATCGATCTTCCTCCCTCATCAGGTCGAGACTCAACAA
>Ga0302046_10005606_pt1 | contig 11037 bp, 6 predicted proteins | sample RVTome_11_FD_200261 | JGI IMG/M metagenome (GOLD analysis project Ga0302046, IMG submission 200261) | Soil microbial communities from uranium-contaminated site in the Upper Colorado River Basin, Wyoming, United States - RVT147D111 (version 2) ... | reverse complement strand
ACTGGCCGTTGAGGACGAACGGCCCCCGGCAGTCCCTGCCATAATACGAAGGCGCGACGTGCTCGAGCGGCTGGTATCCGAGCGGCGTGAGGTTTCCCGTGCTCAAAGCCACGTTGCAGGGGCCGTTGATGCATCTCTTGCAGAGGGCGGCGCAGTGGTCGGGGTGCGGGCTGCCGTCGTCGTTCGCCCCGTACTGCACCACCCTGAGGCAGAAATCACGCTGGTCGCCGAACACGTCGTCGCGCCGCGCGCACTCCCCGAAGGCGAAACAGTCGCCGCTGTTCTGGCAGAGAGAGAGATCGGGGCAGACGAGCGGATGGTCGGTCCTCTCTGGATTGGTCGGGTCGGGTGGCGTGTCGGTCAGCCCGTCCCCCTCGTGGTCGACCGGATTCGGAGCGACCTCGATCGGATCCTGCATGGTAAAGGTATGCGGGAGGCAGAAATGGTGGCTCATCTCGTGCGCCCAGAGCGGCCCGGTGTCCCTTGCCGGCGTTCCGTAGTAGGCATTGCAGTAGATGCCGGAGGTGACCATGTTCGGGTCGTTCGCCGTGCTCAGATCCGGGATCGGCGAGCAGCAGCTGCTGCTGGGCGGGGTCACCATGATGGTGATGGCGTTCGGCTCGAGGTCGGCCACCTCGCGGCGCCACCTGTTGCGCCGCTGCCAGCTGCGCGGACCGCAGGTGCCGCCGAAGATGCCGGTGCAGTCGTTCCATTCGGAGCAGGTGGTCGCGACGTCCTCGCAGACGCAGTCGCCGGTGCAGTAGCGGCAGCCGTTCAGGTTGCACTGAGAATCCTTCGAGCACTCGGTGGTGTAATCGTCGCACCGGCGCTTTCCATCACCCGTATAGCATCCGGTCGTTTCGTAGAAATCGGGCACCGTGTCGTCGATCGGGAACAGGATCGGCCGGAACGAGATCCCGGCGACCTCGAACTCCAGGTTCACCTCCTGCACGATCTTCAGGATCTTCAGCCGCATGTCCGCTTCGGTTGCGTAGCCGCACAGTGTCGCCGGCTTGCAGTAGGGGTGAACGTGCAGGTCGAAGGTCTCGGACGCCGCGGAAGCGGGCGCGATGAGGCCGGCGGCCGCCGCCAGGAGTGCCGCCGGAAACAACAGCTCGATCCTTGTCCTCACCATGGTCCCTCCCCCGCGCACGGTGCGTTGTACGACGTCGCCCGGTAGATCCAGAGCCCGGTCGGCGACAGGTCCCCCGAGCGGTCGGTCCATTGAACGCCGGCGGTCGCCGCGTCCTCATCGGCCGCGTCGATCGCCAGCACGGTCCAGCCCGCCTGCGCCAGCGCGGCGTCGTTGGTGCGGTAGATGTTGTAGCCGGTCACCTGCCAGGCCGGATTCGGATCGACGAGATGCAGGACCGGCGATTCGGCGCCGTCGGGGGAAAGCTCGACGACGGCGATCGATACCGCCGATGCCGGAGCGGTGCACGGCGCGGTGACGACGAACGGACAGAAGAGCGACTCGGCGTTGCCGTGACTCTCTTCGGCGGCCCAGAGCGCCCGCACCATCCAGTCTCCCGGCTCATCCGGCGTGAACAGATCGCCGTATCCACCGGCTGCATCAGTCTGGATCATCCGCAGGGACGACTCCCCGGCCGGCGTGATGTACTCGAGCGCCATCGGGCTGGCGGCCACCGGCGGCGTCACCGATCCGCTGACATCGATCGGCTCCCCCACCTCGACGGCGTCGGGCGCCGCAAAGCAGTCGACCGCAGCGGCCGGCAGGAAGTAATGGATGAAATCGATGCCGTCGGCATACTCGAAGGTGTCTCCCCCCTCCCCGGTCAACAGGTCGCCGAACGTCTGCTGGAACTCCACCGGGATGACGACGAACGGATCACCGGCGCCGTCCGGTGCACCGGTCGCGCCGGCGGCGCCTCCCCCTGCCGCGCCGCCCTCCGGCGGGGTCATGTCGATCCGGATGTCGAGCGTGCTGCCCGGCAGAACCAGCCCTTCCAGCGGGTCGATCCGCACGTCCCAGCCGAACGGCAGATTGGGGCCGGCGACGACCGCCCGGACCCTGCCGAGGCCGAAACAGAACTCGCTGGTCGCGGTGAGGGTCGGACCATAGGCGGAGACCGGACAATTGTCGGGATCGGGACAGGGGGGGAAATAGACCTGCACGGCATCCCGGGCCATGTTGTTCGCCTGGGTGATCTCCCCCGGGGTCGAGACGACATGCACCTCGATCCTCGCCGGCTCGCTCGTCGGTGACGCCCACTCGACGTAATCGACCACCGGTCCGCTCTGGACGGAGGGAGGCAGGACCGGGATCGTCTTCGTCGCGATGATCTGCGCCGGGTTCGGCACCTGGCAGAACAGGCCGATGGTGAGCGGCTGGCTGACCCCGACCTCGACCGTGACGTTCTCGGCGTTCGACGTCCCGAAATTCCAGACGCGGAAGTAGATCCGGTTCGTCTGCCCCGGCCAGGCCGGGTCGCCCGGCCCGATCGGAGCGCCGTCGACGTCGATCGCCTGGAAAGTGGGTCCATAGTTATCCCAGCCGTTGATCGGGCTGTCGACCCAGATATCGGGAGAGTCGAACTTCTGCGCTCCGAGGATCGCCGGGTCGATCGACGCGCTGCCGCCGTTCCAGGTCACCTGCACGGCGCACTCGTCCTGGTTCATGCCGGTGGCGGTGACACTCAGCCCGGTGATCCAGCTGGAGAAAAAGGTCTCACCCGGCGGCATCGCCGCATCGCAGATGTCGCTCGGAACGTTCGACACGGCCAGGATGCTGGCGTGCCGCTGGCAGTAGGAGAAGCTCGGCCACCCCTCGTCGACCAGGGAGACGAGGACCCCCTCCTCGGGGATATTTTCGTCCCCGAACCCCGCCTTGCGGGTTCGGCACTCGACGTAGTAACCGAAAAACGACGGCGTATCGATCATTCTGATGCGCAGCAGGTTCTGTCCCGGCTCGGCAAGGTTGCGCAGGGTGTAGCTGCTGGAGAACGGCAGCAGGTTGCGGAGATTCAGGTCGATGGCATTGGGCGCGCCGTTCGGGATCCAGCCGGCCTCGAACTTCGAGTAGCCGGAGAAATGGGTGAACGCCGTGTCGTCGGCCATCAGCCCCCAGGTGCCGAAATTGCTCGGGGTGCCGCAGCCTGCGGTGCCGCCGCAGGCGTGCCCCGGCACGCCGTAGAGATCGGGCAGGCCGAGGGTGTGACCCAGCTCGTGGCTGAGCAGCGCGATCAGCTTGCCATCGTCCTCCCCTTCGAGCATGAATACGATCGGCCACGAGCCGCCGCCGTACTGGATGGTGCTGCCGGTTCCCCCGCGGCGGGGAAAGTTGTGCAGCACGACGATGCGCGACCATTCACTCAGGTTGTAGTACTGATCGGCGATCGCCATGGCGTCCTGCCCCAGCGACACGCCGACCGTGTTGCTGCCGCTCGCCACGTACTCGTTGATGTTGTGCGGCGCCGTGAACCAGGTGCTGCCGATCGGGTCGGCCGCCACCTCGAACTGGAAGCTGGTCTTGCCGTGGGTCGACTTCAGGTAATAGTCGTTGACCTGCGTATTGAAGATCGCCTCGTACACCAGCGGCGTATGCCGCGGCGGCGCCGGAAAGCCCTTCGCGACCCACTCGCAGGGTCCGGTCGGATCGGGATCGACCGGGCAGTAAGGCTGCTGGTGCACGAACGGGATCACCAGGACCTTCTTGTTGAGGCCGGAGGCGCCATCGGGCGGCGGGCCGCCATGGGCGGCGGCTGGTGTTGCAAAGCACGCTGTGAGCAGTGGAGGGATGGCCGCCAACGCCAGCAGCCGACGGGCAGCGACAGGCAGCCGCGGCAATACGCGGAAGCGGCCGCCCGCTCCGTGAGTGTCACCTCGCCGCGTGCTGTTTCCGAGTCTCATCGTCGATCCCCTCTCTCCCCTGATGACGACCGGCTACGGACAGGCTGCCGCCGAGCCGAGAATGGCGGCGTCCCGCCCGGCAGACTGAAGTGGAGAGAGGGAGTCGTACGTCCCGCTGCCGCCGCAGTTGACGCCCCGCACCAGGAACCAGATCGCCTCGCCGACGGCCGGCGTCGCCGCATAGCTGCTGCTCATCGTCGTGTCGTTGTCGGCGAGGCACGACTGCGTCGCCTGGCTGAAGTCCCCTCCCGTCGCCCGCAGGGTGTTAACGTCTCCGGCGATCACGTCGTGACCGGTCGCGCCGTTGATCATGTTCCACGACAGGACCGTTCCCGGCCCGGGATTGGTCACCTGAAGCAGCGGAGCGGCCGGCGGCGCCGGAGGAGGAGGAACACAGGTCCAGTTCGTGCGCATGCCGGTTCCGCCGGCCGGCCCCGGATCGAAGTTGATCCAGCCGATCCCCTCAACCCACGCCGTGCCGCCGAACCCGCCGCTGGCGATGTCGATCGTCACGCCGCCGACCGCGCTACCCGATGCGTCGGTCGGCCTGAACATGATCCAGCCGACGTTCTCTCCCCACGCCTCGCCGAACAGGTTTCCCAGGCCGTCGTTGCCGACTCCGTAGCGCACGTCGCCGCACGAGGAGGTGTTCTTGCACGACGCGCTGATCCAGCCGATGTTCTCCCCCCACAGCCAGCCGGTCAGCTCGAAGTCGTGCACCTCGATCCCCGGGCCGCCCGCTCCGAGCGGCTGCGCGTTGATCCAGCCGGCGTTCTCGGCCCAGGCAAACCGTTCGTCACTGCCGGCCGGGTCGATGTTTTCGGCCCAGGCGAGAGCGGCCGACACGCAGAGTACGAAGGCGGCGCAGACGGCCCGTGCCGTGGATCGCACCCGGACTGCGCCGGGGGCCGGTCGGTGCATCGCCGAGCGCCTCACGGCGCCGCGATCAAAACTGGCCGGCATAGTCGTATCCATGGCCGCCCCGCACGCACCAGGCATTCAACGGGATGTCCCCTTTCGCCTGGACATACGGTGCCCCGTTGATGAACGACACCGCCCACGAGGCCTGCGTGCCGCCGTTCGGGTTGGTGTAGGTCGAGATGGTCCAGAACCCGACCCCACTCGGCGGGAAATAGGCCGGGAGTACGAACGGATGCCCGGCAGGCAGGCTCGGAGCGCCTGTTGCCCCCGCCTCCAGCAGGGATGTGAGTTGCTCGACGGTCGGCAGGCGCCAGCCGAGCCGGTTCCCCACGATGCGCTGGTAACAATGATTGACGGCGTCGGCCCAGAAGGGTGTATATCCGCCAGCGGGATTCTTCTCCCAGACGAGACCGGTCTCGTTGTCGAGCACCGCCTCGCCGTTCATGACCACCTTGAACCGGGCCGACGTGACGAGTTGGCTCCAGTTCGGCTGCAGCTCCGCCAGGGTCTGCATGGTCGGCGCGGGCGGGCCGGACGGTTCGAGGCTGCCGGCCTGCGCCACCCAGTAGCCGGCCACCGTTGCCAGGATCAGGAATGCAAAAACCCGGTTTTTGTTCATCGTTGTTCTCCTTCAGTCACTGCGTGAGTTGTGCGCCATGGCTCCGCCGGTCGAACGCGCCACCTCTGTCGCGTAGACGGGGTGGACAACATCGGCTCATGGCGGTGTCGGGCAGGGCAGCGCATTGGGCCGCGCCGCGCTGCTCGAGTCGCGGCCGACGATGCTCTCCAGGCAGAGCCCCTCGCCGGTGGCGTAATAAATGAAGGCTTCGCCTGGCGGCGGGGCGGCGGAGTCGATCGACACATCGGCGCCGTCCGCCATGGCGTCGGCGCTTTCGAAGCAGGCGTGGTCGTATTCCGTCCCCACCGGCCGGCTTCCCAGCATGGTGGCCGGGATGGTTCCGCGGTAGCTGTTCCAGTGCACGGCGTCCGGGGTCATCCCCCAGAGAAACAGCGATCCGGTCTGGAAGTCGAGCCACGGCACCTCGCTCGCCGGCGTCGGGGTCGACACGCACTGGCCATTTGCCGGCAAGCAGCTGTCGATGGTGCAGGCGACGCCGTCGTCGCAGTTTTTCGGCGGGAAGGTGCACTGGCCGTCGGCCGCGTTGCATTGATCGAGGGTGCAGAGGTCGAAATCGTCGCACGCCTTCGGCGGGAAATAGCACTGCCCGGTCGCCGCGAGACAGATGTCGAGGGTGCAGAGGTCGCCGTCGTCGCAGACCAGCGGCGTTCCCTGGCAGGTGACGGTACCGGCGGCGTCGGAGACGCACTGATCGTCCGTCGTGCAGAGATTGCCGTCGTCGCACAGCCCGCCCGCGGTCGGGAGGAACTCACACGCGCCGAGCGCGGCGTTACAGCTGTCGGTAGTGCAGGAATCGCCGTCGTCGCAGACGATCGGGTCGTTGGCGCACAGCCCGCTGAACGGGTCGCAGTAATCGATTGTGCAGGCATCGCCGTCATTGCAGTCGGAGCCGTCCGCGCACATCGTGTCGAGCGCCGGCAGGCGCCGGCCGGAGGGGCCGGGAGAGCCGCCGACCAGCCCCTGGGCGAGGTCGACGTCCTGCTGGGTCACCATCTCGTCTTCGTTGAGATCGCGGCCGCGGCAAGCGAGCGACTGCTGCACCAGATGCGGATCGGGAGGCTGGCTCGGAATGCCGTCGACGTCCTCCGCCGGCTCGCCTATGAGGAGCTCGATCGACAGGTCGGCGCCCAGGCACGCGGAGATTTCCATGACGTCGCCTGAGCCGACGATCAGATCGTTATCGAAGTCGGGGTCGCAGGCGTCGCCGAAGCGGTCGCCGTCGCTGTCGATCTGCAGCGGATTGAAGACGTTGACGCAGTTGTCGATGATGTCCGGCACGCCGTCGTTGTCGACATCGTTCAGGTCGAGCCGGGTCGCGCCGTGCGCCCAGGTGGAATCGATGCGCAGAGGGGCCCCGGTATCGGGGACGTCGACGACGATCAGCGCCCCGTCGTAACTGCCGGCGGTCTCGAAGTCGTTTTCGACCGTCGCAGCATCGTAGGTCGCCACCGTCGACACCATGCCGCCGGTCGGTTTCGACCAGATCTCCATCCGCACGTCGTCACCGAACCCGTCGGGCAGGTTGATGCCCTCCGGTGACGCGCCCGCGCCCGACCCGCCGCTCTGCGGCATGCCGCTACCGGTCCGGAAGCCGCCCAGCAGTGCGTTGATGCTCTCCGACACGGTCCGTCCGGCGAGCGGTGAGACATAGAGCTTCTGGTTCCAGATCTGGAAATCCCCGAACACCACCTCGGTGGCGGGGCCGGGGTTGATCACGTTGACGATCTTGATGAAGAACTCTTCGCAGCCGGTGCCGAGGCAGGGGATCCAGGGTGGAGGGCAGGGGATCTGATCGCCGACACTGTGACAGACGAGTCCCGCCGTGGTGGGACATGGATCGGGTCCCATCGTACAGCCGCCGGCCGGAGTGCCCGGGGTGCCGCCGGGGAGCGCTACGGCGTCGTCGCAGATGCCGTCATCATCGTCATCGGGATCCTCGCAGTCGGAGAGACCGTCGCTATCGTGGTGGTCGCCCTCGAAGGCGTAGACCTCTTCCACGCCGCCCCCGCATCCCTGGTTCGTGAGGGAGCCGACCAGGATGTTCGCCATCGTCGGGTTCTGATCGATCCCGTTGAGGCAGCCGTCGTTGTCGGCGTCGGGGTCGCACAGGTTGCCGAGGCCGTCGCCGTCAGTATCGACGGTCGGAAAACCGAGGTCGGGGCAGAGGTCGCAGGCGTCCGGCGTGCCGTCGTTGTCCCGGTCGCGCTGGTCGGTATTCTTGATGGTGGGGCAGCCGTCGTCCATGTCGCAGATGCCGTCCCAGTCGGTGTCACCGCCCCGGTTGGCGCACACGTCGACCAGGCTCTGCCGCTGCGACACCTGGGTCCGGCAGACGTCGAACTCGACCAGCGAGTCGGGGGTGAACGACTCGTAGCGTTGCCCGCCGACGACGAACGGGCCGCGGCAGGTCGAGGAGTAGTACGACATGGCCCAGCGGGGCGCGGGATTTTCGCTGGTGAACTGCGTCATGCCGTTGACCCGCTCCTTGCAGACGATGGTGCAGCGCCGGCCGGGGAGCTCCTGATCGAGGGTCCTCTCCTGCGGCAGGAAGAAGGGGAGGGTCTCGCACCATTCGTGGTCGTCGACGAGGTTGCCGTTCATGTCGAGATCGCCCCCCGGACCGTTCGCGTCGAACCCTTCGAGACGGCCCGGATCGGGATCGGTGTCGTAGACGCGGAACTGGGGGTCGTAGTCATGATTCGGAGGAGGCATCGACGTGGTGGCGGCATCGGCGAAGGTCATGGTGTGGCGCAGGCAGAAGTAGTGCCCCATCTCGTGCGCCCAGACCGATCCGACGCCGGCGACCGCGCCGTTGGCGGTGCTGAAGATGCCGAACAGGCCGGCCGGTGTGTCCTTGCTGTCCTGGGGAGGGACATAGGGCCCGTCGGGCGGGTCGGTGCACGACATGTCGCCCTCTTGCGTGATCATGATCGTGATCGCCTGAGGGTCATTGGCGGCGACCAGCGCTCTCCATGCGCTGCGCAGCGCCCTGAAGTCGAGGCCTCCGTCCTCCGGCGGGTCGCACGCCTGGTTCGCCTCATAGAGGGTGCCCTCGACGAACGGACGGACGTCCGGCCGGAACGAGATCCGCGCGTATTCCCACTGCCGGTTCATCTCCTCCACCGCCCTGAGGACTTTCAGGCGATATTCGTTGAATGACGGGAAGCCGCAGTTCGACCCCGGCGCGCAGTAGGCGCGGACGATCAGATCGTAGGTCTCGGCGGTGGCGTCGGGGCCGGCGGACGGCGCGGCCAGCGCGGCGAGCAGAAGCAGGACACAGCGGACCGCGCGGTTGATCAACCCGATCGGATGCTTGACTCTAAGGTTTGTCTTCATGGCATCTCCCCTCCGGTGCCGGTGATTCGTTTCACTTACGCGCCGCGGCGACGGGGATCCCGAGTCCCCGCACCCGGTCGATCAACTCCCGGATCGGCATCGATTTCTCCCAGGTATCGCGGGCGCCTCGATGGAGCGCTTCGTCGCGCACCGCCGCCGTGCCGTAGGCGGTGAACAGAACCACCTTTGAGTCGGGCGCAGCGTCCCTGATGCGAGTGATCAGATCGAGGCCGTCGCGATCGCGCCGTCCTCGCAGATTGAGATCGGTGATGACCAGATCGAATGTGCGTGCATCGAGCAGCTCCTCCGCCTCCCGCGCGCTGAGCGCGGTGACGACTTCGACCTGGCGTGATTCGAGAATCGGCCGGAGACCCCGGCCGACCGACGGTTCGTCATCAACGATGAGTATTGATTTGCGCGTCATGCCGGGCCTGTAGAGCAAGCGGCATACCGGCCGCGAGGGCGGCCGGATCAATCCCCGCAAGTGACGCGGTGTCAGGGGGCTGTGCGATCGACGAGGCGGCAGGCGGAGGCGGCGGGTGTGCCGGACCGGTACCGTCCGTCCGGCCCCGTTTCGGGACATGTCGCGCTTTGGATCAGGTGGTGAGCGGGATGCCGAACTTCTCCGCCTTGCGGTAGAGGGTGCCGCGGGAGACGCCGAGCGCCTTCGCCGCGGCGCGGATGTTGCCGCCATGCGCCGCCAGCGTCCGCACAATCAGCTGCCGTTCCGCCTCGCGCAGCGTCGGCAGCGGAGCGCCGTCGGCGCGGGCCGGTGCGAGGGGCGCAGGCGCCGCGCGTCCACCGGCGAACTGCGGCAGGTGCTCCGCCCCGATCGGCTCGTCAGCCGGACAGAGAATGGCGGCGCGCTCCATGACGTTGCGCAGCTCGCGCACGTTTCCCGGCCAGTGATAGTCCGTCAGACGGGAAGCGGCGGCGTCCGCAAGAACGCCCGCCCGCATTCCGGGGCGGCCGGCCTGCTGCAGAAAACAGAGGGCGAGCGGGACGATGTCGTCGCGCCGCTCGCGCAGCGGCGGCAGGGTGATGGAGAAGACGTTGAGGCGGAACAGAAGATCCCGGCGGAACCGTCCGCTCCCGGCGTCGCTCTCCAGGTCGCGGTGGGTGGCGGCGATGACCCGGACGTCGACCTCGTTCACGGTCGTTCCGCCGACCCGGCGGAAGCAGTTCGATTCCAGGACCTGCAGCAGCTTCGCCTGGATCGACGTTTCCATCTCGCCGATCTCGTCGAGGAACAACGTACCGCCGTCGGCCACCTCGAACAGTCCCAGCTTCTTGTCGGCCGCCCCGGTGAAGGCGCCCTTCTCGTGGCCGAACAGCTCCGATTCGGTCAACTCGCGATTGAGGCCGGCGCAGTTCAGCTCCACGAGCGGCGCGGCGGCGCGCGGCGACAGCTCATGAATCCGGCGGGCGAGGAGGCCCTTGCCGGTGCCGGTCTCGCCGAGGAGAAGAACTGTCGTGTCCCGGCCCGCCACGCTGCCGGCCAGCGCCGTCGCCTCCTTCATGGCGGCGCTGGCGCCGAGCAGCGGCGTGGCCGAGCGGGCGCTCAGCCGTTCGAGGGCGGAGCTGCGGCGTCGCAGGCGGCAGGCCTCGAGCCCCTTGGCGACGATGGCGAGCAGGCGGGGCGGATCGACCGGCTTCTGCAGAAAGTTGTCGGCGCCCAGACGCATCGCCTCGACCGCCATCTCGATCGAGCCGGCCGCCGTGAACACGATCACCGACATGTCGGGGCGCAGCTCTTTCAGCTTCGGCAGCAGCTCGAGGCCGCTCTCCCTGCCGAGCCGCACGTCGAGCAGCACGACATCGGTGCTGCGGCGACGGATAGCTTCCAGCGCGCCGGCCGGGGAGGAGGCACACTTCGTTTCATATCCCCGGTGCCCGAGGAGGCCCGTCAGAGCGCTCACCAGCGAAGCATCGTCGTCGACGATCAGGATCCGGCGTGGTGCGGCCATGTCAAACGATCTCCCGCGGTCCGGCGATCGGCAGGTCGATGTTGAACGCGGCGCCGCACTTCACCTCACCGTCGAGCCATATCCGGCCGTCGTGCTGTTCGACGACACGCCGGACGATGGCCAGTCCGAGGCCGGTGCCGCTGCCAGTGGTGAAGAAAGGCTCGAAGATGCGTTGTCTGACGTCGTCAGCGATGCCGGCGCCGTCGTCCTCGACGCGCAACCGGAGCCCGGCGCCGGACGGCAGCTGCACCTGCTCCGCCCTGAGGGTGATCTGCCTGGTGCCGTCCGCATGCCGGAGGGCGT
>Ga0302046_10005605_pt1 | contig 11038 bp, 8 predicted proteins | sample RVTome_11_FD_200261 | JGI IMG/M metagenome (GOLD analysis project Ga0302046, IMG submission 200261) | Soil microbial communities from uranium-contaminated site in the Upper Colorado River Basin, Wyoming, United States - RVT147D111 (version 2) ... | reverse complement strand
CCCGTTCTGCCGCAAGCGCTGCAAATTCTGCTACTTTCGCGTCTACACCGACAAGAACTTCGACGAGATCGGCGCCTACCTGAACGTCCTGGGTCGCGAGGTCGAGCTCTACGCGGGCCGGACCGCCATCGCCGACCGTCCGCTCGAGTTCGTCTACTTCGGCGGCGGCACGCCCTCCTACATCAGCGTCGAGCACCTGCGTGCCCTGGTGCGGCGGATCCAGGCGGTCATGCCGTGGGCCGGCGCCCGGGAGATCACCTTCGAGTGCGAGCCCGGGACCCTGACCCGTTCCAAGCTCGAGGCCATCCGCGAGATCGGCGTGACCCGGCTCTCGCTGGGCATCGAGAGCTTCGACGACGAGATCCTCCGCGTCAACGGCCGTGCCCACGTCTCCAAGGAGATCGAGCGCTGCCTCCCCTGGATCGAGGAGCTCGCGTTCGACCAGCTGAACGTAGATCTGATCGCCGGCATGGTCGGCGAGACGTGGGAGAAGTGGAAGCGGACCGTCGCCCGGACCGTGGACCTGGCGCCGGACAGCGTCACCGTCTACCAGATGGAGCTGCCCTTCAACACCCGCTTCTCCCACAGCCTGCAAGCCGGCGAGCTGGAGATCCCGCTGGCCGATTGGGAGACCAAGCGCGAGTGGCACGCCTGGGCGATGGAGCGGCTCGCCGAGGCGGGGTATGTGGTCTCCAGCGCCTACACGATGGTGCGCGGCGACAGGGCGTCCCGCTTCGTCTACCGGGACGCGGTCTGGAACGGATGCGACCTCCTGGGAACCGGCGTGGCCTCGTTCTCGCACCTTTCCGGAGTGCACTTCCAGAACGTCGACGGCTGGGGCGAGTACATGGCGCGGCTGCGGGACGACGAGCTCCCCCTGGGCCGTGCCCTGCCGACCTCCGCCCACGACCGGCTGACCCGCGAGCTGATGCTGCAGCTGAAGCTCGGGCGGCTCGACACCACGGCACTCCAGCGCAAGTTCGGGGTCGATCCACTCGAGCGCTTCGCCGTCCCGCTGGCGAGGCTGGCCGATCGCGGGCTGCTCACCGTCGACGGCTCGACCATCGCGCTCACGCGCGCGGGCCTGCTCAAGGTCGACATGCTGCTGCCCGAGCTCTATGACCCGCGTCACCGGGGGGCCCGCTACACCTGACGCCGATCGAGGCGGGCGGCGGGTACAACCCCGGGCCCGGCCTTTCGTACCCTGTGAGGAGAACCGCGATGAGCCGGACGATCCCCTACCTCACCCTGGCCGCCTGCCTGGCGTTGCCGGCCGTCGGTCGCGCGGCGGACTGGCCGCAGTACCGCGGCCCCCGCCTCGACGGAACCTCCAATGAGACCGGCCTGGCCCGCGAATGGCCGGAGAACGGCCCCGAGACGCTGTGGCACCGCGATCTCGGCGACGGCTACTCCGGCATGGCCGTGGTCGACGGCCGTCTCTACACGATGTACGGCAGCGGCGGTGACGAGCTCCTCGTCTGCCTCGACGCGACGACCGGACGGGAGATCTGGCGTCTGCGCACGGACGACAACCGCGCGGACGGCCAGGGCGGCGGACCGCGCGCCACGCCGACGGTCCACGGCTCGACGGTCTACGCCGTCGGAGCGCAGGGGAAGCTCTACGCCGTCGACGCGGCGAGCGGAGAGACGGTGTGGTGGACCGACCTCGTCCAGGCCTTCGGGGCGGGCGTGCCGACCTGGGGCGTGGCGGCCTCGCCGATCTTGGTGGACGAGCTCCTCCTGCTCGACGTCGGCGGGCGGTCCGGATACTCGATCGTCGCCTTCGACAAGAGCACCGGAACGGTGGTCTGGCACGCCGAGAACGACAAGGCGGGCTACTCGACCCCCCTCCCGGTGACCGTCGACGGCGTGCGGCAGGCACTCTTTTTCACCGCCACCCGGCTCGTCTCGGTCTCGCCCGACGACGGACGGACCTTCTGGCGACAGCCCTGGGAAACCTCCTACGACGTCAATGCCGCGATGCCGGTCTTCCTGCCGCCCGACAGGGTCTTCATCTCCAGCTCCTACGGCCGCGGGGCGCTCGTGCTCAGCATGCGCCGCGACGGTGACGGCGTCTCGATCTCCGAGGCCTGGCGCTCGCGCGGCATGAAGAACCACTTCAACAGCTCGGTCTACCTCGACGGTCACCTCTACGGCTTCGACGACGGCACCTTGAAGTGTCTCGACGCCGCGACCGGCGAGGAGCGGTGGGCGCAGAGGGGCTTCGCCAAGGGGTCCCTCCTCGCCGCCGACGGCCACCTCCTGGTGCTCTCCGAGCGCGGCGTGCTCGCCCTCGTCGAGGCTACGCCGCGTGCGTACGTCGAGAGAGCCCGCGCCCAGGTGCTCGACGGCAAGACCTGGACCATGCCCACCCTCTCCGGCGGCGTGCTGTACGTGCGCGACCAGCGAGAGCTCAAGGCGCTCAAGATCGCCGCCTGAGTGCGGCCACCTGCGAGGAACCGACATGACCCGCCCCGGACGACGTCCTGTTCTCATCCTGCTGCTGCCCCTGCTCGGTCTGCTTCCGGTCGCCGCGGGGAGCCAGGAGGAGGAGCCAGCCACCGACGCCGAAGCGCGGCCGGATCCCGACGCCCCGCGCGCCGAGGAGACCGTCACGGTCGAAGGCGAGCTTCCCTTCCTGCCGACCTCGAACACCATCGCCACCAAGCTGCCCGTGCCGCTGGTCTGGACGCCGGCGCTGGTCGGCGCCGTCGACGCCGCGCTGCTGCGCGAGCAGGGCGCCCAGGTCCTCGGCGACGCCCTGCGCCACGTCGCCGGCGTCAACGTCCAGACCGGCTCCGGCGTCTTCGACTACTTCGTCCTGCGCGGCTTCGACTCGCTGAACGGGGCCCTGGTGCTGACCGACGGCGCGCCCGAGCCCGAGGTCACCTTCTACCACCTCTACGACGCCGACCGGGTGGAGGTGCTCAAGGGCCCGGCCGGCTTCCTCTACGGCAGCAACCCCCTGGGCGGCGCCGTCAACATCGTGCGACGGCAGCCGACGGCGGCGGACCTCGGCTCGCTGCGTTTGGGGGGCGGCAGCTTCGGCACCCGGCAGGGAGCCCTCGATTGGAATCAGGCCGGTGAGGACGGATCGACCGCCTTCCGCGTCAACGGCTTCTGGCGCGAGAGCGACGGCTTCCGGGACGGGCGCGAGAGCGAGGTGACCGCGGTGCGGCCCTCGTTCACCTGGCGCAACGAGCGCCTGGGCACGCTCAACGTGAACGTGGAGGCGCTCTCCTCCGACTACACGCCCGACGCCGGACTGCCTCTGCTGGGCGGCGAGCTGCCGGCGGTGCCGCGGGAGCGCTCCTACGCCTCGCCGCTCGACTTCTCCGAGCAGGACATCGTGCGCGCGCAGCTCGACTGGGAGCGGCCCTTCGCGGACCGGTTCCGACTCCGCAACAAGCTCTACCTTCGTCAGCTCGACTGGACGACGGACGGAACTCTGCTGTCCGGCGTCCTCCCCGTCGGTCCGCTGCCGACGGACCTCCTGGTCCTGCGCACCCTCACCCGGCTCGAGGACGACCAGAGCTTCCTCGGCAACCAGCTGGAGGCGGTGGCGGAGCTCGGCTCGGGCCGCGCCCGCCACGAGCTCCTCGTGGGCCTCGAGCTCGGCCGCTACAGCGACGAGTTCAGCCTCGACGTCGGCCTGCTCGACCCGATCAGCCTCTTCGCTCCGGTGGAAACGACGTCCGGACCGCCGCCGCCGCTGCCCGGCCAGAGCTCGCGCGGCGACAGCGACACCGACGTCGTGGCGCCCTACGTCGTCGACCAGATCAGGGTCGGCGACCGCTGGGCCTTCACCCTCGGCGCCCGGCTCGATCGCATCGACTTCAGCGATTCGGTGACCGGCACCGAGCGGGACGACACCGAGGTCAGTCCGCTCGTGGGCGCGGTCTACTCCCCGCGTGCAGGGCTCTGGCTCTATGCCAGCACGGCCCGCTCCTTCGCCCCCGCCTCGCCCCGCGTAGCCGGCCCGCGCGATCCCGAGGAGAGCCGCCAGGTCGAGATCGGCCTGCGCAAGGACCTGCGCTCCGACCTGCGGCTGAGCGCGGCCGCCTATCGGCTCGAGCGCGAGAACATCGCCATCCCCGACGACAACGGCTTCACCCAGCAGGCGGGCGACCAGGAGTCTGTCGGGCTCGAGCTGGAGCTCGCGGGGCGCCTGACGCACACGGTGGACGCGGCGATCTCCTACGCCTGGACGGACGCCGAGCTCACCCGCTTCGCCGAGCAGATCCAGTTCCCGCCCTTTCCGGTGATCGACCGCTCCGGCAACCGCCCCGCCTTCGCGCCCGAGCACCTCGCCAGCGCCTGGCTCTCCCGCGGCTTCGGCGATCGCTTCCGCCTGGGCGGAGGCTTGCGCTGGGTGGGCGACCAGTTCATCGCCGAGGACAACGAGGCCGAGATCGACGGCCATGCCCTGCTCGACGCCAGCCTCGGCTGGACGGCGGAGCGCTGGAGCGCCACGCTCCACCTGCGGAATCTGACCGACGCGGAGTACGAGACGCGCGGCTTCGGCTCCTTCTCCGTCATTCCCGGCGATCCCGTCGCCGCGCAGCTGGAGGTCGAGTACCGGTGGTGAGCCGCAGATCCTCCTACGAGGTCGTCGTCGCTGGCGGCGGCCCCGCCGGCGCCACCGCTGCCGCCCTGATCGCCGACGCCGGGCACGACGTGCTGCTGGTCGAGCGCAGCTCTCAACCTCAGTTCAAGGTCGGCGAGTCTCTGATGCCGGCGACCCATTCCGTCTTCGAGCGCCTCGGCCTGCTCGAGGCCATGCGCCGGAGCGACTACCCGCGCAAGCACAGCGTCCAGTTTTACGGCCGCGACGGACGGCCCTCGCGGCCCTTCTACTTCCACGAGTTCGATCCCGCCCCCTCGTCGCAGACCTGGCAGGTGCTGCGCAGCACCTTCGACCAGATGCTCGTGGACAACGCCGCGCGCAAGGGCGCCGAGGTGGTCCGCGGGACCGCCGTCGGCGAACCGCTGCTGGAGGGCGAGGCCGTGGTCGGAGCGCGCTTGCGCGCGGCGGACGGTGCGACTGCAGAGGTCGGCTGTCGCGTTCTCGTCGACGCCACCGGTCAGAGCTCTCTGCTGGCCCGACGCTTCGGCCTCCGCCGGGTCGAGAACCGCCTGCGCAACGTCGCCTTCTTCACCCACTATTCGGAGGCCCGCCTGGACGAAGGGATCGACGCCGGGGCGACGATCATCTACCACACGGTCGGCGGCGGCTCGTGGTTCTGGTTCATCCCCCTTCCCGGTGAGCGGGTGAGCGTCGGCGTCGTGGGCGACGTGGGCCGGCTGGTCGCCGGCCGCGCGCGCGAGCCGGAGCAGGTCTTCGAGGAAGAGCTGGCGCGCTGCCCGGCGCTGGCCGAGCGCCTGGCGAGCGCTCGCCGGCTGATGCCGATGCAGGCGGTCCGGGATTTCTCCTACACCACCGGCGAAGGCGCGGGCGACGGCTGGATTCTCGTCGGCGACGCCTTCGGCTTCATCGACCCGATCTACTCGACCGGCGTCTTCCTGGCCCTGAAGTCGGGCGAGATGGCGGCCGACGCGGTCGCCGGGGCGCTCGCCGCCGACCGGCCGTCGGGCGAGGGCCTGGGCGCCCACCTGCCGGAGCTGCGGCGCGGGGTCGAGGCGCTCCGCCGTCTGGTCTACGCCTTCTACGACGACGACTTCAGCTTCGCGGAGTTTCTCGGACGGCATCCGGACTGCCGCGCGAGCCTGGTCCACATGCTGATGGGCAACGTCTTCAGCCATTCGATGGAGGACCTGCTGGCGGCGCTGGACGAGAGCCAGGCACCGCCGATCGCGGAGGCCGGCCCGTGAAGGGGTGGGGTCCTCTGGCCGTCGGCATCGCCCTCCTCTGCCTGCTGCACGCCGACCTCTGGTGGTGGAACGACCTGCGCCTCGTCGCGGGGGTGCCGGCCAGCCTGCTCTACCACCTGGCCTACTGCGCCGTGGCGGCGGTAGCCATGGGCGCCCTGGTCCGCCGTCGCTGGCCGCGAGGCTGACCCGTGACGGTCACCCTGATCGTCCTCGGCCTCTACCTGTCGCTGCTCCTCGGCGTCGCCCTGGGCAGTCATCGCCTCTTCCGCGGCACCGGCGAAGACTGGTTCCTCGCCACCCGGACGATCGGGCCGCTCCTGCTCCTCGGCTCGCTCTTCGGCACCCACATGACGGCGTTCTCGCTGCTCGGCGCCTCAGGCGAGGCCTACCACCGCGGCGTCGGGGTGTTCGCCCTCATGGCGTCGTCGTCGGCCGTCGTCGTGCCGCTGGTCTTCTTCCTGCTCGGCCCCCGCGTCTGGAGGCTCGGCCGGCGCAACGGGTACGTCACGCAGGTCGACCTGGTGCGCGACCGCTGGGGCTCGTCGGCTCTGGGGACGGCGCTGTTCGTGGCCCTCGTCCTCCTCCTGGTTCCCTACCTCCTGATCGGAGTCAAGGGCGGCGGCATCACGCTGCGCGAGATCACCGGCGGCGCCGCCCCGGAGTGGCTGGGCAGCGCCCTCCTCTGCCTGATCGTCCTGGTCTACGTCTGGGCCGGGGGGGCACGCGGCACCGCCTGGGCCAACGCGCTGCAGACCGTCGTCTTCACCCTCTTGGGGGGCCTCGCCTTCTGGGTCGTGGTCGGCAAAGCCGGAGGGCTGGGCGCGGCGCTCGACAGGGTCGCCGCCGAGCGACCCGACCTGCTGGTACCGGGCGCCGCGATCCGGCCGCTGGAGCTCGCCAGCTACATGCTCGTCCCGCTGTCGGTGGCCACCTTTCCCCACCTCTTCCTCCACTGGCTCACCGCCCGCGACGAGCGGACCTTCCGCCTGCCGATCGTCGCCTATCCGGTCGGCGTCGCGGCGGTGTGGCTGCCCAGCGTCATGCTCGGCGTCCTCGGTGCCGTCCAGGTGCCCGGCCTGGAGGGACCAGCCTCGAGCTCGGTTCTGGTCCGGATGATCCGCGACCACGCAGGCGACGCGCTGTCGGGCCTCCTGGCCGCGGGCGTCTTCGCCGCCGTGATGTCCTCGCTCGACTCGCAGAGCCTGGCGCTGTCCAGCCTCTTCACCCGCGGCGTCGTGAGACACTACGCGGGACCGGAGCCGGGCCCGCGCCGGGAGGTCCTCCTGGGCCGGCTCTTCGCGGCGGGCGTCCTGGGAGTCGCGCTGCTCCTGTCTCTGGTCGTCGATCGCAGCATCTTCCGCATGGGAATCTGGTCCTTCAGCGGCTTCACGGCCCTGGCTCCCCTGATCTTCGCCGCCGTCTGGTGGCGCCGCGCCACCCGGGCGGGGGCCTGGTGCTGCCTGGTCACCGCGATGGCGGCGTGGCTCGCCTTCCTGCTCAGGAGCTGGGACGAGCCGGGCTACACGGTCGGGGGCGGCGGCCTGATGCCGGTCGCGGTGATGCTCGCGCTCTCCGCCGCGGCCCTGGTCGTCGGCTCACTCCTCTCCCGGCCTCCGGCCGCGGAGCGGCTGGCGCGCTTCTTCCCGGCGGAGGAGGAGACGCCGTGAGGATCGCCTACATCGCGGCCGGGGCGGGCGGCATGTACTGCGGCAGCTGCCTGCACGACAACACCCTCGCCGCCTCCCTCCAGGCCCTGGGCCACGAGGTGGCGCTGCTTCCCACCTACACTCCGATGCGCACCGACGAGGAGAGCGTGTCGCGGCGCCAGCTCTTCTACGGCGCGATCAACGTCTACCTGCAGCATCGCAGCCCCCTCTTCCGCCGGCTGCCGCGCCGGCTCGCCTCCTGGCTCGACCGGCCCGCGCTCCTCAACTGGGTGTCGCGCTGGCGCTCGACCACCGACCCGCACGACCTCGGCGCGCTCACTCTCGACGTCCTGCGCGGCGAGCGGGGCCCGCAGCGCGGCGAGCTCGACCGGCTCACCGCCTGGCTCGAGGAGGACTTCCGTCCCGACCTCGTCTACCTGACCAACTCGATGTTTCTCGGCATGGCCCGCCAGCTCAAGGAGCGCCTCGGAGCGCCGATCGTCGTCGGGCTGGTGGGCGAGGACCTCTTCATCGACCAGCTCCCCGAGCGGGCGCGCCTGCCCGTCCTCGCCGAAATGCGCCGACGGGCGGCGGACGCCGATCTCTTCGTCGCCCCCAGCCGCTACTACGCGGCGACCATGGCGGCCCTTTTGGAGGTCCCCGAGGCCCGCGTAGCCGTCGTCCCGCTGGGCGTCCGGCTGGACGACCACCCGCGGCCCGAGCCGCCGCCCGCACGGCCGTTCACCATCGGCTTCCTCGCCCGGATCTGCCCCGAGAAGGGGCTCCACCTCCTGGTCGACGCCTTCCTCGAGCTGGCGGGCGCCCTCGCCGATCCGCCACGCCTCCGCATCGCCGGGTACCTGGATCCGGGGGACCGGGCCTATTGCCGGGAACAGCTCCGGCGGCTGGACGCCGCGGGTCTCGGCCCGCTCGTCGAGGCGGTGGGAGAGGTCGACCGCGCCGGGAAGCTCGCCTTCCTGCGCACACTCGACGTCCTTTCGGTGCCGACGGTCTACCGCGAGCCGAAGGGGCTCTTCGCGCTCGAGGCGATGGCGGCGGGCGTCCCGGTCGTGCTCCCCGACCACGGCTCGTTCCCCGAGCTCCTGGCGACGGCGGGCGGTGGCGACCTCTTCCCGGCCGGCTCGGTCTCCGGCCTGGCCGCCGCTCTGCGCGCCCTGCACGACGATCCCGAGCGGCGGCGGCGGCTGGGCGAGCGCGGCCGGCAGCGTGTGCGCCTGCACTTCTCCGACGAGCGGATGGCCGAGGCCACGGCGAGCCTCCTTGCCGGGCTCGTCTCCGGCACCCTGGGGAGGACCGCCTGAGCTCGCCCCTGAGCATCTTCCGGACCCGCCGGCGGGTGGAGTTCGCCGACACCGATCTCGGCGGGCTGGTGCATTTCTCGCGCTTCTTCGTCTTCATGGAGACGGCCGAGCACGAGCTGCTGCGGGCCCTCGGGACGGAGGTGCACACCGAGTGGAACGGCCGGACGATCGGCTGGCCGCGGGTCGGGGCTCGCTGCCGCTACCTGCGGCCCGTCCGCTTCGGCCAGGAGCTCGATATCCTGATCCGCGTTCGGCGCAAGGGGCGCACCTCGATGACCTACGGCTTCGAGTTCCGGCACGACGGCGAGCTGGTGGCCGAGGGCGAGCTCTCCTCCGTCTGTTGCACGCTGGACAGTTGCGACCGCCCGCAGCCCATTCCCATTCCCGCCTTCCTCGCCGACCGCCTCGAGGAGGCGGAGTGAGCCCGGCGACGGGCGTCCTCGCTCGCGGGCTGGGGAAGACCTACGACGGCCCCGAGGGACCGATCGAAGTGCTGCGGGAGGTCGAGCTGGCCATTTCGCCGGGCCAGAGCCTGGCCGTGACCGGTCCCTCTGGATCGGGCAAGAGCACCCTGCTCCACCTCCTCGGCACCCTCGACAGGCCGACGACCGGTGAGCTGTCGATCGACGGGGTCGACCCGTTCGCGCTCGCCGACCGCGACCTGGCGCGGTTGCGCAACCGCGTCGTCGGATTCGTCTTCCAGGATCACCACCTGCTGCCCCAGTACAGCGCCCTGGAGAACGTCCTCCTGCCCGGCCTGGCGTTTCCGCCGGCGCCGGCCGGGCTGGAGCCGCGCGCCCGCGAGCTGCTCGATCGCGTCGGACTCTCGCACCGCCTCGATCACCGCCCGGCGGCGCTCTCGGGCGGCGAGAGGCAGCGCTGTGCCCTGGCCCGCGCCCTGGTGATGAACCCGACGCTCGTGCTCTGCGACGAGCCCACCGGCAACCTCGACGCGGCCACCAGCGGCACCGTCTCCACTCTCCTGCACGAGCTGCACCGGGAGGCCGGCAACGTCCTCGTCGTCGTCACCCACAGCGGGGATCTCGCCGCCACCTGCTCCCACCGAGTCCGCCTCGTCGACGGCCGATGCGTCGCAGCCTGAGCTGGTACTGGCGCGGTCATCTCGCCGTCGGCCTCGGCGCGGCGGTGGCGGCCGCGGTGCTGGTCGGTGCCCTGTTGGTCGGAGATTCGACCCGGCGGAGCCTTCGCGGCCTGATCCTCGACCGGCTGGGGACGATCGATCAGGTGGCTCTCGCGGCACGGCCGTTCCGGGCCGCGCTCGCCGCCGATCTCGAGGCGGCGGACGCCGACCTCCAGGTCGCGGCGGTCCTCCAGGCCCGCGGCGCCGCTCGCCACGCGGAGAGCGGCGCGCGCGCCGCCGGCGTGTCGCTGCTCGGAATCGACGGCCGATTCACCGCCCTCTTCCCGGAGGCGCCGTCGCTCGACCTGGAGGGACGCAGCGGTCTCTTCCCCCCGGTAGCGCTCAGCGCCTCCCTTGCCGCCGAGCTGGGCGCGGCGGAGGGCGACGCCGTGCTCCTCTCGGTCGAGCGGCCGAGCGAGGTTCCCCGGGAAACCGTCGTCGGGCGCCGGAGTGATGAGGACCTCGTCGAGTCCCTGAGACTCACCGTCGAAGCGATCCTTCCGGACCGCGGGCTCGGCGGCTTCTCGATCGACGTCGGGCAGGGCCGACGCTTCAACGCCTTCGTCTCCCTGGACCGCCTGCAGCGGGCCCTCCTCGACCGGGAGACCGGGGCCCGGGCGAACCTGCTCGCAATCTCCGGCCGGCGCGAGCCGGAGCCCGTCCGCACCACCCTCGCCGGCGTCCTCGCCCCGGAGGACCTCGGGCTGCGGCTCCGGGCCGGTCCCGACGTCCTGGTCGTCGAGAGCAGGGCCTTCGTCCTCGACGACCGCCTCGCGTCGGTCGCGAGCCGCGCGGCGACCAGGCACGGAGCGACGGTGCAGCCGGTCCTCGCGTCCCTGGCCACCCGGCTCGAAGCCGGAGGAGCCACGGTCCCCTACTCCACGGCCGTGGCTCTCGATCCGCCGGCCTCTCCGGCGTTGGGGAGATGGCGGCTCGCCGATGGCGGGGAAATGCCCCGGCTCGGCCCGGGAGAGGTGCTGGTCAACGCGTGGACCGCCGACGCGCTCGGCCTCGAGCCTGGGGACGCGATCACCGTCGGCTATTGGGAGCTTGGGCCCGGCGAGTCGTTGCGCGAGGTGGAGGGTCGCTTCCAGGTC
>Ga0302046_10005604_pt1 | contig 11041 bp, 7 predicted proteins | sample RVTome_11_FD_200261 | JGI IMG/M metagenome (GOLD analysis project Ga0302046, IMG submission 200261) | Soil microbial communities from uranium-contaminated site in the Upper Colorado River Basin, Wyoming, United States - RVT147D111 (version 2) ... | reverse complement strand
TCAGCGACTTCGTGATGCTGCAGGTGAGGTATTTCGGCCAGCCTTCCCGTGGTGATCTGAGCCGATCCGGCTTCCAAGTGGCTGAAATCGGCCATGTCCGTCCGGGTTTCCTGGATGGCCTGTGTACCTACAACGAGTCTTGCGTCGAGAATGCCGAGTGCCACGTCAGCGGTGGCGTGATGGAACTGGTGTCCGATGCGGTCGCCTCCATGCTGTTCCAGTCGGGCGGCTTTTTGTACATTTGCAGCGGCGGGCTGATCGCCGACACGGACAACGGCAACAACCGGCCGCTGTTCCTGACCGCCAATCACTGCGTTTCGAAGAACCAGGAGGCAAATTCGCTACAAACCTTCTTCCAGTATAAAGCGCCTTCCTGCAGCGACCCCGGGCACTGCAACATCGACAATCTGACCCCCAGCACCAACGGCGCCAGCATCCTTTCGAAAGGCAGAACGTCGGATTACACGCTGCTGGAGCTGGCACAGGCGGCGCCGGCCGGAAGTCATTTCCTCGAGTGGAACGAAAGCCCCGTCGCCAACGCCAACGGCACCGACCTGTTCCGCATCAGCCATCCGTCGGGCGCGCCGCAGGCGTATTCGGAACACAGCGTCGACACCTCATCGCCGGTATGCGGCGGGCTGCCCAGAGGCAATTTCATTTACAGCCAGGATACTCTCGGCGCCACCGAGGGCGGCAGCAGCGGCTCACCGGTGGTCGACTCGGCGGGCAGGATCGTCGGCCAACTCTACGGCGCCTGCGGGTTTACGCTCGAGGTATGCGATTCCGAGGAGAACTGGACCGTCGATGGCGCCTTCGCATCGTACTTTTCGAACGTCGAGGATATCCTGGATCCGGCAGGTGGCGGCTGCACGCCCGCGCCTGAAATCTGTGACGATAATGTCGACAACGACTGTGACGGCGATGTCGATGACAACGACAGCGATTGCCAGGGCGGGAACGGCCTGCCCTCAGGCGCGCCCTGTACCGACAACTCGCAATGCACTTCGGGCAACTGTCGCGGCAGGCCCGGCGCGCAGACCTGCAGGTAAGTCACACGGTTCGAGATACCGAGGGTCGGGACAAGCGCCGGGAATCGCCCCGGCGCTTGTTTCCGACTGTCAGGTAAACGGCCCGCGATTCTCATTCCCTCATCTGGTACATCTGACGGAAGATGCGCCATTTGCCGTCTTCCTTCCTGAGCACGGTCATGTATTCGCTGCGGGAAGTTTTCTGATCGACGACCTTGCCCGCGTCGACCGTATCCCAATCGAGTGTGGAATTGCCGGTGACGATTGCCAGGTCCCCCTGAACGTAAGTCTCCTGACCTGAGACCTCGTAGCCTCGAATCGGATAGCTCCTGTCTGTATTGGGAAACCAGAACTCACGAACGGCTTCTTTTCCGTTCAATCTGCCGACGTCTGTGCCTGGAACGAAGAGCTGCACGTCCTCCGAGACCGCATCCATAACCTTTTTCTCGCTCCCTTCGAGCCAAGCCGCGCGGTAATCGGCAAGCGCCGACTCAACGGCTGCTTCGGCTTCCGCGGGGCTTTCAGCCAACAAAAAAGCCGGAAAGCTGATCGTTACGATGAACACCAACATCCGCAATTTAGAATCAATCCTCATGCTGCTTAACTCCTGGAGCGAAATTGTGCGTGTCAATTGTAGGTTGGGACAGCACGGAAGATTGGCGCGGCACTGCGCACCTTAGATCGAATCAGAAAAATTCGCGATGAGGCGAAAGATCGTTTGGTCGGTGAAACCAGGGGTTGACGGACTTCAGTGTGACTCCATCAACCGTTTTGGGTCCGCCACACCGAGAAAGATGCCCATCGTCTCGCTATCGAGGTCCATAAGCTGGTCACACAGCACGGGATCCTGTTCGTAGTCGTCGGGATTCGCTTCATATCCACGGATGGCCGCGTTGCGTATGGCGCCCACTTCCCCCACCGTACCCAAGTCGGACAGATAGGCGATAACGGGTGATTCGTCCAGCTCGATCATGGACTCAGGAGCTTTCATCCAGGTCGGCATTTGGCACACGCTCACCTGGGTCGACATGCGCGCCTTGCGGGCCAGGTAGAGGGTTGTTTCCTTGTCCGCGCCCATGGCTTCCATCACCTTGCGTTCGAGGCCGTATCCGAGCGCCTTGGTTATCAATGTCTTGCCGGTTGCCTGCATGGTTCCGGCCAGCGTCAGGCACGCTTCCACGTACTCGCTCCGATCTTCGAGCACCTGTGCCTCGCAAAGATCGAAAAGCCCCACAAATGACAGGTGCCGGAGCATCGAGGACACCGTCCAGGCCATGGAGAAAGCCCGCAGGTGCGCCGGTTGGCCAATGGCGGGCTCGTGCGCCGGCCGATATTCCTCTTCAAATGCCTTCAGCTCCTGGTAAAGCTCGAGCGCGTCACCTCCGTAATAAGTCTCGATGCGGGGGGCGCGCGACGCGTCAAGTAACGCGTGCCGGTTTGCCTTGTTATCCTGAACGTCGAACGGTGCAAATGTCCCCACCGCAACGCCGGCCGCCTTGAGGTACACGGCTGCGTTGTCAGGTGCCGATTCGATCAATCGATCGCCGATATGGGTGGACGCGCAACCGGGAATGTCCGGAATCTCGTGACATGCATCCAGCAGCAGCCACAGGGTGTGGGTATCGCGAGGCTCGGCCGCGATGATGGCCGTCAATAGCCGTTCGCCCTCGGCGCGAAGTTCCGGGTCACTTTCGCGAATGAAATTGCCGAGGAAGTGCAGTGCGGCTGCAGTGCGTATCCAGGTGATTTTGCTTTGGCTGAGCAACAACCACATGTCATGGTAATGCTGTTGGCTCAATGCCCGGTTGACGGGATCTTCGAGCATCAGGTTCGGATCCGAGATGAGGCTGCGGTCGGTCTGCGGCCAGGCTGGACTGGCCATCACTGCGGCAAGGATCACAAGCCCGCAGAATTTCAGGGGTATCCCGATTTTGGATCGGTGATGAGCGGCGCTATTCAAAGGTAGAGAAAATCCAACTGAAACCCGGTCCTGCAATGAAGCATAACAAGAAGGTTTGGATCCACTGAATATTTATCGCTGCCAGGTGGGAGGATTTCTAACAAACCCTCACCTACACTTGGAGTACAACTGCCTGCCAGTCCTTTCCTGGGAGTAGTCCAGTGGCCCAAAACCAACCCCCCAAACTCGGCCAATTTCGCCTGGTCGCCCGCACCGATGTCCCCGACTTTCGGGATTTCATGTACGAGCCGGCCCTGATCAATCTCAAGCCGAAGCTCGAAGTTCCTGACAACCTCAACATCCGCCACCAGGGCAGCAGCAACGCCTGCACCGGCTTCGCGCTTGCCGCGGTGATTGACCGGCTGATGCTGGAGGCCGGATTCGATGCTCCCGTCAACGTCAGCGCGCTGATGCTGTATGACATGGCACGAAAGTACGACGAATTCCTGGATGAGGATGACCTTGGCTCAAGTTGCCGCGGCGCCATCAAAGGTTGGTACAACATGGGCGTGTGCCGCGAAGAACTCTACCCTTTCGATCCGAAGCTCGGCAAAGGCTACACCCTCGAGGCGGCCAAGGACGCGCGCAACAACACCATCGGCGCGTACTATCGCCTGGGCCGGCGCATTTCCGACTACCACGCAGCCCTCACCGAAGTCGGCGCGATCTATTGCTCGGCAACCGTCCACAAGGGCTGGAACAAGCCCGATCCGCAAACCGGCGTCCTCCAATTGAAGAACGAAGTCGACGGCGCCCATGCCTTCGCCATCGTCGGCTACGATGACAAGGGCTTCTGGATTCAGAATTCCTGGGGGGACAGCTGGGGAAAGAACGGCACGGCCCTTTGGACCTATGAGGACTGGCTCATCAACATCCAGGACGCGTGGGTATTCCGCATGGGCTTGCCGACGCCGCAGATCTGGCACCTGCCGCAACGGAGCGGGCGAAACGTCACTGCGATCGAAAAAGCCCCCACGCCAACGCGCTCGGAGATCGCCGGGCATTTCGTGCACATCGATGATGGTCACTTCCATGACGGCGGGCGCTACTGGAGCAACCTCGACGACGTCAAGATGACGGCCGATCTGGTCGCCAATTCGAACGATTACGATCACCTGCTCTTCTACGCCCACGGCGGTCTCAACAGCCCCGAAGCATCGGCCAGGCGCATCGCGGCCATGAAGGAGACCTTCAAGTGCAACCGGATCTACCCCTATCACCTGATGTACGACACGGGCTTGCTGGAAGAGCTCAAGGACGTCATCTTCGGGCGGCGCGAGGAGGCCGCCCAACGCGCCGCCGGGCTCCGCGACATCATGGACAAGATCCTGGAAAAATCATTGCGCGTACCGGGCCGCGCCATGTGGCGCGAAATGAAGGCCGGCGCGCAGCTGCCGTTCATCGGGACCAACGCGGGCTCGCAGGCGCTTCAGGCATTTATCGACGCATTCCGGGCATCCGAAAAGCCGAAAAACATTCACCTGGCCGGCCACAGCACTGGCATGATCCTGCTCACCTTCCTGCTGCAGCGCCTGTCGGTGATGGCGCCCGACCTCAGGGTGCACACGGTCAGCCTGCTGGCGCCGGCCGGCACGGTCGATCTTTTCACCGAGCTCGTGCAGCCGTTCCTGAAGGCGCCGCAGCCCCAGTTCCGGATCTCGGAGATGACCATCTACAACCTGACAGACGAACTGGAAAGGGACGACACCGTCGCCGCGGCTTACGGCAAGTCACTGCTGTACCTGGTTTCCCGGAGCTTCGAGGAATCGCTGCCCGAGCGGATCCTGGGCATGCAGAAGTACAGTGAGGTGGTGGAGCGCCGAAACCTGCCGCGCCTGACGGTGCACTACTCCGAAGGCGACGTGCCGGGCGCGCGGGTGACGGCGAGCGAAAGCCATGGCGGGTTCGACAATGATCCGTTGACGATGAACCACGTGTTGCGGCGGGTTGTGGGAGGTAATCCGACTCTGCAGTTCACCCGAGAATCCTTAAGTTACTGACGCTCGTAAAGTTTGCCTCTGGAGCTTCGAAAATCATTGCACGTATGCGCTCCTGTACAAGACCGAGGTGATCCATTTCCTTTGAAAACTCCCGAAATCCCAACTGGTGGAACCAAAAGGCTCCAATGCAAATTATAAGGGCGCCCACACTGGGGCGCCTTACCGCTAAGCAATTGATTTTAAGCGTTCACACCCGCCCCCGTTACGCAGCAGGCCTTCGGCACATGCGATAATAACCAGGCCGGCGACCGCGCCCAGCCCGAACCTGCGATCATCCCGACGAACAATCATGAACATCTTTTCCCGATTCGTCCGGGCCGCCCTGTTGCTGGCCGCGCTTGGCGCCGCCACACCCGCTGTTGCCCGGGACTCGTCCCCTGCGATGGACTGGTCCGTCGACCACTGGCGATTCCAGACTTCGCTCTACACCAGGCATTTCGACCGCGAGCCCGATCATGACAACACCCAGCAGCTCATCGATTTCATGGTCTTCAACCCCGACGGCTGGCACGCCGGGCTGGCCTTCTTCGAGAACTCATTCGACCAGCCCTCGCAGTACCTGTACGTGGGCAAGGCGTGGGAACTGGGCCGGTCGGGCAGTTTCTACTGGCGCCTGACCGGCGGCCTGCTCCACGGTTACAAGGACGAGTACCAGGACAAGATCCCGTTCAACGGCCTGGGCGTGGCGCCGATCCTGGTGCCGGCGCTGGGCTTCCGGCACTGGCGCTTCTTCGCCGAATACCATCAAGCCGGGCTGGCGGCGGGGATGATCACGGTGGGCTTCAATTTCAGCCACGGAAGTTCCCGCAAGGACGACTGAGCACCGTCCGTCCGGGGATGCCCGTTCGTTAGGCTAACAATTGTCATGGGAGAATAGAATAAAGGGGTCAGAGCCCTTTTTGATGCCACTAGAGTCTTGGAATGACACAATCAAATTTCCCGGCTCGCCGCTTTCAGATGGTCGACGTCTTCGCCGAGCAGCTCCTGTATGGGAATCCCCTGCCGGTCGTGGTGGACAGCGACGGCCTGAGCGGCGAGGACATGTTGCGAATTACGCGCTGGATGAACCAGTCGGAAACGACCTTTCTTCTCCCGCCCTCAGACCCCAAGGCCGACTACCGTGTGCGGATTTTCACGCTGGAGCGCGAGCTGCCCTTCGCCGGGCACCCGACCCTGGGTACGTGTTACGTGTGGTTGCAGCACGGCGGGCAACCGAACAACCCGGAACTGATCGTGCAGGAATGCGGCGCCGGGCTGATTCCCATCCGCCGGCAGGGCAAGCAGCTGGCCTTCGCGGCACCGCCGCTCCAGCGTTCGGGGCCGGTGGAGGATGCCAAGATCGAGGAAGTCGCCAACGTCCTGCGCATTTCCCGTCGCGAGATGGTCGACATCGAATGGGTCGATAACGGGCCGGGCTGGATCGGGGTGCTGCTCGGCTCAGCCAAAGCGGTGCTGGAACTGGACCCCGCCGGGAGCCACGAGGCCACCATCGACATCGGCGTGGTGGGGCCGTATCCGCAAGGCCATGAATTCGCCTTCGAGCTGCGCGCTTTTTACACCGACCAGAACAACAGCATGAGGGAAGACCCGGTCACGGGAAGCCTCAATGCCTCGGTCGCACAATGGCTGATCGCCAGCGGCCGCGCGCAGCCGCCCTACATGGCGCACCAGGGTACCTGCCTGGGCCGTTCGGGTCGCATTCACGTTGCCCAGGAGGGCGGTGAAATCTGGATCGGCGGGCGCGTGATCAGCCTGATAGAAGGGACTTGCTCCGTCTGAGGGTTCGTCAAATTCCCAGCGCCGGAGCCGTCAAAGCCTGGTACCCGGGTTGCAACAACTATGAGCATGGGACGAACCGTGCATCGAGTGTAATTGTCAGTTGACCTCTGCCCATTGCCGGCACGCCTCGATCCGGCTGGTCCCCTTGCGCTCCCGCAACAAGCACAGTGGATCAGCCGCGAGTCTCTGCCACTCGGTGACTGCTCGTTCGAACAGGGCGCGGGTCTCATCCAGCAGGAAGCTGCCATCGCGGCGGCAGCAGTCCCACAGGTTTCGCATCAGGTTGTAGCACAAGGTGGCCTGACCTCCGATGACCAGGTAGTCAAGGTCGTTCAGCGGATCGCCGGGGTCCTGATCCAGCCACAGCTTGGTAGCCATCGAGGCAGCCCTGTCCACGATTCGAGCCAATTCCGGCGGCGGGGGCCAAGCCTGGCGCCGCGCGAGTTCAGCATGCAATGGGTCCTGTGCGGATGGGGCGTCTTGCAGCGTGAAAATCTCGTTGCACACCACGCGGTCGCGCAGGTCCGCACGGCTGTAGGCGGTGGAATAGCCCAGGCCTCGAATCCGGTTCATGTAGATGGTGGACGTCAAGGCCGAAGTTGAGGTCGCGCGCAGGCTGGCCATTCTCATCAAGTTGCCAACGCGCAGCTTGGCCAAATAGCGATCGGGATTCTTCTTCCAGCGCGGGATGACGTTTTGAAGTGCCTCGACGGTGCGATTTCGGCTGACCTTGACCGTGACCAGCAACAGCAAAACACCGATCAGCACCAGCAGTGGAATGATCACCTGCACCACCACCAAGCCCGCTTGCGTCAGCCAGCGCATACTGAAAAACCAGGTATCCAGGTCGAACGCGCCGAGACGCTTCAGCTCAAGCACGTTGAGATAAGCGCTCCAAGCCAGGAGAACCATCATGACCCAGCCCACGACATTGAGTGTTCTCAGCGAAATCTTGTTAAGAAAGGCCTGCAGGCCCCTGACGGGCGCAGGTGAAAGCCCGGTGGGCAAGTCGTCGCCGCTTCTGCCAAATGCAATTCGGGGAAAAAAAGAGGCCTTGCGCACCGGTGTATCGGAAATGATAAGCAGATCCAGCTCATCGGAACTCACCGAAACCGGCTTGCGATGGCTACCCTGAGTGACCTTTCCCGTCATCCAGGTCGCCCACTCCCGGGGCAGCGCCGGGTCGCCCCGGTGGGTCACCCGTATGCCGCATTCCTGCGTGTTTCGTTCGGTGACCCTGGTTTTGCGGCGGTTCAGTGCCAGCAAGGTGCTGGTGATGCCCTGGTTGTCGTAAACGCCACCATCCATCAAGGCGAAATTGGCCTGGCGCGTATCCGTGTTGCGCTGCAACGCGGCACGCACTTCCTCGCAAGTGGGGCGCGCCAGCACTTTACGTTGGCGGCGATCCCAGCGGTCGTCCGGCCAGTGGAAATCGTCGGGGAAAAACAACGGTTCCATGCCGACGGGAATGCACGACGACGCCGCCATGATGTCGGCGAGGCGAATCTTGCGGGCGTGCTCGAAGCAGATCGACACGTTGCCGTTGCCGATCAGGCAATGATACTCGCTGACCTGGAATCGGAACGCCGAGCCGGTCTTGAACTCGGTGGCGTTGAAGATCATCTCTTTGAGGTGCCCTTGCCGTGGCTGGTCGAGCAGCAGGTCGAAGGTCAGCGTCCCTCCTTCGACGAACTCACCGAAAAAGCGATTGAAATACCGGCTGTGATAGATGTTGGCCAGCGAGGTGATCAGGTCCCGCCGGCCGGAAGGCGCAGGCGGAATACGGGCGGTAATCCGTTCCAGCAGTTCCTCGACGACGTTCAACTCGGGCAGAAACTCGTAGAAGTCATCGAAGAAGTCCTGAAATGTCCGACCGAAGCGCTGCGAGAGCGCGTAGCCCAATCCGGGCATGCTGCCCCCGGAGACGGTGGAAATGATTTCGACCCGCTCCAACAGGCCGAGGCGGTCGAGCATGCCCATGGTGCCGAGATGAAAACCCACGGCCCGAACCCCCCCGCCCGACAGCGATAGGGCTATCTTATCGATACGACCGGTGATGGCGCTCGGCGAGGCATCCGCGTGGGGATGTGAAGCCGTGTCGTGGTCCTGCCGCTCCAAGCCTGTGTACTCTTGTTCCATTGGAATGCCGACGCCGGAACTTCGACGACAATATCCAAACGAGAGACCTTGGCGAGCATCTTGTCCCGGGTGACCAGCGTCGCCTTCAGGTGCCGGTCAAATCCGCCGCATAATACTAACTCATGGCACAATCCGGCAAGGTAACTGAATCGGAGGGGCCGTGCTCTCGTTCTTGAAGGAACTGCGTGACCGAAAAGTCGGCAAGGTTGCCGTTGTCTATTTGGTCGGCGGCTGGCTGCTGATTCAGGTTGCAGACGTGATGTTTCCCGCCCTTGGCCTGCCGGCCTGGACTGTAACGCTGGTTGTGGCGCTGTTGATCATCGGCTTTCCGATCGCGCTGGTCCTGGCCTGGGCCTACGAATCGACACCGGATGGAATCCGCTTGGACCAGCGCTCGGCCGCCAGTTCAGATCCTGTGGATTTGGACGCTACGGCGGAAGCCCTCGACAAACCGCGAGAGAAGTCCATCGCCGTGCTGCCCTTCGTCGATTTGAGTCCGTCGCGCGACAACGAATACTTTTCAGACGGCTTGACGGAAGAACTCCTCAACGTACTGACATCCGCAAGCGATCTCAGTGTTTCTTCCCGTACTTCCTGCTTCACTTTCAAAGGCAAGGATGTCGACATCCGGACGGTGGCCGAGAAACTGAACGTGTCATACGTGTTGGAAGGCAGCGTACGAAAAGCGGGCAACCAAATTCGCATTACTGCGCAGTTGATCGAAGCGGCCGGAGATACCCATTTATGGTCCCAAACCTACGATCGGGAACTCGAGAATATTTTTGAAATTCAGGACGACATCGCGCAGGAAATCGCCAGGACGCTTCGCGTCAAGATGGACCCCCAGGCGGCTGCGGAGCTCAAGGCGGCAAGCGCAAAAGCCTACGACCTGTACCTGCGCGGCAGGGACTTTTACCACAAATTTGCCCCCAAACCGCTGCAGTACGCCATCGAGATGTTTCACAGGGCAACCGAGCTGGACCCGGAATTCGCGCGAGCAGCGCTACGGGGATGCCAGGCAGGCTTTTAAGCGCGCGATCGACATCGACGGGAAAGATTTCGAGGCGCACTACCATCTGGGGCGTGCCTATTTCCATGAGAACAATCTTGAGGACGCCCTGAAATGGTTTGAGAAAGCGGCGATCCTGTCACCGGATGATTTCAATGGGCCCCTGGTCGCGGCACCGATTTACAGGAAGCTGGGGCAAATAGACAAGGCCCGGGCCGCGGAGGTCCGCGGTCTGGAAAACGCAGAGCGGTATTTGGAATCGCATCCCGACAATGCCCGCGCGTATTTTCTGGGCGCATGGCCCTTGTATGATTCGGGTGAAAAGGCCAAGGCTTACGAATGGGCGGAGCGGGCCCTGGCCATTGATCCGCATGATGGTTCAACGCTGTACAACCTGGCGTGTTTTTACGCGAATACCGGGGAGCTTGACAAGGCGCTGGATTGCCTGGAACGGGGCGGAATTCATGCACTGGAGTGGATGGCCGTCGACCCCGACCTGGACACCATCCGGGACGAGCCTCGTTTCAAGAAAGTCGTCGAGCGGCTGAAGGAAGTTAAGGGGTCAGAGTAAAGGGACAGAGTAAAAGCACGTCCCCCTGGTCGTTGCACATTCGCAGCAGTTTGGACGCGGACAGCAAGCCAAAAAGGGCTCTGACCCCTTCATTCGATCTAAGGCAACTTGCGTTGAATCAGTCGCAGTGCCACCAGCGCCACAAATCCGGAGTGAAGGCTGTAGATGATCAGGGCGGTTCGCACATCCATGCTCGCGTCGTCCAATAGAAGGACCAGGGGCAGCACACCAGCCGCGATGCCAAAGCCACCGATCAGGCGCGAGAAACCGTTTTCCTGCCGAAGCAGATCGAGCCCCCACAAGACGAAGGCAACCGCAGTCGCTGCCGTGCCCAGTCGAGCAAAGGCCTGGTTGCTCTCCCAGGCAAATACGAATAGCGCGTGGGGGATGTCCTGCCCACGTTCGGCCAGCGCGGGCACGATAAATCCATTGACGGTGCCTGCAATGATATGTGCGAAGTAGTTGAGCCCGTATGCCACCAGCGCGGCGAGGATCAGCAGGCGCCCCAGGTCGCGGCGCATGCTGTAATAGCACAATCCGAAAAACGTGCTGCTG
>Ga0302046_10005601_pt1 | contig 11044 bp, 9 predicted proteins | sample RVTome_11_FD_200261 | JGI IMG/M metagenome (GOLD analysis project Ga0302046, IMG submission 200261) | Soil microbial communities from uranium-contaminated site in the Upper Colorado River Basin, Wyoming, United States - RVT147D111 (version 2) ... | reverse complement strand
CCACCGCAACGGTACGCAGCGCAGCGGCCGGACAGTTGAGCCGGACCATGCGCGCGTTCTCCTCGAGTGGCTCGAAACAGTGGATGGACCGGCCCGGATACTCGCGCGCGAACCATGCAGCGGCCAGCCCGATGTTGGCGCCCACGTCCAGGATCACGCCGTCGCCCGGCGCTCGCGGTGTGCGGTAGACCGCGCGATGGAACAGGTTGGGCAGGTTCGTGATGTCGCCGAAATTGTCGCGGAACCAGAGCGGCCCGTTCTTCAGCCGGACGGCGTACACGCGTTGCGGATCGTGGCGGCCGAGACCGAAGCGAACACGCACGTTCCGCGTCTCGTGCCAGAAAATCGCGAGTGCGGCACGCACGTCCTCGCCCAGCTCGAACGCACAACGCCAGAACGCCACGAGCTTGCCCATGGCGATCGGCCTCAACCGCGCGTCGAGCGGACGGCGGTTGCCGTCGCGTCCGTCACCGCCGATCCTGCCGTTCGGGGCCGCAGCGCGCCCGCTGTTCCCGTGAGGTATCCGATCAGCTCGCCGAACATCCAGACCGACGTGACGAACAGCAGTGCGGGTGTGCAGCGTACGATCTGTTCGCGATGCCGTCCGCGACTGCTCAGATTGCGTATGGCGCGCAGTGTGAGCACGGGCGGCATCAGCAGCGACGCCGCGGCCAGCACCAGACGGCGAACCAGAGGCGCACCGGCGACTCGTGTGCTGGCGAACAGCCGGCCGAACGCGTACCTGTCGCGCAGCACGTCACGCATCGTGAGCGGCCGGTATTCGCGCACGATGATGCGCGGATCGAACCAGAGCGTGTGGCCGGCAGCGCGCAGCCGGTCGTGCACCACGTTCTCGTGGAACTCGGCGGACCACGCATCCGCGATGTCCTGCAGTACAGCGCGCTTGTACGTGACATTGCAGTCCGTGAGACCGTGGGCCGGTCCTTCCGGCAGGGGATTCATGTACCGGCTGTAGTCGGCCAGGTACACTGCCCAGTCGAGGGCGCCATCCGTGCTGCGGCCGGGTGCGAAGCCCTTCTCGACGGCGCCACCGATGACCGCGTGTGACCCGGCATGCGCCGCCACGATCCGCGCACACCAGTCCGCATCGGGCATGCAATGGTCCTCGAGGAATGCGACAATGCGTCCGCTCGCCCTGGCCGCGGCCAGACTGCGCAGCTCGGCGGGCGTACGCCGGCCTGCGAGCGGCAGGAAGGTGACGCGCGGACAGCGCGGTCGCAATGCGGCGATGTCGTGGATTGCGTCGTCGCAGGGCACGAGGATCTCGAAGTCCGGTGATTCGACCTGGCGGTCGAGTGCATCGAGACAGCGCAGCAGCGCGGCCCGGCTGGTGAACATGATCACAGTCACGCTGAGCGCCGGCGAGCCTGCCGCCGTCATGCGCCGGCCGCTCCGGGCGAGGTCTCGTTCAGTGGTGTTGCGGCACAGGCGATCTCGATTGCACGCAGGCCGTCCTTGCCGGTCGCAATGACGGGCGTAAGGCCGGCCACGGCGCTGGCGAAAGCTTCGAACTCACGCCTGAAGCTGCGCGCCACGACCCAGCGATAGGAACGCGCGTGTTCGCCGACCATGGTGCCGAGGAACCCGTGCCTGCGGGTGTGCGCCCGGCCACCGACGCGGTCCGTCCACGTGACCTCGGTGCGCATCGGGAAACAGGTTGCTACGATCTTGCCGAGTGAACCGACCAGCTCGATGCGGAACTCGTAGCGGCCCCATTCCGTCCAGCTGGCGTGCAGCGTTGCGACCTGCCCGTGCGGCGAGCGCAGCAGCAGGAAGCCGTTGTCCTCGGCGCGGCCGTACTGCCAGACACGACCGGTTGCGAACCCCTGCACCTGCTCCACCTCGCCGAGGAACCAGCGGACCAGATCGATGAGGTGAATGCCGTTGTCGTGCAGCGCGCCGCCACCCACGACACTCGCGTCCTTCACCCATGGCTGATTGTGGCCGGTCGCCGAATAGCCGGCATAGGCGCGGATGTGACTCAGCTCGCCGATGCGCCCCTCAGCCAGCAGGTGTTTCGCCAGCGCGAATGAAGGATAGAACCGGTAGTTGAATCCGACGGCCAGGGTGCGATCGTGTCGGTCCGCCGCCTCGATCATTGCACGACATTCGTCCGGCGTACGCGCGAGCGGCTTCTCGCACAGCACGTGCTTGCCCATCTGCACCGCTTCAATGCACATCTCCGCGTGCAGCGACGGCGGCGTCGATATGATGACCGCATCCAGGTCGGGCCTCGCCAGCAGGGTGCGCCAGTCGCGGTCGAATACGGCATTGTTGCGGCTGGCAATCGCGGTTGCCCGCTTCGGGTCGATGTCACTCACGGCGATCAGCCGCGACTTCGTCCGCGCCAGTGCCGCTGCACGCACCACACCGATGTCGCCACAGCCGATCAGGCCGTAGCGGAGGGTTGCGGTCCGCGCATCCTCACGCGCCGCTGTCTGATTCATGAGTTCGTTCCCGCAGGTTCATGGTCCGTCGAATGCCATCCGACACATTCGTGGAAGGCACCCAGCCGGTGAGCGCTCGCAGCCTCGCGTTCGACACCGGCTCGTACTGCAACGTCTCCGGCCGTTGCGGCAGCGCACCGAAGCGCAGCCGTTGGTCCGGTATGCCCAGCAATGCGGCCGCCTGCTCCGCGAACGCGCGGATCGACGTGAGCCGGCCGCTCGCCAGATTCACGATCACGCCCGGCTCCGCCTGCACCAGGGCGAGCCGCAGCAGACCTTCCGCCACATCCTCGACGTAGACGAAATCCGTCCGTTGCGTACCCGACGTCAGCGGTATCGCCGCGCCGGTCGCTGCCGCCTCGATCAGGGTGGGCAGCAGTCGCCCGTCGTGCTCGCCGGGGCCGTACACCATGAACAGGCGAGCGGTCAGGGCCGGCAGCCGGTGCGCAACGGCACAACCGGCCAGTGCGCGCGTGCCCGCGAGCTTGCTGCGCCCGTACATCGTCGTGGGCGCTGGTTCCGCGTCCTCGTGCAGGTCCCCCCCGATCGGCCCGTACTCGAGCTGTGAGCCCGTATGCACCAGCGCCTGGCCACGCCACGCGGGATCGCGGTGTGCCGCCACGGCCGCGCAGAGCACGCCCACGAAACCGGCATTCACGCGATGCGCCGGACCGGCTTCCCGTTCTGCATGGTCCACGCCATACCCGGCCAGGTTGAAGGTGACGTGCGGACGGACGGCACGCAGCAGCGCGGCGACGCGCGCATCGTCGCACACATCCACTTCGACAATCGTAGTGCGTCGCTGCGGTCCGGCCTCGAGCGTGGCCGCCGCGTCGCGGTCGCGCACCGCGAGCGTCAGCTGTGCGCCCGCATCGCCCAACCGCCGGGCGACCCACGAGCCGATGAACCCCGTCGCACCAAAAACGAGCACGCGGGCGGCAGCCCACGCGTCGAGATCCGCGCGCTCAGTGGGCACCCGCCGACTCCGTGAGCAGCCGTTCCGCCTCCAGCGGCCCGGCCACGACGCGAAACCTGCCGTTCGTGTTCGTCGTACCGTCCACGATCCAGACCGGCCGGTCGCGATAGGCCTCGAGCAGCTGGCGCCGCACGTCGTCCGAACGGTCCCACGCGTAGACCGGCGCAGCACTCTCCAGATCCACCGGGTTGTACACGGCGGCCGACATGTAGTCCGGGAAGCGACGGCCGCGGACCAGCACCAGGCTGCGTCCGAACCCGTGCTCCGCCTCGAGTCGCCGGATGTCCGGGCGCATCATGCGATAGTGATGGTACTTGTCGGCCGAGCGCCACGGCATGAACACGACGAGCGTGCCTGCGACGAGGATCATGGCGGCCAGCATTGGCCGTGCTCGATCGGCGTGATCCGCCAGCACCTGCGACACCACTGCCAGACCTCGCGCCGTCAGCGCGACGCATGGCACCAGGATGAGGTACCAGTAGCGGGCCCCGAAATCAGGACCGCCGCTGAACCAGAAGAACGCATGCGCCGCGATGATCGAGCCGATCGCGGCCAGCATCCACACGTCCGCGCGACGACGGGACCGCGAAACGGCGAGCAGCGCAATCAGCAGCAGTGAGCCCGCACTCCAGCCGAGCAACTCGATGTTCACCTGATAGAGGTTCAGGTTGGTGTTGACGATGACGTCGATGGCGCCGTGACCGGGAAACGGATCGAGACCCGGCCAGCCGAGGCCACGATCCGGGCCGAACCCCATCGCGAACGAGCCCGGACCGAAGCGCGCTTCCGTATACGCCATGATCGGGAACAGCATCGCGCGGCCCGTGAAGTGGTGGTTGTACGGCAGCGTGATCGACGCCGTCGCCATCGAAACCACAGCCATGGTCGCGAGCAGTCCGACTCGCCTCATTCGTGTTCCCGTTCCGCCCAGCGTCCAGAACCCGAGCAGAAGTGCGGCCACGAAGCCTTCGAGTGGCCGCAGCAGCGCAAGCACGCCCAGTGCCACACCGGCTGGAACGGTCCACAGGGCTGCGCCGGTCCGGCGCAGCCGCGCGACCGCCACTGCGCCCGCCAGCGCCACGACGAGCGTCAGCTGATGCGACATGAAGCTCATGCCGAGAAACAGAAACCACGGTGAGGCGCAGAGAAGGATCGTCGCAATCCTCGCCGTGGTCGTGTCGTAGATCGCACGCAGCAGGACGTAGGCGAGCCACACCGCGAGTCCGCTCAGCAGCGGGTTCACCAGCCACGGCACGCCCAGCAATGAACCGGCCGCCAGAACGGCCGGCCAGCCCGGTGGCACCGGCGAATACCAGCGCGTGGCCTCGTAGGTGAACAGGTCGATGTCGAACGCCTCCGGCACCGGCGGCAGCGGCAGCTCGAGCAGTCCGCGCGCGAAGTATTTCGCGTGCAGCAGGTACGCAACTTCATCAGGAACGTGCGGGTGTCGTTCGTAGACGAAGAAGCAGAGCAGCGCCGTGACGAGCACCGCCCAGAGTGCCGCGCCCAGGACGAATCCATCCGTACGGAAGAAACCGCTCTCCGCTTCCTCGCTGCCGCGCCACGCCTCCAGGCGGCGACGGATGGCCGCTACCAGATCCCGCGGTGCAGCCAGTGCGGCCAGGATCACCGTGGCCAGCTGCAGCAGCTGGAAATACGTGGCCAGCACGATCTCGCTCGCGTATCCGACCGGACTGCGCGAAAGTGTCGCCGCACCCGCCGTGAAGACGAGAGCCACCGCGACGAGGCGCCCGGTCGACGCCGGCGCAGAGATACGCGCGCGCAGTGAAGGCAGCACGCGGAACAGGGCGACGCCCACGATCAGCGACTGAATGGCGAGGAATGCGAGCCAGGGTCGGTGCGCGGGCGAAAGCAGCAGCGACGGCTCGACGTAGTGCTGATACCCGATCAGCGGGCCGGCACGCATCAGCTGCAGCGTCACGGCCTGGCCGACCAGCGCCAGACCGCTCCAGCGCAGGAATGCCAGCCGGCCCGGCCTGCCGAACAGTGCAATGAGTGCGAACGCTGCGGCCAGCGCGAGCGGCACCACGAACGTGCCGCCCAGCGACCCCTCCGCATCGCGGAACGTGCGCGCCGTCACCGCCCAGACCAGTGCGGCCCCCGCGAGCACTGCGCCGGGAACGCGCACGAAATGCGTCAGCGCCGGGCCCGCGATGCCGCCGGCGCCACTCGTCCGAGTACGGCTGCCAGCGCGGCCCTGGCCGCCGCCGCATCCGGTGATTCCGACAGGTCGGTCGATTCGTGCGGGTCCATGCGCAGCTCATACATCTCGAGCTCACCATCACCGTTCACGATCAGCTTCCAGGGATCGGCGTACAGCGCACGCACGTCGCCCCGGCTGACCGGGTACGCCGGCGGATTGCCGGACGCAAAGCTGACGGTCGCGAGCAGTGTGTCTACACGAGTGTTCGCAATCGCGTCCGCCTGCCCGAACAGCGACTCGCCCGGCAGCAGCGCCGGCCGACCCAGCACGGCCAGGATGGAGGCCGGGACGTCGCGCAGGGAAACCCAGCGCGACACCCGCTCGCCTCGCGGCAGCCGCGCCGGATAGTGCATCAGCAGTGGCACGTGCAGCGCGCGTTCGTACAGACTGGCACCGTGCGTGAAGAGCCCGTGCTCGCCGAACTCCTCACCGTGATCGGACGTGATGATCACGAGCGTGTTGCGCAGTACGCCGCGCCGCTCCAGCTCGTCCAGCAACATGCCCAGCCGGAAGTCGACCCAGGCGATGGCGCCGTCGTACGCATCGATCTCTGCCTGCACCTCGCGCGGCGTGTATTGCCGCCCCGTGAGCAACGTCGGATCGCGGCCCTCGAGCTTCGGCCCGAACAGCGTGTCGAACGGTGCCGGCGGAAGGTAGGGGCCGTGCGCGTCGAAGAAATTGAGGAACGCGAAGAACGGGCGATTGCGGTCGCGGTCCAGCCAGCGCAGGAACTCGTGCTCGACCTGCGGCGCGTGCTTGCGGCCCAGCGGCTGGTCCAGACGCAGCGCATGGCGCCAATTCTGCCGGTTCACGACTGCGCGTAGAAGCGACGTGCTGCGCAGCATGTCGCCCGGCGACCACACGTGATAGTCGTCGTAATGGCTGAAGCCACGCGACAGTCCCGATTCGCGGGCCGTGGCGAACGTGTTCGCCGTGAACCCCGCCGTACGATACCCGAACGACGCCATCACTTCGGCAAGTACCGGGTGTTCGTCATCCAGCCGTGCCGCCCAGTCCGCCGACAGCTCGGGCGTCCAGTGACCGGTGAAGAGGCTGGCATGCGACGGTGCCGTCCACGGTGCCGTCGAGTACGCCCGCTCGAACGCCACACCATCTCTGGCCAGGCGCTCCAGTGTCGGCGTCGTCCGACGGTCGTAACCGTACAGACTCAGACTCGCCGCCCGCACGGTGTCCCAGATGATGAGCAGTACGTTGGGTGATCCGGCCGCCGCCTCCGGCAGCTCGGCCAGCGCCCGCCGCTCCTGCATCACCCACCGCCCGTTCACTCCCAGGAACAGCACGGGCACCATTGCCGCGAGTGGAATCAGTGTGCGCCGCGACCATCGGACGAAGAACGGCGCATACCGCACGACCAGCCACGACGCCTGCATCGCCACACCGGCTGCAACGAGCAGCGCCGCGCCCCTGTGCAGTCGCTGATGCAGAAAGAGAACGCCCGCACCGCCCATCCACATGCACAGCAACAGGACGGCACGCACGACCGTCGTTTTGGGAAAGCGGCCCGCCACCAGCATCACCATGCCGGCGACCATGACGAACAGAATCGTGTACGTGACGGGAGTCAGCCAGACGAACTGGGGATTGAGATGCATGAAGTTGCCGAGCCCGTACCTCGCGACTGCCAGCAGCGCCAGCTCGACAACCGACGTCACCAGTGCCAGGGCCGCCACCATGATCAGGAGATCGATGCCGCGCACCCGGTCCGCAGCCGACATCCCATTTCCGCCCCGCGCACCGCTCACCGGCCCGCCCCTGATGCGCGAGTCCCGCGAACTGTGCCGGCGCGAGGCCAGTCCGCGTCCGCCAGCGCACGGCCGGCGCCAGCCACCTCCGGCGCCGCCGCAAGCACGTCAGGCTCGTTCTGCATTCCGGAATGATTGCGTCGCCGCCGCCGCACCGCTCCTTCGCGGCGTCCGGTCAGCTGCCGACTCAGCGGGCGAAAATGCGTGAAAAGGTGCGCGACACCCACTGCACGGTCATGCGGGTGAGCCCGACCACCCGCTTCCAGAACATCAGAAGGACACCACCGATCGCCGCCAGTGCCGACGCCAGCGGCATGATCGTTTCCGGCCCGATGTACATCCGTCGCCTCCGTGACCTGCATGGCCCGATCCGGGCCGGTCCTGTTCTTTTTGCGTTCCCGGCACCGCTTGCCAGTTCCGGACCACCACAACCAACTCCCAACGGCCGCCGCCGCCGCCCACTCGCGCGGGCTCCGGCGCGCGCGCCCTCGATCGCATCCCGCACTGCGCGCTGCCGCTGCCGGGGGCCACGCAGATGTGAAGCGTGCCTGCCGCATCCGTACGACCGGCCAGCCCCATCCCCGCGCCAGCCGGAAAGCCGTCCACCACCCCTGTCGTATGCGTGGCCAACCTTGTAGCGTTCGCGCAACAAGCGTCGCGTATTGAACTTGCCGCCACACGCGAAGCGAACCCGGCCGAACACGACGGAGCAGGCCGCCCGTGCCGACGAACCGCACAACGACGGAAGGGAAAGTACCATCACGGCGCGACTGGTGGCAGACCGTCCGGCAGACGCTGCCTCACGCCGCCCGGGTCGTGCGTCACCTGCGCCCGACGTTCCGGCTTTCCAGCCTGGCGGAGCTGACGCCGGAATTCATCCGGCGGAACGGGATCCGCGCCCTGCTCTGGGATGTCGACGGCACCTTGACGCATTACCATGGCCGTGATCTGGCGCCGGAGGCTGGAGGGCCAGCCAGCCGGCTGTTCGACCTGCCGGACCTGCGCCACGCGGTGGTGTCGAACTGCGACGACATCCGGTTCGCCGAGCTGGGTCGGATGCTGCCCGGCATGCCCGTCCTCAAGCTCTATGAGAGTGGCGACCAGATCTATGGACGCCGGCTCGAAGGCGGCATCGAAACGTGGCGGCCGGAGCCAGCCGACCCGGCGCACCTGAGTGCCATCCGGAAACCGAACCCGGATCTGATCCGCTTCGCCGTCGCCGAGCTGGGTGTCGAACTCACCGGTGTCGCCATGGTCGGCGACCAGAACTGGACCGACATTGCGGGCGCGAACATGGCTGGAATCCGTTCAATCCGTGTCCCGACGGCCGGCCCGTCGACGTTTCCCTGGCCGCTACGCATCATGCAACGGATCGAAGGTTGGATGCAGCGGGACGGCGGGTGATGACTTTATCCTACAGAGTCGCGAGCGGGGACAGGAACGGGAACCGGAACGGGGCGTCGGGGAGCGGGAAGGGATAGCGTGAGAGCAGGGGCACGGGGGGGTCCGGCGCACTATGTGCAGGGTCCGGGTCGGGGAACGGGTCGAGGGTGGGGGTGCTCGTGCGTGCGATCCTGACGTATCACTCTCTGGATGAGTCGGGGTCGGTGATCTCGGTGGCGCCCGATGTGTTCCGGCGCCAGGTGGAATGGCTGGCGGGGAGCGGGCTCGGGGTGGTCGGGTTGGAGGCGCTCCTCGCTGAGCGGGCTGACGCGGCGCGGTCGGAGTCGAATGACCGTGTAGCGGTGACGTTCGATGATGCGTTCTCGAACTTTGCTTCTGCTGCGTGGCCGGTGCTGGAGGCACACGGGATGCCGGTGACGGTGTTCGTGCCGGCCGGACACGTCGGGGGCGAGAACGGTTGGGAGAGGGGATCGGGTGGTGTGCCTGTGCTGCCGTTGATGGACTGGCGGACACTGGCGGAACTGGCGGGGCGCGGAGTGACTCTGGGGTCCCACGGGTTGAGGCATCCGGATCTGCGCGCCGTGAGTGAAGGAGCTCTGGAGGAGGAAGTCGCGGGTTCGGCGGAGTGGATCCGCCGGGAGACGGGGAGCGAGGCGAGCACGTTCGCGTACCCGTACGGTGCCTGTGACGAACGGGTGGTGCGCATGGTGCGCACGCGCTACGAGGCGGCGGTGACGACGGAGTTCCGCGCGCTGCAGAATGGCGAGGATCCGTGTCGACTGCCGCGACTGGACATGTACTACTTCCGCAGCCCGGGCCGGCTGGAGAGCTGGGGGACGGGTGGGTTCCGGAGGTACGTAGCGATGCGGCGGGGCCTTCGTCGGGTGCGGGAATTCCTGAACAGGGGAAGCAGGCAGTGAACGGTTGCAAGCCACAACTGTCCGTGATCGTGCCCGCGCATCAGGGCTCGCGCGTGCTGCCGCTGTCGCTGTCGGCGCTGTTGCGCAGCGATCTGCCGAAGGATCAGTGGGAGCTGATCGTGGTGGATGACGCGAGCACGGATGACACGGCGCAGGTGGCGGCGCGCTACGCCGACATGGTCGTGCGGTTGCCGACGAAGCCGGGTGGTCCGGCGTACGCGCGCAACCGCGGCGTGGAAGCGAGCCGTGGCGGGATCGTGGTGTTCGTGGACGCGGACGTGTGTGTCCACCGTGACACGCTGCGGCGGATGCTGACGCTGCTGGACGAGCACCCGGACATCACGGCGTTGTTCGGCAGCTACGACTCGACGCCCAGTCATCCGAGCCTGGTCTCGGAGTTCCGCAATCTGCTGCACCACTTCGTGCATCATCGCGATGCGGGCGAAGCGGAGACGTTCTGGGCGGGCTGCGGTGCGATCCGCGCGGACGTGTTCCGTCAGATCGGCATGTTCGACGAGTGGCACTATTCGCGACCGCAGATCGAGGACATCGAGTTGGGCCGCCGCCTGCGCCTGCACGGTCATCGCATCGTGCTGCGGCCGGAAATCCAGGGCACGCACCTCAAGCGCTGGACCCTGAAGGACGTGATGACGACGGACTTCAAGCATCGCGGTGTGCCGTGGACGCAGCTGCTGTTGCAGGAAGGGCCGAACGCATCGGCGAACGTACTCAACGTACGCACCTCGGAGAAGCTGTGCACGACGGCCGCCGGCCTGGGCTGGGTCGCCATCGCGCTCGCCGCTGTGTTCGGTACGCTCTGGCCGCTGCTCGCCCTGCCGCTGATCGGGCTGACGATCGCCATGACGAACCGCGAATTCTACCAGTTCATTGCACGCGAACGCGGCTACCGTTTTGCGCTCGGGATGCTGCCGCTCCATCTGATGTATTACGCGACCAACGTCTTTTCCGTGGTGATCGGCTGGACGCTGCACATGTTGCTGGGTGAGCCGCAGGCGCCGATCACGGTGGTTGCAGGCGTGGGCATGGACCTGAACGTCTGGCCGCCGCGACCGTCTCGACCCGCGGCGGGCGTCTGGAGCCAGACGGCGCAATCGAATGGACACGGTCCGGCGTCGTCATCCAGTACGGCCTCGCCGTCTTCACCAGCGCCGGCCGACGTGCGGCCGACGCCCGTAATTCGTCAACCGCGCACGTGACGGCCGCCGTCGCTCCCGCCGAGGTCGCGTGAAGGCTCCGTTTCGAAGAAAGCAGGACTGCATGACGTCGTG
>Ga0302046_10005600_pt1 | contig 11046 bp, 9 predicted proteins | sample RVTome_11_FD_200261 | JGI IMG/M metagenome (GOLD analysis project Ga0302046, IMG submission 200261) | Soil microbial communities from uranium-contaminated site in the Upper Colorado River Basin, Wyoming, United States - RVT147D111 (version 2) ... | reverse complement strand
AAGTCGACCGGCTGACCGCCGGACCCTTCGACGTCGTCCTCTGCGCCGAGGTCCTGGAGCACCTTCCCTTCACCGACTTGCTTCCGGTCTTGAAAAAGATCCACGCCGTGACTCGGAATCTCCTCGTCGTCGGTCTCCCCCATCCAGGCCCGAGCTTCTCGCTGGCCGTGAAGGTTCCCCTCCTTCCCGGCTCCGCGTACGCGGTGAAGCTCCCCTGGCCGCTACGCCACCGTCCCGGAGGTCCACACCAGTGGGAGATCGGTAAGAGAGGTTATCCTCTGAGGAGGATACGCGGCGCCATGGAGGAAGCCGGATTCGATCTCCTCCGCACGTATATCGTTCCCCCGTCCCCGATTCACAGAATGTTCGTCCTCCGGCGCTCGCAATCGCTATAGACGGCTGGAAGAGAGGGAATCGAACGCCAAGGCGCCTTTGCGTTTCTTTCCCTGCATTGGATTCCGAGCGTTCTTCGGTAGCATCACTCTTGAATTCGGAACACGCTGGCCGCGTCCGGCTCGAGCTCGAACCGGGCTTCCGGAGAGAACCGCTGCGTGTCGAGGAAGTCGCCGTCGGTGATCAAGTAGCGCGCGCCCGACTTGCGCGCGTCGGCGAGGGTGGCCTCCTCGTTCCATTCGAGAACCAGGACCGGTCGAGGCGCGAGCACCGCTCTCGCGACGGCGAGTCCGCCCTGGGGCCGTGAAAGGATCAAAGCGACCGCGTCCTCGCGCGAGGAGCGCTCCTCGACCCAGCGGGACGCCTCGAGGACCGTTTGGAGCCGCGGTCGTGGCTCGTTCATGCGAAGGGCAAAAAAAGCGCTGAACCCGATCTGCGCCAGAGCCAGGACGCCCACCCCGAATTGCGATTTGGGCGGGAGCCACTTCTCGAGCCGCGGTCCCGCGAGTCCCAACCAGACCAGAGCGACGAGCGAGTAAAAGATGAAGTACCGGTGAGCGGGCAAGGCCTGGTAGGAGGCCTGGTACCAGGACTGCGGAAAGACGCCGATCAGAAGAAGAAGCGCGAGAAGACATACCGAGGAGGCCACGAGTGGGAGCTCGCGGGGCCGGCGCCATGAGAAGACGCTCCCGAGCGCCAGGCTGGCGAGAGTCAGGGGGCCGATCGTTTTCATCAGCTCCAGCGGATCGGCGGGCTCCAGCCGGTACTTGAAGGGCGCGTCCGAAAGGGGGACCACTCCGGTGAGGTCGCCCACGAATCGACCGAGCACCAAGAGGGGCGCCGCCGATAACGCCGCCGCGGCAAGCGTGCCCCGGACACCAAGGCGCGCGCACAGGCGCGCCGGCCCCACACGAATGGCTTCGAGGACCAGGACCGCGGGCAGCGTCGACAGGAGAAAGAACGCCGTGTACGCATGCAGAACGAACGTCGTTCCGAGGAGAGCATAGAGAGAAGGCTCCTTCATGACGTCGGCGCCCTTTTTCGCCAGGAGCAGGAAGAAGAGCGGCGCGAGACCCACGCCCAGCGCCTGGCGAGAGACCGAGCTCACGAGAAAATAGAGCATCCAGTAGGAGCCCAGGTACAGGAGTGCGGAGGCGACGCCCCAGGCCCGTCCGGCGAGGAGTTCACCGAGCGCGAAAGCGCTCGCGAACGAGAAACCCGTCCAGAGGAGCGCGAAGAAGAGGATGACCTCGCCCCGGTGGAGCTCATCGGTGACGAGGGCGGCGGTCGCGAGCAGGTAACCATATCCGGTCGGGCTCTGGGTGAAAACCGGATAAACCTGCCAGAAAGGCCGACCTGCGATCGGACCTCCCGAGGCCAGCCGCACCGCCGCCTCCGTCCAGTAGTACGTGTCGGCACCGAACGCGTTGTCGCGCAGCGGCAGGAGCGCGACGCCCAGTCCCGCGAGCGTCAGCAGGATCGCGGCCCAGAAATAGATCCCGGCCGAACGCAGGCCGTGCTCGGAGCGAGCGGTCGTCCGGAGGCGCCAGCCAATCGCCCCTACGAGCACCAGCGTCGCTCCGACGACCCAAGGAAGTGTGAGCGAGTCCGCGAAGCGTAGAGCCACGGAAAGACCCGTGAGCCAGCCGACACCGAACGCGAAGGAGAAGCTCCAGGTCTCGACGCGGCCCCGGAGCGAGTCCGCGCCCAGCATCAGCTCCGCCAGAAGGCGCCCGGGGAGAGCGATCAGACCGCCCGCCCAGAGAACGAGGAGGAGGACGCTCATCAACCTAGCGTAGCTTTCGAGCCGCGAGAAGGCTTCCGTAGCCGAGGTTCCGCAGGATGGGCGCGGTGCGGAGCCGGTCGATCGCTCCCTGAAGGCGCATCCCTCCGGGCAAGAGCGGCGGAAGGTAGGGAATCGGGAGCGTGGGCGCCTCGAACCGAAGGATCTCGAAGCCGGCCTGCTCGACCTGCCGCCGCATCACCCACGGGAACCGCCAGAGGTGGGGAAGGTCCTTGTGGCCGACGTAGCCCTCGTCGACTCCCTCCTTGCCGAGGCTTCCGAGCGTTCGGGCGAGCCCGAGCCAGAAGGCGTACGGGCTTCTTCGGCTGAGCGCCCAGAAGTTGTCTCCGCCCAGGATCACCGTGGCACAAGGGTTGAGGCAGGTAGGAAGACCGAGGACCAGAACGTCGCGAGTGACGCGCCGGAGCTCGGCAAGGCCTCGCTCGAAGCTCGGCAGGTGCTCGAGAACGTGAGAGCTCACGACGACGTCGAAGCTCTCATCCGCGAAGGGCAGCCGCTCCAGGTCCGCGACCTGCAGAGCCACCCGTTCCCCGAGCTCGGCTTCGCGCACCCGCGCGAGGCCGGCGGCAAGGTTGGGCTCGGAGAGGTCCACTCCATTCACGAGAACGCCGCGGCCGGCGAACTCCGTCGCCAGCGCCAGGGCCAGGGCTCCTTCTCCGCATCCCGCGTCGAGGATCCTCGCGTCTTGTCCAAGAAAATCACCGACGCAATCGAGCGTCGTCCGCAAGAGGGCCTGGTGCACGTGGCGCCTCAAAGGGTGAGGAGACTCGAGCCGCTTGTCCCGGATCGCGTCGTGGTAGTCGCGGTAGAAGGAGCGCACCGCGTCGGCGGAGGGCTCGACCCTTCTCTCGCTCACGGACTCTCTCCCAGCCACGGAACGCGAACTCCCCCTCGGGCGTCGAGCACCTCTTCGTAGATATGGACCATGCTCACCGCGGAAGCTTCCCAGCTCATCACGCCGGCGCGGGCACGGCCCCGTTCTCCCATTCGCCGCCGCAAGTCCGGGGTTTCGAGGATCCGGGAGAGCGCCTCGGCCGTGGCTTCCGGATCGTTCTGCGGCACGAGCAAGCCGTTGTCTCCCGGAGTCACGATGTCTTCGTTGCCGCAATCCCGGCAGCCCACGACCGGAGTCCCACAAGCTCCCGCCTCGAGCAGGACGAGACCGAAGCCTTCGTAATGCTCGCCGACGTTGGATGCGTTGAGCAAGAAAACGTCGGCCCGCCGGTACCAGCCGATGAGATCCTCCTCGCCCACGCGTCCGAGCAGATGCACGCGGCTCCCGACGCCGAGCTCTCGAGACAGGGTCTTCAAGCCCTCGGCATAGGCGGCATGGGTCTCGAAGCTTCCCGCGATGTAGAGGGAGACGTCGCCGAGGGAAGGAGGAAGCTTCGCCAGAGCACGGATGGCGAGGTCGTACCCCTTGCGGGGCTTGACCGCTCCGACCCCCAGCACCACCCGTCCCCGCGCCTCGGCCGCCGGTCCGGTGGGCGTCCCGGGCGTGAAGCGGGTCGAATCGACTCCCGGGTTCACGACCGAGGTGCGCGCTCCCGGCCACCGGGAAAGGAGCTGACTCTCGGTGTAGCGGCTGATGCAGACGATGCGATCGGCGCGGCGGGCCCAGAAGGCGAAAGGAGACCATCCGCTTCCCTTCATCCGGCGGGTGGCGTAGGTGCCGACGGCGGAGACGACGAACGGCAGCCCTCGCCACCAGCTCGCCATCGCGGCGAGGGGCAGATACGGCTCGGTCAGGCAATGCACGAGCGCAGACCCCTCGATCTCGCGCGCTACCCGGGGAAGCGACCCGCCCACTCCGACGGCCCAGGCGAGATGGCCGCTTGGCCAGGGAGGCAGGACGATCCGGACGTCGACGTTCTCCTCGTCCAGAGAAGCGGCCGTCGAGGACAGGACGCGACTCGAGACACCCAGCCGCGCGACCCCCTTCACCGTCTCGAGCGAGAGTCGACCCCACCCGTTGTCCCCACTGAGCTCGCGGGCCAGAAAAGCCGCGCGCATCAGAGCTCCGCTCCCGCCACTGCCTCGGCCTCGTGGCTCGATACCCGAGACCAGGCGCCCCGCTTCAAGGCGAAGCCGTGAATCGCCTCGGCGCGCCGGCGCCAGGTATGAGAGCGGACTCGACGGCGGCCCTCTCCGGCGAGACGCTCGCCCAGCGCGCGGTCCTCGAGCAGGCGCTCGATGCCTCGGGCCAGCTGCTCCCCGTCGTCGGGCGTGACGAGAAGAGCGCTTCGCTCGTTCTCGAAGATCTCGCGGAGAGACGGGAGATCGGAGGCGACGATGGGCCGCCCGGCCGCCATATACTCGAACGCTTTCAGGGGCGAGGTGTGCCGGGCGGAGATGGGAACGCGACCCGAGTTGGGAAGGAGCAACACGTCCGCTGCCGCCAGGTAGGTCGGTACCCGTCCGGGCGCCACGTGACCTTCGAGCCGCACGTTGGCGAGGCCAAGCTCCCGCACTCGAGTCCGCGCCCGCTCGACGTCCGGGACCGTTCCTCCGACGATGTGGAATCGAACTCCGGGAAGCCGCGCGGCGGCGTCGAGCGCGGTGTCGATACCCTTCCAGGCGTAGAGGTGTCCCGCGTAGGTCGCGAGTTGCTGCGACTCCGGGATATCGAGGGCCCGCCTCGCGTCCCGCCTTTCGATCGGCTCCTCGAGCCATCGCTCGTCCACGGCGTCGGGTGCGGTCAAGATCCTGTCGGCCGGGACTCCGAGTCTCGAAAGTTCCCGCGCCAGCTCGCGGGTGATGACCACCAGCCCGAGGGAATGCTCCGCCAGCCACCGCATCCACGGTCCCACCGGTCCCCGGGGCAGGGTGTGGGCTTCGAAAAGAAAACGGTATCCGGAGAGCGACAGGAAGGTGGCGACGAAGAAGTCCCGCGTGTACAGCAGGACCTCGGGTCTCGACAGGTCCTCGCCTCGCAAGGCGCGTCCGGTGAAGAGCGCCGAGTGGAGGAGGAACGCGGCGTGCTGGAGCCCCCAGGGGAGCGGCCGACTGAGCAGGTCCGGGCAGGGCACCTCCCGAATCGAGAAGCGTTCCCGCACGCCGTAGTAGTCGAAAGGGTCTCCCGCTCCCTCGATGGCGCGAGCTCCACGCCGCCGAGGGTGGGCGAGCTCCACTTCGAGCCCCAGTGTGGAGAATGCCTCGCAGTTCTTGAACGTCTGGAGGACGTGGGCCTTTTCGCTCGGCACCCGGAGGTTCGCGAGATAGACCAGACGGGGCCTCGCCGCCGATCGAACCGCCGTCATCTCCGTCATTTGGGCCATCGTAGTGAAAGCCTCTTCACCCGGCAACGTCGCGCCCCCCGGGGAGCCTACTTCCGGGCCACGACCAGGTATCCGGTCGTGAGGTAGTCGGTCTTGATGACTCGGGAGGCGAGCATCAATGGCGGCGCCGCCAGGAAAGCGAAGGCGATCAAGAGCGGTGCCGCAATCTGCGCCGCGCGCGCGTTCTCCATGACCAGACGGACCACCAGGACGTTGAGGGCCTCCCCCCAGGAGTTTCGCTCCTGGACGGCGACGTCGCGGAAGTCCTTCAGCAGCAGCTCGAGACCGAAGCGGGTGAAACGAAAGTAGTCGTGGGGGCGGTCGTGGAGGGGAAAGATGAAGGGCACGGTGAGGACGAGAGTTCCGTCCTTCTCGAGCCACCGGTGAACGCGCGAAAGCGCCCCGGCGGGTTCGTGGAGGTGCTCGAGGACCTCGCTCATCACCACGCAGCGGAAGATCTCTTCCCGGCCGAAATCGTAGGTGCAGATGTCCCCGACGATGTCGGGCTTCTTGTACTCGGTGCTCACGTCGAAGAGCGTCAGCGAGAAACCCTTCTCCTCGGCGAGTCGGCGGGCGAGCTCCGCGACCGGTCCCCCCGCGCCGACCGCGAGGACCCGGGAGCCCGCGGGGACCGAGGACATCTGCGCCTCGAGAAACGGGTAGACGCCCTTCCGCGAAAGCCGCTTGGAGAGAGAGATGAGATGCGAGTAGAGCTTCCAGAGCATCATCGGGGAGCGTTGCCGCTCCGGGCTTCCGCAAGGGCGCGGGTCTCGTCTCCCCCGACGAGCTTCTGGAACTCGTCGACGATCCTTCGAGCCAGGGTATCCAGGTTGTGGTTCTGGACGACGTAGTCTCGCGCCAGCTGCCGGTAGGCGTCCCGGTCGGCAAGGCTCCAGCGCTCGACTTCGAGGAGCTTCCCGGCGAGGTCGACCGGATCCCTTTCGCGAAAGATCAGAGACGGGGCGAATCGGCCGAACACCGGCGCGTAGACCGGAGCGCAGATGACGACCGGAAGCCCGCAAGAGAGGGCCTCGAGCTCGTTCTTGCCGTAGCCCCCTCCCGGCTGCATCCTCACGAAGACGTCCGCCTCCTGGTAGAAGCGCGCGGTGTCCTTGTTCCGGACCGGCCCGACCCATTCGAGGTGCTCCTCGATCCCGTACTCCCGCGCCCGGTCTCGCAGCTCTTCCAGGTAGCGGGAGTCTTCGGGCCGCGCCGGCCCTCCCACGATGCGGACCCGAAAGTCCCGGAAGCCTTTCTGGTTCACGAGCACCGAGACCGCCTCGACCAGCGTCGAGACCTCTTTGACCCGCGAGATGCGGTTCACGTTCAGGACGCGCAAAGGTCCTTTCCGAGAGGCGTCGCCCGAGGGACGAAACCAATGGGTGTCGATGCCGTGGCCCGTTGCCGCCAGGTTCGTCGCCGGGAGGGTGAAACTCTCCCGGGAGGGCGTCAGGACCGTGTCGACCCGTCGCACCGCGCGCGCCGCGAGAGGGCTCACCTGGACGTGCGCGTACCACAAGACGACGGGCTTTCGGAAGATCGCGTTGACCGGAGCGAGGGCGAGGACGTACTCCGGGCACATGTGGCAGAAAACGCCGTCCACTTCCGGAAGCAACCGAAAGAGCCGCCGGTAGAAGCGGATGCCCCACCGCCACTTCGGATCTCCCTTCTCCTTCCCCAGGGAGTGGACGACGACATTCGAAGGAAGCCGGAGCGTCCCGGCGTGAAGTGCGATCACCTGCAGCTCTTCCAGGTGACGGGAGAGCTTTTCCAGCCAGTTGTGGAAGAAGCCCAGAACGTCGTCGTCGTCATCGACCCTCTGGGTGATGACCAGGAGCTTCATGAGTCGCTGCCCGGCGCGAACGTCTCGAAGAAAGATGCCATGACGGCGTCGACGACCTCGGGCTTCACGTGCCGGTTGTCGGCGAGGAAGGGGTTTCCCCGCCAGCACTGGACGATCTCGTAACTGGGAAAGTACTCCACAACCTCGCGCTGGCTTTCGAGGAAGCTTCCGATGGCGGCCCTCAGGATGGACTTGTTCCAGACAGAACGCTGCACCACGTTCTCGTCATAGAACGTTGCGAGGGAGGGGACGGGAGAGAGCGTGAGAAGGAGCCGGGCTCTCGGGTTCATCCCCCGGAGAGTGCCGAGGAAACGATCCAGACATCGGACGTTCTCCTCGACCGACAACCGGGTGAGAACGGCTTCGCCGGAGTCCACCAGTGGGCCCGGGGGACGGCCGGCATAGAACCATCCCGCCGAGCGACTCCGCCAGACTTCGTTCTGGCCGAGCGTCAGGATGAAGAGCTCGGCCTTTTCCAGCGCCGCGCGAGAGGCCTCGACGTGCCGCGCGATGTCCTGCTCGGCCTCCCCGCGGGTGTCGTAGGCGACCTTGTTGCGCCAGAGATCGAGGTGCTTGTCCCGGTGCGGATAGATGCGTTCGGAAGCGACGGCGCCGGAGAGGGAGTAGTCGAGAATCTGACAGGCGTTCGCGACCGAGTAGACGCGCTCCCAGGAGCAGGACGCATGCGAGCTCCAGAGGTTGTTCTCGGTCTGGAGGTAGTGGAACCCCCGGCGAACGAGCTGCTCTTTGATCTCCCGCGCGAAACAGGAGCCCATCGAGGCCACCGCAGCGCTTCGATCGAGAACGACGTCGGAGCGTCGAGGCCGGGCGATGAACGAGGCGGCGAGGGCGTTTCCTTCGGGATAGATCTGATGCGGCTTCAGGGTCTCGGAAAGCGCGCGCCGCGCGGGCTCCCGGGACCGGGAGAAGCGGTAGCGAAGGGCCTTCAGAATCACGTCAAGACTCCTTCGACCTCCCGCAGCGCTCCTCGCTCCAATCGGAAGCTCCGGCGGCAAGCGCCGCAGCGACTCTCGTCGCCGGCGAGATCGAGCTTGACTCCGCAAGCGCACATCCAGCCGACCCGCCTCGCCGGGTTTCCCACCACCAGGGCGTAGTCGGCAACGTCCCGGGTCACGACCGCTCCCGCGCCCACGAAGGCGTACCGGCCCAGAGTCACGCCGCAGACGATGGTGCAGTTGGCGCCGAGGGTCGCGCCTTTCTTGACCAGCGTCGGACGGAGCTCTCCCATCCTCCGGATCTCGCTTCTCGGGTTCACGACGTTGGTGAAGACCATGGAGGGGCCGCAGAAAACGTGGTCCTCGAGAGTGACTCCCTCATAGACGGAAACGTTGTTCTGGATCTTGACCCCATCGCCGATCGTGGCTCGGGGTCCAATGACCACGTTCTGCCCGATGCGGCAGTCCCGCCCGAGGCGCGAGCCCTCGAGAACGTGGGAGACGTGCCATATCACCGTGCCCTCGCCGATCTCCACGTCCTTGTCGATGAACGCCGACTCGTGCGCCTGGTAGCCGCTCGCGCGGCGCTCCGCCTTCGGACCGACGCCGAGGCTCTCCTGGCAGCGGGCCAGCACCCTCAAGACGCGCAGGCCTTCCTCTCCATCGGTGCGGGGCCTGGTGCGGCGCCGAACGCAATCGAGAAAATGCTCGCATTCCGCGCGCAGGGGCTCGGTCGGTTCTACGGGCACCACCCGGCCCTCGGCCTTCGAAGCCACCGGAACCTGGTTCTTCCACTGGATGGAGTGGGGATAGAGGACGAGCTTGTCGCGGGCGGGCGCATCGTCGAAGACCGCCATCTGACGGTCGCCCACCACCACCAGCTTCTGCTCCTTGAAAGGATGGAGCCAGGAAACGAAGATGTGCGCCTTGACGCCGCTCGGAAACGCCAGCAGGCTCACGGTGACGTCGGCAATCTCCTGGTGCAGGTAGTGCCCGCCCTGCGACTGGACGACATCGGGCATCTCTCCCAGAAGCCCCAGAACGACGGAGAGGTCGTGCGGAGCGAAGGACCAGAGGATGTTCTCCTCACGCCGGATCTTTCCCAGGTTGAGCCGGTTCGAATAGATGTACTGGATCCGCCCCAGCTCCCCACCGTCCACCAGCTCCTTGAGCTTCAGAACCGCCGGGTGGTACCAGAGCAGGTGACCGACCATCAGGATCCGCTCTTTCCCACGGGCGAGCTCCACCAGCCTCTCCCCGCTCGACACCGAAAGGCTCAAGGGCTTCTCGACGAAAACGTCCTTGCCGGCTTCCAGGGCTTCACGGGTCAACTCGGCGTGAGATTCGGCCGGTGTCGCCAGGGCGACGGCATCGATGGAGGCATCGGCAAGCACCTCGGACAAGGCCCCACAAAAGCGCGTCCCCGGGTAAGTGCTCTCGAGCTCGCGGCGCCGTTCGGGATCCACGTCGCAAACCGTGGCGAGGGCGCCCAGCTCGTGGAAGTTCCGAACGAGATTCTTGCCCCAGGATCCCGCACCCACCACCGCGACCCGCTCGGAATCCGGACGCCTCTTCGCCGTTTCCATCGGCCTGGATTCTTTCACAGAAGCCTCATCTTACGATCGCCCGTTGGCGGCGACCAAATCCCTCGGGGCGTTTGGCCCGCAAGCGCCTCCTGTGCCATCATCGCGAACGCTCCAGGAGGTGCCCCCGATTGTGCTTTCTTAGTCAGGTCCGGTACCAGGCGGCCGGCGTCGACCCCGCATGATCACCGAGCTCGCCGAGGCGACACTGGCCCTACCCTTCGACGGCGACGTCCGGGATCTCATCCGGAATCGGGGCTGCTTCGACCGGGAAGAGAACGAGCGCATCTACTGGAAATGGTTCCACGGGGCGCCCCGGTATCTCTTCCGCGCCGTCGATCGCAAGTACGGGCTGACGCGGGTGCCGATCGCGGACGTGGGCTGCTCGTACGGCATGAACCTGCTGCACTGCCCTGCCGGATCCTACGGGATCGAGATCGATGAAAGGGAAGCGGCCTTCGCCCGAGGCCTCGGGCTTCCCGTCGTCCGAAGGGACGCGATGCACGCGGACCTCTCGGACCTTCCCCGGGTCGAAGCCCTCTGGTGCGCTGCGGTGCTGGAGCACGTCGATGCCCCCCACGTTTTTCTCCGAAGGCTGCACCGTCTCCTGGTGCCCGGCGGGTTGCTTTCGGTCTTCGTGCCGACGATTCCGCTCTTCCGGTTCCTGTCGAAGCTCCCTCGAGTCGGCGGCTATTTCAACGGCCACGTGGCCATGGACCACGTCAACGCCTTCACCCCTCTCACCCTGGCCTTCACCTGCGAGCGAGCCGGGTTCCGGACGCTGGAGGTATCCCCGTTCTACCCGGGACCGCTCGCAATCATGAATCATCTGCCCCTGGCTTCGAGGCTCATCGACGGCTGCGTCTACGTGGGGCGCGCAATCCCCGACTGGGAGTACCCGCAGAAGTCCTCGCGTCGCGTCGGCCGGGAATGAAAACCTTTGGCGGTTTGCTTCTTCAGTAGCTCCCGGTACCCGTATCCTCTCGACCCCACCACGAGAAAGAAGTTCGCGGTTCTCGGCTCGATCGCGGGAATCCGGGTCGTGGCCTTCGCCGACTCTCTCCGACCCCGGCGCTTCGTCGACGAAGCGTCCTTCTGGCTCCTTCCGTGGGTGCCCGTCGCCATACTTCGCTTCGCGCTTCTGCTCTTCGTCGGCCCGTGGCTCGTCCTTTGGTCCCACTGGCGCCAC
>Ga0302046_10005599_pt1 | contig 11046 bp, 11 predicted proteins | sample RVTome_11_FD_200261 | JGI IMG/M metagenome (GOLD analysis project Ga0302046, IMG submission 200261) | Soil microbial communities from uranium-contaminated site in the Upper Colorado River Basin, Wyoming, United States - RVT147D111 (version 2) ... | reverse complement strand
ACGAGCTGGAGGTTGCGGTCGACACGAGTCACGATCTCAACCAGTTGTTCGACGTGCTGAACGCGCGAGGGATCGGGGTGCTCAGCCTGCGCAACAAGGCCAACAGGCTCGAGGAGCTGTTCCTGAGCCTCGTCGAGAACCGGCAGGCGGCCGGCTGAATGCGCGAAACGCCGAACGTCCAGCCGAACTGCCGTCGTGTACCCGTCCCCGACGGTCACAATTGCCACGCGTTCCGCGAGGTCTCAAACGAATGAACCTGAGACTCAACTGGGTGGCGTTCAAAACGCTGGTCACCAAGGAATTCATTCGCGTCATACGCATCTGGGTTCAGACGATCGTGCCACCGGCGATCACGATGACGCTTTACTTCATCATCTTCGGCAGCCTGATCGGCCGGCGTGTCGGCAGCATGGACGGCTACGACTACATGCAGTACATCGCGCCCGGGCTGATCATGATGGCGGTCATCACGAACTCCTACAGCAACGTCGTGTCGTCGTTCTTCGGCGCGAAATTCGCTCGCCACATCGAGGAAATGCTGGTCGCCCCGATGTCGAACGCCGCCATCATCCTGGGGCACGTCGCCGGTGGCGTGATCAGGGGACTTCTCGTCGGCGCCATGGTTACGGTCGTCGCGCTAGGCTTTACCAGGCTGGAGGTGCAACATCCATTGATCACCTTTTCAATGGTGCTGTTGTCATCCATCATTTTCTCGCTGGCGGGTTTCATCAACGCGGTATTCGCCAGGAAATTCGACGACATCTCGATCATCCCGACCTTCGTGCTGACACCACTGACCTACCTCGGCGGCGTGTTCTACTCGATCTCGCTGTTGCCGGAGGTATGGCAGAAGGTTTCACTGTTCAACCCGATCCTCTACATGGTGAATGCATTCCGTTACGGCATCCTCGGGACGTCCGACATCGAGATCGGACACGCCTACCTGATCGTCGCACTGTTCGTGATCGGCCTTTTCTCGGTCAGCATGATCCTGTTGAACCGCGGCATCGGCATGAGGGAATAGCGTGTGCGGCCGCTTTGCCTTCTACTCCCCGGCCGAAGCCGCGGCGGCGCTGTTCGAATTCGAGGCCGGGTTTACGACGGAACCGCGCTACAACATCGCGCCCACCCAGCTGATACCCGTCGTCAGGTCTGCGCGGCCGCACGGCCGGGAACTCGTCATGCTTCGCTGGGGACTTGTGCCCTTCTGGGCAAAAGACCCCTCGATCGGCAATCGCATGATCAATGCCCGGGCCGAGACGCTCGCAGACAAACCGGCATACCGGCACGCTTACCAGAATCGCCGTTGCCTTGTCCTGGCGGATGGGTTCTACGAATGGCGCAAGGAAGCAGGCGGCAAGTCGCCGTACTTCATCAGCCTGGCAAGCGGTGAGCCGTTCGCGTTCGCGGGCCTGTGGGAAGCCTGGACCGATCGGGCATCGGGAGAGTCGCTGCAGACCGCCGCGATCGTCACTACTGCCGCGAACGCGTTTGTCGGGGAACTGCACGACAGGATGCCCGTCGTGCTGCAACCCGACACCGCCAGCGACTGGCTCGCCGGCAAACCCGGCGTTCTCGACGCCGTAGGCACCAAGCCTCTCGAGTTCCAGGCCTGGCCGGTCGATCGCAAGGTGAACGAGCCGAGAAACGAGGGTCCGGAGCTGATCCGCCGCGTCGCCCGGGTCTAGCCCGCACTGTCCATGAACTCCGCAGCGCCGGGGGCGGAGGCTCGATCGGGGGAGGGTTTTCGAGCCTCCGCCTGCCGCCCGCGTCAACACCTTCATTGCAGGCCGGGGAAGCTCTGCAGCTTGCACAGCGCGATTATCCGGTAACATTGGAGCTGCGCCCAGGGTCGGGCGTCTTTGTCAGCCGGAACCAGTCTTGCCAGCGATCTTGCCCATCATTCCCGGAGCCGCGTGCTTTCCGCCGCGGGGATTGCCACGTGAACGGCCATAATATCTTCGCCGGCGCTTTCGTCGATCGCTCGGGGCATCGTCGGGAAGATCCCGAGTGGCTGCATGCGGCGATCACCGGCGAAGAGAGCCTGTTCGTGCCGGTTTGGGGCGACAAGTGCCTTGCGTCGGGGGAGCCGTTGCATGCGGTGTTGCTCGGTCGCACGGAAGTCGGTGATTTCCTGGACGAGCAGGAAGGTATTTTCCTTGGCATGTATCGCGGCCGGCCGGTGTTTGCCGTGGCGATCGAGTCCCGGGAGGATGCGCCCTTCGCGGAGGCGGGCCAGTTTCATGACCTCAGGTATCTGGGAAGTTCATTGCCGGCCGATGAGGCCAATCTCGTAGCGCAGGCGCAAGCGCTGGTCCTCTGGCATCGTGCGCAGAAATACTGCGGGCGTTGCGGCGCGCTTTCCCGTGCGGAGTCGGGCGGCAATTCGCGGCTCTGCGTTGCGAAGAACTGCGGCTTTCGCATTTTTCCGCGTGTCGACCCGGCCATCATCGTGTTGGTGACCGACCGGCATCGCTGCCTGCTCGGGCGGCAGCCCGGCTGGCCGGAGGGTCGTTTCTCCACGATTGCCGGGTTCGTCGAGCCCGGCGAGAGCCTGGAGGATGCCGTGCAACGCGAGGTACTGGAAGAAACGAACATCGAGGTTCACGACATCCGCTATCACAGTTCCCAGCCGTGGCCTTTTCCCTCTTCGCTGATGCTCGGGTTTACCGCCGGCGCGTTGAGCGACGCGATCAAACTGAACGACGGCGAACTCGAGGATGCGCGCTGGTTCACCCGCAAAGAGCTCGAGTCAGGATTTCCGAAACTACCTTACCGGTTGTCGATCGCACGGCGACTCGTGGACGACTGGCTCAGCGAACACGACCGTGAAGCGCCGTCGAGAACCTTCGGCGGCCGCTGATGTGCCTCGTTGCCTTCGCCTGGCAGGCGCATCCTCGCTACCACCTGATCCTGGCGGCCAACCGGGACGAATTTCACAACCGGCCTGCCCAGGCGATGCACTGGTGGCCCGACCATCCCGGCCTGCTGGCCGGCCGCGATCTCGAAGCCGGTGGCACCTGGCTCGGCATCAGCAGGTCCGGCCGGTTTGCAGCCGTCACCAACTATCGCGAGGACCTGCAGAGGCACCATCGCGGGCGCTCGCGGGGCGAACTCGTGACCAATTTCGTCGCAGGGACGGAACCGCCGCTCGCTTACTGCGGCGCCATCGATCCCGTCGATTTCGCCGGGTTCAGTCTGCTCGCGATGTCGGGTGACGAGCTGGCGTATGTGTCAAATCGCGGCGACGAACCGCGCAGACTGTCACCCGACATATACGGGCTAAGCAATGCATCACTCGACACTCCGTGGCACAAGGTTGTGCGCAGCAAAGCCGCTCTTGCGGCACTGCTGCAACGTGAGGCTGCCGTGGAGCCTTTGTTCCGGATGCTGCGGGATGCCGAGCCGGCGGCGGACGATTACGCGGGAATGGGACTCGCGCCTGAACTGGCGCGCGCGGTATCGGCCCCGTTCATCTCCACGCCGGATTACGGCACCCGGTGTTCGACCGTACTCACGATCGCGACGTCCGGGATCATCGCGGTGCAGGAACGCCGCTTCGACAGCAGCGGCATGCTCGCGGGCGACGCATGCTTTGAGTTCGAAGTTGGCTCACACCAGCGTCCCTGACCACGGATTATTCATGAACGAATGGCACTTAATTAAGCGTTTCGGTCAAGCGTTCGGTCTCTGCCTAAGGGTGGGCCTTATGAAGGAATGGCTCCCTGCGGTCCGCTTTATTTCCTTCATAAGGCCACCCGCCCACCGCTGATGCCGAAAACGCGCCACAATCCCGACACGAAGCACCGCGACAACCTTATAGTCAAGTGCCATTCGTTCATGAACGCCACCGCATCCCGGAGGAGCCGTGATTCGCGGCAAGGCGCTTTCAGGATAACCCGGACTACGGCAGCGCAATCCGCGTCGCTGGCGACAACACCGTGGTGAGCCAGCGGCGCACTGCGGTAATCTCTTCCGCGCAGACGGCATGAGCCATCGGGTACTCGTGCCACTCCACCCTGAAGCCTGCCTGTTCCAGCGCATCGCGAGAGAACTTGCCGAGCGTGATGGGCAGCACGGGATCGTAGCTGCCGTGCGCCATGAAGATCGGCAGATCGCGCGCCACATTCCCGTTTTCCGCGACCTCCTCCCTGAACGCCTGCGCAAGCGGCAGCCACGTCGATAGAGCCATGAGGCCCGCGAGCCGCTGCGGAAAGCGCAGTGCGGTATGCAGCACGATCGCCCCGCCTTGCGAAAAACCGGCCAGGACGATGCGTTCGTATTCCGTCCCGCGCTGATGCTCCCGTTCGATCAGCCGCTCGAGCAACGTCGCGCTTTCACGGATACCGCTCTCGTCCTGCGGACCTTCGCGGTCGAACGTCCTGATGTCGTACCAGGCGCGCATCGTCATGCCGCCGTTGATGGTTACGGGGCGCAGCGGCGCGTGCGGGAAAACGAACCGGATACCGGGCTCCCGCGGCAGGTTCAGCTCGGGCACGATCGGCTCGAAGTCATGCCCGTCGGCACCCAGGCCATGCAGCCAGATAACACTGCTTTCCGGCCGGCCGATTTCGACTTCCACACACTCCGGTATCTGCAAGCACTCTACCCCTTTCGCCCGAGCGCACCGCGAAACGACGCCCGTGCGCGCATGTTACCAGCAGAAACGGCTTGACCGATTATGCGCATCGTGGGAAAGTTATGCGCATATTTATGCACTGAGTGATCCGATGCCGGTACCCGCCGACGTGCAGAGCGAGCGACGTGAAGCCATACGCCGAGCCTTGCGGCGCGCGCCAGCCGCGACGCAGCAGGACCTGGTGCACGCGCTGACGTCGGAGGGTTTCCATGCCACGCAGTCGAGCGTCAGCCGTGATCTGCGCGACCTCGGCGCCGTGAAAACCGCTCACGGTTATGTACTGCCGCAGGGAGAAACGGGAGGGGCGGACGAGATCGCCCGCGTCGCGGACCTGCTGCTTGACCTGCACCCCGCGGGACCGAACCTGCTGGTCATCAGGACCGCGATCGGCGCCGCGCAGCGCGTAGCGCTGGCGCTGGATCGCTGCGGCTGGCCGGAGATCGTCGGCAATGTGGGCGGCGACGACACGGTATTCACGGCAACGGCAACGGGCGCCGCGCAACGTACCTTGCTGCAAAAGATTTCCCGCGCCGCGGGACGGCCCTGAATCGTACTGCGCCCGAAACAAGGAGGAAGCCGATTGAACCAGACCGAACTGCCGGATCAACCCATCGTGCTCGCATTCTCGGGCGGCCTCGACACGTCGTTCTGTGTCCCGTGGCTGAAGGAAACGTACGGACGTGAGGTGATCACGGCAACCATCAATACCGGCGGCATCGACGACGGCGCGGCGCAGGCGCTGCGGCAACGCGCCCTGGCGCTTGGCGCGCTCGAGCATGTGCTTCTTGACGGAAGGGCAGAATTCTTCGATACCGTCATCCGCTTCCTGATCGCCGGCAACGTCCGCCGCGGGCAGCTCTACCCTTTGTGCGTCGGCGCGGAGCGCGGATTGCAGGCGGCGGGGCTCGCACGCATCGCAAGCGAGCGCGGAGCATCCACTGTCGCACATGGCTGCACCGCCGCCGGCAACGACCAGGTGCGTTTCGAAGTCGCGCTGCGCACGCTGAACCCCGGCCTCGAGATCCTTGCCCCGGTGCGGGACAACAACTGGTTGCGGCAGGAGCAGCTCGAGTTTCTCGCCACGCGCAGGCTGCCGCTGCCTCCGGAAGGGTCCGTCTATTCGATCAATCGTGGTCTGTGGGGAATAACGATCGGCGGACGGGAGACACTCACGTCGGACCGTTCTCTTCCCGAAGACGCATGGGTGTTGTCGGCGAACGCGTTTCGCGCGCCGAAAGATCCGTCGGAACATACGATCGACTTCGAGTGCGGAATCCCGGTCGCGCTGGACGGCCGGCGGCTTTCGCCGGTCGTGTTGATCGAGTCACTCGAAAGACTCGCGGGAGCTTACGCGATCGGCCGTGGCATTCACCTGGGTGATACGGTGCTTGGCACCAAGGGACGCGTCGCCTTTGAGGCGCCCGCCGCCGCAACGATCATTAGCACCCATCGCGAACTGGAGAAACTGGTTTTGAGCGCGCAGCAAAGCAGGGTCAAGGAGATGCTGTCGAACGTTTACGGGGATCTGATACATGAGGGCAAGCAGCTCGACCTGGCGTGCCGGGACATCGAGGCGTTGCTTGCGTCGTCGCAACGACGGGTCACGGGACAGGTGCGTTTCGCGCTGCGGCCGGGCAACCTTTTCGTCACGGGCGTCACATCCCCACATTCGTTGCTCGCCGCATCGCGCGGAGTTTATGGCGAAGCCGCGGGAGAATGGTCGGCGCAGGACGCTCTCGGCTATTCGCGCATTCTGTCGTTGAGCGGAGCGCTGCAAAGCCGCGCCGCGGGAACGGGCTGAGCCGTGCGCACGGTCATCGTCGACAAAGTCGCCTCGGTCGCGCAGCACAGCAACCTGAGCCGCGAGCTCCGCGTGTCGGACGAAATCACCTGCGAGGAAGGCGTCCTCCTGGCGGTCCGCGTGCTGAACAACAAAAACCGCTACAACCAGCTCGAACTCACGAGCGGCCGTATGGCCACCGTCAACCAGGGCGACATTGTCGTCGGCGCGCTCGGGCATCGCAAAGCACTGCTCGGCTACTCCGGCCACCTGCCGGAATCGCTGGACGTAGGATCGATCGTGCAGATCCTTAACATCGGCGGTGTCCTCGGCATTTGCGACTCTGCAAACCCCGATGTCGGGGCACCGTTCGAATGCGAAGTCCTTGGGACGGTGCTGCACTTCCCCTATCTCGCGGAACGTATTGGCGTGCCGGCGCGGGTGGGAGCCGCCAAACTGGATAAAGAGGCCGCTTTGAACGCTCGTGGCGTGCCGATTGTCGCGCTTGCAGGCACGTGCATGGATTCCGGCAAGACCGCGGCTGCGTGCGCCATTGTCGGACGTCTCCGGCATCTCGGCCTGCACGTCGCAGCCTGCAAGGCCACGGGCGTATCCCTGCGGCGCGACATCCTCGCAATGGAGGACGCGGGCGCCGCTGAAACGATGATTTTCTCGGACCTCGGCGTTGTCACGACCACCGCCGACAACGGACCGGCGCTGACGCGCGCGCTGCTCTCGTCACTGTCGAGATACCATCCCGACGTAATCGTGATCGAACTCGGCGACGGGCTGCTCGGCGCTTACGGGGTCGAAGCGATTCTGAGCGACGCGATGATCAGGGCGGCGTTCACCGCGGTCGTCCTGTGCGCCAACGATCCGGTTGCCGCATGGGGCGGCTGCAAGATTCTCAGGGAGCAGTACGGAATCGAGCCGGCCGTCGTCACCGGGCCGGCAACGGACAACGCCGTAGGCATCGACCAGATCAAAACGCGCATGGCGCTGCCTGCGATCAACGCACTGACGGGCGGCGCCGCGCTCGGCGACCTGATCGCCAGCGCCTTGTCGAGCGCGCGCCGGCGGGACACGACGTGAACGGCTCTCGCGATCCCATCAACGCCGTCGTCATCGGCGCCACCGGGTACGTCGGCGGCGAGCTACTCCGCCTGCTCGTGTCGCATCCGGTATTCCGACTGAGCGCAGCGGTGTCGGCAAGCCGTGCGGGCGAGCGCATTGCCACGGTATTTCCGCACCTGGCGGGGCCCTGTGCGGAACTCGCGTTCACAGAACCCGGCGAATGGAGCAACGCCATGGACAGCGGCAGCGAGTTGGCGCTGTTCTCCGCGGCTCCGCACGGTGCATCCGCGTCGGTTGTAGCAGAAGCGTTCGCGACAGCGGCGAAAAGGAACCTCTTGATGCACGTCGTCGATTGTTCCGCTGATTTTCGCTACGCGGACGCGGATCAGTACCGTGAGATTTACGGCAAGTCGCACGCCGCGCCTTCACTCCTCGATGACTTCACCTGTGCGGTGCCGGAGCACGTCGTGGCCGCCCGGACAAGGCACGTCGGCCATCCCGGCTGTTTCGCCACTGCCGTGCTCCTCGCTGCCGTTCCCCTGGTCGATTCGGGGCTGAGCACGGGCCCGCTGTTCGTCACCGCCGTTACCGGCAGTACCGGTTCCGGCAGGAGCGCACAACCCGGAACGCATCACCCGGAACGACATTCGAACTTCTATGCCTACAAGCCGCTTTCGCATCGCCATGCCCCGGAGATCGAGCGGCTGACGGAACGCGCGACGGGACTGAGGGCAGTCATCAACTTCACGCCGCACTCGGGACCCTTTGCGCGCGGCATCTACGCGACCTTGCAGGCGCAACTCGGCGTCGGAGCTTCGGCCGATGAGATCCGTGAGGCGTTCCGCCGTTACTACGCGGATGCACCCTTCGTACGCGTCGTCGAAGGAGCGCCAAAACTCAAGGATGTGATCGCAGGCAACTACTGCCACCTGGGTGTCGCCGCAGGCAACGATGCCGTCGTCGTCATGTGCGCGATAGACAACCTGCTCAAGGGGGCTGCCGGTGGAGCGGTCCAGTGGATGAATCGCCTGTGGGCCCTGCCCGAGACCGCCGGCCTGCTATCCCCGGGAACGCCATGGACCTAGCACTCAAGGACCGCGCAGGCGAAGTGAAAGCACGGGAACTTGCGTCCACCATCGCGGTGTACGGCCAGCTTCCCTTTGTGGCGGCGAGCGCGGAGGGTTGCGAGATCATCACGACCGGCGGCCGCCGCATACTCGATCTTTACGGCGGCCATGCCGTGGCAAGTCTCGGCTACGCGCACCCGCGCCTCACTGAAGAAATAGAGCGGCAGGCACGCCGGCTGCTCTTCCAGAGCAACGCGGTCGTGCTGGAGGTACGCGCGCAGGCTGCCGAGGCGCTCGCCGCGATCGCGCCAGGGCCCTTGAACCGCGTGTTCTTCGTCAACAGCGGCGCCGAAGCCAACGAGAACGCGCTGCGCATCGCCTGCACCGCCACGGGCCGAGGAAAAATCCTCGCCCTCACGCACGGCTTTCACGGGCGTACTGCCGCCGCCGCCGCGGTCACCTGGAACGCGGAGAGCTGGTACGGTTTCCCGCAGAAACCATTCCAGGTCGACTTCATACCGCGTAACGACGTGCCAGCCGCCGAACGAATGATCGATAGCACAACTGCGGCGGTGATCTTCGAACCCGTGCAAGGCATCGGCGGCGCGTTCGACCTGTCGCCCGAATTCGTCACCGCGCTCAGGACATGCACTGCGACGGCCGGCGCCCTGCTGATCGCGGACGAAGTGCAATGCGGCATGGGCCGCTCGGGGCGGTACTTCGCCGTGCAGGCGTACGGGATGCAGCCGGACCTGGTGACACTGGCGAAGGCACTGGGCGGCGGGGTACCCTGCGCGGCCGTGCTCGCGACGGACGAACTCGCCGATGCGCAGAAGAAGGGCGATCTCGGATCGACCTTCGGCGGCGGGCCGCTCGCAGCCGCGGCGATGCTCGCGGTGATCCGCACGATCGAAGCGGAAGAACTGCTCGCAAACGTTCGCGAACGTGAGGCGCAGATCCGCGAAACCTGCATCGCCGGCCCGGTCCGGGCGATCCGGGGCAAGGGCCTGCTGCTCGGCCTGGTCTGCGACCGATCGGCCGCGGAAGTGCAGAACGCGCTGCTGGAACGGGACATACTCGCGGGCACCAGCGCGGATCCGACGGTACTGCGTCTGCTGCCGCCGCTGATACTCAAGCCCGCGCATGTCGAGAGACTGGCGCTGGCTCTGCGCGACATCGGCCCATCATCCACACCTGCGGAACCAAGTTAATGAAAGCGTTCAACGACCTTGCCGATTTTTCTGAGGACGAGATTGCCACCCTGCTGACGCTCGCCTCACGGCTGGACCGGAAGCCGGAGCCGCATGCGCTCTCAGGCAAGGTTCTGGCGCTCCTGTTCTTAAGTCCGTCCCTGCGGACACTTGCGTCTTTCCAGGCAGCGATGACGCGGCTCGGTGGCGGCGCTTTCGTCATCTCGCCGGATATGTCGATCCACGGCATCGAAACGCGGCCCGGAATCGTCATGGACGGCGCCGCGGCCGAACACATCCGCGAAGCCGTGCCCGTCATTGCATCCTACGGAGACGCGATCGGCATCCGGGCATTCGCGGAGCGCAAAAGCCTGCAAAACGATCTCGCGGACAGCGAGTTCATGTCGATGATCGGCCTGATCGAGACGCCGTACATCAACATGGAATCGGCGATCAACCATCCCTGCCAGAACCTTGCCGACTGGAAGACGCTGGACGACCTCGGCATCGCGGCGAACGGCGGCAAGTTCGTGCTGAGCTGGGCTTACCATCCGATCGCGCTGCCGCTGGCTGTGCCCGCCTCGACGCTTTACATGGCGGCGCGGCGCGGCATGGACGTCACGGTGCTCCGCCCGGAAGGATTCGCGTTGCCCGAGTCGCTGATGCGAAAAGCCAGGGACGCAGCGAACGCCTCCGGCGGATCGGTCAGCGAAACGGACGATCGCAACGAGGCGATGCAGGGCGCAAAGGTCATCTACGCGAAGTCGTGGTCTTCGACGACCCACTACGGCGACAGACTGAAGGACCATGAGCTGCGCCGCGGTCTGGAAAACTGGTGCGTGGACGAACCGTGGTTCGACAACGCTGCCGAGGACTGCCGCTTCATGCATTGCCTGCCGGTGCGGCGAGGCGTCGTCGTTACCGAGCGAGTCCTCGACGGTCCGCGCAGCGTGGTGATACACGAGGCGCGCAACAGGATGCTCGCCCAGATGGCGGTGCTGCACCAGATGCTGGGGGCAACGTCATGAAGCAGCGACATGATCGGGCGGCAGTCGTGTCCGCGCTGAAGCACGCGGCGCCTTACATACGCCTTTTCAAAGGGAAGGTGTTCGTTCTGAAAGTGGGCGGAGAAGTGTTCGCGGATCTGACCGGCACCCGCGCGCTCATGGAACAGGTGGGCATCCTTCACCAGGTCGGCATCAAAGTCGTGCTGGTGCACGGCGGCGGACCGCAATCGACGAAGCTTGCCGCCGCGCTGGGTCTCGATGCGACATTCGTCGACGGGCGCCGCGTGAC
>Ga0302046_10005598_pt1 | contig 11047 bp, 7 predicted proteins | sample RVTome_11_FD_200261 | JGI IMG/M metagenome (GOLD analysis project Ga0302046, IMG submission 200261) | Soil microbial communities from uranium-contaminated site in the Upper Colorado River Basin, Wyoming, United States - RVT147D111 (version 2) ... | reverse complement strand
CACACGCCCATCTGGTGTAGTGGCACCGCCAGCTTGGCCACCAACCGCCAGAGGGTGGCCGGACGGGCCGGAGTCCGGGGGTAGCGCTCGCGCACCTGTTCCAGCAGCCAGCAGAAGGCGTGCTCGCTGTCGGTAGTACCTACCGGTCGGTAGTGGCCGAGGCGCTTGCGCTTGATGCCGGTGAGCTGACCGTTATGGGCGAAGGTCCAATGTCGGCCCCACAGCTCGCGGTTGAAGGGGTGGGTGTTCTCCAGGCGCACGGCGCCGCGGTTGGCGCGGCGGATGTGGCTCACCACGATGTGGCTGCGGATGGGATAGCGCTCCACCAGGCGCGCCACCTCCGATTCGGCGCAGGGCCGATGGTCACGGAAGGCGCGGTAGCCGCGCCCCTCGTAAAAGGCGATGCCCCAGCCGTCCCGATGCGGCCCGGTGGCGCCGCCCCGCTGCATCAGGCCGCGGAAGCTAAAGCAGATATCCGTGGGCACGTTGGCGCTCATGCCCAGGAGCTCACACACGATCGCTTCCTCGAGGACGCTAGTGGTCGTTACAGAATATCGCCGGCAGGCGGACTCGTCCCGGAGTCCATTGGTCGATGGCCGGTAAAAAGGCCTCCACCAACACCAGCGGCTGGCCGCGCAGCCAATAACGCGAGCGCCGTGCTGGCGTGGCGGCCGGCTGCGGACTGCGGCAGATGAGGGGATGCGTGACCGGGAGCCATGCGAACTCCAGGCGCTCGCGGCGAATCCGTGGATCACTCCAAAGCGCCGCGCCGAGCGGGCGCTCGCGCAGCTGCCGCAGCAGCCTCCAGGCACCACGGCTGGCTCGCCGGCCGATGGTGCTGCGGGCCAGCACCACGGCGGTGCCTTCCAGGCGCAGGCATACCTGGCGCACGTAGACTCGCCGCGGTCGGCCCAGACCTAGCGCCGCGGCCTCGTCGGGTAGCGCTTGCTGCCAGCTCTGGCTGAGCACGCTGACCTGGAAATCGCCGAGGGCGCGCAGCCGCGCGGTCAGTGAGCCGCCGGCCGCCAGCCAGTCGCAGTGCGGCAGCAGTCGGGGCGTGGACCTCCAATGCACACGCGGCATCCGTCCTCCGGGGCATACGATCCGAGCCCTTGCGCAAGCGGACGAGCTGGGGCGCGGCGGCGGCATTCTGCCAGTGAGTAAGCGCGCCGTAACCGGCCCCCGCCGGTTGGCGGCGAGATGATGGTGTCAGCTGCGTTGGTGGATGGGCGCTGCAGCCTCGGCGCCCTGGAACCAGCAGAGCTTGTCCCGCAGCCGGACGACCTCGCCCACGATCACCAGGGTCGGCGGCTTGAGGTCGGCCGACTGCGCACGCGGGACGATGTCCAACAGGGTTCCTGTGACCACCCGCTGATGCTCCGTCGTGCCCTGCTCCACCAGTGCGACCGGATGGTCCTCAGCAAGTCCGCTCTCAATGAGTCCAGCGCACAAATGCGGCAGCGCTCCCAGGCCCATGTATACCACCACCGTTTGCTTGGGCTGGACCATGGTCTCCCAGGGCAGGTCCAGGGAGCCATTGCGCAGATGCCCGGTGACCAGCAGGCAGGCCTGGGCATAGTCGCGATGGGTGAGCGGGATGCCGGCATAGGCGGCGCAGCCCAGGGCGGCGGTAATCCCGGGCACCACTTGAAAGGGAATACCGGCCTCCCGCAGGGTGTCGATCTCCTCGCCGCCGCGGCCGAAGACGAAGGGGTCGCCGCCCTTCAGCCGCAGCACTCGCTTACCTCTGCGGGCTTGCTCCAGCAGAATCTGGTTGATGCGCTCCTGGGGCACCGGATGCTGATCCCGCGACTTGCCCACGTAGATGCGCTCGGCGTCCCGGCGTACCCGGGAGAGTACCGCTGGCGACACCAGGCGGTCGTAGACCACCACGTCGGATTGCTGCATCAGCCGCAGCGCCTTGAAGGTCAGGAGGTCCGGGTCACCGGGGCCCCCACCCACCAGATACACCTCGCCGCCGGCAGCCAGCTCGTCCTCGGCGGCCCGCTGCAGCTCTTCTTCCAGCAGGGCGCGGCCGCCCTGGTCGCTGCTTGCCATCACCCGCTCGGCGCAGGGACCGCGGAGCACCGACTCCCAGAAGCGCCGACGCTGGCGTGCATCGCCGAGGCGGGCCTTGACCCGCTCCCGCAGCTCCCCGGCGAGCCTCGCCAGGCGGGCATAGCCCTGCGGGAGCAGCGCTTCCAGGCGCTCTCGCAGCTGCCGCGCCAGCACCGGTGCACTACCGCCGCTGGAGATTGCGATCACCAGCGGGGAACGATCGACGATGGCTGGCATTACGAAGCTACAGTGACTGGGGTCGTCTACCACGTTGACGGGGATGTTGCGGGCCTGGGCCGCGGCGGCTACCTCGCGGTTGACCGTGGCTTGGTCGGTGGCGGCCACCACCAGCGTGGTGCCGGCCAGCTGCTGTTCATGGAAGCGTGTGGCCAGGTGGCGGATCCCACCCGCGGCCAGCAACCGGCCCAACTCCTCGTCCAGGGTTGGCGCCACCACGGTGACCTGGGCGCCGGCTGCCCGCAGCAGCTCCACTTTGCGGCCGGCCACCGAGCCGCCTCCGATCACCAGGCAATGGGCTTTCTGCAGCTTCAGGAAGATCGGCAAGTAGTCCACGGCGCAGACCTCCGCTGGCAGGCGTGAGAATACGCCCGTTCCAGCTTGCTACGCGGGCTCAGCCCGGCGTAGGGCGCATCTAGAGTAACAGCCTCGAATCTCGTTCCAGAGCTTGCCAGCGACCGGTTGCCGCCGGGCGTTGGTCGCGGCGTCTCTGAGGTGCAGTCCCTGGAGCTGACACCCGCTTGTCAGGACAAATGCGAATCATTATCATTCGATCCCACTGCGACGGTGTCAGCGACTGGCTGCCTGGAGGCGGTACACGCATGGCGACGGCGCTGGCCGCGCCGTGAGACTGCCCGGCTGGCCGACGAGGCGGCGTGCCCGGACAAGCAGGCCGTGGTCGCCGAACGGTCGCCAATGCTGAGGGGGCTGAGAGTGGCTGCGATCGGTGGGGAAGGGGACGGTGTACTCCGTGTGGTGCAGGAACGGCCAGGGTCGGGCATGGCCTCAACGGTGGCTGCGCCGGGCAACGATCTGCCTCGGGATGTACGCAGTTCCCGGCGCAGGATCTGGCAGGTACCTGCGCATTTGCACTGCAGCGTGATCGGCACCTGCCTCAGTCTCGAGGAGCTGCGCCAGATCAGCGCCAAGGTCGGGTTGAAGCCACAGCCCCCGGTCACCGATCACGCACTGCACGGGGCGCTGGTGCAAGCGGTTGCGGACCGCCAGGGGGCCGGCAGGGTGGTGCAGCGTCACCTGGACCGCAAGTACGCGGAGTGCATTCGGCGCTTCACGTCCGCCCAGGACGAAGTCCAGCTCGCCGAACTGTGGCGCCAGGTAGTTGCGGAGGGTGACCTGGCAGCTGGCTACTGGACCCTCCTGACCCATCCTAGGGTCACCATGACTCTGGGTCAGCAGGCTTTCGGGGAGGTGCATATGCTCTCGCACGTGGCCGCCACCGCGCTACGCAAAGTGCGAGTGGAGCTCGGCGATGCCCGTGAGCGACTGCGCTTCGGAGAGCAGGAGCTGGCGGCGCTGCGCACCGCACTTGGCGAAAGCTCGGAAACGGTGGCCGTCCTCGAAGACCGTTTGGCGCGGGCCCTGGACCAGGTGACTCGGGCCGCCCGTTTGCCGGCGCCCGTCGTCGCCGCGGAGGACTCGAGCGACGATTGCTCGGAGCGCACGTTGGCAAGCCAGCTCGCCACCGCGCGCGCGGCCGCCCGTCGCGCCCGCCACGTGGCCCGGGAGCGCAGGTTGCGCCTGGCCGCGGCCGAGGCCAAATGCGACGCGCTTGCGCTGGCCTTGGCGGAAAGCGAGCGGCAGCGGGGCGAGCTACAGGAGGCGCTGGCGCGCTGGCGGGAAGGCCTGCCACCGGTATCGGCACGACCCGCCCCGGTGAACGGGCAAGCCATCGACCTGGAGGGCCGCTGGGTCGCCTACGTGGGCGGGCGCAACCACCTGGCCCCTCGGCTGCGCGCCATTACCGAGCGTCACAACGGTCAGTTCCTGCACCACGACGGCGGGCTGCACGAGAACCCTGCCCGCCTGGAAGCCGTCATCGAGCGCGCCGACCTGGTCATGTGCCCCTTGGACTGCGTCAGTCACGGTGCTTGTGAGCAGTTGAAACGTCACTGCAAGCGCCGCGGCAAGCCGTTCCTGCTGCTGCGCTCGTCCAGCGTGTCGGCCTTTGCCAATGGCCTGCGCGAGGCAACCAGCCGGTGAGTGCACCAGGGCAGTCGGCGCCAGGGCGATCGGTGCCGGGTCGCTCGGTGAGGTTGGAGCTGCCGGCCAACACGCTGGCGCGGCTGATCTCCGGCGGCGCCCTGTGCGCCGCCGATTTCCGCTGCCTGGACTGCGCTTCCAAGCACTGCGTCAGGCGCTTGCTGATGCACGTCTGTGCCGGCGCCATGCCCGCCGCCAAACGCTGCGCGGAGGCGTTCCCCACCGTTGACTCTAGGGCCGAGGAGCAAGGCCCTAGGCCCCCGTGCGCCGGGCTGCGAGCGGAGTCTGTCGACTGCCCACCCTGAGACCGTCTCGGCGCGGTCGTCGACTGGCGCCGCCTGCTGAACGTTGGGGACGAGGTCGGCTGGCCAGCCGATCGGGTAGGGGTGCTGAGCGAAAACTGACGCATCCCACCTTCTCCAATGCAAGCGCTGCCATCCCCCGCCCCTCAGTGCCCCTGCAGCAACCCGTGGGCCAGCCTGCCGAGCGTGGCGATGGCGAGCTCGCTGCGTCGATCCCAGAGGTGACCGGCGCTCAGCCGCAGAAAGCTGCGAAAGCGGCCGCTGCTCGAGAACAGCGTGCCCGGCATCACGCTGACGCCGGCTTCGCGAGCCTGCTCGTATAGCCGGACGCTGTCCATGGCGCCGGGAAGCTCCACCCACAGGACGAAGCCGCCCTGGGGCCGGGATACCCGCGTTCCCTGGGGAAACGAGGCGGCGACGGCTTCGCGCATCTGTTCCAGCTGCGACTGGTAGGCCCGGCGCAGCCGGCGCAGGTGGCGGTCGTAACCTCCCTCGGCCAGGAATTCCGCCACTGCCAACTGAGTCGCCGAGGTGGTTGCCGAGCTCGCCACCTGCTTCGCATGCAGCACCGCGGTATGGAAGCGACCCGGCAGCACCCAGCCGACTCGATAGCCTGGTGCCAGGGTCTTCGAGACCGAGGAGCAGGTAAGCACCAGCCCTTCGCGGTCGAAGCGACGAGCCAGCTCCGGCCGCTCGTCGCCAAAATGCAGGTCGCCGTAGATATCGTCCTCGATCAGCGGGATCTCGCGGCTGGCAAGCAGCGCCACCAGCCGCGCCTTGTGCTCGGGCGGCATGCGACTACCCAGTGGGTTGTGGAAGTTGCCGACGCTGACCACTGCCTTGACATCGTTGCGGTCGACGGCTGCCTCCAGGGCATCCAGATTCATGCCCAGCTCGGGGTGGGTGCCGATCTCCAGAATCCGCAGGCCCAGGCGCTCGAATAGCTGCAGCAGCAGGTAGTAGACGGGGCTCTCCACCGCCACCACGTTTCCGGCGGAGGTGACCGCCGACAGGCTCACCGCCAGTGCCTCGGTCGCGCCGGAGGTGATCACCACGTCATCGGCGTGCACCTCGCCGCCCAGTGGCGCCGAGCGTAACGCGATCTGGCGCCGCAGCGCCTCGGCGCCGGGTGGGAAGCAGTAGTCGATGCTGGCGTTCGGCTGCCGGCTCAGGACCCGCGCCAGGCACCTATTGAGCGCCTTCACCGGCAGTAGGGCGGAGTCTGGCATCGCCACTGCCAGGGGCACCATGTGGGGCTGCTGGCTCGCTGCCAGGATCGTGTCCACCACGCCGCCCACCCGTACCGTTCGCGGATTGCTGCCGCTTCGCGCCGGGGAGGGCAGCGCCAGCTCCGACCTCGGCCGCGGCCGCACGTAAAACCCGGATTGGGGCTTGGCCTCCAAGAATCCACGAGCTTCCAAGGCCGTGTAGGCCTGCATTACCGTCGACAGGCTGACTCCGAGCCGACTGCTGAGGGCGCGTAGGGAGGGAGCCCGGTCGCCGGCTCTCAGCGTCCCGCCCTCGATCATGCCAGCGATGAGATTCGCCACCCGGTCGTAGAGAAACTGCGCCTCATGGGCCTCCATCGCCTGTCTCACTCCGATAACTGTTACGGTGATACTCGCGCTATTCTGCATCTGTTATCGTCTCACTGTCATCCCTAGATTGTCCCCCACGAGCTCCCGCCGCCAGGGAGCTGGGACCAGGAGGGAGCAGATATGCACAGCGCAAGCAACACTCTGCGCCGCAGCGGCGCCGGGCAACGACTCTCGGCGCAGGCGGCGCTCTCGCGCCTCTGGACGGTGGTGCTTCGGGCGGCGGGGCGGCATCGGCAGCGTCAGCTCCTGGCCGAGATGCCAGCCCACCTGTTGAAGGACATCGGAGTCACGCGGGCGGAGGCCCTGCAGGAGGCAAGTAAGCCCTTTTGGGTCCGCTGACCGGCCAGTCGCGGTTTGTGAATTAGTTCACAGAAATCCGCCGGCGAGGGGCATAGCCTCTCTGCGTGTGGACAGGGAAGTCCCCCACCCCTCGGGTCGCAGGACCAAGGAATGGTGCCTGCAGGCGATCCGGGGGCAACCGCGAGGCGACAGGGGATGCCGGCTTCGCGGTTTTCTTTGGCTCCAATTCCGTCCGCTGAAGCCTCTGGCGCGACGCCGGCAGACAACGGGGGTCGCACTCTCGGGCGCTACCACAGCCGCCGCTGCGGCTTGGCTGCTGAGCAGAACGTGGGCGCCGCCGTCAGCGAGCTCAGCTCAGCGTCGGGGTGATGGGTGGTGGCGGGCTCTGCTTTGGGAGCCGGTCAGGATTGCACTTCCCGCAAGATCTGGCCCAGACGCAGCTCGCTGAATTTGCCCGCGGAGAACGCTGGTAGCTTGCTCACCGGCATATCGTTGAGAAAGGACATGAGGGCCAATCGCGCCTTTCTCAGCTCCGCCTCGGCCTCGGCCGCGCGCCCGGCACCGGGCTCGTCGGATATCTCCGGAATTGGTATGCCGGAGGCCTTCGCCAGCTCGGGGTAGAACTCCTTGCCCTTGGGATGCACCAGGAAATCCTTCAGCATCGAGCTTCGGGTCAACCTGGGCGCGACCGCCGATGCGGTTTCAACGTGCACCGTCTGCTGTAAGGGCAGTTGGCGCGAGGAGCCGCCCACCCGGATCTCAAACTCGCCGGGACGAGCCACCCAGTCGTGCAGTCCGGGATCGTAGTAGGAGAACGCCCGGCCATCGAGGGTGAAAGTCACCGTCTGCTCCTCGCCTGGCGCGAGCGCCACTTTGGCGAAGCCCTTCAGCTCGTTCTCTGGCCTGGGGAGCCTAGGCGCGCGCTCGTGTACATAGAGTTGCACGATCTCCTTGCCGGCGACGGCGCCGGTGTTCCGGACCGTGACGCTTGCGGTCAACGGCTCCGAGCCGCTGAGGCGTGACGCCCCGAGTCGCAAGTCCGTATAGGCGAAGCGGGTGTAGCTCAGACCGTAGCCGAAGGGAAACAGCGGCTCGATCTTCCGGCTGTCGTAGTAGCGATAGCCAATGAAGACCCCCTCGCCGTATTCGGCCTCTCCGCCCCGGGCGGGGAAGTTGGGATACGGCGGTGTGTCCTCCAGCCGCCGCGGCAGCGTTTCGGCGAGCTTGCCGGAAGGATTGACCCTGCCGGTGAGCACCTCTGCCACCGCGCCGCCGCCGGCCTGACCGCCGAGCCAGGCAACCAGCACCGCTTTGGCGTGATCTAGCCAGGGCATGGCCATCGCCGAGCCACCCATCAGCACCACGACCACGTTTGGCTGCGCTTCGGCCACCGCCCGGATCAGTCGCTCATGGCCTTCCGGCAGATCCAGAGTCGCCCGATCGAAGCCTTCCGATTCGTAACTATCGGGCAGCCCCACGAAGACCACCGCCAGCTCGGCGTCCCGGGCCTGCCGCTGGGCATCCGTGAGGAGCGCGTCGCTGGTGCTGCCATCCTCCGCATAGCCGGGTGCGTAGCCGAAGACCACGTCGCCGCCGGCCAGCGCGGTGAGCTCGTCGAAGGCGTTCTCGAGCTTGGTGGGGTTGACCTGCGAGCTGCCGGCGCCTTGGTAGCGCGGGCTCTTGGCAAAGGCGCCGATCAGTGCCACGTGCCTGCAGCGGCGCGGATCGACGGGAAGAATTCCGCCTTCGTTCTTGAGTAGCACGATGCTCTCGGCGGCGGCTTGCCGCGCCAAGGCGTGGTGTAGCTGCGGCTCGAAGCGAGTCTCGGGACGGCGCTTGGCGTCGGCCTCGAGAACGACGGCCAGCAGCTCCGCGACCCGCCGATTCAGGGCTTCGGCGGGGATGTCGCCGCGCTCGACCCCGGCGATGATCTTGTCTCGGTTGTAGTCGCCACTGCCCGGCATTTCCAGATGGTTGCCGGCGTTGACGCCGGCAACCCGATCGTTCACCGCCCCCCAGTCGGAGACGACGAAGCCCTGGAAGCTCCAGCGATCGCGCAGGATCTCCTGCAGCAGCAGATGGCTTTCCGAGGCATAGACACCGTTCACTCGGTTGTAGGCACACATCACCGTCCACGGCCGGGCCGCCTTGATTGCGATCTCGAAGGCGGTCAGATAGATCTCGTGCAGGGCCCTCTCGTCCACGTTGGAGCTCATCGCCATGCGCTCGAGCTCCTGGCTGTTGGCCGCGTAGTGCTTGATGGAAGTACCCACTCCCTGGCTTTGGACGCCCAGGATGTAGGCGCTGGCAAGCGCTCCGGCAAGCACTGGGTCCTCCGAGAAGTATTCGAAATTGCGCCCGCCCAGGGGTGAGCGCTTCATGTTGACGCCGGGCCCCAGCAGGATCTGCACGTCGTTGGCCTGGGCTTCCACGCCGAGGGCCACGCCAATGTCGCGGACCAGCTCGCGGTCCCAGGAGGAGGCCAGCGTGGCGGCCGGGGGGAAGCAGGTGGCCGGCACGCTGCGGGAGAGGAGTCCGTGCCCCGTCTCCTTGCGCAGACCGTGAGGTCCGTCGGTCATCATGATCGAGGGGATGCCGATGCGCTCGATGGCGTGGGTCCGCCACCAGCCGTCTCCGGTGAGCAGCCGGGCTTTCTCTTCCAGGGTCAGTCGCTCGACCAGGGCCGCGGCCCGAGTGCAGTAGTTGGCGCCGTCATCATCGCTAGGATCGGCGCCGGACCCCAGCGGTGAGACCATGGCGGAGAGCAGCAGTGAGTCGAGGGAAAGCGACATGGTGAGACTCCTCCTGGGACCCGGTTGGACGCGCGCCCGCCCAGGTCGTGGTGGCTGATCGAGCGCTAAGCCCAGCGCTCGCGACCGCGCGCTCTAGGCGGCCCGCTCAAGCGCCGAGCACAGTGCCGACAGCGCGGGGCAAGGCGCGCAAGCGCGCTACAGCATGGCCGCGTAGTCGGCCTCGATCTGGCGCAGGTTCAGGTGATTCAAGAAGTTCGAGTAGCACATCCAGGCCGCCAGCGCGTTCAGGTCGGCAAACTGCGGGGGTAGGAAGGCGGGCCGAGTAACGATGCCTTCATCCACCAGTTGGGCGAGGGTGCGGATGTCCTCCAGCATGGTCTTGCCGCAAAAGAGCAGCGGCACCCGCTCCAGCATGCCCCGCCGGACCGCCAGTCGGATGTAGTTATAGATGAGGATGAAGCCCTTGCTGTAGGACAGGTCCTTGGTGAAAGGGCCGCCGCTGGGGGTGCTGCCGCGAAACACCCGGGTCGCGGTGCTGTAGGCCGCCTGCTCGCTGTTGCCGCGCTCGCGCAGAAAATGGAACACTTCCAGGAAGTTGGCGCCTTGCTCGGCCAAGTCCACGGCGCGGATGCGGTCGGTCAGGCGGCGCAGGCGACTGGGGTGGGAGGCGAAGGCGAATACCTCCATGATGATGGCGAGCCCCTCCTGGGTGATGGTGGCCGAAGGCGGACCTTTGGCGAGGAAGGTGCAGTAGGGCTGGCTCAGCCCGTTCAGGGTGGTGGCGATGTGCACCCAGCCCTCGTGTACCTCCAGGGCCCGCAGCTCGCGCTCGCTGAAGCGGGCGTCGCGGCGAATCTTCAGGTAGTCGGCGCCGGCGGCGGCATCGGCGACGATGCCGTCGCTGAGGAGCACTCGCACCGTGCTCGGGCTACCGGCGAAAAATCGGTCCAGACGCTCCTGCAGCAGCGACACCGCCTCCTCGGCGGGAATGCTGCCGCCGTCGTCGGAGCCGAGCCGGCTCGGGTCCAGGTTCTCCAGCGCCTCGGACATCATCACACCCAGGTCCGCCACCGTGGGATCCCCGGCGTGGAAGACCTCGCTGGCGGCGCCGTAGAGCTCCTCGGAGAGCCGCGCGAATTCCGCGGTGCCGCGGGCCTCCAGCATCCGCACCACCATCTGATATTCCCGACAGGTGCGACGCATGATCCGGCTTACCGGATTGTATTGCCCCAACTGGCGCACGATGTCCCGCTCCAGCTGATGGAACTCTCGGCGCTTGTCTTCTGGCTCGAAACCGAGGGGGCGGGCTTCGTAGTAGGCGCGGTCCACCGGCGGCAGCTGTCGGCAGTCGCCGGCGAAGAAGGCCTGCTGGATACTGTCGTCCCATTTGATGGCATCGAGGATGCGGATCGGGCGCTGGGTCTCCACCAACCGATCCGAGAGTGCCCGTAGGCTAAGCTTGTACTCTGTGGCGTGAGTCTCGGCAGCCATGGGCCTCTCGCAGCTCCGGCCGGGACCCGCTCAGCTGGCGCTCGAGCCAAGCGGGACGCTGGTCTTCCCCTGGGCCTTGGTCAGCGCTTGGTCGATGTCCCAGAGGATGTCGTCGATGCTTTCCAGTCCCACCGAGATCCGCACCATATCTGCGCTGATGCCGGCGGCAATCTGCTCCTCCTCGCTCATCTGCCGGTGGGTGGTGGAAGCAGGGTGGATCACCAGGGTCTTGGCGTCACCGACGTTGGCCAAGTGGCTGAGAAAGGCCACGTTTTCGATGAAGCGGACGCCGACCTCCGGACCGCCG
>Ga0302046_10005597_pt1 | contig 11047 bp, 15 predicted proteins | sample RVTome_11_FD_200261 | JGI IMG/M metagenome (GOLD analysis project Ga0302046, IMG submission 200261) | Soil microbial communities from uranium-contaminated site in the Upper Colorado River Basin, Wyoming, United States - RVT147D111 (version 2) ... | reverse complement strand
AGCGCTGCCATGCACAGCCGCGCCCAACACAGCGGAACGCCGGCGGGGCCGAGGACGTGGGGCAGCAGCCGTTCCCACTCTCCACGTGCGGTCCAGCCTCGCGACGTCGCTTCGGGAATCCCGACACCTCGCAGCTGGCTGCTCGAAACGACAGCGTGCTGATTCCTCAACAACGAGGTGAGTTCGGCCGGGCGTGCCATTCGTCGAGCATGACACAGCTCAGTCGGGGGACACCGGCCAGATCACCCGTGCTGTGTGTATCGCCGATGCGTGTCTCGTGCGCGTCGTTTGGCGCGTCTCCGAGACACAGGTCAGGTCACGGGGAGCAGGCCGGGGCCGGCGGCGGTGGCGGGGACGAGGTCGGATGGCCAGCGCTTGCGGGATTTGGTCGACAGCGTGGTGAGCAGCTTCATCGCGACGGGGTCGTCCTGCCCCGGCCTGGCCTCGATGAGCCCTTCGTCGATGACGGCCTTCATCCACTCCTCGCCGCGTCCGGTCCGCACCAACGTCAAGGTCCAGTTGTCGTCGGCGCCGATGCCGCCAGTGGAGATGTCCGCGTGCTCGGCAGCAAAGTCCGGGCACATCAGGCAGCCCGGTCGCGTGTACGGGTGCAGTTGTTTGAGCGGAATCTCGTGGTACTCGCCGTCGCGCGTCCAGACCATGTAGCGACCCTTGACGTTGACCTTCGTGACGTCCTCGATCGCGATGCCGTGCTCGGCGAGCACCTCCCGCTGGCCGTCGTAGGTGAACGTCTTGGAGCACAACAGCCCGATCGTGAGGGCGACCTTGCGCTTGTACTTGTTGACGCCGTAGGCGCTGATGGTTCCGTTGATCGACGACTGGCAGCTCATCCCGACCAGCGCGATCTGCTTGAGCTTCTCGTCGTCGGCCTGCTTCATCGCCAACGGATTGGCCGAGTACGTGTAGCGCGACCCCGCGGTCGCCAGCACGTCCTGCTTGGTCCTGGCGAGGAACGGCTCGGAGTCGAACGGCCCTCGTTCGTCAACGATCTGCGAGGTCAGGGCCCCGTCGATCTTCTCGTTCTCGAGCCCCCAGATGAGCAGCGTGGACACGAGGCCGCCGTCCTGTCCGGCCTCGTGGACGGCCTTGTCGGTCGCGCGGGTCAGCAGGATTGACCGCACGATTCCGTACGGCTCGTCGGCGGTGCGTTCGCGGCCGAACAGCTCGACGTCGAGGTCGGACTCCCAGTTGCGGAAACGAGGACAGGCGCGCGTGCAGATGTCACAGCCGCGATCGCCGATCACGCACTGGTCGATGCCCATCCCGTCACCGATCTGGACGGGGTAGTACTCCTTCGTGTAGCCAAGGACGTCCTGGGGGCAGGCCATGACGCACGCGGCACAGCCGGTGCACAGGCCGGTGTCGACCACCTCGCGGTACAGCTCGCGCCAGTGGACGTCGCCCATGTCCTCGCCTTGTTGGTGGTGCGCGAGCGTAGGGGCCGGCGTGTCGGCGACGAGCGCCGAGTCAGCCCAGTGCGCCGCCGAGAAGTGCCTTCGTGTCCGCGGAGAGCGACGCGAGCACCTCGTCGGCCGTTGCCTGCCGGAACCGGCGCTTCGTCTCGGCGTACGCATGCCTGGGCAGGGCGCCCAGGGAAGCCGCAACCTGCATCGCTGTGGACATGACGTCCTCGTGTGCCGCCAGCTCGGTGGCGAAGCCGACGGCGACGGCCTCGGCGGGGCCGACCGTGCGGCCCTGGATCACCAGGTCCTCGAGCACGTCGTTGCGCAGGTTGTGGCGGGCGATCGCCACCCCGAACATGGGCAACGGAAGGCCGACGGCGGTCTCGGTCAGCCCGAGCCTGTACGGACCGTCGGCCACGATCGAGTGGTCCGCGGCCATGCACAACATCGTCCCGCCCGCGATCGCGTGGCCGTGGGCCGCGACCACGACCGGCCGCGGCTCGGTCCACAGGCGCATCGTGAACCGGCCGAGACCCTCGATGAGCTCGGCGGCCGCCTCGATGCCCGACTGGAGGACCTTGAGGTTCAACCCGGCCGACAGGATGTCGTCGCGGCCGCGCAGGACAACCGCCGTGACGTCGTCACCCGCCGAATCCAGCGCGTCCGTGAGGGCAACGAAGACGGGGACGTCCAGCACGTTCTTCGCGCCGTCGTCGAGCGTGATGACGAGGATGCCCTCGGTGAGCTCGGCCGTGACGCTCATCTTCCCTCCGTGGCACGGGGCCGGGAGCGTAGGTCGGCTGGTCATCCCGGCTGTCGGTCCGCCGTCCGTACCCTCGTGACGGCAGCGGTACACGGGTGCCGCAGCGGTGCGCGCCGAACAGTGGGTGGCCATGGCGGACGAAGCCGACGACCCGGCGGTCGCGGAGTCGGTTGGTCCTCGTTCGTGGCGCGGCCGCGACGCGTTGACGTCAGCCGAGCGCCGAACCGTCGGGATCGCCTCGGCGGCGCCGTTCGGGGTCGTGCTGGTCGCGCTCCTGCCCTTCGTCGTCACGGGCCGTGCGACCTTCATCGAGGTCGTCCTCGCTGCCCTCGTCTACGGGGCGCTGCTCGGGCTGGCGGCCGCCTTCGTCGCCGTTGACCGCCTCCAGGCGCGCCAGTGCCCGGGATGTGCGACCCGCAGCGGCAAGGACGTTGCCGTGTGCCCGACCTGCGGGTACGACCTGGCCGCCCGCCCCCGGTTCCAGTGCGACCAGCGTCACGGGCTGTACATCGACCCGGGCCTGTGCACCTGCGGCCGGCGTCTGTTGGCCCTGCCACCCGCCCGCGGCATCGGCCGCGAGATCGTCGTGATGCTCAAGGTCGGCGCGTGGCTGCTCGTCTTCCTGCTGGGAATGGGCATCCTGGTGCGGGCGGTCGGCTGACCCCGGCAGCGTCAGTTCACGGGCAGCGTCCGCTGGTCTTCCTGGCCGTCGAGCAGCCGCACCCGGATGCCGGCATCAAGCAGGAACGTCCGGGTGCGCTCCCAGTCCTCGTACCGGCCCCCGGCCGCGACGACCTCGGCGACCCCGGAGTTCGAGATCAGCTTGGCGCACGTGAAGCAGGGTGCTCCGGTGCAGTACAGCGTCGCGTCCGCTCGTTCCTCAGGGGAGGCGAACAGCAGCGCGTTGGCCTCGGCGTGGATCGCGATGCACTGCTCGTAGTCCTTGCCCTGGGGCGCCTCGGAGCTCGCCCGCGGACAGAACCCGTCCGTGCAGTGCCCGTACCCGGAGGGGCCGCCGTTGTAGCCGGTCGAAACGATCCTTCGGCCCTGGACGATGACGGCTCCGTGTTGCCGTCGCGAACACGTGGCGCGTGTTGCCGTCGCGCGTGCGATGTCCAGGAAGTACTCGTCCCAGGACGCCCGCGGTGCGTCGGTGTCCCTGCTCACGTCGGGTTGATCAGGCGACCAGCTGCTTGTCGGTCTCGCGCAGCCGCTTGGCGACCTGCCGGAGGATGTTCTTCGCGAAGTTGCTCTCGTTGCTGATGAGGTAGAAGAAGTCCGACCCCGACAGCACGAGCATCGTCACGTCCGTCGTCGTCGTCACCGAGGCCGTTGCCGGCTCCGGGTCGAGCAGCGACAGCTCCCCGATCACATCGCCCGGACCGAGTCCTGCAAGCTTGCGCCGGCCGCGCACGACGTCGGCCTTGCCGTCCACGAGGATCAGCAGCTGCTTGGCGATGCTGCCCTGCTTGACCAGCTCCGTGCCCTTGGGTCGTGACGTCCAGGTCACGTGGCCGGCGACCTGCGCCAGCTGCTTCTTCGACAGGTGCTCGAACATCGGCACGGCTGACAACGCGTCCTGTGCCGCCTTCTTGCTGGCCATGGTGGTCTCCCTCTCTGGCTCCAACTCTAATGTCGTGTCGCCGACGGTGCCGGGCTGGCGGCCGCCGCCGAGTCGGCCGGTTTGGTCACACCGGCGGGATGAGCCCCGGAGGGAGATCCGACCGCCCCTCGAGCGGCGACAGCGCGAACTCCGCCTCACCGATGCGGAGGAACTCGACGGGGGCGCCCTCGACGAGGTGCTGCTGCACGATCGCCGGGACGTCATCGACCGTGACGCCGCCGTACCAGACGTTGTCGGGCGCAACGTGCACGGCCGGGCCGACCATGCACGGTTCGAGGCACCCCGTGGCCACGATCTTCACGTCCGTGAGCCCGAGTCGGCCGGTCTCGTCGCGGATTGCCTCGAAGACACGGGCGGACCCGCGACCGATGCACGAGCCGCGCGGGTGCGCGGGATCACGCTCGTTCACGCACACGAAGACGAACTTGCGCGGCATGCCGGCACGTGCCACGGGACCTCCACCGGTGGGCCCACGACCGTAACGCAGCAGGGAAGGAACGCCACGCGCCGGACGTTTCGTCAGGCGCTGTGGGAGGGTGGTTGATCGTGCGAGATCCGGATGGACAGGCGGCCGTCGTGCGCCGCATCCTGGGCTACACACGCCGGATCGCGGTCGTGGGGCTGTCGGACGACCCGACCCGGACGAGCCACGGGGTGGCGCTGAGCCTGCTGCGCCAGGGGTACGAGATCGTCCCGGTCAACCCCAACATCGATTCGTGGCACGGGCTGCGGGCCTGGCCGAGCCTGGCCGACGTGCCCGAGGACATCGACCTCGTCAACGTCTTTCGGCGTCGGGAGCACCTCGACACGCTGGCCGACGACGTCGTTGCCCGCGGCGGCGTCCGTGGACTGTGGCTGCAACAGGGTCTTCGGTCGGCGCACGCACGAACCGTCACGGCGGCCGCCGGCATCGACTACGTGGAGGATCGTTGCAGCCGCGTCGAGGTCGCCCTGCACGCTGACCTGATGGAGCTGCCGCCAGCGGCGTGACCCGATCGAACTGCGCCGACGCGTCTCATTCCAGGCCGCGCAGCGCCTGCCGTGGCTCCCGCCACCCGACGATGGCCTCGGTCATGACGAGTGCCTCGACGGTCGGACCGACCTCGTGCACGCGGACGATCGACGCACCCAGCAGGACGCTGACGACTGCAGCCGCGATCGAGCCGGTCACGCGGCCGTCGAGGGTCACCCCGAGGGTCTCGCCGATGAAGTCCTTGTTGGACAGGGCCACCATGACCGGGAAGCCCAGTTCGGCCAGGGTCCCCAGATGCCGGGTCAGCTCGAGCGAGTGGAAGGTCGTCTTCTGGAAGTCGTGGCCCGGGTCGATGATCACCGATGACCTCCGAACGCCGGCCTCCACGAGCCGCCCGCTGAGTCGCTCCAGGTGCTCGCGGACCACGTTCGTGACGCTCGGTTCCCAACGGCGCCGAAACGGCCGAGTGCGCGGCTCGCCACCGTGGTGCATGGCCACGTAGGCGCTGCCCGTTTCGACGAGGACGTCGATCATCCCCTCGTCGCTGAGCCCGGTCACGTCGTTGATCATGTCGGCGCCGGCCGCGACGGCCGCACGTGCGACCTCGGCCCGAAACGTGTCAACCGAGACCAGGACGTCCTCGTCGGCGGACCTGACGGCAGCGATGACCGGGACGACCCGCTCGATCTCCTCGGCAACCGTCACGTCCGGGCCGGGGCCGCCCTTGATCCCGCCGATGTCGAGGATCTCTGCGCCCTCCTCGCGCAGGCGCATCGCGTGCTCGACGGCGGCGGCGAGCCCGAACGTCCGGCCCTGGTCGTAGAAGGAGTCCGGCGTCCGGTTCACGATGCCCATGACCACGGCACGATTGGAGAGGTCGAGCGACCGTTGGCCGGCCTCCAGGACGAGCTCCCGCTGGGCGGAAGCGGCCGAGCGAAGCGGCCAGTGGAGTGCGTCGTCCCGCACGGGGCGCTCCAGGACGGTCATGTGAAGGCTACGTCCGGCCGTTCGCCTCGTAGGCTTCCTCCCGGGCCGGAGGACACATGGAAGCCTGGATCCTGGTCACGGTCGTGGTGTTCGTCACGGGCGCCGCGGTGATCGCAACGCTGTTCACGGAGGACTCGCCACTGCGCCACCCGGGGCTGCGGGGTGAGCCAGACCAGCCGATTCGCCCGATCGACCTTCGGAGCGTGAGCTTTCCGACTCGGTTTCGCGGCTACGACCCCGTGCTCGTCGACCAGTGGCTGACGGCGGCCGCGGATGCGCTGGAGATGCTTTCGGACACGGCCGGGCCCGAGCTGGTGGCGCTGGCCGAGGACCGTTTCGGCGACAACAGTCGGACACTGGGGGCCAACTGGCCCGTCGAGACCGACACGCCCCTGCGGGACGGCGGGCCGGTCGAGGACACCCGGGCCGTCGACGATGTCACGCACGTCGAGGACCTTCCGCCGACACGGCCCATCGACCTGCTGTCGCGGCTGCCGATGCGCGACACGCCACCCGATCCAGGCCCGTCACACCCGCCGCGATTCGACCCGTCGAACCTGCACTGATCAGGTCAGGAACTCGAGGATTGCCGCAGCCAGGCCGCCCGGGTCCTCGACCGGCGACCAATGCCCCACGTCAGGCAGCACCTTGATCCGGCTCACGGGGATGGCACTCTTGAGCTCTTCGGCCATCGCCAGCGGGGTCGACCGGTCATGTGCGCCCGTGACGATCAGGGTCGGCTGCCCGATCCGGGAGCCGTCGATCGCCGGCGCCTTGGCCAGTGCCCGGCAGGCCTTTGCGTAGGCAGCCGGGTCGTTGCGCGTGAACAGCTCGCGCAACAGCCCTACGGCGCCGGCCTTCGTGGCGTGGGACTGGGGAGAGACCGCACCTTCGAGCCACGCGTCGACGAGCGCGTCCATCCCGTCCTTCTCCACCTGGTCGGCGCGTTCCCGGTAGGCGTCGTTTGTCGGAGGCGTGAACCGGGAAATGGCGCCAACGAGCACGAGCTGGTCGACGACGTCGGGCCCGGTGACGGCCAGCTGCTGGGCGACCAGCGTCCCGAGCGAGTGGCCGACGACGGCGGCGCTCGGCAGCTCGAGCAGCTTGAGCAGTGCCAGCACATCGCCGGCCCAGTCCTCGATCGACAGCCTGCCAGCCGTGGCGGATCGGCCATGGCCGCGCAGGTCGAGGGCGACGCAATGGTGGTGCTGTTGCATCGCCTGCATGACCCCGTGCCATGCGTTTGAGGAGCCGCCGAGGGCGTGGATGAACACGACGGGTGGACCCTCGCCGTAGCTCTGGTAGTGGATGGAACTGCCGTCGATGTCGACGAACATGCAGAGGCCTTTCAGGATGGGGGGCGGCCGCTGGAGCGTTGGTTGGCGCCGCGTGGGCGCGCATCGAGGCCGGCCAGGGCGCAGCGTACTCGCCGCAGCGGCGGCCCCCTTGGCGAAGGAGCGGGACGCCAACAGCAGCGCGTGAGGCGCTCTACGGTGTGGGCCATGCTGGTGGACATCGAAACGACCGTTGCCGCGCCGAGGGCACTGGTGTGGGACGTCCTCGTCGACTGGGAGTCCCAGTCCGATTGGATGGTCGATGCCGTCGAGATCGAGGTGGTCTCCGGGCAGCGAGCGGGCGTCGGCACGACCGTGCGGTGCCCGACCAGGATCCTCGGCATCGTGATCCCCGACGTCGTTCGCGTGTCGGAATGGCGGCAACGCGAACGCCTCGCGGTCGTGCACCTGGGTTCCCCGCTGGTCCAGGGCGGCGCGGCCTTCGACCTGGCGGACACGGCCGACATGGGGACACATGTCCGCTGGACCGAGGACGTGCCGGTGCCGTTCGGCCCGATCGGCGCCGTGCTCGGCCCGGTCGTGATCCAGCCGTTGCTGCGCCTGGTCTTCAACCGCAGTCTTGGTCGGTTGAAGCGGCGCTGCGAGGCACTCAGCCAGCCGTTGTCCAGTGCCTGAATACGCTCCGGCCACCCCATTCGTGGCATCGTGAGTCGATTCCGCCAAGGCATCGTTGCCGCCGTCGCGCTCGCGCTGGCGTTCGCAGGCTGTGCGGACGCCGAGGTGTCACAGCGGCAGCCGGCCTCCACCGTCGACGGCCTCCAGGCCACTGGCCAGCTCGACGGCCACCGGGTGGCGGTGTCCGATGGCGAACCGGAGGTTGCGCTGGGGGACTGCGACGCGCCCGATGGCGGTGACGAGGACCTGTGCATCGTCGCCCGAACGATCGATGGCTCCACGCTGGCACTCGTGATCGAGAACCCGGGGGGTCTCGAGGTCCGCAAGGGCGTTGGCGTCAGGATGTGTGCCGGGCCGTGCGATGGGGCCGGGGGCGTGGTCGTCGAGGTTCGGTTGGACGGCATTGCCCACCGGGCGACGGGTGGCTCGTTCGACATCGACCAGGTCGGGCCCCGGTGGGCGATGTCCTTCCAGCTGCGGTTCGGCACCGCCGGCAACCTGACGGGCGAGTTGGACGTCCGCCCACTCCAGCCCCTGCCATCGTGAGCCTCAGCCCACCTCGATGGGTGGGTCGCTGACCGTGGTCCTGCTGGCCACGCGAGCGGCCAGGTACAGCGGGGCGGGCAGCGCGAGCGCGATCGCGCCCGCGACCATCGCGCTCGCAACGGTCGTGGCGTCGGCCAGCATGCCCAGCGCGATCCCCCCAACGGCGCCACCGAGCATTGCCGTCATGGAGTTGACGGACAGGACCGTCGTGCGGTGCGTCGCGTCCACCTCGCGATGCAGGAGCCCCTGGTGGACCGGGTTTGCGGCGCCGTGGATGGCGTACGTCGCCAGGTAGCCGGTCACCACGCCGACCGGACCCGCCGCGAGCCCCATGCCGAGGACCGTCAGGCCCTGGCCGATCCGCATGCTCGCGGCGGTGCGCGCCGGCCCGAATCGCCGGGACACGGTCGGGATGATCGCGGCCGCTGCGGCACTCGCGAACCACGCGAGGGCCACGGTTGGGCCGAGCACTGCGGCCGCGGCGTCGCTCGAGCCCGTGATCTCCTCGAGCCTTGGAGGGACGAGCCCCTCCCACGTGACCATCCCGAAGCCCCAGAAGAACTCGACGCTGACCAGGGCGATCAACGCACCCGAGCCCCGGACGACCGCCATCGCCTCGCCAACGACCCGCGGGACCGCCCGGGCCGTTCGCGCAAGATGGCCACGGCCGCGGGGCGTCGTCACCTCGGTCATCAGCCGGGCCAGGGCGACGAGCTCGATCGCCCGGATGGCCAGGTAGACCACCAGTGGGCCGAGGAGCGGGTCCAGGCCACCGAAGGGCGCGAGCGCGACCAGTCCCGAGGACGCCAGCGATCCGAGCGCGATCGCGACACCCAGCACCGCACCACCGGCGCCGAGGCCCGATTCGATGTCGGCATCCGGATCCGCTGCAAGCGCCGCATCGACGTACCAGGCATCCAGCGGCCCGGTCTCGAGGGCTCGGTAGACGCCCTGAAGGCTCCACGCGATCACGAGGACCGGGAGGGTGTGAGCCCAGGCCGCGAAGACCAGGACCGAGACGGCGTCGACCACCGTGGCACCGACGAGCACCGGGCGGCGGCCGAGGGCATCCGCGAGCCCGCCGGTCGGCAGCTCCAGGCAGAGGACCATGACTCCCTGGGCTGCGGCGGCCACGCCGATCGTGGTCAGCGAGAAGCCGCGCCCCAGCATCAGCAGGACGAGCACCGGGATGAGCAGGCCCGTGGGCAGCCACCGCAGACCACGGAGGACGAGGAACCGACGGCGGATCCCTCGGGCGTCCTCGGCGCTCACAGCGACGGATCGGGGTGCGGAAAGCTGTGCAGCATGATGGTCACGCGCTCGGCCAGCGGGTCGTCGAGCTCCGCGCGTTCGTGGTGGCGGTCGATCACTGCGTGCAGCTCGTCACGGAGCTCGCGGAGGGACTGCGGCGTCAGGTGCAGGCCCCAGTCCGACACGTCTGCCGCCCCGATCCAGTCCTGGCCCCACTCGTCGCGGGACGTGACCCAGTCGTCGAGCCAACGCGCGTGCACACGGGTCACCTGGCCGACGAGCACGGTGTCGGCGGCCCGGTCATCGGGGTCGTCGCGGAAGTCCACCGACGACCACGACGTTCGGTTGTGTGCCGCCCGCCAGTAGCGGTCGCGGGCCGTCGAGTGGACCGGGTCGTCCTCGATCAGGCCGACCTCGGCGAGCTGCCGGAGGTGATAGCTGGTCTGCCCGCTGTTCGTGTCGAGCTGCCGGGCCAGCTCGGTCGCGGTGGCGGGTCCGTGCAGTCGCAGCGCTGCCAGGAGCCGCAGTCGCAACGGATGCGCAAGCGCACGGAGCTGGGTGCGGTCGAGCCTGACGGTGTGATCGTCGGTGCCGGGGGCGCCCTCGTCGGCGTGTGTGTCGTCCGCAGGTGGGCCGTCCATGACCGCATCCTACATTCGCAAGGAAATTTTGCAAAGAAGTTTTGCGAACTCTTGGGACGGCCAACTCAGCGGCTGTCGTCGATCCGTTCGCGCCAGTTCGAGGCCTCGAGCATGGCCTGCTCGTGTGAGCCGCGGACCGCCACCGTGCCGTTGTGGCGGAAGACGAAGTCGCAGAGCATCCGGGTCGAGCTCACCTGGGCGACCGTGACGACCAGCTCCGAGATGGCACCCTCGGGGATCGGTGCGCGGTGCTGCACCTCGAACATGCTCGTGACGGCGACCTCCATGGGACCGAGGTGGGGTTCGATGATGTCGCGAGCGACCCCCGTGACGATGTCCAGGACCCCACGGGTCGCGATGACGGGCCGGCCGGAGGCGCCGGGCGCGTCCTCCGTCAGCTCGCTGGTGACCGTGACGGTCGTCGTGACACTCTCGCCGCGTGGGGGACCGGGTTGCACGTCAGCCTCCGAGGACGCGGCGCACGAGCTGCCGGATTCGAGACGGTTCCGCCGTCGCGAAACGGACCGCGCCGTCGGTCCGCTCGACCGGCAGGTCGTGGGCGGGTCGGGCCGCTGGCGGCGACGAGGACACGGAGACGATCAGCGGGTCGGCGCCCCGGTTGTCGATGCCGTGAACCACGCCGGCAGGGACCAGCATCGAGCCGAGCGGATCCAGTCCGATCTCACCCTCGTCCGTGACGAACCAGGACCGCCCTCCCAGGACCGTGTACGTCAGGTCGGCGGCCGGCTCGTGCAGCGGGGGCGTGGCCTGCTGCGGCTCGATGCACCACAGGTCCATCGCCAGCCGGCCGGTCTCGAACACGCGCACCTGCCGTGCCTGCTCGGTGTCGAAGTCGACCCAGTCGCGA
>Ga0302046_10005595_pt1 | contig 11048 bp, 7 predicted proteins | sample RVTome_11_FD_200261 | JGI IMG/M metagenome (GOLD analysis project Ga0302046, IMG submission 200261) | Soil microbial communities from uranium-contaminated site in the Upper Colorado River Basin, Wyoming, United States - RVT147D111 (version 2) ... | reverse complement strand
GGCCTGTTCCTCTGCGATTCTCTGCGTCCTCCGCGTCTCTGCGTTTATCTTTAGTTCAAAACGACCCACTACCAAAATCTGGCACAGAAACTGGGTGACTTTTGTGTATTTCTGTGTAACTTTTTTCCAGGATTATTTCACAGAGAGCCACAGAGGAAAAGACAAAGAGAGAGTTACACAGAGAAGGCCATCCCCTCGGTGTTTCTCTGTGTAATTCCTTTTCACCCGAGTCAGGGCTTCTCTCCCAGCCAATCGCACCATCGAATCAATTCTTCATTTTCGATCCGATGGGACTCCTTCGTCGTGTGATTCATCGACTCCCAAAAGTACATTTTTGCTTTCTGATACTCCTTGAGTTCAAGATGAAGGGCGGCAAGACGCCGCATACGGAAAAACTCGAGGACACCAACGTTCATCGGACGCAGGAGCATCAGGATTTTCCGTGCTTCGGCGATTCTGTTCTCCGCCATGAGTTCTCTGCCGAGGAGGTACGGCACCAGGGGCGAAAAACGTCCTGATGTCATTTTTGCCTCAAGCCAGGGGATTCTCAGAGAATCCGCCACATCTCCCAGGATGAAATCCTTCAATTGTTCGCCTGCGGGATCACGCAATCCAAACCGGCGAACACCGCACGCTTCGTCGTAGGGTGGACTAAGATGCACGGAATAAAGCGCCTCACATAATCTCCCCGCTTCCAGCTTGTTTCCTAACTTCCAGTGTGCATCAGCGAGCGTCAAATACAATGGCAACAGGGTGTGGGCAATCATGGAGTCCGCAAGGGCTTCTGATCCGAATCGAATCGCGTCCTCCGCCCGGCCAGACCGAAGCAATGCGGTCGCGTGTTGAAGAATTGCCTCTGGAGACCGGCTGAGTTCGAGGGAACGGCGTGACGTTTCCACCGCCGCCTCAAAATTCCCACTGCGCAAGGCATTCCGTGTTTCCTCGTTGACCTCCGCAATGACGCGTGCGCACTCCCTTCCGAATATTGACGACCTTCGGAACAGGTATGCCGCCTTCGTGCGCTCATTAATCGAAGGCTCGGGCTGGCTGATAAATCTGCGCCATTCCGCGATGAGCACAGTGAGCTCCTTATTATAGAAGGATTCGAAACTTCCGGTCCTGTACAACCATTTAAATCGCCGCATGCCGTAATGATCAATGAGATAGCGGCAAAACGAACCCGCCAGGACGTAACTGGTGCCGCCGTGCGACTTCAGAAATCCGGAAATACTGAAGAGGCCCTCGACGTCCGGCCGGAGCCCTATTGCAAAAATTTGCGCCGCGAGCCGATGGAGGGTCTCGTTATATTCCACACGCTCCACGGCCATCGCCAGGCCTTCGATCAGGCCGGAGTTGAGGCTGATCCGCAGGACAGGGAAGCCAAATTCGGCTGCCATGATGTGAACCAATTCATGTTTGAGCACACGGTTCACGTCACTCAGGTTCACATGCAGTTCCCAGCGCCATGGTTTGGCAATATTGGTGCCTGCGGCACCGACAAGCCGGCCTTTTTGCTCCGCCGATCCATACAGGAACGACCTGATTTTCCGCACCGGGAGAATACGAAGCTCCCGCGCAATGGTGCCGAAGTAGAATTCATGCCTGGCCGCAAGACGTTCGACCTCTTCTGTTGTGACGGCGTTTTTAGGGTAGACGATGGTGAAATGTTCCGAGTCGTACTCACCCCCCAACTCGGTCCGAATAAATCCTTCCGACGATGAAAAGCCCAAACGGTCGCTGAAGCAGTATGTCAGGACCAGGAACACTCCCCCTGCAACCAAGATAACGCGTTTGGTCCGCGAGGCCGGGACTTTTGCTTTTCGATTCCTGATCACGTCGGCAACAAGCAGGATTATCGCGGCAGCAACAAGTGTCAGAATTCTGAACTCCAAAAGCGTGGTTCCGATGTTCAGCGATTCATCGTAGGTGATGCCCGGAAAGTAGCCGAGGATCGGATTGAAAGCGAAGATTTGCGGAGAGATCAGAGTGACGACAAGAATATGAGAGAGGATTGCCATTATCGCCATCGTCAGCAGGGTCTTGCGCCAACGGGATGCGACGGAAACGACAAGAACGGCAAGAGCCACGACGAAGAGCACGGCAGGGACCGGGCCCAAAAGATAAAACGTTAGACCATCGGCAAAGGAGCAATTGCGAACGAACAAAGCATTCACGGAAATGATGACGAGCGGCGGAACAAGCAGAAGAAGGCCTGACACTGCAGACAGGGCGAAATGCTTGTAGACACTCTCACGTGCGTGAGAAGTAACGATAAGGGCAAGGAGACCCGCGCTGAAACTTCCGGCAAGCGAAATCAGAGCGGAAAACTCAAATCCCAGATAGTTCAGCAAGGGAATCTGGGTACAAACCAGGGACAGAAGAGTAAGAATGAGGAGGAGAGTACGAAAACGCGGTTGAGAAAAACAGGTTTTCAGAAATGCCATATGCTGAACCGGTGCATCAGAATTCTTCGCTGCGAACCCTGGTAATCTCCGCTCCCAAACCCTTGAGCTTTACTTCTATGTGTTCGTACCCTCGGTCGATGTGATACACCCGCAGCACCTCCGTCGTCCCGCGGGCGGCAAGCCCTGCCAGAATCAGAGATGCGCTGGCACGCAGGTCAGTGGACATCACCTTGGCTCCTGTCAATTCCTTTGAGCCGATAATTGTCGCTCTATTCTCTTTAACCGTGATTTGAGCGCCGAGCCGCTGGAGCTCGGGAACATGGGTGAACCGGTCAAAATACACCGTATCCGTAACGACACTTTTTCCAGCAGCCAGGCTCATGAGAGCGATCCACTGTGCCTGCATATCGGTGGGGAATCCCGAATACACCGCCGTCATCACGTTGACGGGCCGAACCGCTTCTGGGGGTGTGAGTTCGATGAAATCCTTGCCGTACGAAAGCTTCGCGCCTGCGTCCTCGAGCTTGTTTGTCACGGCCCCCAGGTGCTTGGGGTTGCAGCGTTCGACGCGAACCGCGCCACCCTTCTTTCCGGCCATGGCCGCAGCAATGAGAAATGTGCCGGCTTCAATCCGGTCGGGGATCGTTTCGATATCCGCCGGATGCAGGTCGTCAACGCCCTCGATCTCAAGTGTGCTCGATCCCAGTCCATGGATTTTCGCACCCATGCGGATCAGAAACTCTGCGAGCGAGGTAATTTCGGGCTCCATCGCCGCGTTTTCGATAACCGTTGTCCCTTTGGCCAGCACGGCCGCCATTACGACGTTGCCTGTCGCTCCGACACTAGAAATATCGAACAGGATCCGCGCCCCCGTGAGCCGTTTCGCTTTTGCAACAATATAGCCGGAATCAAGGTCAATCGAAGCTCCCAGGCGCCTTAGTCCCTCGATATGCAGATTGACCGGCCGCGGGCCCCAGGCGCATCCTCCGGGCAGTGAGACCCTGGCCTGACCGTAGCGGGCAAGAAGCGGGCCGAGCACATAAACCGACGCGCGCATTTTTTTTACGTGGTCGTACGGAGCTTCAAACTTCGTGACATTCGAGGAATCGACCGTGAGAGTATGATCACGATGCTGAGTGACGCAGCCCAGCGATTCCAACAGGGCACTCATGGTCACAACATCGTGCAAAGCGGGCGTGTTCGAGAGGTTGAATTTTCCGGGCGCAAGGATTGTTGCCGGCATCAATGCAAGCGAAGCATTCTTCGCTCCGCTGACGCGCACCGTACCCGAGAGTGGTTTGCCGCCGTGAATGATGAATTTGTCCAAGGAGTAGCTGAGTAGATGAGTATGTGAGTATATGAGTACGGAGCGAAGAAAAAGTAACGAGGAAATGGGTGAATTGCAAAGTGGAGTATGTGAGTATTTGAGAGTGTGGACAAAAGCACGTTTGAATCTTGGGCAATTTTTGCCTACCGTTTTGAGGTTGCCAAGTATAACAGTCCGCAATCCATCCCGCGCAAAAACGGCGGGACGTTGGAAAACGCGCAATCCCAAATCCGCAATCCCTTATGCCTGTCCAAGTAATCGTCGGTGCGCAGTGGGGTGATGAGGGGAAGGGGAAGATTGTCGACCATTTGAGCGAAGATGTCGACATCGTCGCACGCTATCAGGGCGGCGCCAATGCCGGCCATACGGTGGTCATTCCCGCCAAAGGATCCAAGAAGGAACAGGAATACGTCCTCCATTTGATTCCATCAGGTATTTTTCACAAACACGTTACCTGCATTATCGGCAACGGGGTCGTGATCGATCCCAAGGCACTGATGGCCGAAATCGATCAGCTCCAGTCTGCCGGAATCAGCATCAAGGGAAGGCTTTTGATCAGCCATAACGCCCACTTGATCATGCCCTACCACAAAGCCCTCGACTCGATCCGCGAGCAGGGCGACCAGAAAATCGGCACCACGGGGCGCGGGATCGGGCCGGCCTACATTGATAAGTACATGCGTATCGGCATCCGGGTTGTGGATCTTCTCGACAGGGATGTCCTCTGTAAAAAACTGAAGCGCAACGTCGAAGAGAAAAATGAGCTTCTGAAAAAAGTCTATCAGGCAAAGGAATTGGATCTCGATGCTATCATCCACGAGTACCAGGAGTTCGACAAGCGCATCGACGCTTACGTAACAGACACATCGGAGTATCTGCAAAAGGCCCTGAGCAGGAAAAAAACGGTGCTGGCCGAAGGAGCCCAGGGAGCCCTTCTCGATGTGGATCACGGGACCTATCCGTATGTCACCTCATCAAATCCCACGAGCGGCGGAGCCTGCACGGGTTTGGGCATTCCCCCCACCTCCATTCGATCCATCCTTGGAGTTGTCAAGGCATATTCCACGCGCGTGGGTAACGGTCCGTTTCCCACCGAATTATCCGATGCCACCGGGGAACGCCTGCGATCCACGGGCGGAGAGTTCGGAGCCACAACCGGGAGGCCGCGCCGGTGCGGCTGGCTCGATATGGTGAGTCTTGGCTATTCAGTGCGCGTAAACGGAATCAGCCGGATCGCCATCACGAAGTTGGACGTGCTTGACGATTTTGACGAAATCAGGGTTTGTGTCGGGTACACCCGCAACGGGAAAAAACTTCATCATTTTCCAACCGATGTGCAGGCTCTCGAAGAGGCAACGCCTGTTTACAAGACATTCAAAGGCTGGAAAATTCCTACGTCCGAAATTCGCCGGTACCGTAAACTCCCTCCACAGGCCCGCAGGTACATCGAAGCCATCCGGAACATTCTCGGTGTTGACATTTGGATGGTCTCCGTTGGCGCGAGGCGCGACCAGACACTGTTCGTTCGTTGATCCTCATGCGACCGACGCTCAAAAGCGGAAGCCCACAGTCGGGCAAATTTAAAATCGGACTGTTGGTGCTGGCTTTCCTCATTGTCGCAGGCACGCTGCTTTATACCCACGAAATTGTCCGCCGGCTGGAAGAGCGCCAGAAGCAGGTTGCCGATCTTTATGCCAAATCCCTCGAATACCTTGCCAACGCGCCGAACTCCATGGGCGGCGACTACAGCTTCGTGTTCGATGAAATCATCCGCGCCATCGATTTTCCCATCGTGCTAACGGATGCACGCAATGAGCCCATTTCGCCCCTCGACGGCTCGTACGCGAACGCCATCAAAAATGTTGAGCTCGATACAACTCTTGCACTCTCGCAGCAGCGTCAGGCCATCCTTGATCTCGTCACTGCAATGGATCTTCAGAATACGCCGATCAAAGTTGCATACCAGGACACCATTGTTCTCAATTATGTGCATTACGGAGAGTCAGATCTCGTAACACAGCTCCGCTGGCTCCCGTATATCGAGATCGGCATTGCGGGACTCTTCATCCTCGTCGGGTATATCAGTTTTAGTTACATCAAGAGGAACGAACAGAGCAATATTTGGGTCGGAATGGCGCGGGAGACGGCGCATCAGCTTGGGACACCAATTTCGAGCATGCTGGGCTGGGTGGAATTGCTGAAAACGCACGCGCAACGGGATCCGCGGCTCACGGAAATCATTCGGGACATGGAAGGCGACACCCGCCGGCTGGAAAAGATCGCTGACCGGTTCTCGAAGATCGGATCAAAACCCGATCTGCGCGCCGAAAACCTCGGGGAAGTCATCGGAAAGGTCATCGCCTACTTCGAGAGGCGCATTCCGCAATCCGGTAAACGCGTTTCCCTGGAATTAGTGCAATCAGCGCCGACAATGGTGAACATCAACCGCGAGCTTTTTGAGTGGGTACTCGAAAACCTCATCAAGAACGGGCTTGATGCAATCGAAAACGGAGCCGGATCCATCACTATATCCATAGCCGAAGAGCCGGGCTTTGTGAACATCGACGTTACCGATACAGGAAAAGGCGTGGATGGGATGCACAAACGGGATATCTTCCGGCCCGGCTTCTCCACAAAATCACGCGGGTGGGGACTCGGACTGAGCCTCTCGAAGCGGATTGTCGAGACGTATCACAAAGGGAAACTGGTCCTGAAAGAAAGCCGGCCGGGTGACGGGACCACGTTTCGGATTAGATTGGTGAAGAGTAAGGGGTGACGAGTGAAGAGTTAAAAAAAGCAACTTCGAACGTCGAATGATGAATATCGAATGCCGGATACCCGCTTCATCATTCAGTATTAGAAGTTCAGGATACGATAGCGTCTTGAATGATTTGAGACACATCAAACGAGAGGAATCATGATGAAATCCGCAGTGCGAAGAATTGCGTCTGTCCTTGTGTTGGCAATGACATTTGCCTCGATCACCGGGGCACAATCTGTGACCGGCAAAGATCTCTATGCCTGGGTCAAGGGTATTGAGGGCAAGAGTCCGGCGGGGCGGAGGGACTACGTGAAGCAGGAATTGACGCGGATGGGCATGAAGTTCACAACGGCTGCTTTCAAGCGGGAGTTGAAATTCCAAAAGAGCTCAATGACCATCGAGGGAGAGAATATCATTGTTTCCCTTGGGAAGGGAAGCCGGAATATCGTTGTGGGGGCACACCTAGACGCCGTCCCCGGCTCGCCGGGCGCAAACGACAATGGCGGAAGCGTTGCTGTCCTCCTGGGGATTCTTCAATCAATGAAAAATACCGAGTGGAACCATCAGATCGATTTCTGTTTCTTCGACCAGGAGGAAATGGGATTGGTGGGGTCGCAGGAATTCGTCAAAACATACGCCGATTCATCCATCCATCTCGCAATGATCAACCTCGACGTCAACGGCATGGGGGATGTGGTGTACGTCGGACCTGTAGGAGGAGGGGATGACGACATGATCCTCCCGATAGCAAGAGGCGCGGCGGCAAAAGAGCGGATTCCATTCCGCGAACATGAATTTTACCCTCCCTCCGATCATCTTTCCTTCGGGATCAGAAAATTGGAAAACATCTCGGTATCGGTTGTTCCTTCCCGAGACGTGGACCTGCTCGTTGAAGCAGTGCTGAACGGCTGGCAAATTGATCCCGACAGGGTACCGGAAGTGATGAAGTACATGCACACCCCCGAGGACAAATCGGAGCATGTCAGTCCGAAGGCATTGGAAACATCATTCCGATTTACCTCAGCCCTGCTCACCAGCCTGAACGCCATGACTTCCATGGAGCAGTGACGCACGCCAGCGGGGCAGCAAGGACGGAAGAGGGCGGATGCAGAACGATCAAAAGATGTGACCGAAGTTGAGATAGAATCCGCTTCCCTCGTCGCTGAATCCCTGGTCTGCCCTGACGATAAATGTATCGAGAACGAGCCGCAGTCCGCCCCCCACGCTGTTCTTCCAACCATGGGTCAGCTGGAACTCTCCCATATCGGCTCCAACCTGTCCAGCATCAAGAAACACCAGCGCGTCTAACCTCCGGATCAACGGGAACCTAATCTCTGCGTTTGCCAGAACCATCGATTTATCCAGAAACCGGTCCTGCGGATAGCCGCGGAGGGTTCTGTTTCCGCCCAGACTTGCATACGTGTGAACGGGCAGATTCGAACCGGTTACCACCTGCCCCATCAGTCGTGCTGCAAGGACTGTCTTGGGATAGAAGAGCACATGATAGGTCTGCAATGAAATCACTGCCGACGTAATTCCGTAATCACTTGCCACCCTACTCCCCGCCTCGAGATCACACTGCACAACATTTCCCCCCGAAGGGTTGATGAAACTGTTTCTGGAATCAAACCGGAACGACGAGAATACTCTCAACCCACTGCTGGTGCCGCGATTGACCGCGGGCAGCATGGTCCCGAACATTCCGGACGGATCATACCCTGCGGAGTGCACTGCTTTGAATCTTAGCCCGATCTGACCCACAAACCGGTCAGAAAACCCCCGACCGGCAACCATTTGAATTTCCAGCGGTTCTTTGGTGTACACTTCCCGGTCCGACACGCACGACGCGCGTCCGATTCCATAGAAGTTGCTCACGAGATATTTGTCATAATCAACAACGACGTCGAGAGAGAATGGATACACAGTTCCCTGCCGAAGCTCCATGTCGGGAAGGGAAAATACACATCGATACCATTTTTCCCCCTTGGTGCTGTTAAAAACGATGACGTCGAAAGATTCCGACATATCGAGGTAATTCAGGAAGAACACTTTTCCACCGTATCCAAATCCGACATCCGTGTCATATGACAGAATAGGCAGGAAGTCGAGAGATGTTTCATTTCGGGCAAGGCTTTTCATCCCGCCGTTCCGAATGGACTCCAAGGCGAATTCTGCCACTACTCCAAAATGATCGGACAGAAAAAGTCCTTCCCGGGGCGGGTTACCGAACAGTCCGGCGGACTTCACCGCGGCCGGATCGACATTTCCGAGGAAAATGCGGTCGATCCTCCTTGGCGTTCCGTCGTACCAGGCATTCAGCATCTCGAGCGGATCTGCCCGTTCCCGGGCCTCCATCGAAAATCGAATATTCGGATTCCGCACCGGATCCCAGGTTGCCGGCGTGTCGGTCGGAATGATCTCGGTCCACCCCTTATCGATGGACTCCATTTCCTCCTTGTCCATATTGAAATCTCCGCCCAGGATCACAGGTTCATCTGCAAGATCGGTTTTCAGTTTTTCCCGAAGCCGTTCCAGTTCCATTTTTTTTGCCAGGGCTCTTTCGGAAAAATCGGCAAGAGTTTTTTCTCTCTCCGCAGTCGAGATGGCATTTTCATTCAGGATCGTTTCCAGCATTGACCTTGCATGAGGGACATCCGGAACAATGGAGCGCAGGTGAACATTCGCGACGTAGACAGCCTTTCCTTGCAATGTGATTTTCCCGATAAGCGCAATGGTTTGATCACCAACATGGAACGAAAGAGCGTCCCCAAAAAGCCCAAACCGCCGCGACAGCGGCCAGACGTCCACGAATGTGAGTTGAAGATCTTTTCGGGCAAGGATCGCGAGTCCCTCGTTGAGGTTGACGGGAATTCCAAAGGAACCGATCTTGATTCCTCCGTTTGCCCGCTGCCAAACCGCGTCATACCCAAGATTTTCAGAAAGAAACGAAGCCACAGTCCCAACCGGATTGCACTCCTGCAACAGAATGAGATCCGGGCGGGCCATTTGCAGCTCATTCAGAAGAGCAATCAACCGCCGTTCGCGCACTGAGTCCGTCTCGAATTCACCCACAGAGGTTACCCCCCTATAGTTGAGACCTGACCAGACGTTCAATGTCAGAACTTTGAGAGTTTGGCCTTCAAGGAACCCGTCAGGATCCAGAGCCAGGCAAAGGATCGCTATCAGGAAAACCCGTTTGATCATAGGTTCACAAATGTACGCGGTATTTAGAAAAAGGGCAGGGAGACAGGACGCCGTGTCTCCCTGCGATTGTTCATTTCATCAAAATCATCTGTTTCGTCTCGATTATCGAACCGGTATCATTTTTTTTGGCAAAGGGCGGTCAAACTGCGTGCGTCATGTTCACAATCCTTCCATCCCTTAAAGAGACAATCGTGTCTGCGTGGTCTCGCAATCGCCCATCATGGCTCGCCGCCACGATGCAACGATCTTGTTCGGCCGCAAGTCTCCCGAGAATCCCAATGATTTCCACGGCCTGAGCTGATTCCAGGCTGGCTGTTGGTTCATCCGCAAGGATAACATCCGGATCATTGGCAAGGGCACGGGCAATCGCCACACGCTGCTTTTCACCCTGGCTGAGGGTGGCAGGAAACCGGGATCCAAGGTGGGCAACTTCGAGCTGTTGAAGCAAGAAGTCCGCTTTTGTCCGGGCGGCCTTTCGGGCTGTTCCGCAGAATTCCTGCACAAGCATGATATTCTCCCTGACGGTGAGGGTATCAATCAACAAGAAATTCTGAAAGACAAAGCCCATCGAACGGGCCCGAAACCGCTGAAGGTCGTCGGGCCGGTAGTTTCCCACATCGCATCCGAGTAGGCGCACTTCGCCCGATGTCGGCCGCAGAAAGCCTGCCATGAGCGTCAAGATCGTCGTCTTCCCGCTTCCGCTCGGACCAAGGAGCAGTACAAGTTCTCCCCGTTTTGCTTCCAGGCAAATGTTACACACCGCATGAGTGCTTTGAGCATTGCTGGTGAAACTCTTTGACACATCGTCCATCTCCAGTACGGTTTCATGTGACTTTACCGGATTCATACGAAGACCTCGAGAGGATACACTGATCGGAGGCGCCTCACAGCGATGCAACCGCTCAGAAAACTCATCGCACCCGCCGCAGCGAAGGCAGCGGTAAGGGTACTGATTCCCAGCCGGGTGTTTACCTCGGGCGCCAGCGCCTCGACAACTCTCATGAGCGGACCGGCAAGAACGAACGCCGCGATGCAACCGGACCAACCCAGGGTGAATGATTGCGCGAAGATGATCCGCCTCAGGGTCTGCCTGGGCGATCCAAGCGCTTTCAGGACTGCAAAATCCTTTCGCCGTTCCAGAATATTCATGGACAGGATGAGGCTGAGAATCGAGGTAAGAACGATCGCGCCAATCACCGCGATCGCGTATAACAGCGGAAGGAACCCGGACTCCATTTCGCGGACGTTGTTCCGGACAAACTCCTCATGCGAGTACACCTCTACACCGGGCAGCTCGCTTTTAATTTCAGCCGACACCTTCTCCCTCCCGGAAGCATCGGAGACCTTCACA
>Ga0302046_10005591_pt1 | contig 11055 bp, 8 predicted proteins | sample RVTome_11_FD_200261 | JGI IMG/M metagenome (GOLD analysis project Ga0302046, IMG submission 200261) | Soil microbial communities from uranium-contaminated site in the Upper Colorado River Basin, Wyoming, United States - RVT147D111 (version 2) ... | reverse complement strand
CCGCCATCTCGACGCTCGGTGTGGTCGTGGGCGTCATGATCTTGTTGATCGCGCTAGCGATCATGACCGGGTTCCAAGGAGAGCTGCGCGCGAGGATCCTGGGCGCCGCGTCTCAGCTGAGCGTCTACAGCACCCAGGGGCGCGCCATTGCCGACTACCAGCGAGTAGTGGACGTCTTGAGCTCGCTGTCCGGCATCGAGGGCGCGTCGCCGGCTCTTTACGGCAAGGCCCTGGTCTCGAGCGTCACCGGGTCGGGATTGGTCACGTTGAAGGGTATCGACCCCGTTCGCGAAGCCGGCGTGACCGAGTTCGCGGGAAAGATGGTCGCGGGCAGTCTCGAGTCGTTGGTGACGCCTTCCAACGAAGACGACACGAGTGAGGCCCCCACTCCGCCGGGGATCGTCGTGGGCGAGGAGCTGGCGCTGACACTCGGGTGCCTGGTCGGCGATTCGATCAACGTCATCGCTCCGGAGGGACACCTCACGCCGTTCGGCATGCTTCCGCGCAGCCGAAGGTTTCGAGTCGTCGGTATCTATCGAGTCGGGCTCTATGACTTTGACAACTCGTGGGCCCTGGTCGATCTGAGAGAGGCGCAGCGTCTGCTTGGATTCGGAGATGAAGCGATCTACGTGGAATCCCGCGTGGCGGATATTTACGCCGTGAAGGAGCTCGGTGACTTGGCCCGGCGAGAGTTGGGAAGCGGCTACGGAACGTTGGACTGGATGGAAATGAACAGGAGTCTCTTCTCCGCCCTTTGGCTGGAGAAGATGGTGACCACGATCTTCATCAGCTTCATCGTCGGCGTGGCTGCGCTCAACATCGTTGCCAGTCAAATGATGATCGTCATGGAGAAGACGCGGGACATTGCCATCCTCCGCTCGATGGGCGCGACCGCCCGCAGCATCATGACCATCTTCATGCTGCAAGGGTTGATCGTGGGAGTCGTCGGCACACTTGTGGGTTCCATCCTGGGAGTCAGTATCAGCTGGGTGCTGGATCACTATCGGGTGATCAGCATTCCGGAGGACGTCTACCAGGTGGCCTTCGTTCCGTTCAAGCTTCTCCCCGCGGATCTTCTGCTCGTCGTCTTGGCAGCGCCCTTGGTGTGCTTCGCGGCCACGATCTATCCGGCCCGTCGGGCCTCTCGGCTCAACCTGACGGAGGCACTGCGGTATGAGTGAAGCCTTTCTGGAGGCGCGCGACTTGCATCGAGGTTTTCGCACCGGTGAAGCGTATCTTCCGGTCGTCAAGGGAGTAAACTTTGCGGTTTCACGGGGCGAGATGGTTGCCATCGTGGGCGCCTCCGGCGTCGGCAAGAGTACCTTGTTGCACTTGCTGGGGACGCTGGACGAGCCGGAGAGTGGCTCCGTTTACATCGACGGTCAGGACGTCTTCGCGCTCAGTGAGCCGGCCCGCAGCGAGTTGCGCAACCGAACGATCGGATTCGTGTTCCAGTTCCATCACCTGCTGCCGGAGTTTTCGGCCCTGGAGAACGTGATGATGCCCCTCTTGGTGGCGCGGGCACCCACCGCCAGCTCGCGAGCACGGGCGGCGGAGCTGCTGGCGGTGCTCGGCTTGGCGGAACGCGCGACGCATCGACCGGGCCAGCTCTCGGGCGGCGAGCAGCAAAGGGTGGCCGTGGCGCGCGCCCTGGTGGCGGGACCGCGGCTGGTGTTGGCGGACGAGCCGACGGGAAACTTGGATACGCGAAGCAGCGCCGAGCTGGTCCGGCTGCTCGTGGGCCTGCACAAGGAACGGGGCCTCACTTCGGTGTTAGTGACTCATAGCGAAGAGATTGCGTCCGCTTGCGATCGCACGGTGTACATGGAAGAGGGGCAAATCAGAGAGAGGCGGAGCTGAATGCGAGTCGCTTTGACCTGCCCGCGGCCGGCGTGCTATTCTCCCTATCGCATGCGAGTGCGCCAAGCCTCTATGTGGAGGAACCACCACACATTGAGGGCGTTACGGCTGTGGTATAATATGCTTGCGATGATCGGGTGGAGGACATGTTCGAGCGGTACACCGAGCGAGCTAAGCGGGTAATCTTCTTTGCCCGATACGAAGCAGCGCAGCTGGGCAGCAATTCGATCGAGACGGAGCACCTCCTGCTCGGCCTCATTCGAGAAGGCAAGGGCCTGACCAGCCGGCTCTTCGCCAAATCCCATCTCTCCATGGAAGGCATCCGTAAAGAAATCGAGGGTCGTATTGTCATTCGGGACCAGGTCTCGACGTCGGTAGAAATCCCTCTTTCCGCGGAATCGAAGAAAGTGCTGACCCATGCCGCCGAGGAGGCCGAGCGACTGGTCCACAACTACATTGGCACCGAGCACATCCTCTTGGGCATCTTACGCGAGGAGAAGTCCGTCGCCGCGAGCATTCTTGCCGAGCGAGGCATGCACATCAACGCCGTGCGTGAAGATATCGTGCAAGAGCTGAATCAGAAGGCCAACATGTCTAAAGCCAAGGAAACGCCGCTTCTCACGGAGTTCAGCCGGGATCTCACGGAAGCCGCCAGCCGGGGTCAGCTCGATCCACTCATTGGACGTGACGACGAGTTGGACCGGGTCATCCAGGTGTTGTGTCGGCGCACGAAGAACAATCCGGTTCTCATCGGAGAACCGGGCGTGGGGAAGACCGCTATCGTCGAAGGATTGGCCACGAAAATCATTCATGGCGACGTGCCGCTCTTCCTGGCCGACAAGCGGATCTTGGCATTGGATATTTCCCTCATTGTTGCCGGAACGAAGTATCGCGGCCAATTCGAGGAGCGTCTGAAGACGATCATGAAGGAGCTCACCGAGAATCCGAACGTGATCATCTTCATCGACGAGCTTCATACTCTGGTGGGGGCCGGCTCCGCGGAAGGCTCCCTCGATGCCGCGAATATTCTGAAACCCGCGCTGTCGCGGGGCGAGATCCAATGTATCGGCGCGACGACTCCCACCGAGTACCGCAAGTACATCGAACGGGACCGCAGCTTGGAACGCCGTTTCCAGGGTGTGAAGGTCGCAAGCCCGAGCGAAGCAGAGACCATCGAGATTCTGACCGGAGTCAAGGACCGTTACGAGCGGTTCCACCACGTCTCCTACAGTGTGGAGGCCCTGGAGGCCGCCGTCTATCAGTCCCACCGATACATCACCGATCGCTTTCTTCCCGACAAGGCCATCGATCTCTTGGACGAGGCGGGCTCCCGCGTCAAGTTACGTGAGTCGTCCTTCTCCACCGAGTTCGCGGATCTGAAGAAGCAGATTCGGGTGATCGCGGACCGCATGGACGACGCGATCGCGAACAAGGACTTCGAGCGCGCCGCGATGTACCGGGACGAGGAGATCTCGCAGCGGGAGAACCTGCAGTTCATACGAAAGCGGTGGGAGCTGAAGAACTTCGAGCGGCCAGAGGTCGTGCGCAAGGATATCGACGAGGTCGTCTCCAAGTGGACGGGAATCCCGCTCGCCTCGATCAAAGAGGAAGAGAGCGAAAAGCTATTGCGCATGGAGGGCGAGCTCCACAAGCGCATCGTGAGCCAGGACAAGGCCATCTCCGCCCTTTCCCGAGCGATCCGCCGTTCTCGCGCCGGGCTCAAGAACCCGAGCCGACCGGTTGGCTCGTTCATATTTTTGGGGCCGACCGGAGTGGGTAAGACCGAAGTGGCGCGGTGCCTCGCGAACTTCCTGTTCGGTTCGGAGAAGGCGCTCATTCGTTTCGATATGAGCGAGTACATGGAAAAGCACTCGGTCTCGAAGCTCATCGGATCACCGCCCGGGTACGTGGGGCACGAGGAAGGTGGGCAGCTTACCGAAAAGGTCAAGCGAAATCCCTACTCGGTGATATTGCTCGACGAGATCGAAAAGGCCCACCCCGATGTGTTCAACATTCTTCTCCAGGTCTTCGAGGATGGGCAACTCACCGACGGTTTGGGTAATACGATCGATTTCAAGAATGCGATCCTGATCATGACGTCCAACATCGGCGCCCGATACATCGAGAAAAAGGGTCGGGTGGGATTTCAGTCGGATGACGAGCAGGTGACCACCGTTCGCATCAACGAAATGGTTTTGGGTGAGGTGAAGAAGACGTTCAACCCCGAGTTCATCAACCGCGTCGACGAGATCATCATTTTCGACGCTCTCAGCGATGACGACCTCAGAAAGATTGTGAGCCTGCTGGTCGTGCAGATGAATCTGAATCTGCGAGACAAGAAGGTCCAGATCTCGGTTACCCCGGACGCGGTGGAGTGGATTATCACCAGTACGTGTGGCGATCGTTCGTATGGGGCCCGACCGCTTCGGCGCGCATTGCAAAAACACGTAGAAGACCCGCTATCGGAGGCATTCATTCGTGGCACTCTTACGCCTGGTCGGCTCGTCGAGATTTATCCCGACGGCGACAAACTGGCTCTTCGCCAGGGAGACGCGGTGGAGGAAGGGCAACCCCTGTCGGTCTGACCGCCGGCCCTTCTTGAAGCCGGGCTTTCTCGTGCTCGCCGCGTTCGCGGCGAGTTTCTTCATTCCACAACCTCTTTCCGCCCAGACCGACACCATCGAGGGGATCGAGATCGTGGGTAACGCGTCGGTCGACGCCAACACCTACCTCTTCCACATTACTTCGAAACCCGGCGATCCCTACGATGAGGCCAAGGCGCGGAACGACTTCCAGCGGCTGTGGGCAACGGGTTTTCTCGACGATTTGACGCTCGAGGTGCGGGACGAAGACCGGGGAAAGATCCTGCGCTTCATCGTCAAGGAGCGAGAACGGATCCGCAGCATCGAGTATCTTGGGTCGGATGCGCTGGATCAGAAGGCAATCGAGGAAAAGCTCGCCGAGGAAGATGCCGTGATCAGACCCGACACCTTCTACGACCCGGCGCAGATCGTGAAGGTGGAGAAGATCATTCGACAGATGCTGAGCGACAAGGGTCTACCGAACGGGGAAGTCTCGAGCGAAGTCACCAACGTCGCAAACGGTGTCCGCGTCGCGTTCAACATTCGCGACGAGCAGAAGATCACGATCAAGGAGATCAATTTCTCGGGCGTCGATAATTTCTCTCAATGGCAGCTCCGATGGGGCATGAAGGAGACGAAGGAAGATCATCTGTTAGCCTTCGTGCAAGGAGGTAGCCTCTATACCAACGAGAAGTTGGCCGGGGACATGGAAAAGATCCGGGAGCTTTATCTCAACGACGGCTTCGTCGACGTGAGCTTTGGTGAGCCGGAGTTGACTTACGAGGACGGCTCTTCGCGGTTTCTCTTTTGGAAGCGCCAGAAACGATTCCTGACCCTCACCATCCCGGTTTCAGAGGGACAACAGTATCGTGTGGGCGAGGTCACCGTCGACGGCGCAAAAGTCTTTCCGGAGAACTTCGTGAAGGCGTTTTTCAGCCTACAGCCGGGCGAAGTCTACAACGAGTCCAAGATCGTCAACGGGCTGGAAAAGCTAAGGGAGATCTACGGTGCGCGCGGCTACATCCAGTTCACCGGCTTTCCGGTGAAACGGCCGCAGCCGGGTACGGACCTCGTCGATATCACCATCAACCTTCAGGAAGACAAACAGTACTTCGTGAACCGCATCGAGTTCTCGGGCAACACCACGACCCGGGACAAGGTAATTCGGCGAGAGGTCTGGCTGAACGAGCAGGACGTGATGAACATGGAGCTGCTCAAGCTCTCCATTCGTCGCATCAACCAGCTCGGCTATTTTCGCCCCATCGAGCAGCCCGAGATTCGCCCGGTTCCGGGCGAGGACGACCGTCTGGACATCGTGCTCCCGGTGCAGGAGCAGAACCGGAACCAGTTCACGTTCGGTGGCGGTGTGTCGGGGTTGGAGGGAGCGTTCCTCAACCTGTCCTTTTCCACGACCAACTTCTTGGGTCGGGGAGAGACCGCGTCTTTCATGGTTCAGACCGGGAGCCGAACGCGTAACTTCCAGATCGCCCTCCAGGAACCGTGGTTTTTGGACAAACCCATCACCCTTGGATTTGACCTTTTCAATCGCACCCTCCGCCTGCCCCAATTCACGCGACAGGATACCGGTGCCAGCGTGGTCTGGGGTGTCCCGGTCAAACGGTTCTCGCGCCTGTACCTGAACTACGGCTACACGATCATCGAGACGACGCCGCCCGACGAGAGCCTCTTCGGCGACGATGTTTTCTTCGACCCATTCTTCGGGCGCTCGGTTTTTCTCAATCCGTTTTTCGGCGCGTTTGGCGAGTTTCGGCAGAGCAAGATCACGCCGACCTTCGTCCACAACACCGTGGATCAACCGTTATTTGCGCGCACTGGAAAACGCTACACTTTCAGCCTCGAGTACGCCGGGGGCCCCCTGGGTGGAACGGTCAACTTCTACAAACCAACGCTCGAGGGGGTCTGGTACTTGCCGGTCTCGCGGACGACCAACCTCGGATTCCGTGCCATGTTCTCCTGGGTGGAGGGGTTCGATAACACAGCGATCCCGTCTTTCGAGCGATTCTTCATGGGCGGTGAGAACCAGATTCGCGGCTACGACATTCGCTCGGTCGGGCCCACGGCGCTCGACGAGAGCGTCGACCCTCCAAGACAGCTGCTCATCGGCGGCACCAAGATGATGCTCTTCAACATGGAGTACTACATTCCGCTGGCGGGACCGTTGCGAGCAGTGCTATTCTTTGATGCTGGTCAGGCGTTTCTGGAGGAAGACCCATTGAGGATCTCCACGTTCACGGAGCTCGTCACGTCCACCGGTGCCGAAATGCGTTTCTTCGTCCCGGTCCTTAACGTCCCGTTTCGGCTGATCTTTGCGTACAATCCAAACCCACCCCTATTCCAGCCGAAGACGGCGTTCCGATTCGGCGTTGGGTCGACCTTCTAGTAGCGGGGCTGCCGACCGCCTCCACGAGGAGATCCATTGGGTGCGGTCTAGAGCAATGCATATTGAAAAGCAACAAGTCAAAGGAGTAGCCATGAAGTTGACGTCGTTCGTCCTAGCGACAGCCTTCACTGTCGCGTTGCCCGCGTGGGGGATAGGACAGGAGTCGAGTCCGGGCGCCAGCATCCAAGTCAAGATCGCCGTGATCAACATCGATCGGGTCGCGGCGGAGTCGAACGCCGGCAAAGAGCTTTTCGACAGGCTCAAGGAGGAGAACGACAAGCTGGCTGTGGAGCGAGCGAGGCGGGAGCAGGAAATCCGAGAGCTGTCCTCCAAGCTTACCTCGGAAGTGCTCTCGGCCGACGCGCAGGGACGACTGCAGCGTGAGATCGAGCGAAAGCGCACCGAAGCTCAACGCTGGCTCGAGGACGCGCAGGCAGAATTCCAGGAGAAGCAGCAGGAGGAGGAAGCCGCCTTTCAGGCGAAGCTCGGTCCCATCGTCGAAGCGGTGGCCCGCGAGCAGGGAATAGGGCTCATCTTGCGCGACACTCCAGGCCTCACGTTCGTGCTGGACGCGCAGCTCGACCTCACCCCGGCGGTCGTGCAGCGACTGAACGAGTCCGGGTCGGCGGCGTCACCAGCGGCGGCACCGGCGGCACCGGCTGGAGAGCCGGCGGCAGAGACGCCGCCTCCCACCACCACGCCACCCCCCCAGAATTAGGTTGCCGCCGGACATCCTCGTGACCGGACTGGACATTCAGCAGATCATGGAGCTGCTTCCCCACCGCTACCCGTTTCTGCTGATCGATCGAGTCCTGGAGCTCGACCCGGGGCGCCGCATCCTGGCTCTGAAGAACGTCACCTTCAACGAAGAGTTCTTCCAGGGCCACTTTCCCGGACAACCGATCATGCCGGGAGTGCTCATCCTCGAGGCCATGGCCCAGGCGGGCGGCATTCTCGTCCTCCCGCCCGACGGTAGCGCGGCCGGCAAGGCCTTCTACCTGGTCGGGATCGAGAACGCCAAGTTCCGACGCACGGTCGTGCCGGGTGATCGACTGACCATCGAGCTGAATGTGATACGGGCACGAGGGAACTTCCGCAAGTTGGCCGGACGGGCGGAGGTGGATGGACAGCTGGCCGCCGAGGCCGAGCTGACACTGACCGGGGTCGATCGAGAATGAAGGCGGCCGCCGTCGAGTGCCATCGGACCGCAATCGTGCACCCCGGTGCGCGTCTCGCGGACGGCGTTCGGATCGGGCCCTATGCGGTGATTGGAGAGCACGTGACCATCGGGCGGGACTCGATCGTGGAAGCGAACTCGGTCGTCGATGGATTCACGAAGATTGGCGAGCGTTGCCGCATTTTTCCCTTTGCTTCTGTTGGTCTCGAGCCCCAAGATCTCAAGTTCCGAGGAGAGGAATCGACGCTCGAAGTAGGCAACGACAACGTGTTCCGTGAGTTCGTCACGATCCATCGCGGCACGAGCGGTGGGGGCGGTCGCACGGTCATCGGGAGCTCCAATCTCTTCATGGCCTACTCGCACGTCGCCCACGACTGCCTGATCGGGAGCTTTACCATCTTTGCGAACGGTGCGTCTCTGGCGGGCCACGTATTGGTCGACGATCACGCGACCATCGGCGCCTATAGCGGCATCCACCAGTTCTGCCGGGTGGGCCGCTACGCGTTCGTCGGCGGGTACACCGTAGCGACTCAGGACGTGTTGCCGTTCTCGCGAACGGTGGGGAACCGCGCTCGCCTGTATGGCATCAACACCGTGGGGCTGGTGCGGCGCGAGTTCTCGCGCGAGCGCATCAACAGTCTGCGGCACGCCTTCAGAATACTGCAACAGTCGAAACTCAACGTTTCACAGGCGGTGGCGAGGCTCGAGGAGGAGTCGGCGAGCGAAGACGTCCGGCTGCTCATCGACTTCATCCGGGCCTCGAAACGTGGAGTCGTCATCCGGCGCGGCCGAGAACGCGGCGAGCCCCTTTGAGCCCTCCATGCCTTCTACCAAGGGCCGGCGCGAAGATGCGTCCGACGTCCCGCTCCTGACACCCCAAGACACCATCGGCCTCATCGCCGGCAACGGCGCCTTTCCCTTGCTCGTGCTCGAGGAAGCCCGCCGGCGCGGCCTCCGGGTCGTCGTATTGGCCGTCAAGGGCGAGGCGGAGTCCCGCATCGACGATACCGACGCCGCCGCCGTCCATTGGATCGGGTTGGGAGAAGTGAGCCGTTGCATCAAGATTCTCAAACAAGAAGGCGTGAGCCAGGCGATCATGGCGGGTCAGATCAAACACAAGAAAGTCTTCTCGCTGCTGAGGCCGGATCCTGCCCTTCTGAGAGTCTGGTCACGCATGAAAACCCGCAACACCGACGCGATTCTGGGCGCGGTCGCGGACGTGTTGGCCGAGGAGGGGATCGCGCTGATGGACTCCACGGCTCTCCTTCGTCCCTGGATGGCATCCGCGGGTGTATTGGGGAGTCGTTCGCCGAGCGCGGAGGAGGAAAGGGACATCGCGTTCGGCTTCCATGCGGCTCGTGAGTTGGCGCGGCTCGACATCGGCCAGACGGTCGTGGTGAAAGGCGGTGCGGTGGTTGCCGCGGAGGCGATGGAAGGTACCGACGAAACGATTCGCCGGGCGGGAAGCCTCGTCTCGGGCGGGCTTACCGTGGTCAAAGTCGCGCGACCCGCTCAAGACATGCGCTTCGACGTACCGGTTGTGGGACCACGCACGATCGAAGTGATGGGTCAGGCGGGATGCTCCGTGCTGGCGCTCCAGGCGGCAATGAGCCTTCTGCTCGAGCGCGACGTGTTTCTCGAGATGGCCGACCGCCAGGGCATCGTCGTCTTCGGAGCGGAGGCCCCACCGGATGAGATAGGGAAGGAGCCTCCAGAGTGATCTCCTCGACTCCAATTCCCGTCGCCGTCATCGGAGTCGGAGCACTTGGGAGTCGCCACGCTCGGCTTTACGACAGCCTGCCGCAGGCCGAGCTCGTCGGCGTGGCGGACATCGACCTCGAGCGTGCCCGGGCGGTTGCCGCGCAATACGGCGTTCCCGCCACCGACGACTACCGCGAACTGCTTCCCAGGGTGCGAGCCGCTAGCATCACCGTCCCCACGGTCGCGCATCGCGAGGTGGCGCTCGCGCTCATGGAGTCCGGACTCGATGTGCTTGTCGAAAAACCGATGGCGTCGAGCCTGGAGGAAGCGAGCGAGATGTTGGCGATGGCGCGCAAGAAGGAGATCGTCCTCGGCGTGGGCCACACGGAGCGCTACAACCCGGCGGTCGAGGCGGTGATCGAGCACTGCCGGAGCCCGCGTTTCATCGAGGTCCATCGTCTCGCGTCCTTCGACCCGCGCAGCCTGGACATCGACGTCGTGCTGGATCTCATGATCCACGACCTGGACGTCGTGGCCTCGCTGGTTCGCTCCGAGGTGAGTCGGGTGGAGGCGATCGGCGTGCCGGTCTTGACCGACCGCGTCGATATTGCCAACGCCCGGCTGCGTTTCGCGTCGGGCTGCGTTGCCAACCTCACCGCCAGCCGAATCTCCCAGGACAAGATGCGCAAGCTGCGCGTCTGGCAGAACGATAGCTACGTTTCGCTCGACTATCTCAGCCAGGAGGCATGGTCGTACCGGCTGGTGCGGGGAGAGGGGCGTCCCCACGTCCACCGCGAGCAGCTGGGAGGGGCCCCCGAGGAGCCGCTCAAGCGTGAGTTGGAGGACTTCCTTGCCGCGGTAGCGGCGCGTCGGAAGCCCCGTGTCTCGGGAGAAGACGGCTTGAACGCCCTCCGCCTGGCGTATCGAGTCATCGGCGCGATGGAAGACGCCCCAGCTTGACCGACCCTCGTTTCCTGGGCTTTTCTTGCTGGGGAGATCCCCCCTGTCTATAATCCGGAAGACCCTGACTTACAGCAACTTCGAGCGGCGGAGCGGCTGAAACCGGCGGGTCACTCGAAAGGTCGCCATTGCACCGCACTGCCTACGGACACGGAAGACGGCTTGCCGGCGTCCGTCGCGGCGCACCGGTAGCACCCAGGCGAAAGCCCAAGCGCGAGAGCCGCCCGCCGGATCGCGCCGAGCTCGTCCGCAAAGGGCTCGGATTCGAGGCCTTCCTGACTGTTGCCGACCGCGAGCACCTACCCCTGCCTCACCTGCTGCGCGACGAGGGCGACGCCGAAGTTGCGGTTCACGAAGGCATCGCACTCACTAAC
>Ga0302046_10005590_pt1 | contig 11055 bp, 8 predicted proteins | sample RVTome_11_FD_200261 | JGI IMG/M metagenome (GOLD analysis project Ga0302046, IMG submission 200261) | Soil microbial communities from uranium-contaminated site in the Upper Colorado River Basin, Wyoming, United States - RVT147D111 (version 2) ... | reverse complement strand
CTACAATGGGGCCGCGGTCGTTCGACCGCGGAGAGATCGCCGACGAGCAAAAGCCGGCATCCCGGTTTCAGCGGCTTCAATGGGGCCGCGGTCGTTCGACCGCGGAGAGAGCCCGCCGATCGTCGACCCGCCGCCGCCGCGCATGCTTCAATGGGGCCGCGGTCGTTCGACCGCGGAGAGCGGGACCGGGATGTAAGGGAGGCCCGCCCCTCTGGGGCTTCAATGGGGCCGCGGTCGTTCGACCGCGGAGAGCAGCCAGGTCCGCCGCACCAGCTTGCAGCCAGCGCGTGCTTCAATGGGGCCGCGGTCGTTCGACCGCGGAGAGAGATCGAAGCGACGCGGGATGACATGCACGAGCTCGCTTCAATGGGGCCGCGGTCGTTCGACCGCGGAGAGTGCAACGGCGTCTGTTGCTGGTCGGCGGCGCTGCACGCTTCAATGGGGCCGCGGTCGTTCGACCGCGGAGAGCCCGAAAGGAGACCCGAGATGATCGAGACGAACTGGCTTCAATGGGGCCGCGGTCGTTCGACCGCGGAGAGACGCCGACGAACGGAGGCAACATCACGCTCGTATTGCTTCAATGGGGCCGCGGTCGTTCGACCGCGGAGAGTCCGGGCATCATAACCTGCGCGCAGGCCGCGGGTTGTGAAGCCGCTTTCGAGCCCTCCGGGTAGCACGTCACAGTAGAGGCTGCCCGGGAGGATCCCTGAGCCACAATCCCTTATTGTCAAAGAGCTTCTGTCCGCGAGCGCTCCCCGGGGGGCGGAGCACCACCCTAGCGCTCGCAGCGCAACCTGGGTACGCGAGTAGCGGTGCCGCTCCATGGTGCTAGATGACGACGGGCCCCTTGGGCGGGGGCAGTTCCTGGCGACCTAGGACTTGGACGACGCGGTCCGCGCGGCCCTTGCGCCGTCCCATGTTCACGATCAGTACGCGGTCCTCCTTGTGGTGGATGATCTCCGACACCTCCCCGATCATCAACTGCTTCTCCGTTTGCGTGAGCTCGCACTGGAAGATCGAGAACTGGACGGGCTCGCCGAATCCGCTGAGCTTCTTGTGGATCTGCCGCAGCCGCTTGGGGTCGCGGACATCGTAGGCGACGAGGAAGAGGTTGCGGCCGCTCATCGGGTCCGGAACCCCTCGTACTCGGGGAGTTCGCCCGTCAGGTGCCGCGCGAAGAGGCGCGCCTGCACCTCCATGAGGCGACGGTAGCTCACCTGATAGCCGAAGCGCGGATGCCGAACGAGGTGCGACATGCGGCGCTCGTAGGCGAGGAAGAACTTCCGGCGTCCCTCGTCCCTCAGTGCAACGGCCGGACCGCGCCGGACGAAGTCGCTCGGGCGGACCTCGCCGTTGTTGATCACCTGGAGCACGACGGAGTCGGCCACGAGCGGCCGAAACTCCTCCATCAGGTCGAGCGCGAGCGCGGCACGACCGAAGCGCGGCCGGTGGTAGAAGCCGAGGAACGGGTCGAGCGCCACCGAGAGCAGCACGACCGTCCAATCCCTCGAAAGGACCGAGTAGGCGAGCGAGAGCAACGCGTTGACCGGATCCTTCGGCGGCCGGCGGTTGCGCGCGGCGAAGTCGAACGTCTCCTCGCCGTCCATGCCGCCGGCCTTGAGCATGGACCCGAACGCGCCGAAATAGGCGCGCGCCGCCGCGCCCTCGACGCCGAGCAGGCTTTCGATCGAATCAGCGCGCCCCGCGGAAGCGGCCAGCCGCTCCAGGGAGTCGAGCGTCGAGCCGTCCGTCTCCTGCGCGTTGCGGCGCAGCAAGGTCCGGCAGTTGCGGACCTTGCGCTCGACGAACCCGCGCGCGAGCGCAAGGCAGCGCTCCGGGTTGCGAACTTGCTCGTACTGCTGTACGCGAACGTAGCAGTTGCGCGCGCCGATCCCGTGCGTGATGCCCTGGAACCAGCCTCCGTAGGAGAAGTGGCAGACGGGGATGCTCCGCCTCAGGAGCTCCCCCAGCGCCGCGGCGGTGACCTGCACGTTGCCGAACACGGATACCTGGCTCACGTCGAGCAGGCGCGCACGGTGCTTCGTGCCGTCGCGCTCGACGATCTCGAGCTGGTCGGCGGACTTGCCGACGCGGGCGCCCTGCGCCTGCACGTGCAGCGGGAGCGCGTCGTCGCGGGCAGGATACATGAGGCGCACCTCCGCCGGCTCGTCCTCAGTGATCTCGAGCGTCTCATCCGGCAGACAGATGCCGACCAACGAGCATCGCGGGCACTTCGGGCTGTCGCGCAGCGGAGGCGGCGGGTTGGGGGCCTCGCTCGCCGTTCGCGCGCGGCGCGCGACGTCGCGAACCTCGTCGAGCAGGGCCGCGTCGACGACGAGCGACACGCGCCGCCGCGAGCCGGCGTAGTAGACGACCGCCTCCTCGCACCGGTAGCCGTTCTCGATCAGCACGAGCGCCTGAGCGCCGAGCTGGATGCGGTCGGCGTCCCAGATCCCGGCGGGGACGCGCTCGCTCGCCGGCGCCTTGCCCTTCTTGTAGTCGACGGGCACGACGGTGCCGTCACCCAGCTCCAGCAGGTCGAGCTTCGCGAAGACGCCCGCTCGCGGCGCGGAGAGCTGTACCGAGCGCGCCTCGCCTTCGCGGCCGACGAGCTCCGCCGGCGGGGGCAGGTCGCCGCCGGGCACGTCGACCCGACGGTGTGCGAAGCTGCCGGAGACGGTGTCGGCGCTCTCGGCCCACTCCTTCTGCACCCATTCCAGATGGAAGAGCCGCGGGCAGTACACGAACTCGTTGAGCATCCGCGCGGGCAGCAGCTCGGGCTGGTCGCCGTCCGCGGACAGGGATTCCTTGTCGGGCGTCATGGGCAGTCACTCCGCCAACTTCATCGGCCGTTCCGGGGGCGACTTGAGGCCGAGCAGGGACGGAATCTGAATCGAATCGAATCTGGAAGCCTGCTGGCGAGGGGGACGATCCGACTCCTTGCGGAGGCGGTGCGCCTACGTCGTCGGTCCGGAGCCGGCGAGGAGCCACACGCAGGCGCTCCGCACGTCGATTCTCTCGACCGGCCCCCGCGGATGCCTCGTCGCGATCGAGCACGATCAGAGTGCGGCTCGCGAGCGGATGCTCCCCGGCCGCCGCCTCCAGCGCCCGCAGCTCCCGGGACAGCGTCTGGGAAGCCGATGCGTCCGCGCATACCTGTACGAGCACCTCACCCACCTCTGGATGCCGGCAGAGGAAGTCGACTTCAAGCCCCTCCTGCGTCCTCACGTATCCGAGCTCGGCGCCACGTTGCCTCGTTGCCTCAGCTCGCTCTGGACGATCGTCTCCAGAGCGTGCCCGACGTTCCCGCGGCCGGTCGCATCAAATGCGTCGAGGAGGCCTGGATCGGTTGGATAGAGCTTGCGAGGGTTCGAGTCGCGCTTCCGTTCCGAATCGGTCGCAAGCGGGACGACGTCGAGCAGGAAGGCGTCCTGCAAGTGCCCCAGCGTCGCGTGAACGACGTCCTTGGCCACGCCGAGCCCCTGGGCCTTCAGGTTCTGAGTCGAAACTCAGACGACCTGCGCCGGCTCGAAGCCCCCGTAGCCGCCTTGATCGCTCCGCTTGATGCCGCACGCGAAGACGACTCCGAGGCCACGCGCCTCGCGCTCGGCCACAGGCATGTGAGCCAGCGCCAAGCGTGTCGCCGACCTCGCCATATCGAGGTCGAGCGGCACGCTCCAGAGTGCCCACCGGAAAGTGCCGAACTTCCAGCCTCCCTCGCAACCGGTCGTGTAGAGCCGGGAGCCCCTCGGCGCGACCGGCAGGGAAGCGAGGCCGCGGATCGCGAGCCAGTCGGCTCCCGGGACACCAGTCTTCTTCTCCTTGGACGGGTTCGACGCCCTGAGCGCCCAATCACGGCTCGCCGTCGCGTCCCAGCCCATGACCGGCAGCTCCCGCGAGTACGTCCACGGTCCGACGAGGGCTTCGCTGAGGTCGTCGCGCGTCGTGCCTGTGACGAGATCCTGAACCATCTTGAGGAACTGTTGCTGCCCGGCCGTGAAGTGCAGCGCAGTGGGCTTCGTGTTCCCGTTGTTGTCCTGCACGACGTCACTGCCGAACGCACCGGCCCAGTCGACGCCTCGCCGCGTCCGCGGGTCGCTCGCCGCGACGAGGCCCCTTAGGTACTCGGCAAAGCGCGCCGGCGACGGCTTGAGGTCCTGCTTGCCGTCATGCTCGAGCGCCAGCGCCGGCTCGCTCGCGCACGCCGCCCGATCCTCGTCGAGCAATGTCACCAGGTCTTCGAGTGAAGTACCGAGGCCCAGCACGACGGCCCGCCAGCCGCCCTTGTTGTGCCAAGACAACCGTGCGGGCGAGCCCCGCCCCGCCAGCGCCTCGAGCACCCCGAGGCCGGCGAGGAAGCCCAGCGGGTTCGAGCCATCGAGGCCGGTCAGCACGATCTCGCTCATGGCAGTTGCTCCGATCGCTGCTCTCGTTCGCTCCGCCGGTGGTCTCCGAGCCGGAGCGACGCCTCGAGCCAGGCCAGGCCCCACCAGCCATAGCGTCGCACCATCCGCCAGAAGCGTTCGCCGATCCCAGAATCGAGCCGCGCGAGCCCGTGCGCGCTCTCGGCGCTCACGTCGACGCCGTCCACCGCCACGCGAACCATCACCGGCGCCTCGTCGGGCGCCACCGGCGCGAGCGGCCGGCACCGGCCGTGATGGGACGCCACCAGATGCTGGACCAGATCCCAGTCGTTCGCGAGCGTGCGGAGCACCTCTGCGCCGCTCGCCATGAGCGCAATGCTCATCACCTCGTGGCGCGTTCCCCAGGGATACCCTGAGCGCTGCTGCGCCTCTCGGCGCGCCTTGGGGGTCTTGAGCGGAAGCCGCGACTTGGCTAGCGGCTCCTTCGCGACGAGCGCCTTGAACCCGCTGCCGCCGTGCAAGAGGCGCTGGAATCGGGGATCCGCCTTGCCCGCGTCGTGCCATCGGCCGGCGAGTCGCACATCATGCGCGATGTCCGGCGGCAGCCCCGATCGCGCTGCGAACTCCGCCGCGAGCTCGCCGACTCCGGCCATATGCGCCCGCAGCGTGATCTCCCGGCCCGTGAAGCTCGCGCTGTCGTCCTCGGTCGTCACCTCGTCCGCCTCGACCGAGCGTCGCCGCCGCGCCGTGACGACGAAGTAGCTCGCGCCGGCCTCGTCGAGCCGCGGCAAGCGCTCCACGCGAAGCTGTCGCTCCTTGCGGCCCTCCGATCGCAAGTACCCGAGCAGCTCCCGCACGTCTTCCGACGCTCCTTCGCCCGCGTCGAAGCGCTCGAGCCACCCGCGAACGTCCCACAGGTCGTCCACGTCCTCCTCGCTCTCCTCGGACGTTGGCGTCGGTGGCGCCAGCGCGGCGGACCCGAAGAGGCTCGTCACGACGCTCGGATGCAGTCGCAAGGAGACGCGTCCTCGCTGCCTCATCACAGCCAGCTCGCCCAGGTCATCGACGGCCTGCTCGGCACCAGGCGACCACGTGCCCGCCTCGATACCCCCATAGGTCGCCGGCACGACGATCGTCGCGCCCGGGTAGATGTCACACGGACCCACGACGCGCGAGTCCTCGCCGCGCCACAACAGGACCCTGAGGTCCCGCGTGGACTTCTTGGCCGACTCGTCTTGCACTTCGTCCGGCGCACCCTCCACGTCGAATACGTCCGGTTCCGAGAGCCCCCGGAGCCACCGGCGCGCCGCAGCGAGCGGCACGGGCAGCGCCTCGCCGCTCGCCGGTGGCACTACCGCTACGGCCCCGACCGCCGCCTCGCTCGCGCCATCCTGCCCCTCCCCCTCCTCCGACGCGCGCTCGAGCGCCTCGGCGGTCAGGTCCGCGCGCCAAACTACGAGCACATCCGCGGCGCTCCGGTTCGGTCCGTGCAGCCAGAGCGCAATCTCAGGGTCGGGGACCGGTACGGGGAACGTCTGCACCCAGGCGTCGAGGTGCGCAGGCAGGAGCACCGGGGCGTGCGGCTTGGGCGCCAGCAGCCCGCGATCGCTTGCGTCGTCGGGCACCGGCAGCGCGTCGAGGCCAAAGTCGACCCCGCCGCCCTCGTCTGCGATCGACCCCAGCCACTCCCAGGTCTTCCCGAGCGCGTCCCCGTACACAGGGTCGCCCGCGAGCGCGTCCGTTCGTGCGATCACCACGCCACGACCGGCACCGCCAAGGTCGCCGAGGCGGTCGAGCCGGCCGAAGCGTTGGCGGAGCGCGTCGAGGCTCGCGCACTCCGTGACGAGCGCGTCGAAGTCGAAGTCCGCCCCGGCCTCGATGCACTGCGTCGCCACGACGATGAGGGCTCTCCCCTCGCCCGTCCGCGTTCGGCCAGCCTCGATTCGTGGCAACAAGCTCGCCTCCGCTCGCTCGCGATCGAGGGGACGCATTCGCCCGGTGATGAGGACCACGTCCGCCTGTCGACCGAACTGCTTGGCGAAAACCGCCTGTAGCCTGCGAGCCGCGGCCACCCTATTAACCACGACGGCCACCGTCAGGCCCGGGGCGAGGAAGCGACGGACCTGCGTCTCGAGCTCACCAAGAAAGCCCGACGCTTGGGTGAGTGCGAGCGTCGTCGGCTTCGAGGCGGACAGCCGCCGCGACAGGATCGGGTCCTCCCGATCGTCCGCCGCGAGCCCGAAGGTGTCCAGCGACGTCTCTCCAGGCGTTGCCGACATCTCCACCACCTCGAAACGATGATCGAGCTCGCGCTCAGCCCAGCCGTGGTAACGATCGCGGATCGCGCCGAGCGTCTCGCGGAACGGGTGCGAGAGATGAACCTCGTCGAGCAGGTAGAGCACGTCGTTTCCCAGGAGCCCGGCATGGACCGGCTTCATGCTGTCCGACACGCCGTAGCCGCGAAACAAGAGGCGCGAGCCGACCTGGTCCACGGTGGAGACCGCGATCAACGGCTGGTCGGGCGACCGCGCCCAGGCGTCACTCTTCGCGATGGCACCGCGAAGGAGCGCGGTCGCGAGCGGCCGGCCTCCCGGCGCGAAACGCGCGAGGCGCGCCTTCACCGCCCCTACGACGCCGTCGCCGGTGGTGGCGTCGTCCAGCGCCTTGGCGATCTTCTGCGCCCGCTTGTAGGCCTGGTCGACGATGGTCCGCCGGTCGACCACGTAGAGGATCCGCAGCGGCGCGCGTCGGGGTTGCTCGCTCTGCTCGAGTGCGAGTCGGAACACGGCGACGTCGATGGCCGCCGTCTTGCCGCTGCCCGTCGGTAGGTCCAGGACAGACGGCCAACCTTCGCGCGCGACCCTTTCCATGAGGCGCGCCTGCCACGGGAATGGCCTGTGCCCGTGGATCGCCTGAAGGAAGTCGCTGAATTCGCCCGGCTCGAGCAATGCCTCAGCCACTGCTGCGCTCCGGTCGGAAGAGGCCAAGCCCGAGGTAGCGGCCAGCGCCGAGGAGGATTGGGCCTCGGACCGGCTCCGCGAACTCCAGGCGTGCATGGGTGAGCACCCGACGGGTCTTGCCGGAAACCTTTGGGAACGCGGGATAGCTCTGCGCCTTGGCAGCTCCCGCGAGCGGCGCCGCGGGCAAGACCTCGATCCTGACAGGTCGCTGCAGGCCCACGCGCTGACACGCGCTCGCGAGGCTCTCGGCCGCCTCGGAGAGGGCCTTTCCCAGCCTCACCGCGTCACGCGAGCGTAGATCGCCGGGGTTCCTGTCGAGCGCCACCGGCGTCGCGGACAGCCACACCCGTGCTGGCTCGCACCAAGCCCCAGGGCGCAACGTGCGAGGCGTCGTTCCCCACTCGACGCGTTCTACCGTCATCACACCGGCGGCCCCGAGCTGGATTCGAAGCCCGGGGGTGTCCTCGTCATCCTGCCTAGCCATGCTCTCCCAGTTGGCGACCGCCCGGTACAGCGACGCACGTTCTTCGTCCGAAGCGTGCCGCGGAAGCACGAGCGCCAGGCCCATGATCGCGCCGCTCGCGTGCTGGCGCCCGACGAAGGACAGGGGCACGATCGCCATATGGTCGCGCTCGGACGGGCCACCGGCGTCACGGTGCCCGGTGATGAGCTCGGGAATCGGTTCGTCGGCGTGGCTCATCAGTGCGCGCCTGAACGTCGACGCCAGCCCAGCCGTCGCGACCATTGGCAGCACCGGGCCGCTGGAGCGCCGGAAAACGAGCCAGTCCTCCGAGAACACCGTTGTCGGCGCACCCTCTCGAACGGCGGGCGACGTGCGGCTGTAGCCCTGCGGGGTCGAGGGCATGACCCTGGGCTGCGTCTCGCGGTGAAGCGCCCAGTAGGACTCGAGCGCGCCGAGCTGGCCTGGGCTCACCACGCGCAGGGTCCGCTCCCCACTGCGCTCGGGCCACAGCGTGGGCACGACATCGCCGTCGACGAGCCGCAGGCTCACGAAGCTCGCTGAGTGCCCGAGCCGGACGACTCGCGCGAGCAGCCTGTCGAGTGACGCTCGCTGCGCCGGGGTAGGCTCGGCGTCTGGCCACACGTAGGTCACGAGGGGCACTTCAGGAGTCACGGACGGGAAGGTGCGCGGCTGCCGCGTCCGAAACTCCGGCAAGACGCGATGGGCCACGCGGGGCCCCTCTTTGGAGTCCCTCCTCGGCACCGCGATGCTCTTTGCCATCGAGATCGCGAGCCTGCCCTTGGCCCTCTGGACATCTCTCTCGGCTTTGGCGATCACTTTCCCCGCGCCACGCTCGGCGCGCGCCACCTCCAAGGCCTCCTCGGCCCGGCGCACCGATTCAACCTCCTTGTCCCAGCCGCCGACGACGGTCAGATCATTGACCGGCACATAGACGGTCGCCACCTCGCGCTGCGCCGCGTCCGAGGCGCGGATCGCCGGCGGACCGAGCCCCTCGATCCACTCCAACAGCGCGCGCTCCTCCGGCTCGACCTGTTCGGACTCGAAATGCGTCGCCACCAGAGCGGAGAAGATCCGCGCGGGGTGGGGCGGCCACTCTGACTCGTTGCGGGTGCTGTAGGCCGTGGCCACGTAGCGCCCGCTCAGGAACTGGACTGCGACTGCGAGCATCAGCCCTCTCCGTCGATCTCTCCTGCCGTGACGAGCTTCCGCGACTCGCGGACGAGGTGCGCGAGCTTCGGCGCCGGCGTGAACGTCACCGGCGTTGCATCCCAACCCAGACCGACGTGCGCCGCGCCGCTGGCGGCCTGCGCCAGAAGCTCGGCCGCCTGAGCGCGCTCGAGGCCGTAGCTTCTCGGCTCGCCGCCGTCCCGCCCGAGGACCTCGAAGGCGAGCGGCTCCGTCGCCACGAGCAGCGAGCGCGAGCGCAAGTCGAAGCCGTTGTCCCGCTGATAGACGACGGCGCTCAACGCGAGAGCCGCCAGCGCGGTACGCGCAGCTGTCTCAGCAGCGTCCCGAGCGCCGGCCTCGAGGCGCGTGCCGTCAATCCTGTCCTGAAAGCGCAAGCGCCTGAGCCCCGCCAGGGAGAGCACGACGGTCTGAACGGCGTAGGACATCGTGATGCCGCCCGCCTCCGAGTCCACGCTGGGCGGGATGTTGCCGTGGTTGATGGCCGCCGGCGTCCCCTTGTCCCCGGCGCCCTTGCGTGAGAACAGTTTGGGCTTGCCCTTCTCCTTGGCGGCCTCGGACTCGAGGTGAGTCCAATCGCTCCCGTCATTCGCATGCTCGAACACGTGGGCGGCCTTCTTCTCGATCCCGGCCGGATCGATCCGGCTCGCGGTCTTGACTCCGGCAACGATGTCGTAGCCGACGATCTCGGACACGAGGCAACGCTGGAACTTCGCGCCGAGACCGCCCTTTGGACCTGTCGAGTCCCAGACCCCGAACACGAGGGCCGTCGGACAGTGCTGGTACATGCGGGTCGCATGACCGGGTCTGGCGTCCGTGAACTGCTTGCCGATCTCGGTGAGGCGGAAAGGCGTATTCTCGCCGTCCACGCTGTCGCGCAACAGGGCGTCCGCGATGCGGTGAGGCGCCTGGAGTACCGTGATCTGCTCGAGGTCCTCGAGCCCCTCTTGCTTGCTGAAATCGACCTGCAGGACTGGGAACTTCAGCTCTCCGCGCCGCCAGCCGTCGAGCAAGGCCTCCTCCATGCGGTTGGCCTGCGAGGCGACCGAGTCGAGGAGCACGGTGGCGACGTCATGGCCATCGACCTTCCGCATCTCCATCGCGTACTTCGTCTGGCTCTTTCCTTCCTTCACGTAGGTCGGCGGGAACACCTTGTCTCCCGCCCCACCGGCGGCTTCGAGACGCGTGTTCGCCCGGATGGCGACGGCGCCGTTGGCAACGGCGTCACGCAGGGCATCGAAAGTCAACGCGGGATGGGCCATGGGTACGTCTCCGTAGGTTGGACGGTTCACGGGCCCCACCCTAGCGCCCCGAGCCGCGCGACGCGCGGCACCTCGCGGTCTTCCTCGACGAGTACCCGGAGGCGCCCGGCGCCTTCCTCGTCTGCCACGCGCCCCGGCGCCAGCGCCTGGGCGAGCGGATCACGGTGCCGCCCTGGCAGGAGCTCGCGGCGGTGCGCCAGGCGTGATCGGGCTCGGGCTCGGGCTTCGAGGACGGCCCCCTCGCCCTTTTTTCCGCCCGCGCCCCAATCGGAGTGCCGCGCCCCGTAGGCTGTCGTTCGGCGACTTGGAGCATCACACGGCATTGACCTACCGTAACGAACTCGAATGAACTCGAAGGGTACGGCGTTTCCCGCAAGATGCGGCCACAGCGCCTCCTCGATCGAGCGATGAAGAGCGAAGAGGAGCTTCCCGGCAGGGGCGACATCGCAGCCTCCGTGCTTGCGCGCGACGGCGAGCTTCGCCGCACGTTCAGGCTCGAGGACCTTGTGGTTCACGACGATGAGAAAGAGAAGAACGCCGCAAGAAGACGCAAGGAGGAACTCGAATCCACGCTCGTCGGTGCGACGCTCGTCGTTGACGCGCGCTTCGCGGGACTGAAGGACGAACGTATCTGTTTAGCGGGTCTCAGGGTGGTCTGAGGCCCTGGTTGCGAAGCCAACCCTCTCGAGGAGTCTGTCGACGCGTTGGTCGAGTTTGAGGCTCTTGCGGTCGACACCACGCGCGTCGGCGAGTGCGAGGAATGCCTGAGTCAGCAGGCGAACGACATTTGGATCGGGCTG
>Ga0302046_10005589_pt1 | contig 11057 bp, 4 predicted proteins | sample RVTome_11_FD_200261 | JGI IMG/M metagenome (GOLD analysis project Ga0302046, IMG submission 200261) | Soil microbial communities from uranium-contaminated site in the Upper Colorado River Basin, Wyoming, United States - RVT147D111 (version 2) ... | reverse complement strand
GATCCGGCCCACGGTCTCGCCTTCGTAGAAGGCCATGACGATGTAGAGCTGCTCGGCCTCGCGTCCGAGGTCGTAGAGGACGCAGAGGTTCGGGTGGTCTAGGGCCGAGATGGCGCGCGCCTCGGCGAGGAAGCGCTCCCTGGCCCGGGCGTCCGCCCGCAGGTGGCGGGGGAGGAGCTTAAGGGCGACGTCCCGCCGCAGGCGGTCGTCGTGGGCGCGGTAGACCACTCCCATGCCGCCGCGGCCGACCTCCTCGATCACCCGGTAGGGGCCGAGGCTCGGTGGCGCCGGCTCGGAGTCCAGGGCCGTCACCACCTCGGCGGCCAGAGCGCCGACCGAGGTCTCCAGGATCCCCTCGGCGCGGTCGTGGCCGGCGAGCATGCTCTCGACCTCTCGGCGGACCTCGGGCGAGGAGCCCGCCGCCGCGAGCCAGCTCGCGCGCTCTCCCGGCGGCAGCTCGAGGACCTCGTCGAAGAGCCTCTCGACCTCCTCCCAGCGCTCGGGATCGGTCATCGCGCCCCCTCGGCCTCTTCGGGATACAGCTGCTGGTAGAGCCATGCGCGGGCCTTGACCCAGTCGCGCTCGACGGTGCGGGTCGACACCCCCAGGGCCTCGGCGATCTCCTCCTCGCTCATGCCGGCGAAGAAGCGGCACTCGACGACCTCGCGGAGGCGGGGGCTGCGCCGGTCGAGCTCGTCGAGGGCGGCGTCGAGGGCCAACACCTCGGCCATGCGGGGTGCTCCCATCGGCTCGTCACCGGTGAGGCCGGTGCGGACCCAGTCGCCGCCGCGCTTGGCCGTGCCGCGGCGCCGGGCGTGGTCGACGAGCACCTGGCGCATGACGCGGGCGGCCAGGGCGAGGAAGTGACTGCGCGAGCCCGCCGCGGCCGGAGGGTGCTCGAGCAGGCGCAGGTAGGCCTCGTGCACCAGCGCCGTGGGATGGAGGGTGTGATCCTGCCGCTCCCGCCGCAGCTGGCGTTTCGCCAGGCCGCGCAGCTCGGCGTAGACGAGCGGCAGGAGGCGGTCCAGGGCCTCGCGGTCCCCGCCGGCAACGGCGTCGAGGAGGCGCGTGACCTCGGCGGAGTTCGGTCTCGGCTCGGGTTGGGTCACTGCGCGATGAGTCTAGCCCGGGTACCGGACGAAGGGTTCCGGGTCGGACGCGCCGTGAGGCTGTCGGGTCGCGGCCACGTTCCACGCAGACCGGGGAGAAGGCGGTACTGGCGGCGGATCCGTAGCGTACCGAGTGAGCAGGGTCGGTGACCCGAGGGGGTATCGTGAGGAACACGGAGGAGAAGACGATGAGCGAACGAGACTCGACGCCGACGGCGTGCCGGATGGGGAAGGCGTTCTTCGTCCTGACCCTGGCCGCGATGCTGGCAGGCGCCGCCGCCGCGCAGGACCAGCCGATCGCGCCGCTGCTCGAGGGCATGGGCGATCACCACCACCCGATCAGCAGCCAGAGCGAGAGGGCGCAGACCTTCTTCGACCAGGGGATGGTCCTGGCCTTCGGCTTCAACCACGCGGAGGCCGAGCGTGCCTTCCGCGAGGCCGCCCGGGTCGATCCCGAGTGCGCCATCTGCTGGTGGGGAGTGGCCTGGGTGCTCGGCCCCAACATCAACCTGCCGATGCTGCCCGACGCGGCCGAGCCCGCATGGCAGGCTCTCGAGAGGTCCCGGAGCCTGGCCGAGCACGCCTCCGAGCGCGAGCGGGCCTACATCGAGGCGCTCGCGCCGCGCTACGCCGCCGAGCCTCCCGAGGACCGCGCGCCCCTCGATCGCGCCTTCGCCGACGCCATGCGCGAGGTGGTCGCCGCCTACCCGGACGACCTGGACGCGGCGGCGATCTTCGCCGAGTCCCTGATGGACCTGGCGCCCTGGAACTACTGGACGCCGGAGGGGGATCCCAAGCCGGAGACCGCCGAGCTGATCGCCGTGCTCGAGGACGTGATGGAGCGCGATCCCGGCCATCCGGCCGCCAACCACCTCTACATCCACGCCGTGGAGGCCCGGTATCCGGAGCGCGGCGAGGCGGCGGCCGACCGCCTGCGCGGTGCGGTGCCGGGCGCCGGTCACCTGGTCCACATGCCCTCCCACATCTACATCCGGGTCGGCCGCTACCACGAAGCCGCCCAGGTCAACGTCGAGGCCGACCAGGCCGACGAGGCCTACGTCGCCCAGTGCCACGCCCAGGGCATCTACCCGCTGGCCTATCACTCGCACAACGTCCACTTCATCTGGGCGGCGACGGCGATGGAGGGCCGTTCGGCCGACGCGCTGTCCGCCGCCGAGAAGCTCGCCGAGCGGCACCACGACCAGCACGAGATGATGGTGACCCCCGACTGGGTGACCCTGCAGTACTACTACTCGATGCCGCTCTACTCGATGGCGCGGTTCGGCCTGTGGGACGAGATCCTCGCCGCGCCCCAGCCGGCCGAGGACCTCGCCTACACCACCGCCATCTGGCACTACGCCCGCGGCCTCGCGCTCACCCGCACGGGGAACCTCGATGCCGCCGTACGCGAGCTCGACCGCGTCGCCGGCTTCGCCGAGGACCCGGCGATGGAGGAGCTCTCCATCTGGGGCAACAACAGCTTCGCCCACGTCTTCGGCATCGCCCACGAGGTGCTGGCGGGCGAGATCGCCGCGGCACGCGGCGAGTGGGAGCGCGCCATCGCCCATCTCGAAGAAGCCGTCTTCCAGGAGGAAGCGCTGATTTACCAGGAGCCGACCGACTGGTACTTCCCGGTGCGGCAGGCGCTGGGCGCCGTGCTGCTGGCAGCCGGCCGCCCTGCCGACGCCGAGGAGGTCTACCGCGAGGACCTGGAGATCAACCCGGACAACGGCTGGTCGCTCTACGGCCTCGCCCAGAGCCTCGAGGCCCAGGGCAAGGACGCGGGCGAGGCCCGCGACCGCTTCCGCGAGGCCTGGCGGCACGCCGACGTGGAGCTCACCGCGTCGAGGTTCTAGGCTAGCCCCCCACCCGCCCGGGCTTGGGGCGTGCGGCTTGGGGCTTGGGGAACTTGAATCGGTCTCGAGCCTCAAGCCTCAAGCCCCAAGCCCGGGCGGGCGGGGGAAAAGAGGGCGCGCCCGAAGGCGCGCCGAAGTGCAGCATGGAAACCCTGTGCGGCGGGAGGCTTGCTCAGGGCGTTTGAACGACGCGAAAGACCGTGGTCGAGCCGCTCACTTCGTTGGCCACGACCAGCAGCGGCTCTCCGCCGGGGCTGTCGGTCGCGGGTATGAAGACCAGGCCCTCGGGCTCGAGGTCCTGCGCCACGGTCGCGCCCGGTCCGAAGATCCGCACCCCGGCCGGCACTCCGAGCTGGTCGAAACGGTGGAAGTCGGCCGTGGCGACGTCACCGGCGGAGAGTGTCTTGACGTCCTCCGGCAGGGTGACGACGGTGATCGAGCCCTCGGGATCGACCGTGTAGTCGTCGCTGGGCTCCCCCTCGTTGGCGACGAGGATCCGCCGTCCGTCGGGGGTAAAGGCGACCATGTCGGGAAGCGCCCCGGCCGGCGTCCCGGTCAGGAACACACCGTCGGTGTCGAAGAGGACGACCGCCCCGGGGTCGGTCTTGGGCGCGGCCTGGACGGCCACCGCCACCAGACCGTCGCGGACGGCAACGCTGTTGCCCTGCGCGCCGTAGGGCGAGAGGTCGATGGCGAGCAGGAAGGCCGGATGCGCCGGATCCGAGAGGTCCAGCACATCGACGGTATTGGCGGCCCCGTTGACGACGAAGAGGCGATGGGTCGCCGCGTCGTAGGCGGCAATCTCGGCGGCCGAGGCGTCGAAGATCCCGGTCTCGTAGCGTCCGAGGACCTGGAGATCGATGCCGGCGCCGGCCGCCGCGGGGGCGAGCAGGACCGTCAGGGCCAGCGTACAGAGGTGTTCGGGCAGGTGGCTCACGTCGTCTCCCTCGGGCTCCGGCGCGCTCCGGAGCGGTCGTTCGAGGGGAGGCTAGACGGGGGCTGCTACGCCGTCGTGTCGGCGCGGCGACGGAGCCGTGACGTCGCTCAGTGCCAGCTCAGTCGCAGGCCCAGCCTCCAGACGCGCGGGCTCAGGGTCTCGTTGACGAAGTCGGCGCGCGGGCTGTTGAGCTGCAGCGTCCGGCGCAGGACGGTGCCCTCGTTGAGCGCGTTGAAGAGGTCGAGACCCACCGTCAGCCCGAGCCGATCGCCGGCCAGCGGCAGCTCCTTGGCGAGCCGGAGGTCCACGGTGACGAGGTCGTCGGTGCGGAAGTCGTCCACGCGCTCGACCGCTTGAACGAGGCGCGCCTGACCGTCGAGGGCGGAGACGAAGCTCCGGGTGTAGGGCAGGGGGTAGCCCTCGCGGGCGTAGAGGTTGGCGGCGAGGTCGAAGCCCCACGGCCGCTCGGGCGCCACCCGGTAGAGGCCGCTCAGGTGGGCCTGCCAGCGGCTGTTGAGGAAGATCTCCGCGAAGCGGCTCTGCGCCTCGACAACGGCCTGCCCGTCGTCGTCCGCGGCGATGGACGGATGGAGGTTGGTCGGATCGTCGAAGGCGAAGAAGCTCTCGGGGACGCTCCACTCGGTGTCGGCGTAGTTGAGGAAGCCGCGGAGCATCCAGCGGCCGGAGAGGCGCTTGACGACCGAGAGGGCGATGCCCCGGACCTCGATCTCGCGGTCGCCGGTGGTGAGCAGGCTCCCTCCGGTGAGCGACAGGCCGGGCACCAGGGCGAAGACCGGCACCGCGAACGGCGTCGCGTCGGGGAGGGCACCGGTCAACACCGTCTCCTCGACGTAGTCCTCGCGCCGGGCCAGGCGGACGTCGCCTGAGGCGTCCTCCTGCACGAACGCGCGGTGCTCGGCGACGTCGGAGGTCCGGCGCCAGGTCAGATGGAGCGCCACCACCAGCTCCGGCCGCACCGCGTGCTCGAGGCCGAGCACGAGCTCGTCGGTGAGCGCGGGATCGAGCCCCGGATCGGTGGCGTTGGGGCTCTCGAGCGTCGGGTCGTCCGGGTCGAAGCCGACGGGAAAGAGGAAGACGGCCGGCTCCTCCGGCCCATCCCACTGGTTGTCGCCGTCCCCGTCGGTGAAGCTCAGGAAGGCGTAGGCGTCGAGCATCGGGTTGACGTGGATGATGTCCTCGGTGGCCAGCGCCTCGGGAAAGCGGGAGAGGCTCGCGCGCAGGAGGGTCAGGCCGTCCTCGCCGAGGGCGCGGGTCGCTCCGAGGCGGGGGGAGATCGTCTCCCACTCGAAGCCGCCGCCGTCGTTGCCGGCGAACGCGAGGGCCTGCAGCAGCTGCGGGAATCCGGCGTTGGCCGGCACGCTCGACGGCTCGTTCTCGCCCTCCTGGAGGTCGTAGCGCAGACCGAGATTGACCGTCCAGCGGCCCCCGCTCAACGTGTCCTGGGCCCAGAGCGAGCGGAACTCCTCGCTCGTCGGGTTGCTGCCGCCGCGGTGGGCTTGGACGATGTCCTCGGGGCCGTCGTCGAAGCCGAAGTTGACGCCGGCGATGTGGATGACGTCGCGGCCCGGCCAGGAGGTCAGGTTGATGTCTTCCCAGGTCCGGCGGCGGGCGCCCAGCTTCAGCTCGTGGCCCACCTCGCCGCCGTAGAAGAAGATCGAGCCCTCGATCTTGGCCTCCTGCGCGCGCCGGGGGCTCTCGAAGGTCACGAAGTTGTGCTTCCAGACGCCGTCGGCATCGAGGAGGGCCTCGGGAGCGCCAGGGCCGCTGCCGGCGCGGGCGAAGAACCCGAAGCCGAGATCCACGTCCGAATAGCTCGCGGCGAGCACCGCCGAGCTGCCAAAGACCTGAGTCTCTTCGAACTTGAGGATGGTGGTCTCGCCTTCCTGGTCCCAGGTGGTCTCCGGCTGCCGGTCCGGGCCGGCCCCCCGACCGAAGACCTCCTTGGTGTTCCAGTTCCAGGTGGCGACGGCCGAGTTCGCCGCCGTGATCTGACCGTTCGCCTTGAGGGCGAGGCTCTCGATCCGGGTCGCTTGCGGCAGGCCGCCGGTGGCGATCTCGTCGATCTCGTTGCGGGCCGCGGCCCCCCAGAGAAAGACGCGGTCCCGGCGCAGGGGGCCGCCCAACTCGAGGCCGTAGTCTTCGAGGCGGTCGAGGCGATTGGTCGCGATCTCCGGCGCCTGTCCCGGAGGGAAGTCCGCCGCATCCACATCCGGCGACGACTGGAGCTTCTCGTCGGTGACGAGGTAACGGGCACTGCCGCGCGGTTCGTTGGTGCCCCGGCGGGTCACGAGGTTGAGGGTGACTCCACCGGAGCTCTTGGTCACGTCGCTGCCGCCGGTGGCGAGCTGGACCTGCTCGAGCTGGTCGAAGTCGTAGTAGGTCGTGGAACCACCGGCGGAGACATCGGTGATCTGGACCCCGTCGAGCAGGAAGTCGTTCTCCTGGAAGCCCACGCCCATGGCGGTGAAGAACCCCTGTTGGCCGCGGGTGCCGCCGACGGCGACGCGGTCCACCAGCACCCCGGGGGCCTGGGAGACGATGGCCCAGGGATCCCGAGCGGTGGGCACGGCGTCGAGCTCCGGCCGCGTCACGTGGGCGCCGCGGGCGAGCTGTCGCAGGTCGAGCAGTGGGCTCTCGGCCGCGATCGAGAGGACCTCCTCGAAAGCCGGCACCAGGGTGATCTCCACGGTGGTGCTGCGCGCGATGCGGATGTTGATGCGCGGATATTCGACGGTCGAGAAGCCATCGAGCGTCGCCGCGAGGGCGTAGTCGCCGGGATCCAGCCCCAGGAAGTGGAACTCGCCCCGCTCGTCGGCGACCTGGAGGCGCGGGGCGCCGATCCCCGTAACCTCCAGGGTGGCGCCCGGCAAGCGACCTCCCTCCGGATCGGAGACCGCCCCGTGGAGAGCGCCCGTCGGCTGCTGGGCGGAGACCGGCGACGCCAGGATCACGGCCAGGGCGGCAAGAACGATCGGCAGGAGGCGCGGTCTCCTCCCGGTCGTCGTCGTAACTCCGGTCTCCTTCTTGGCTCGGGTCATCGTCGTCTCCTCCTGCGACGGATTTCCGTCGGTTCGGCAGCCGTCGCTCCCCGTGGCTCCGAGGAGGAAAGCCTGGAACGGAGGCAAAGGTTACGGCGCGCCGGGGCCGGGCGCTCACCAGCTCGGCGGCTCCCGGTTCCAGCCCTGGAAGGGCTCAAAGTCCAGGCGGTAGCCGCCCGGGGCATTGGCGTCCTGGACGAACCGGTAGTTGGTCAGTGACCGCAGCCGGTCGAGCAGCTCGTCGAGCGGCAGGGTGTGGAGCGGCGGCCCCTCCAGCGGCAGCGGCCACAGGCGCAGCGTTCCGTCCGAGCCCGCCGAGGCGATCCACCGGCCGTTGGGGTCCACCGCGACACTCCAGACGGACCCCTCGTGGCCGAGGAGCAGATGGGGCTCCTCGCCGGTCGCCGGCCCCACCCGCACGATCCCGTCGCGGCTGCCCGTGACGACGAGCCGCCCTCCAGGGTCCCAGGCCAGGTCCATCACCTGATCGCCGTGGGTCTCGAGGTCGCGGCGCTCTGCCGCCTCGAGGTCGTAGACGAGGGCGGAGCCCACGACGGCCCCTGGGCCCGCCGCCGCGCGGAGGGCCAGGAGCTGGTGGCCGTCCGGGCTCGGCCGGACCCAGGCGACGCCCTCCAGCACCAGGGTCGAGCGCGCCGTCGCCAGATCCCACAGCCGCAGCCCGCCCCCGCTGACCGACAGGAGCCGCCCGTCGGGCAGGAACGCTGCCCAGACGATGGCGGCGCCGTCGCCGGGGTCGAGCACCTGGGCCTCCCGCGTCTCGAGATCCCAGACGCGGATGACCTTCTCCGGCGGCCACGGATGCCCGATGCCGCCCGCCGCCAGGCGGCGGCCCTCGGGGTCGAAGGCGACGTTGGACACGACGCCTTCGAAGCCGGGGAGGTGCTCCGGCGGGCCGCCCTCGAGTGGCACCAGCCAGACACCCGTCGTGGTCGCCGCCGCCAGCCGGTCGCCCCGCGGCGACACCGCCAGTCGGACGAGGTTGGCGCCGGCGCCGGTCTCGAGGCTCACCGGCTCGAGGCCGGCCTCCGCCGGCAACGGCCAGAGCCACGCCCGCCCTTCGCCTCCCGCGGCCACCCATCTTCCGCGCGGGTCGATCGCGATCCCGCGCATTCCCCCCTCGGCGCCACGCAGGACGTGCGGGTGGCGCCGCGCCAAGGGCCAGAGGGTCAGGGCGCGGTTGTCCCTCGTCGCCATCCAGTCGCCGGCGGGGTCGAAGGCCGCGACGCCAACCGCGGTGTCCCTCCGCAGGGCCAGAGGCTCGGCCCCCACCGGGCCGGCGAGGTCCCAGAGAGCCACGCCCGAGGAGCCACGCGCGGCGGCGAGCCAGCGGCCGTCGAGGCTCGCCGCCGGCACCCATCCATCACCGCCCTTCACCGACGCGTCGATCCGGGGCCCCGGCAGGCGAGCCCCCGTGGCCCGCGACCAGATCGCTCCCGCTCCCGATTCGGCCCAGGTGTAGATCCGCTCGCCATCGGGGGAGACGAACCAGTTCCCGAGCGGCTCGTCGGCCTTGACCACCCGCCGCGGGGTGGCGGTGGCGATGCCGCGGGCGGGGCGCTCGTAGATCTCGGCTGCCCCTCGGGCTGCATCGAAGAACCGCTGGCGCGTCGCATCGACCTGGAATGTCCCGTCCGGAGCGGCCGTCCACGCGCCGAGGGTTTCGGGCTCGCCGGCCGGCAGACGCCGGATCTTGACCAGTCGCCGCCAGCGGCCGTCCGGGGCCGGCTCGAGGAGGTGGCCGGTGATGAAGTCCTGGCCCCCGACGAATCCCCAGCGGAAGCTCTCCTCGATCCGCCTTACCAGCTCTCCTCCCGGCAGGGAGTAGACCCGCGCCTCCTCCGCCTGGGTGGCCACCAGGAAGCGCGAGTCGCCGCTGAAGCCCATCCAAAACCACTGGCCGCTGCCGGGTAGCACGCGCGGCCCCGCGCCATCGCTCTCCCAAAGCCGGATCGTCCCCGTGCTGTCCTCGCCGGCCGCCAGCCAGCGGCCGTCGGGCGAGAAGGCGAGCTGGAGGGCCGGAGGCAACCCCTCCGTCGTCCCCAGCGCGAAGGCGGTGGGGCCCTGCCACAGCGCGCGCAGCGCGAGGCGCCGGGCGTGCGGCGTGTCCGCCTGCTCGAGGCTCGCCAGGGCGTAGGCGAGGGCCGCGGTCGGGTGACCGGCCAGCTCCACCTGACCGAGGGTGAAGGCCTGCTGCGCCTCGGCGCGGCGGGCCTCGTGCACGGCCTGGCGCCAGAAGCCGGTGACGACGGCGCTCACGCCGACGAGGAAGGCGATGGTCACCGCCAGGGCGAGGCGCCGGCGCCGGCGGCGCCGGCCGGCCTGCTCGACCATGGCCCTGGCGAAGGCCTCCTCGATCGCCGGCAGCCGGCCCGGCTGGCGATCGCGCCAGAGGAGGAACTCCTGGAAGGAGTTTCCCGTCCACAGCAGGTCCGCCGGACGGTCCCTCTCGTCCCACAGGCGTGCCGCCTGGCGCAGCTGATCGCGCAGCCGGGCCCCTTCGACGTCCTCGCCGCGCCAGCGCACCAGCCGGGGCCAGGCCGCCAAGAGCGACTCGTGGATGATCTCGACCCGGTGGCCCACGCCGCTCCCCACCTCGGCTGGGACCTCGAAGGAGGTGAGGAGGCGCGCGTCGACGAGCTGTTGCAGGATCTCTTCAGCGGCCTCCGGTTCCCCGAGCGCCGAGAGCAACTCGTCGCGGTCGTGGACCACCCGCGTGCCCTCGGCGGTGACCAGGTGGCGGAAGAGCTCGCGCACCAGGGGCAGGCGCACACCGCCGATTCGCTCGAGCGTCGCCTCTGCGTGCTGGGCCAGGGCTCCGCCGACGCCGCCGATGGCCTCGTAGCCCGCCCGGGTCAGGAGCCCGCGCCCGCGATCTCGCCGCTCCCACAGCCCGGCCGCGGCGAAGGCGATGAGCGGCAGGGAGCCCCGCTCCTCGGCCACCTCCGCCAGCATGTCGTCCACCAGGCGCTCGTCCTCGAAGCGATAGCCGGCCCGCAGGGCGGGCTGCACCAGGGCGCGGCGCAGCGCCTGTCCGGCGGGTGGACCCAGGGGCGTCAGCTCGGAGAAGATCGCCCGCAGCGGCTCGTGGGCCTGGCAGCGGAAGAGGAAGTCGTCGCGCAGCGCCAGGAGCACATGCACATCCGCCTCGAGCACGAGCCCGGCGAGGAGCTCGGCGAAGCGGCTCTGCATCGCCTCGGGATTCAGCGTGAAGAGCTCCTCGAACTGATCGACGATCACCAGCGCCTGGTCATGCCGCCGCCGCCAGCCCGCCGCGAGGGCGAGCGTTGTCGCCGGCTCGTCGAAGTGCGGTAGCCGGCGCTCCGCCTCGGCGTCGCCGGCGAGCAGCGGGGCCAGGGCCTGGGCCAGCGCGAGGAAGGGTCGGTCGCCCGGGGTGCAGACGACAGCCGACCAGGTTGCCGGCAGGGCCGGCAGCAGCCCGGCCCGCAGGAAGGAGCTCTTGCCCGCTCCGGACGGACCGATGACCGCGCGCAGTCGCGGACGCTTGAGACGCTTGAGCAGCGTCTCGACCTCGAGCTCCCGGCCGAAGAAGTACTCCGCGTCCTCCTGCGAGAAGGCGGCGAGGCCCGGGTAGGGGCTGCGTTCCCCAGTGCGTGTGCCACGCAGCGCGATCTCCTCCAAGGCGCGCGCCACGGCTCCCGCGGAGGGGAAGCGATCCTCCGCCGCACGGGCCAGGGCCCGCTCGATCACGTGAACCCAGGGTCCTTCGGGGACTCGCGGGGGATCCTCGTGGAGGGCGTGCCAGAGCCTCTGCCGCGTCTCCGGGCGTCGGATGCCCTCGGCGGACAGCATCTCGGCGAGGACGACCCCGGCCGCGAAGACGTCGGCGCGGACGTCGAGGGGGAGGCCGCTAGCCTGCTCAGGGGCCATGTAGGCCGCGGTCCCCGAGATCGTGCCGGCGCCGTGTTCCGCCAGACTCCGCGCGATGCCGAAGTCCATCACCACCACGCGGCCGGTGGGCGTGACCATGACGTTCTCGGGCTTGAGGTCGCGGTGGACGAGCCCCGCCTGGTGGATCGCATCGAGCCCGGAGAGGAGCTGCGAGGCGATCTCGCCC
>Ga0302046_10005588_pt1 | contig 11057 bp, 8 predicted proteins | sample RVTome_11_FD_200261 | JGI IMG/M metagenome (GOLD analysis project Ga0302046, IMG submission 200261) | Soil microbial communities from uranium-contaminated site in the Upper Colorado River Basin, Wyoming, United States - RVT147D111 (version 2) ... | reverse complement strand
AACGAAACGGCCCTCTCCATCGCCGATGTGACCGACAAGGACAGCACCCTCGCGCTGGCGAACGCCGCCTATCCGAACGTCGGCTACTCCCACCAGGGCTGGCTGACCGACGACCATCGCTACTTCTTCATGGATGACGAACTCGACGAACTCCAGGGCAAGGTCGACGGCACGCGGACGCTGATCTGGGACGTGACGGACCTCGACGACCCGCAGCTTTTGAAGGAACACCTCTCCGAGAACAAGGCCAGCGACCACAACCTCTACATCAAGGGCAACCTGATGTATCAGTCGAATTACGTCAGCGGCCTGCGCATCTACGATATCAGCGACGTGACGAACCCGGTCGAGGTGGCGTATTTCGACACGGTGCCGTACGGCGAGGACGCCCCCGGCTTCGGCGGTTCGTGGAGCAACTTCCCGTACTTCAAGAGCGGCGTCATCGTCGTTACCAGCAAGTTTGAAGGGGTTTTCGTGCTCAAGAAGCGGGAGATTGACATCTGATTTTTTCTGACATTTTTTTCTGACCGGGTCGGAAAAAAAGTAAAATTGTGGACCCGAAGGGTTCACTACCGGAGACTTTGTGTTGCGCATCGCTCTTGCTCCTCCAACGCCTTTTCTCTCATCCTGAGCGCCGGCCGCATCGAGTTGAAGCGCATGTACAGGAGCGGTGGTCCCGCTGCCGAGCGCCGCCCATTGCCCGCTCTGGGTGTCGTAGACGGCGATGTTGTTGAAAGGTACGTTGTCGATGTGAACTATCTGGCCACCGACGAAGAGGAACCATCCGTCCGGCGTGATTTCGAGCGCGTTCACGCCGCCGTTAATGGTGCCGATGTTGCTCCATGCGGCGCCCAGTTGCCGTTGTTGACGCTGACGTCGGGATAGGAGGCAATGCGGCTCACCTGCGTAGCGGCTCCACTCTGCGAGAAGGTTCCTCCGGCATAGAGCGTGTTGCCGCTGAGTGCCAGGCTGGTTACTTGGTTGTTGAAGCCACTCCCGAGGGGGCTGAAGGTATTGCTCGCCGGGCTCCATCGGGCTATGCGGTTGGTGGTCTCTCCTCCGGCCGTGATGAATTGCCCCCCAGAAAAAGATCCGTGCCGTTCGTCGTCAGCGCAATCACGAAACATTGGACAGTACCGGGCGCGCAGGCGACGCCCCGGTCTCCGTCGGCGTCCATGAGCGGCTGCCAGTCGACGCCATCCCAGCGCGCCACGCTGTTGAGAGGACCCGCCCCGCCGGAGGTTAGAAATGCACCCCCCGCATACAGGTCATTGCCAATCAATTCCAGGGTGATGACGAAGCTGTCCAGGCCGGCACCCAGGGGCTCCCAGTCGCCGCCCGCGTTCACATTGATCTGTGCCACCCCGCTTGCGGCCTGGCCGCCGGCTTGCGTGAATCCCCCCCCGGCAAAGACGATGCTGCCGTCGTCGGTCACCTCCAGGGCTGATACCGTAAGGTCCATGCCACTGCCGAGGGCGGCCCAGGTGCCCGCGGCCTTGTCGTAGACGGCGACGTTGTTGGCCGCGATGGGATTGGTTGCGTCGCCTACATAACTGAAGTTGCCGCCGACGTAGAGTTTCGTCCCGCTGACGGCGAGCGCCGTGATCGTGCCCGTATCTAAGCTTCCCACATTCCCGGTAAAGACGCCTGCACCAAACAAGTCATTGCCCAGGGCGGACCACGTCTTGGTCGTGGCATTCCAGCGCACGATGCTGGCGGCGGTCGTCACGGTACCCGCAAAATCGAAGTCGCCGCCGATGTAGACGTCGTCTCCGTTCACGGCGATGGCGATGGCATTATCGTACACGCCGGAGAGGCCGAACAGCGTGCTCCAGTCCTCGTCGCCCTGGACCCCGGCCATCGGGACCGCACGAAACGGCGCTTTGTCGGCGCTGCGAACTGCCTGAAGCAGCGAAGTGACAGGCTGTTGGGCCAGACACGGCACGGCGAGGCTGCACAGCAGCACAACAAAAGCGATCCGGCGAAGCGTCGGTAACGGTGTGATCAACAGGGTTTTCATCGGTCCGGTACGTTGGATGAAGGAATGGGAAGGGTCTTCCGTCAGGAGGGCAAGAGGGGCGCTATCCGGGCCCGCAGCGTGCGGGCGTTGAACGGTTTCTTGAGGATCTCGCCGGCGAGGGTGGCGTCGCCCGTGATGAGCAGGACGGGCACGTGGGCCAGCCGGGGATCGGCGCGCAGGGCATCACGCAACGCCAGTCCGTCCATGCGCGGCATGATCACGTCGGCGATCACCAGAGCCAGATCGGATGTGCTGCGGGCCAGGCGCAGGGCTTCCTCGCCGTCGCTCGCCTCCAGGATGTGCCGGGTCAGCGGCTTGAGGCAGGTGCGCAGGTAGCTTCGTACTTCGGCGTCGTCATCGACGACCAGCACCCACCCGAGCGCGCCCCCTTTACGCGAGGGAGCCCCCTCGTCATGCGGATGCCGCCCCGCGCCCGGCGGCGGAGGGAACGCCGACAGCATAAAGCGCGGCAAGGCTACCAGGGAGGACCAGGACAGCTGCATGGAAAGAGCCCTGCGCTGATGAGCGGATTGCTTGAGGGCCAGTATGCAGCAATCAGACCAAGAGGGCCTTGCGCGGCGGTCTCAAACGATTGCGTCTCTATCTCATGAGACGGGCACGCAAGGCATTGAGACGCAGGCACAATGGGGGGCCGGTGGAGAGTTGATTGCACGTCCCCACGGAGCCGTCCGCCCTACGACGATGCGCGCCGCACGGGGTCAGGCATCCCGGTGGGTGTCGGTGCGGAAGGTCGATGGGCTGACGCCGTACTGATCGCGGAAGCGATTGCAGAAATGCGAGATGCTGCGGAAGCCGACGCCGTAGGCCACTTCGCTGACGTTGAGGTCCGGCTCGCGGAGCCACCGGGCGGCCTGCTCCAGCCGAAGCTGCCAGACCAGCTCCATCGGCGGCCGGCCGAAAACCTCCTGCACCCGGCGGTAGAGCGTCGCCCGGCTCACCCCGACGGTCTCCGCCAGTACGCTGACATTCAGCGTCTCTTCTGAAAAGTGCGCTTCGATAGCCTCGCGGAACTGGGCGGCAAAAGCCTCATCGGCAGGGGGCCGCGGGGCACTCGTGTCGAAAAGGGGCGTTGGGAGGGAGGCCGCCCGGCTGAAGCGCGCCTTCAGCCGTCGTCGCGAGGCGATCAGGTTGTGGATCCTGGCTTCGAGTTCGCGGATGTTGAAGGGCTTCGTCAGGTCGTACCTTACGGTTGCTACCGGCAGGACCGTCGCACCCATCCAGAGGGGTGGCGAGGTTTACGCAGGCCATCTGTGCTTGATCACGTCGCATGATCAATAGGGTAAAGCATCGCTTTCTCAAGAAAGAGGAATGCCGGTGCTACCATCCCTGCGGAAAGGCCTCTCCGCCGGCTGAGGAACGATCTTCTACAGAGGGTACAAACCGAGGCGCTGCGCATCAAGGCGCAAGGGCGTGGGTTCTGGGTGGCGCAGGCCCGCTGCCTCACGATCCTGGAGGGGCGTCCTAACTTTTCACTGCAAGGCGTACACCGAACCATGATGCAGCTTCATGAAAAAAACGTCGTCACGTGCTTTTTGCGCCATCGCAGCGAGGTGTTGCTGGTGCGGCGGAGTGCGCAGGTAGGGTCGTACCAGGGCCGGTGGGGGGCCGTCAGCGGGTACGTCGAAGCAGACGAAAACCCCGAGGCGGCGGCGTATCGTGAGGTTGCCGAGGAGACGGGGCTGGCGGCGACGGCGCTCCATCTCGTGCAGCGCGGTGCGCCTTTTGCCGTCGAAGATGCAGCCCTCGGCACGCGCTGGATCGTCCATCCGTTCCTGTTCGATGGTGCCCACCGCGACGTACGGCTCGACGGGGAGACGACGGAGGCGGCCTGGGTGCCGCCTACGGAGATCCTGCGGCGCGATACGGTGCCCCAACTCTGGACCTCGTACAGCCGTGTGGCGCCTTCGGTGGACTCGCTGCGCGCAGACCGGACGCATGGCTCGGCGACGCTTTCCTACCGGGCGCTCGACGTGTTGCGCGACCGGGCCGGCTGGCTGGCGCAGCAGGAGGGCGGTACGCAGACCGACTGGGAGCAACTGGCTGCGCTTGCCCACCGCCTGCTCGACGCCCGCCCCGCGATGGCAGCGCTCCGCAACCGCGTCAACCGGGTGATGCACGCCTGCCGTGATGAACCCCTGGCCGAGGCCGTCGAGCGCGAGGCGCAGGCCGGGCTTGTGCGGGCGTTCGCCGTCGATGAAGGCACGGCGGAGCACGCGGCCGGTTACGTCGCCGGGCGGCGCGTCTTTACGCTGTCGCGCTCCGGGACGGTGCTCGACGCCCTGCGCCGGGCCGACCCGGCTCCTGCGCAGATCGTCGTCGCCGCCTCGGAGCCCGGCGGTGAAGGCATCGGGGTGGCCGAGGCGCTGGCCCGCGACGGCTTCAACGTGCTGCTGGTGCCCGACGCTGCGCTGCTGAGCGTGTTCGAGCAGGGACGGGTCAACGTCGTCCTCGTCGGTGCCGACACCGTGCTGCCTTCGGGTAGCGTGGTCAACAAGGTCGGCACCCACCTGGCGGCCCTCGCCGCGCGGCAACACCGGATTCCGTTCTACGCGGCGGCAGCGTGCGACAAAGTGGGTATCGAGCAGCAGCCTCTTCTCGAAGCCGGGGAGCCGGGCGCGTTGTACGGCGGAGACGCACCGCTGGAGGTGTTCCTCCCGCTCTTCGAGGTGACGCCCGGTAAGCTCCTCTCCGGCATCATCACCGAAGACGGAGTCCTCGCGCCCGTCGAGATGCAGGACGTAGCCTTTGAACGCAAGGCGCTGTCGCAGTGGTAAGGGGTCCGCGTTTTTTTTGCTTTCCCACCCAGAACCCGAAATAGTTACAAGGTTTTGGAATACAGGCAGCGAACCATTTTCCGCCTGCTCCTTTTCATTCCGACCTCTCGTCGCAAGGCCCGGCATGGCAGCACACACCCATGAGCAATAGACTTCAGTTCGAACAGAGTCCGTATCTCCTGCAGCACAAAGGCAACCCGGTGGATTGGTGGGCGTGGTCCGAAGAAGCGTTCGCCGCCGCCGTGAAGCAGGATAAACCCATCTTTCTTTCCATCGGCTACTCGACCTGCCACTGGTGCCACGTGATGGAGCACGAGTCGTTCGAAGACGAGACCGTGGCCCGCCTGATGAACGACGCGTTCATCAACATCAAGGTGGATCGGGAAGAGCGCCCCGATGTGGACAACGTCTACATGACCGTCTGCCAGATGATGACGGGCGGGGGCGGCTGGCCGCTGACGATCCTCATGACGCCGGAAAAAAAACCGTTCTTTGCCGGGACGTACATCCCTCGCGAGACGCGCTACGGTCGGCTGGGCATGCTCGACCTGATTCCGCGCGTCGGGAAGGCCTGGCGGCAGCAGCGCCCCGCGATCGAGCAGGATGCGGACAACGTGACGGGACTCCTGGCCGAGGCGGCCGGCAAGGACACCTCGGGGCGACACCTGGACGTAGATGCTCTCCACCTGGCCTTTGCCCAACTACGCCGCCGGTTCGATCCCATGCACGGTGGTTTCGGTACCGCGCCCAAGTTTCCCGCACCGCATACCCTGCTTTTTCTTCTCCGCTACTGGAAACGTACGGGCGAACCCCACGCCCTGCGGATGGTCGAGACGACGCTCGAAAAGATGCGGCTGGGGGGCATCTACGACCACGTCGGTTACGGCTTCCACCGCTATGCCACCGATGCGTCCTGGAAGCTGCCCCACTTTGAAAAGATGCTCTACGACCAGGCGATGCTCGCCCTCGCTTACGTAGAAACCTTTCAGGCGACCGGCAACGCCGTGTACGAACGGACGGCCCGCGAGATCTTCGCCTACGTCCTGCGCGACATGACGGCACTCGAAGGTAGCTTCTACTCCGCCGAAGACGCCGACAGTGAAGGCCGCGAAGGCACCTTCTATCTCTGGACCCGCGACGAACTCTACGACGTCCTCGACGAAGCGCTGGCCGACCTCGTGACCGCGGTGTATCACATCGATGCCGGGGGCAACTTCGAAGAAGAAGCTACCGGGCGGCGTAGCGGCGAGAACATCTTCTACCAGGGTCAACCCCTCGCCGAGCACGCCCGCGCGCTCAAGATCGACGAGACCGTGTTGCAGGAACACCTGGAAGAAGCCCGGCAGCACCTCTTCGACCACCGCGCCCGTCGGGTTCACCCCGGCAAGGACGACAAGGTGCTGGTCGACTGGAACGGGTTGATGATCGCCGCCTTCGCCCGCGCGGCGCGGGTCTTTGGCGACGAAGCCTATGCCCGCGCGGCACGGCGGGCTACCCGCTTCATCCTGTCGGTCCTCCTGCTGGATGGTGACCGCCTGCTGCACCGATATCGCAATGGAGACGCAGCGATCCCCGGCACGCTCGACGACTACGCCTGCCTTATCTGGGGCCTGCTCGAACTCTACGAGACGACCTTCGACGTAAGCTGTCTCAAGACGGCCCTCGCCCTCAACGAGCAAACCGTGGCGCACTTCTGGGACCACGAGCACGGGGCGTTCTTCTTCACACCGGACGACGGCGAAGCGCTGATCGTCCGCCAGAAAGAAGCCTACGACAGCGCCGTGCCCTCCGGCAACTCGGTGATGATGATGAACCTGCTGCGGCTGGCCCGCCTCACCGGCCAGGCCGGGCTGGAGCAGAAAGCGCACGAGATCGGCGCGTTCTTTGCGCGGATCGTCATGCGCCAGCCCTCCGGTTTCACCGCGATGCTTATGGCCCTGGATTTCGCGCTAGGGCCGTCCTTCGAGGTCGTCATCGTCGGTGATCCTGAGGCCGAGGACACGAAGACGATGCTCCAGGCCGTACGCACGTCGTACCTGCCGAACAAAGTCGTGCTGCTGCGTCCGAACGCCGAAGAGCCTCCGGACATCGTGTCCGTGGCGCCGTTCACGGAGGCGCAACGGGGCCACGACGGCGCGGCGACGGCCTATGTATGCCATCGGTATCAGTGTGAACAACCCACGACGGACGTCGCCGAGATGCTTGCGCTGTTGGAGGACAACGGGTTCTAATACATCTCACGACGTCCGCAGCACGTCTACCGGGTTGGCGGTGGCGGCTTTGTAGATCCGCGTGGCGATGGTCAGCGCGGCGATGAGGAAGATGGCCAGTGCGCTCAGCACGAAGGCCGTCGATTCTACCGGAGCATGGTATTCGTACACGCTGTCCAGCATGGCCTGTAGCACGAAATAGCTCAGCGGCGTGCCCACGATGAGGGCTGCGGCGAGCAGCACGGCGAACTGCCGGTTGATCAGGTTGGCTACCTGGATGGGGGTAGCGCCCAGCACCTTGTGGATGCTGAGCACCCGCATCCGCTTGGCAATCATGAGGGTTACCAGGCCGAAGAGTCCCATGCAGGAGAGCAGGAGGGCGATGACGGCCGCGGTGCCGGTAACGGTCATCACCGTCCGGTTGTCTCGAAAGGCGCGCTCGAAGACGGCATCCTGGAAGAAGCCGAAAAAGGGCCTGCCGGGAAAGAGGTCGCGCCAGGTCTGGGCCAGCCTGTTGTGGGTCTGCACCGCCAGGCCGGGCCGGGTGCGGGTGATCAGGTACTGGAACTCGGTTTCGGGGACGGCCCGCACGATGACGGGCTGGATCTCGGAGAAAAAGTTCCAGTAATGGAAATCCCGGACCACGCCGACCACCGTGTAGTCCCGTTCCCCGAAGCGAATAACCTGTCCGACGGGGGCATCCCAGCCCATCGCCTCCACCAGCGTTTCATTGACGATCACCGCCTCGTCCAGGTCGGTGCTGAGGGCGACGTCGAAGAAGCGCCCGGCTTTCAGGGGTACGCCCATCGTCTCCAGGTAGTTGAGCCCTACGTCGAACCGGGTTACCTGATGCTGCCGGGCGTCGACTTCGATGATGGAGGAACGCGAGGATTGCCCGAAGTGCTGGGCACTGCCGGTCAGGCTGAGGATGTTAGGATCTTGCAGGACCCGGTCGCGCAGGATCGGATACTGGTCGCTTGCGTCGAGCGGGACGCCGAGCACCTGCTCCTGGTCGTAGCCCCAATCCCGGTTGTGCTGATACCGGTCGTTTTGCCACAGGGTAATGACCAGCGTGATGGCCAGGAACGAGATGGCGAACTGGACGGCGAGGAGGGTCCGGGAGAAACGTTCCTTGCCGCCGATCTTCAACGGGCCGCGCAGGATGTGTACCGGAGAGAAGCTGGAGACGTAGAGCGCCGGATAGATCCCGGCCCCGATGCTGGTCAGGAGCAGCACACCCAGAAAGAAGAGCCAGATGTGAGCCTTGCCGAAGAAGTCGGTCAGGGCTATGTCCAGGCCGCCGGTGCTGAGGGAGAGCATGCCGGGCAGGAAGACGAACTGGGCGAGCAGGAGGCCCATGAGCAGCGCCAGCAGGCAGAATCGTGAGCCTCCTGCCTACCGGGTTCTCCGTGCCGAAGTATTTTTCGGCCAGGGCTTCACTGAGGATGACGGCCTGCCGGTCCTGCAAGGCCGACGGGTCGCCCCCGGTGAGGGGAAAGGTGAAGAGGTCGAAGAAGCCGGGGTCTACGAACCGGAGCGACTCGCGAAAGACCTTGTCGTCCACCTGCACGTCGCCCGACCCGTCGGCGACGCGGACGGCGCGTTGTACCTGGGGAAAGTCGGCTTCCAGCGCCGGCCCGAGCAGGACGGGCGACGAGCCCCAGGTCTCCAGCGCCTGGCTTCCCGCAATCGTGTGGCCGACGAGGTAGATCTGGTCGCGCAGGGCGTGGAAGTCGTCCTTCGTGGCTTGCAGGTCGATTATCAGAAACACGATGAGGCCGGCCCCGATAGCCAGCGACAGCCCGACGATGTTGATGAGCGACGCGAGCCTGTTTTTTAACAGGTTGCGATAGGCCAGGGTGAAATAGCTGCGCAACATGGCAAGAGCCTCGTCTCAGGAATGTCGTGGATGAGCAGGCCGGTAGCGTTTCCCGCAGCCCCAAGAAAAAGGATAAGCCACAGCGAAGCAAGGCACTTGCCGCAGGCCGCCGCGTTTGAATTCTCCACGGCACCAACACCTGCCCCGCGTCATGCTGAGCGCAGCGAAGCATCTCGCCCCGTCCGGCTTGCCAGGCCGTCTCGGCGAGATCCTTCACTACGCAATGCTCCGTTCAGGATGACGGGTGAGCGTGTTTGCATAAGTCCTGAGGGTGTTAAACGAGAGTATGGACGTGTGGAGGTCTGGGAGACCATGTCTCTGCCCGTGTCATCCCGGATTTGCTTCTTTTCCGGGTCGCCTACCCCGATGCGTGCATCGGAACGCAACCGCTTCCTTAGACGGATACCTCGGAGCGTGCTCCCAGAAGGGTCATCAACGCATGAACAATAAACGGAGGCATCCTGATGCGTGACGTATACATCATAGCGGCCGTGCGGTCGGCCATCGGTCGGTTCGGCGGGGCGTTCAAAGATCATGCACCGGCCGATCTTGCCGCGCCGGTGATGAAAGCTGCCCTGGAGCGGGCCGGCGTCGAAGGCCGGGCGCTCGACCTGGTGATTTTCGGCAACATCCTGCGGGCCGGGCACGGCCAGTTGATCCCGCGCCAGGCTGCGCTCAAAGCCGGCATCCCCCAGGAGGTCGACGCGATGGCTGTGGACATGGTTTGTTCTTCCGGGATGATGAGCGTGATGAACGCCGCCACGCAGATCAAGGCAGGGGAGGCCGACCTGCTCCTGGCCGGCGGCGTCGAGTCGATGTCCTGCACCGGGTTTTATCTCTCAGCCGGGGCGCGATGGGGCTACAAATACCTGCCGGGTGCCCTGGAGCCGTTGACCGACCTGATGTTTCGCGATGGGCTCTCGGACCCGATGAGCGGCGAGGCGATGGGCGAGCAGACCGAGCGCCTGATCGCCGAAGAGGGCATCACCCGCGAGGAGTTGGATGCGATTGCCGCGGCGTCGCATCAGCGCGCGGCCGAGGCTACCGAGCGGTGTTTCTTCTCAAAGGAGATCGTCCCGGTCGAGTACCGGGAGCGGCGCGAGGCGAAGCACCTGGAGCACGACGAGGGCATCCGGGCCGACACGACGCCGGAGACCCTGGCGGCACTGCGCACGGCGTTTCGCAAAGACGGAATGCTGACGGCCGGCAACAGCAGCCAGATCAGCGACGGGGCGGCGGCCCTTCTCGTCGCCAGCCGGGACGCCGTCGAAAAATACGGTCTGACGCCGGCCGCGCGTATCCTGGGCGGGGCCTGGGCGGCCGGCGAGCCGTGGCGCTTTCCCGAGGCCCCTATCCCGGCCGTCCATACGCTGCTGGAGAAGACGGGCACGCGACTCGAAGACTACGACCTTTTCGAGAACAACGAAGCCTTTGCGCTCAACAGCCTCCTTTTCCACCGCAAGCTGGGCGTGCCGTACGACAAGCTAAACGTTCACGGCGGCGCCCTTGCGCTCGGCCATCCCATCGGTTGCTCCGGCGCGCGAATCCTCGTGACGCTCCTCCACGCCCTGCGCACCCACGCCGGCACTCTCGGCCTGGCCGCTATCTGTCACGGCACCGGCGGCGGCACGGCGATGGCGTTTGAGTTGGTTTGATTCTTTTCCGGGTCGCCTACCCCGATGCGTGCCTCGGAACGCAACCGCTTCCTTCGACGGATACCTCGGAGCTTGCTCCCAGGAGGGTCATTGTGTATGGACTTTGGGGGGTGTGGATGGATGGGCGTTTCGTATCCTCTCGTATTTCATTCCGCTCCCATCGATGTCGAGGAAGGAGAGCAAGCCTACAAGGCCCTCTCATCGTCATGCTGAGCGCAGCGAAGCATCTCGCCCGGTCCGTCTTGCCAGGCCGTCACGGCGAGATCCTTCACTCCGCGAAGCTCCGTTCAGGATGACGTTGTAGAAGGCGTATGTTGGTACTAATTCCCGCGTACGGTCACGTCGCCGTTCGAGGTACGGCCCTCGATCATCGGGCCGCCGCCGTTGATCGTGCCGTCGGCGCTTTCGTCGTCGATGCGGCCGTTGAAGTCGAGGCTGGAGGCGACGCGGATGCCGTCGCCGCGCAGGCGGAGGTCGGCGCCGTAGCCCGGCGGCAGG